>Ga0209254_10006500_pt1 | contig 10783 bp, 12 predicted proteins | sample FrelakmetDIP11DI_FD_187148 | JGI IMG/M metagenome (GOLD analysis project Ga0209254, IMG submission 187148) | Freshwater lake sediment microbial communities from the University of Notre Dame, USA, for methane emissions studies - DIP11 DI (SPAdes)... | ecosystem: Environmental > Aquatic >... | reverse complement strand
GTTATATTTATTTTAGGTATAGATACGGAGGATATATCGATTAGGAATATTAAATGAAAGAGCGAATAGAATGAAACAAAAAATACAAGGCCACAGAGAGCCTCGGAGTTAAAAGAGAGCCACAGAGCAATACAGGTTGCACTCTGTGGCCCTCCATTTTCTCTCTGAGGCTCTCTGTGGGCTAAAAACATTATTAGCCAGGAGCTTCGAGTATCCTATTCCTTACAGCTTTGATTTGATTTCGAATAAAATTTAATAGCACAACACGTTAAATATTAGTGTAATTGCCTTTTATCACCAGAGTAATGGAACTCTTGTAGCATTGATCGTTATTTCTGTATTAGAGCCCCGGAGCGAAATTCCGGTAAATGCAGATGTATTTTGCATTTGAGCTCCGGAGGAGCGATATTCTTGTAGCATAGATTGTATTCTCTGTATTAGAGCTCCGGAGGAGCGACATTCTTGTAGCATCCAAGGATCGACATTCTTGTAGCAACCTTCATGCATTTGTTTTCTTCAAATAACATGTACCCGGTTTATCAATCTTTTTTTGACTGCTACATTCACCAGAATCATTTATTGATCCCTTAACATTTTTATTTTACTTTTCATTGTCCTGACTATTTTACCAAAACCATTTTATGACAAAATGTTACTTCTTTTCAATTTTATTGCTACTTTCTTTTAGTGTAAATGGACAAATTAAGAAACAATCCATCTTAATAGGTGGACAACTCTTTTATTTCAACAATAAAAACCAGGTTGATAACTTAACTTAAAAATCAGCGAGCGGGACAATCAGTCTTTCAATAGGCAAGGCATTAAAAGATAATAAAATATTCGGTGTCAATTTTGGTTATTCACCAATTCGGGAATCAAACTACCTGTATAATGGTGATACTACTAACTTAACTTTTAATCTTTTTGACATTGGTATATTTTACAGAGTATATAAAAAACTTGCAAAGGACTTTTACTTCTTCTGTCAGATTGATGGATCCTTTATTATAGCAAACCAAACTGATTTCTATAAAATTGCCTTCGGGGACGTAAAAGTTACCCAGAGAGGTGGGTTTATTTCATTGACCCCAGGAATATCGTATCAGGTATTTAAGAAAATGCAACTTGAAATAATAATTCCAAATATTCTTAGTGCACAGTATTTAGTGACAAAAGTTGAAAGCGAAATCAACCAGGTAAAAAACTCAAAACAGGAACAGTTTCTTTTTTATTCGAACCTCAACAATAATACAGGACTGGGATTTTTAGGGGTTGGTTTCCGATTTATACTTTGACACAACCTTTATTAGATAAGGATTCATACAAAAGCCGGCTTCGCCATATGTCGGGTCGAGGAATAGATGCTCAGTTTTATTTCTGCTATTGAAATATAGATACAGTCCACGTATAAAGCCAGGTTATTGTTCTTTATATGATCTTTTGTAACTTTTTGAGCAGGGGTTCGGAACTGACGATTTTCAAATGCCGCCATATCGCCAAGCCGTAACCGAAACGGGAATTACAAGCTGGTGATGAATTATTTTAATAAGGTCTCAAGCCTGCTATGCAGTTCCTCTCCCCTCAGGTTTTTGGCAATGATCTTGCCATTGGGATCTATCAGAAAATTCTGTGGGATACTGGAAACTTTATACCTGGCCGCCACTTCATTGTTCCAGAATTTAAGATCACTGACCTGGGTCCAGGTTAATTTATCATCCCTGATGGCCTGTAACCACGGATCACGTGAGCGGTCGAGAGAAACCCCTAAAACAGTAAAATTTTTTTGACTGTACTTTTGGAAAGCATCTACTACATTGGGGTTTTCCTGCCTGCAGGGTTTGCACCAGCTTGCCCAAAAATCCACCAGCACATATTTACCCTTGAAAGAAGAAAGAGAAACAGGGTTACCGGTGGTATCATTTTGTATAAATTCAATCGCCTGTGTACCAATGGCCCCGATCTTTCCTTCAGTGATGGTCTGATCCAGCATCCTGCCGAAATAACTGCTACGTGCTGCCGGTTCAAGCATTTGATAACGGGCTTCTGAAACCAAAATGTCTTCACTCAACTGAGACATCACTAAAATAGCAAACGGGGATACAACAGAAGCTTTATGCTGTGTTACATACAAATCTGTCTTTGCATTGATCTCTTTGGCAAGGGCATTATATTCACTGCGTAAAGCGCCACCCGGATCTGCCTGGTTTGCATTTAACTGCTGGGCCAATTGACTTAACCTGGCAAAGGAAGCATTAAATTGACTGTTGAATTCGGCAAAATCCTTTTGGGCAACAGATCCGCTTATCCGAATGGTAGTCAATGAATCCTTATGCCCTTCGATCTTCATATTGGCGGCTTCCATAAAAAGATAAACTTTCTGTGGGCTCCCTTCATAACTCAGGTAGTAAAGATTGGCTTCTGTAATCTTTCCCTTAAGCATAAATTTTCCTGCTTTCGATGTAGCTTTTGCCAGTGGATCCGGCCCAAGGTCCTCATTCTTTATGATTACCTCCGTATTCTCCGGAAGTCCTTTCAGATAGCCACTTACAGAAAAGTCTTTACCTTCCTGCGCCAGGGAAATCAAGGGTAAGGATAATAAGCCAATGAACCATTTTTTCATGCCGAATGCCTTTGTTTTAGTATGTCTTTTACGTTTTGCAAATTAAAACCTTTACTGTTAAGCAAAACCAAATAATGAAAAAGCAGGTCCGCAGCCTCATTTACAAACTTTTCCGGATCATCGTCCTTTGCTTCAATCACCAGTTCCACCGCTTCTTCGCCTACTTTCTGGGCTATTTTATTGATCCCCTTTCCGAATAACTGCCTTACATATGACTTCTCATCATTACTTTCCTTTCTAAGCCTTATGATGTCTTCCAGGTAGAGCAGAAAATCCTCGGGATGGTTGCGTTCGTTCCAACAGGTATCTGAGCCGGTATGACAAACCGGACCAACCGGGTGAACCTTGATCAGGAGTGTATCGTCATCGCAATCACTGGCTACAGATTTCAATTCGAGGAAATTCCCACTCTCCTCTCCTTTTGTCCAGAGGCGCTGTTTTGCCCGACTGTAAAAAGTTACTTTTCCGGTCTCCATTGTTTTTTGGAGGGATTCTGCATTCATAAATCCAAGCATCAGCACTTTTTGGGTCTGGTTGTCCTGGATAATAGCCGGCACCAGCCCATCCGCATATTTATTAAAGTCAATGTTCACGTTAATATTGTTTTAAGGAAGCAAAATTGATAAAAAACAGGCTCAAGTTCTAACTACAATGCCATTTTCCCGTAAATATTTTTTGAGGTCGGGAATCGAGATCTCCTTAAAGTGAAAGATACTGGCAGCGAGAGCCGCATCAGCACCCGCTTTTTCAAACACATCTTTAAAATGTTCCATTTGTCCGCCACCGCCTGAAGCTATCACCGGAACTGGCAATGAAGAAGAGAGGGTTCGGGTGATATCCAGTGCAAACCCCTGTTTGGTGCCGTCATGGTTCATGGATGTAAGCAGGATCTCACCTGCCCCCAGGTCAACCCCCTGTTTTGCCCAATCGGTACATAGCATGGGTGTTCTTACCCGGCCGCCATTCAGGTATACGTACCAGTTGCCATCATCTTCTTTCTTTGTATCAATGGCCAGCACCACACACTGGCTGCCGAATTCACGGGAGAGTTCACGGATGAGTTCAGGACGCTTACAGGCTGATGTATTAATGGAAATCTTATCGGCACCGTTTTGCAGCAGCACCTGAACATCTTCCACGCTGCTGATGCCGCCACCAACCGTAAAAGGAATATTGATATGATGAGCGATCCTGTTGACCAGTTCACTGAGTGTCTTGCGTTTTTCGTTGGTTGCAGTGATATCGAGGAATACGAGTTCATCCGCTCCTTCCCTGGCATATAAAGCCCCAAGTTCAACCGGGTCACCTGCATCGCGGAGATCAACGAAGTTGGTGCCTTTTACCGTACGGCCATCCTTAATGTCAAGGCAGGGTATGATTCTTTTTGTAAGCATAATTCTTCGCTTCTTATTTCATTGCGGTTAATTCTCCCAGCGTAATCCTGTTTTCATATATCGCTTTTCCAACAATCACACCTTTACATCCAATGTCCTTTAAAGAATATAGATCATCCATTGAACTCACTCCCCCGCTGGCAATAAAATGAAGTTGCGGAAAATGATGTATTATTTTACGATACAGATCCAATGAAGGACCTTCCAGTTTCCCATCTTTACGCACATCGGTACAAAACAACTGGCGGATACCATAGCCCATATACTTTGAAATAAAATCAATGATATCAATACCGGTTGTTTCCAGCCATCCCCCAATGGCCAGTTTTTCGTCCTTAACATCAGCCCCAACAAGGAATTTTTCAGCTCCGTACTTTTCAAACCATTCGAGCAGCGTTGATTCATTTTTCACCGCTATACTACCCACCGTTGCATAACGCGCTCCCAGGTCAAATACTTTCTGAACCTCCTCAACGGTTTTAATACCACCGCCGAAATCAACTACCAGGGAAGTTCCTCGTGTAATGGATTCCAACACTTTCCAATTCTGCACCTTGCCTGCTTTAGCACCATCGAGGTCAACCAGGTGGAGGCGATTTATGCCGGCAGCTTCAAATTGCTTTGCCACTTCAAGCGGACTTTCATTATAAATGGTCTTTTGTGTAAAATCACCTTCAGTTAATCTTACGCATTTACCATCGATCAGGTCAATTGCCGGAATGATTTCCATATTTGCTGTTAGAGATGTAAAAAATTTTGCAGGATTTGTTCCCCAACATTGGCACTTTTCTCAGGATGAAACTGGACCCCGTAAAAATTATTTTTATGCAGTGCCGAACTGTAAGGTTTTATGTAATTGGTAGTACCTATGGTATGCCTGCCTAACGATGCATAATAACTGTGAACAAAGTAACAGTATGACTCCTCGGGAACATCTTTAAATAATGGTGTTTTCAGATCATATACTGTATTCCAACCTATCTGCGGGATCTTAAAACCCTGGTCAGTAGCTTTGAATAATTTAACATCTTCATCAAAAACACCCAGGCATTCCGTTGCATTTTCCTCAGAATAACGGCACATAAGTTGCATGCCCAGGCAAATACCCAGTACTGGCTGCGTTAATTCGCGGATAAGGAGGTCAAGTTTTCTTTCCTGCAGGTAACGCATAGCCGAAGATGCCTCTCCCACGCCGGGGAAGATCACCTTATCGGCGTTCCTGATCTCTTCCACATTGTCTGTTACGTTTGCCGATACCCCAATTCTTTCCAATGCATAAAGTACAGACTGTATGTTTCCGGCATTATATTTTATGATCGCTAGTTCCACTTCTTTTATTTTATTTCAGGTTGTCAGGCCAATACATCCTTCAGAAAATTTACCGTTGCCGACTGAATATCCGTAACATTTTCGAGCGACCTGATATAAGCGCTCCCGATAATGGCACCATTGGCATATGCACAGGCAGCGTCAAAACTGGCTTTGTCTTTTATGCCAAACCCAACAAGGACGGGATTTTTCAATCCATAGCTCTGTAATCTTTCCAGGTACGTTTCTACCGATTGCATTTGTTTGTCGGACCCTGTTGTAGAAGACGACGAAACAGCATATAAAAAACCGGTACTGAGTCCGTCCAGTTTTTTCACTCTTTCTTCAGTGGTTTCCGGCGTCACTAAAAAAATGAAATCCAACCCATATTTTTTTATGACCGGTCCATACAGGGTTTCAAATTCATATTCGGGCAGATCAGGCAGGATCAATCCATCAATACCCGCTTCAGCAGCATTGGCACAAAACTTTTCAAACCCGTATTGCAGGACCGGATTAAGATAACCCATAAGGATAACCGGAATCTGTATATCCTGCCGAAAATTTTTCAACTGTGCAAAGAGTGTTTCGATCGTCATGCCATTAGCCAGCGCTACAGCGCTGCTTTGCTGGATCACTGGTCCGTCGGCAAGCGGATCGCTGTAAGGCATACCAAGTTCTATCAGGTCTGCTCCTGCTGATTGAAGGGATTTCATTACAGAGATAGTACTTTCCAGTTCAGGGTAGCCTGCGGTACAATACACATTTAAAACCCGGCTCGATTTTTTTTCAAATAAATTTTTGATCCTGCTCATGTACACTTATTTAACCTCTAAGAATTTAAAATCTTCCTTCCGCCATTACTTTCATATAAGCCGCGAGGTCTTTATCACCACGGCCACTTAAGCATACTACTACAATGTCTTCTTTTGTAAAAGTCATTTGATCAAGGGCTGAAAATGCATGCGCTGTTTCCAGGGCAGGAATGATCCCTTCCAGCCTCGACACTTCAAATGCCGAAGCGATAGCCTCATCATCTGTGGCACTGAGAAAAACACCCCGACCGCTTTCAAATAAATTTGCATGTAATGGGCCTATACCCGGATAATCCAGTCCGGCAGAAATGCTGTGTGGCTCCACCACCTGGCCATCTGCCGTTTGCATCAACAAACTCTTGCTGCCATGCAGGATACCGGGTTTACCTAATTGTGTGGTGGCTGCACTCATCCCGGAGTTGATCCCCATACCAGCCGCTTCAACTGCCACCAGTTGCACGGAGGGTTCATCGAGATAATGATAAAAAGCGCCCGCGGCATTGCTTCCTCCGCCCACACAGGCCATTACATGTGTTGGCAACGGAGTGCCTGTTTTTTCGGTTAGCTGTAACCGTATCTCTTCACTGATCACACTTTGGAAGCGGGCCACCATATCGGGGTACGGATGCGGACCTACCACACTGCCAATGATATAATGTGTATCATCAGGATGATTGATCCAGTCGCGGATGGCTTCATTAGTGGCATCCTTTAAAGTCCTGCTCCCGCTCATTGCCGGCACCACTTTTGCGCCAAGCATTTTCATTCGGGCTACATTCGGGGCCTGACGCTCGATGTCTTTTTCACCCATATAAACAATGCATTCCAGCCCTTTGAGTGCACATACCGTAGCTGTTGCCACACCATGCTGTCCGGCACCGGTTTCGGCAATGATCCGTTTTTTGCCCAGTTTCTCTGCAAGCAGAATTTGTCCAACGGTATTATTTATTTTATGTGCCCCGGTATGGCAGAGATCCTCTCTCTTTAAATAAATGGTGGTACCATGCTTTGCACTCAGCCTTTCTGCATGGAACAAAGGCGTTGGCCGGCCTACATAATCTTTCAATAATGCGGCGAAGGCTTCTTTAAATGAAGGTTCCTGCATGATCTGCAGATATCGTTCTTGCAACTCAGCTACATTCCGGTGCAGCATTTCCGGTATAAAAGCCCCGCCAAACTGACCGTAGTATCCTTGCGCATCTGGTTTCTGAAATGTAACAGTTGACATATTCCTTTGAATTTCTTTGCTTATTTATGGTTATTATATGTTGTTTTTTACTATCCACTTTAGATTTTTCACTTTTTACTTCTCATTTTCCTCCCCCTAAAACCTGCGTATACAATATTTCCTCAATTTCACCCCCTCAAGAGGGGGACATAACAGCCCTTCCTCTGTAAAATCTCCGCGTTCTTCTTTCTCTGCGATTAAATTGATTTTATTTTCCTACAAAATTCCTCAATCAAATCCATATCCTTCACACCCGGCGAAATTTCAAACCGGCTGTTCACATCTATTGAAAAAAGGTCTTTCTGCCCGGGAATAAATTGCTTTATTTTTTCTACATCATCTGCACCAATGCCACCACTAAGAAAATAAGGTTTGTTGATCTGCGCTTTCTCCAGCACATTCCAGTCAAACTGCATGCCGGTACCTCCATAATTTACACCCACCGTATCAAACAAATACATATCGGCTGAATCGCGGTATGGATAAATCTTCCAGTCAATGTTTTCATCCGGACCGATCCTGAACGCCTTAATGGTTGTGATATGATTACTGATATGTTCGCAAAATTTGGGAGATTCATCTCCATGTAATTGTACCATTTGCAGCCGCCAGTCATCTACAGTTTTTAAGATCTCTTCCGCCGTTGCATTCACAAAAACCCCTACCCGGTTAATATTGAGTTTTTCCCTCTTAACATCCAGGGCACTCAGGTGAAATTTTTTTATGTAACGCGGCGATTTCGGATAAAAAATAAAACCTGCAAATTCAATTCCCAGTTCATCCAGTTTTATGAGCTGATCCAGCCGGGTCATCCCGCATACTTTAATTCTCATGCCTTGATTTTATAGTTTCGATGCAAAATCCCTGAATGCCTGCCCCGGGTTTACAGATTTCATGAAATTTTCTCCCATGAGGAATCCTGTAAAACCATGTCTTTTAAAAAGGTTGATCTGTTCCACCTCACTGATCCCGCTCTCTGCGATCTTAATCTTACCGGATGGAATTTTAGCCGCCATTTGCAAACTCCGGTCAAGATCAACTTCAAAAGTTTTAAGGCTCCGGTTGTTGATCCCTATCAACTCGGTATCATCACAAATATGTTCCAACTCTTCCTCATCATGAAGTTCGAGTAAAACTTCCAAACCCAGGCTTTTTGCCGATGCAGCCAGCATCTTTACTTCAGGCGGCGTTAAACAAGCTGCAATCAGCAGGATGATATCGGCACCAATTGCTTTTGCTTCAAGCAACTGGTATTCATCTATGATAAAATCTTTCCGCAAAATCGGAATATTAACGGTATCCCTGGCAGCCATGAGGTCTTCTGATGAACCTCCAAAAAAATGGTCATCCGTTAACACAGAAATGGCTGCCGCGCCATATTTTTCATAGTCTTTAGTTACCTCTTCCACAATGGCGGTTTCATTGATCATTCCTTTGGAAGGTGACTTTCTTTTGAACTCGGTTATGATACCCGTGCTGGTGCCTGAACGGAGAGTTTCTGCCAAAGACAGACAGTTCCTGTTGAAAAATGGAAATTTCTCAAGCACTATTGGCGGGATCAGGCCCTTTCGCAAAGGGAGGGTTGATTTTTTATGCTCAATGATCTGATCTAAAATATCCATCTGAAAAATTATTTTCGTTTATGCATTAACGTTTACTGTAAAGCTACCAGGTCTTTCAGTGTGTGGAATGCTTTGCCGCTGTCTAGGCTGTCAACAGCAGCCGCATAGGCCTGATCATATGCCTGGTACTTCCCGGTGCTGTTCAGGGCCATGGCCGCATTGGCAAGCACAACGGCGTTCTGTGCCCAGGTTCCGTGACCGGATAATATATCCCGAAATATCTTAGCCGCATCTTCAACAGACTTTCCTCCTTCGATATCACTTGCTAAAACCCTTCGTTTGCCAAGTTGTTCAGGCGTAAGAACAAGTTCCCCGGCCTGGGTGATGACTTTGGTGTCATTGGTCAGTGAAATTTCATCATATCCATCAATCCCGTGAATGATCGTAAATGCTTTTCCACTTTGCTGCAGGAGGTAATTATAAATCCTTGCCATTTCAAGGTTATATACGCCCACCAACTGAAAAGAAGGTGATGCGGGATTTACCATGGGCCCGAGCATATTAAAAAATGTACGCATCCCAAGGTTCTTCCGGATCGGGCCCACGGTTTTCAAAGCCGGGTGAAAAAGTGGTGCATGGAGAAAACATATGCCAACTTCATCAATTTCTTTTTTTAGCCTGTCATGATCATTTTTAAATCTATAGCCCATTTGTTCCATCACATTGGACGAACCGCTAACGGATGAAGCACCATAGTTACCATGCTTGGCAACTTTCTGCCCTGCGCCGGCTACAATAAAACAAGCCAGTGTGGAAATATTAAAGGTGTTCTTACCATCACCTCCTGTACCAACAATATCAATCACCTCCTGTCCATCGAGGTCAAGCGGTACACAAAGTTCCAGGAGTGCATCCCTAAAACCCTGCAATTCAGGGATAGTGATACTGCGCATAAGGTATACCGTCATGAAGGCAGTAATCTCGTGCTCATTATACTGCCCGTTGCCGATATTAACCAGTACTTCCCTGGCTTGTTCACGGTTAAGTGTCTTGTGTTCAAATAAAAACTGTAAATATTTTCGCATATACTTTTATATATCGTTAATCAGCAATCTGTTTATCTAACCAGTTGCGCATCATTTGTTCTCCCGAAGGGGTAAGGATACTCTCCGGATGAAACTGCACACCCTGCACATCATAGGTCCTGTGTCTTAGAGACATGATATAACCATTTGCATCCCTGGAAGTAATTTCGAGTTCGGCAGGAAAATTTTCCGGAGAAACCACCCAGCTGTGATACCGACCCACTTCAGGATCTTCCGGCAGCCCCTGGTACCAGTCGTTATGATGCACTGAAGGCTGTAAATCCTTTTCCAGGAAAATTTTTGTTGCCAGTCCGTGGTAAACGGTATCGAGGTTCACCAGTGTGCCACCAAAAGCCTGTCCGATTGCCTGGTGGCCCAGGCATACGCCCAGGATCGATTTGGAGGAAGCATATGCTTTGATCAGCGGTAGAAGCAACCCGGCTTCCTCAGGTATACCAGGGCCAGGCGATAAAATGATTTTATCGAATTCAGCAACCTGTTCCAGGGGAATTTCATCATTCCGAAACACCTCTGTTTTCTGGTGAAGTATCTTCTCCACCAGGTGCACCAGGTTATAGGTGAAAGAATCATAATTGTCAAAAACCAATATTCGCTGCACAACTATTTTTTTAAAATTTTATAATAACATACTATCTTACCTTCTTAACTCATTCACGACTCACGACTCACGACTCACGACTCACGACTCACGACTCACGACTCACGACTCACGACTCACGACTCACGACTCACGACTCACGACTCACGACT
>Ga0209254_10006499_pt1 | contig 10783 bp, 9 predicted proteins | sample FrelakmetDIP11DI_FD_187148 | JGI IMG/M metagenome (GOLD analysis project Ga0209254, IMG submission 187148) | Freshwater lake sediment microbial communities from the University of Notre Dame, USA, for methane emissions studies - DIP11 DI (SPAdes)... | ecosystem: Environmental > Aquatic >... | reverse complement strand
TTACGCTCATAGTTGACCCGGTCTACGGTGATTTCATATCGGGACGAGGGTCCGATCAGATGAGCCGACAGCGCAGACGAATTGACTGCAGTGACGATCGTCAACCATCCCGTGGAAGGTTGATCTCGGTTCAGGACATTCGCGTAGCTAATGATTGTACCGTTCGCATTTCTAAACTGAACCGGGAGGATCCTCGAGATATATCCCACGCCAGGCACGTGTTCACCTGCCACCCTTCCAAAACCCGCCATGCGGATCTCTCGCACCATTCTGGCCATCGTGGCACGAGCGTTCTGCTGCAAATCAAAAACCTGCTCCTGAACCGTATAGGTCTTCTGCTGTCTAAGAAAAGTCTTATACAAGACAAAAATGAGTATGCTGCTCAAGACCAGGGCTACCAATAACTCGATTAAGGTGACCCCTCTCTCCCCTCTTGAATCTCTCATCCTTGCACCGTTCTCAATGACCTCTGCGTGTCGTAAAGGTGACACTGTGATTCCTTCTCCCATCATTCCAACTTACCGTGTATTGAATCGTCTTCATGTTATTTTCTTCCGTGACGCGATAGGTTCTTGCGAAAGGCACCCCAGAAAAGGTAACCCGTTGATCATCGTATTGATTCGGAAGAAGTCGATTCGAATTCAGAGGCAGGTTCTTCAGAAATTCGAGACGGTCCTGCGCTAGATACGTTGCGCGGGTCAAATGCTGACTGAAGTTATTGCCCCGGAGCGAGGTAACGTGTAACCCTGCAAGCGCCAGGAGACCCACGGCAAGAAAGACCAATGCCACCAAAACCTCAAGAAGAGAAAACCCTTTCGCTTCTCTCATCCACCTATTCAACTCTGATCCTCCCCGTCGCAGCGAACAAAACGATCCTCTTTTCCGTGTCTCGCTTGTTCCTGAGCGCGACATTCCCAGGTGTTGAAGTGGAATTCGGATTAAATGTTACACGATTATTAGCCAGGTTAATCTCGTGGAAACGAATCCCACTCGGAATCGTTTGAGACACGCCGTCGTCAACCCAGGCATCGACACCTGCGGTCGTCTGGCGTTGAACGATGTAACTTCCCCCTTCGGCGTTGAACTGGACGCGATGTTCGAGATTCGTGGATACGGCCTTCATCTGGGCTGTCCTCATCGTGGAAACAATGTCACGTGTGGCAGTCCTCAGACGATAATTCGGCAGCCAGGCAGCAATACTCGGAACGGCCAGTGCTGCCGCAATGGCAATGATGACCAGAACAACAATGAGCTCAATGAGTGTAACCCCTTTTTTGTTCATCTTTACCCTCCTATTGTATCGGATTTGAGGATTTTGTCAATATTATTTTCGATACACGCCTCCTGTCTCTGTGTGACTCAATCCGCAATTCGCAACATTTTACAGGAGCTTACACGATTTAACAAAGCAAATACAAAGCGAATCATCAGGTTCTAAAAGCTGCATGAGCGTAAGAGGAAGAAAGCGAACACACAGATATAAGCAAGAAGGGGGGGGATCGTGGGTTAACGCACTTCGACGGCCAAAGTGTAGTGCTGGAGGCTCTTCGATCCATCTGGATCAGACGCTTCAATCTCAACAACCTGGGTGCCTTCATTCTCTTTCTGAATCTCCCAACGAAGGAGGCCTGTTGTTTGATCGATCACCATCCCTTTCGGTCCCGATTTAAGACTGAAGGAGATGGGATCGAGATCCGGATCTTCTGCCTTGACCTGGTAGAGATAAGCATTACCTTTCAGCGACGTCGGTGGAGAGGACGTGATCATGGGTGGGCTGTTCGAGACTACGACAGGATCTGATCGCTTGGGTGTTCCACGGACCTCGCGATCATCCGCGACCACAACGACCGATAGGGAATCCCCTTTTTTGAACTGGCCCGACTCCAACAGTTCAGCCTTTTCTTCGGTGAGAATCGTTCCGTTCTTCTCCCACTGATACGTGTAATAGACGAAGTCTTTATCCTTATCCGAACTCTCAACAACCGCCTTTAACTGATCCTGTGCGCGCGCAACTCTCGGTTCTATCCAAAACTTCTCAATCACTGGAGGGGAGTTGATAATTTGAACGAGGGGAGACAGAAAGGGTTTCCCTCGGGTCGTCCCGTCGCTCGGAGTGATTTTGACTCGGATGGAATCTCCCTTTTTGAAGTTTCCGTTTTTGAGCAAGCTGCCGTCACTTCCCGAAATCTCCCTGTCATTGATCATCCATTGATACTCGTAGGTAATCGAATTTCCCTCCGGATCCTCGCACTGGACCACGAGGCTCAGATCACTCTCGTGATTCGGATTCTCAGGCAGGAGGGTCGCGGAGGTAATGATGGGAGGGCTGTTGGGCTTGCCGGTCACCCCCCTCTGTCCCTCTGTTTCACACGAGAGGATGCCGCCCAATACAAACAGAACCATATACAGCAGTGGCAAAGTTCTGAACAAAGATTTCGTCCCTTTCGACGCCGCTCTATTCCATGAAAGGATAATTATGTTTCTCTTTGCGGTCAATTCGTTTTGAGAGGAGGTAAATCTTTTTGGCTTCAATTCTGTTCCGCGCCCTATCCTCAACACCCTCGACATACACCCAGTCCTTCACCTTCAGTTTGTCCAAGGTGGTTGGAATGCCTTTCTCAGTTTGGATGGCCGTGTGCTGATCCCAAACGAACAATTTTTCGTTCACCACAAAAGTACCCTGCTTAACATCTACCCCCATGACAACTCCCTGCATTTTCACTATATCTCCCTGAAGGGCTGAAGTCAACGTAGGGATCAGCAGAGCCAAAAAGACGATGAGCAGAATTTCTCTTTTCTTGTTCACGAGTCTCCTCCCTTAGAAAAGGATTCTCCAATTGACAGGAATAAGGCTTTTGGTGCTTGGGAGACGGGGGGCAAAAACGCCTCCTCCAACCCCTACATAGCCCACCGCCTGTCCTCGCAGAAAGGTGATGATGACGCCGGATGGAATGGCAGTGCCAATGACCCCAACACGATCGCTTCTTTTCACCACTTCGCCTCCGATATCATTGGTTAAATCGAGATTGAATGCCGCATTTCCCGTAGTATAGTTCAGAATGTAAAGCCTCGCTCTCCCCTCGCCCACGAAACACGGGTCGGTCTCGCTCCCGAACGTAGGAGCAAAAGTGGTAAAGTAGGCCGTCTTGTAGAAGACAACCGGAGGAGAGAGAACCTTTTCTCCCACATTCAGATCCAGTTTGATATACCATCCTGACTGCGACCTGAGCTGAGTCAATATGGAGTCTATTTCTGTCGCAGAGGTCCCTGAATCTTGCAGCAGGTCCAATGTCACATCTACCAAATTGCTTTCGATGAGCGGAGTCGAAGGGTTCTTGTCCTTCACGGCATAGAGTCTGTTGACGACTGCCGAGTCCTTGGGGTGTTCCCGATCCCCAGTCCCGAAAAACAACATCTCATAGTAGACGGTGTCTTTCTCGAGGGTGACATCAGGAGGATAGAAGATTTTTCGGGCATCCCCTGTTGCCGTATTGGACCGAAAGAGGATTTTCCCAGTCCAATTCACCGGGTTGGAATTTGCCGTGTCGAATCGCCACATCCGGCCGCCCATGTCCCCTACATAGAGCCGATCAATGAATCCGTCTCCATCCGTATCGATTTTCGCAATATCACTGGGGATGCAATGTGTCATGGATGCATCTTCTGCGTTGGAATAGCGCCACACCAGAGAACCCGTGAGCACATCGACGACATAGATTCCCCTCCCTTTCGAATCAAGAAGGGTTACCGGATCATTGTCTTGATTCTCGTCATATCCGCCACCCATGAAAGCCACCCACTTCTCGCCAGAACCAAAACGAACCTTGTCGACCAGCGGGCTGCTCCAACTCTGACCCAATTCCTCGTAACCGGAAGTACTTGGGCTGATGTCCCAAAGCAGGATGGGAGACAGACGATTCGTGATGTCCAAGGCGACATATCGATTCCCCCCTCTCCTCTCTCCAAAAATGAGTATCTTTTTGTCCTCCGCCAGGTAAACCTTGGGAGAACCATCCACAAAGATCTCGAGGACATCTTGATGAAGCGCCTGGAGCCTGTTCAGAAGGTTCGGCGGAATATATGTCCAGAGTTCCTCCCCGGTGGCATCATCAAACGCATGAAGCATCCCGTCGTTGGAACCGGCCAAGATCATGGATTCTGTTTCTCCGTAATGGACGATGACAGGTCGTGAATGAAGAAAGGCACCTAAGATCCAGTCCCTGTTTTCTGAGGTATTTCCATTCCCATTATCATCATAGGCATCCAATCCATGGACGAAATTGATCAACTTGTTTTTCCCGGTAGTGTCCCCTGACGCAAGGCCTAGCAGTGTCGGGCTGATGAGGCTGTTCTCCACGGTAAATGCATTCGAAGTGTGAGTGAGATTCCCATTCTCTCCCAGATACGTGTAGATATTCCGGGCCGAGGAGCGATTCATAATCACTTCTCCGACCCCCCCCTTTTCAACGTCCCCTCCGTCCAGGGTCGAACTACCCGTCCAGAAAGATCGAGCCGTCGCAAGAAGTTGCCCATTCGCATCCACTGCCTTTCGGCCATCTGCATCAACGAGATCTCCGACATTGATACCCAGGGAGGGATTGTTTTCCTGGGCGATCCCGAATTTTTTGATGTTTCCGGTCCACATTTCATCCTTGATCGGCTTGAATAAGGATAAGTAGATCTTGTCTCCAGCGGAGGTCCTCTCCATTCTGCTGATGGGAACGATGGGCGCGACAAAAGAGGAAGTCTTTGCCAGGATCTCGTCGATGATGTTTTGAAACGAACTGGAAAGACTTTGCGCGTTACTCGAATAGAAGTACCTTCCATGGCCATGGGCTGCCGCCCTCTCAAGGAGGTTTGAGCTGACCGTAAAACCAATCGTATAGGTAAGAATATTCTGCTGCCCCTCGAAAGAGGATGAAAGATCGCCCTCGTAGAGATATTGGGCCACATCATCCAGATAGTGGGTTCCGTACATGTCGTTGATGTATCCAGGCTCCATTCCATCATTGTCTCTGTCGCCGACGGCCGAGGCCAAGATGGAATTCCGGTCTCGTGTTGATTCCCCATCTGTGATGAGGATGACATAGTTTCTCTGACAGTAATACTGAATCGGGCTAATGTAGTTCACACCGGAGTTAAAATAACTAGGTCCCCCCTTGAAATAACGACCGGCCTCATACAGCGTTTCGGCCAAGGGGGTCCATGTTTCAGCGACAATGTTATTGATGTCATTGGTGAGTTGTGTCCGGTTGGTGTCTGTCAGGCTCTTCACCGTACTCTGAATACGGCCGCCTTCTGTCTCGGATATCCCGCCGATGGTAACGACCCTGTTGAACACCATGACTCCAAGCCTCACCCCGTTGACCGTATTCAAGAAATCGTTGATGACCCTCTTGGCGATGGTCAGCTTCGGCAAGTATTCGTCTCCCCCAATAGAGGCGAGGTAGTTTCTATAGTTGCCAGTCCGAAGTGTTCTGCTATCGGAGGAGCAAGTTGAGGAAGTCGCTCCTTCGTAGTGTCCTTGATGGGTGAGAGCGGTTCGGGCCGCCACACAGGGCACCTCTGCGATGGTATTTTTGAATACAATCCAGCTGTTCCAGCGGTTCTTATAGTAAACCTTATCTTTGTTGGCCGTGGAAACCACCAAGGGGTCGTAAATCACGCCAGGATCATAGAAATAGGCCTGAACCTCATCGTTCATGCTACCCGAATTGTCGAAGATGATGAGAATATTGGGTTCCACACCTTCCCCACTGGACATATAGAGATCTGTATCGTGGGCGAAACAAGGCATCGCAGACAAGAGACACAAAAGAAACAAGATCCAAGAAGTTTTCAACGGCTTCATCTCTTAATATCCTCCCTGGAGAGTTGGCACAAGCCTCACCACTTTCTCTTCCATGATACATGTGCTCTTCACCGGACTAAGATCGATCCGATCCTCACCGGCGGAATTGATCGTGAAATACAGGAATCCAAAATGAGCGGCGCTGAACCCCGAAGCTCTCGGTGACCCATACTGATCCGGAATATAGGTGTTCACCACTCTGGCATTCGTTGGGTTAGGATTGGCAGGATCCGTAAAGGGATCGTATTGGTTGTCCACATATTTCCCAGGCAGGCTGAAGTTATCAATATTAGCCATGATGACCTGAATCCCACTGTCTGCTGCATAGAAGGCGTTGGTGCTCGCTCGCTTGTTGCCGGAGAGCTTCACTTCGAAGGTCGACGTGAAGATCGATCCAAGACCGACCAGGGTCAACATGATCATCATCATCAAGGCAATGACGAGTGCCGCTCCATGTTCATTCGTGAGGATGTTTGTCGTTTTCCGTATCATTGTGGGTGTCTCCATTTATCGAGTCATTGAGAGATTGCGAAGCGTGATGGCTGAAACCAAGGTCCGTGGAGCCGTGTTCTGCACATCGGGATTCACCTGCGTGGGTCTCGCCGTCAGACTCACACGAACGGCAATCACCCTGCGATTCTGCACGGTGCCCTGAGGAACCCAGTCATTCAGACTCAGCATCTGGTCTCCATCTCGATCGTCCATGATCCCATCTTCGTTCTCATCCGTCCCATAAGAACAATTGAGTGCATTGACATTCTCTAATAAGGCCTCGGTGTTGCTGACGTCGTTGGTCGTCTCTTGGCGAAGAAGCCTCGCTCCTCCGTCAACCCAGTAACGAACCTGGCGCAGTGCATCGTTCTGCTCATACATCACGGTGAATGCATGGTCTTCAGGAACAAGCGGAGGGTGTGGAACGATCACTGCAGTTGTGCGGTCATTATCAAACCCTGTCATTCGCAGATCTCTCAGAATAATCTCCATGGCTGCTCTCGTGTTCTGTTGAACCTCCACCACCTGGTCTTGTATGGTATAAACCTTACTCTGAGAGACAAAGAGACGGTAGATCCCGCCAATGAGAATGGTGGAGATCACGAGAACCACCAGCAACTCAATGAGAGTCATTCCTTTTGAATCAAATCGCTTCTGCGTGTCCATGTCTTCTTCCTCGTCTATTGGGCAATCGCCGAAACAAGGCGGATGGAATGATTGATTCGATCCGTCCAGCTGACAGCGATCGTAATCGTTTTAAGATTGTTATTCTGCACGATGTTCCAGCTGCGGGCGTAACTGAGGCCTGTGGATCCTTTGATGTTTGGATCCGTCCTTGGACCTGCTGTCGTCGGGAGGAGACGCTCCCACGAGCTCACACGGAATTCTTCGAGTTTGTCTTGGGCCAAGGTCGCCGCCTCAGTCACGTAACCACCGGAGGCGTTATTTCTCGTGGTGGTCACCATCATGCCGGCGAGAGCCAAGAGGGCGACAGAGAGAATAATTAAGGTAATGAGGACTTCGAGTAGTGTAAAACCCTTTGATGCATTCGAAGATTTCAATGTCAACCTCCATTCGTGTGTTGCTTATGGAGGTAGCAAAACCTGTACCAACGAGTTGAGAGTTTTTAAAGGCAAAAGAAAATAAAAGAAATGTCTTATGATTCTGGCAGGTTAAAACGGACAGAAGAAGGCTGACGGAAAAAGGCTCATGATCGCCAAAGATTTCGGCAGACCCTGAAAAAGAGTTATTGAATTTCGACAAAATGCCATCGGTAGAAAAATCATTAGAATATCGCCGAGTTGAAGCACAGAAAAAACCTATTCTTTTTGCATAGACCGCTGAAAAGTTTGCGTATAACCTGCTGTAAAGTCAGGGAAAATCACAATTCACTTTCTATGATGCCATAGTCCTTGATCTTATAAAGGAGAGCCCGGTGACTTATCTCCAAGAGCCTTGCAGCATGGGTGTGGTTTCCTCTCGTTTTCTTCAAAGCTCGCCTGATGAGTGTCGTCTCCAAAGCCTTGGAGGCTCTCTTGATCGAGTATTCTTCTTCACTTAAAAGAGTCACCTCAACTCGTTCTTGAAAATTTTGGATGTTGTGCGGCAAATTGTCTAACTCGATATTCTCTCCGTCAGCGAGCACAATGGCTCGCTCAATCGTATTTTCGAGCTCCCTCACATTCCCATACCATTTGTAATTGATCAGAACCTCGAGGGCCTTCGGGTCAATGCTTTCAATATTTTTTCCCAAGGATTGGCTATGTTTCTTCATAAAATGAGTGACAAGAAGAGGGATGTCTTCTTTTCTATCTCGGAGAGGTGGAATGTGGACGGGCACGACATTCAATCGGTAGAATAGGTCGTCCCTGAATCGTCCCTCATTCACCTCCTTCACAAGATCTTTCACGGTGGCCGCGACAATCCTCACGTCGATCTGGATGGCTTTGGCTTCCCCCACCCTTCTGATCTCTCCGTCCTGGAGGACCCGCAAGAGTTTCACTTGAAGCTGAGGAGGAAGTTCACCAATCTCGTCTAGGAACAGCGTACCGCCGTCTGCCTCTTCAAAGAGGCCCTTCTTCAACCGGATCGCATCTGTGAACGCCCCCTTGCTGTGTCCGAAGAGTTCGCTCTCCAGAAGATTCTCAGGGATGGCTCCGCAATTCACAGGCATGAAGGGCAACTGGGATCGGTCACTGTGGTAATGAAGGGCTCTCGCCACGACCTCTTTCCCGGTTCCACTCTCCCCCGTGATCAGAATGGTGGACTTGTATTGGGCGACCTTCTGAATCACGTCAAAAATACCCTGCATCTTCTCGTTCTTGCTGACGATGTTGTCGAAGCTATACTCCTTCTTGACCTCCTTCCGTAGGAGTTCGTTCTCTTTCCTCAGCCGTTCCCTCTCTTCCGCCTTCTTCAGGGTTAGGATGATCTCGTCGGGCTTGAAGGGTTTGGAGATGTAGTCGTAGGCTCCTAGCTTCATCGCTTCCACCGCGGTGTCAAGAGTTCCATAGGCTGACATCATGATGACGTTCGCATCCGCCTCTGTCTTTTTCACTTCTTTCAGAAAATCGAGCCCATCCATTCCGGGCATTCGGATGTCGCAGAGGACCTGATCAAAGGTGGTGTTTGAAATCCTTTGCAAGGCCTCCTCGCCGTTCGAGGCGGTTTCCACCTCATATCTCTCCTTTTTCAGAATGACCGAGAGGATGTGTCTGAAATTTTCCTCGTCATCGACCACCAAAATTTTTCTTGGAATCATGGGTTTTCCTCCTTAAACAAAGCGAAGCTCCACGCCCTAAAGGCCGTGGCTTCCCGGTAAGGTATTTTCCTTCTATATTGTGCCCCTGCCTGCCTGCCGGCAGGCAGGAAGGGGCACTTGCCGGCAAAAACGATCTACGAATCCGTGGGGGAATCAGCAGGGCGACCCGGGAGATAAATCTCAAGGGTTGCCCCTTGTCCACCCTCGCTCTCCACCCGGATCACACCTCCCACCGATTCGACGATTCTGAGACAAATAGATAAACCGAGTCCGGTCCCTTTGTCCGGGGGTTTCGTAGTGAAGAAGGGGTCAAAGATCCTCTCAAGATCTTCTTTTTTTATCCCTGTTCCGGTATCAGAAATACGGATCTTCGCCAAGCGATCCCCCCTGGAAAACTTTGCGAGAATCGCTGACAGAGGATCCGGTTTCCGTAAACCAAAATAATCGGACTCCACGGGATCCCCCCTTCGCCTCGGAGCAAAATGCCTCTGAAATGGGTCCGCAAACGCATCTTCCACCACATGGGGCCGAGTTTGGATCCGGAGAACTCCTCCATCCGGCATAGCATCCACGGCATTCAGCATCATATTGAGGAAGACCTGAGAAAGCTGTGATTCGTCTGCCAAGACCCGCGGGAGGTCTGGCTGAAGGTCGAGCTGGATCTCAACGTTTCTGAAGTTCTTTTGATAGGAGAGGAGTGAAAGGGTATTCTCAAGCACTTTATTCACCTCTACCTCCCGGATCTCTCCCCGTGAAGGTTTGGAGAAATCGAGAAGCTCCCGGACGATTCTGTTAATTCTTTGAATCTCCTTTTCAATCCGTTGGAGGTAGTCCTTCGCTTCCCCGGTTTCGATTTGGCCTTTTTCCAGCATGCTGGTGTAACCCAGAATGGCCCCGAGAGGATTGCCCACCTCATGGGCCACTCCCGCTGCAAACCTCCCGATGGAGGCCAATTTTTCTGTTCGGATCAACTCTTCCTGCGCCTGTTTCAGCTGTTTGTTGGCCACTTCCAGAGAGGTCACGTAGTCCTCCAATTCCTCGCGGTTGGCCTTCAAACGTTCAATCATCCGGTTGAAAGACGCGATCAACTGCCCGATCTCATTCGTGGACGAACCCTCAATTTTCTCATTGAAATCGCCCTCGCTGATCTTCTGAGTCAGTTGGATCAGTCCTTGGAGAGGCTTCACCAGGACACGAGAGAGCAAGAAACTTCCGAAAGCAACGAGAATGACTGCATCGAGAATAATAGAGAGGAGGATGATCCGCTGGGACTTCAATAGTTGGGTCATGACGTCGCCGATCGCGAGATCCATCTGAATTCCCCCTGCCGTCCTTCCCTGAACCCACAAAGGCGCGTAGAGGATCAGCCTTTCGTATTCCGTGGATAGGAACCCTCCAGACCTTCTGACCTCTGACCCCACGAGACCTGTTTGGATGGCCTGTCTTAGCTCGGCGTTGGAATACGACAGGTTGATCACCTCGGGGTTGTTGGCTGCGATCATTTTCATGTCGAGGTCGACGACCACCACGTCGAGAAAACCTTTCCCTTTTGCATACAGGGTCACAAAGTCGAAAAGTTCTTCCTTCACTGCGGGATCCTTCAACTGAAGAGCTGGCCTGTCTCGTGATATGAAATCCATGATCGCTTGGAAATCCTTGACCATCCCTTCCCCATACCT
>Ga0209254_10006498_pt1 | contig 10785 bp, 7 predicted proteins | sample FrelakmetDIP11DI_FD_187148 | JGI IMG/M metagenome (GOLD analysis project Ga0209254, IMG submission 187148) | Freshwater lake sediment microbial communities from the University of Notre Dame, USA, for methane emissions studies - DIP11 DI (SPAdes)... | ecosystem: Environmental > Aquatic >... | reverse complement strand
ATCGGGTTGACGCTGTGGCACAAGGGAGACTCTCCCGGAGCGATCGCCAATCTCAAAAAGGCGCTGGCTCTTGATGAGAACGACGACTACACGCATTGGGCCCTCGGCGCCATCTGGGACGAACAGGAAGACTACGAGGCCGCCTTGCCTCACCTGCAGCGCGCTGTAGCCCTCGTGCCGAACAACGCCGGCTACCAGGAGTGGCTGGGGGACTGCCTCTACTACCTGGGGCGCTACGAAGAAGCCAGGGTGGCCATCGACAAGGCTTTGGAGCTCGAGCCCGACCGCGAGGCGGCGCAGCGACTGTCAGGGTACCTGGAAGACGCGGGTTACTGACCGGTTGAGGGCTGCGTCCGCGCAGGCCCATGATGAGAGGTGTCGTGCCTGCCGGTGGCCGCGGCGATCCGGCTGCCGACCGCGAGGCGGCTCAGCGACTGTCAGGGTACTTGGAAGACGCGGGTTACTGACCGCTGGGGGTCTGCGCCATCCGGTCGACGAAGGCCCGGTAGGTCTCCATCATTGCGTCGAAAGGCCGATCGAACTCGATGGTCGTGAAGTGCCCGGGCGGCCGGCGCCGAAGCAGGTCCAGCGGCAACAGGCCATCCCAGGAGTAGGCCAGTTGCGGGAAGGCCCCCCGCCCCACCACTCGGATCGCCGTCACTCCGCAAGCTCCACAGGCGCCGGCGAAATCGAGGAAGCGTCGGCTCAGGCCCTCTCCCGGCCTGCCCACGGCGACGCTCAAGGACTGTAGAGAGCGGGTGGGAAGCAGGCTGAGATAATCGCGGGGCAGTTGCATCAGATCGTCCACCGGACGGACGATCACGACCCGGCCCTGACAGTCGTTGACAAGGGCGCCGAAAACCCCTGGGTTCGGACTTGGCCTGCCGGGCAGCCTCTCGTCCAGTATCACCACGAACGGATCGTCGTAGTCCGACAAGACCTGCAGGCCGGTGCTCGAGCCGCCCAAGCTCTCCAGGGCCTTGTATCGGTCGAAGCTGTCGCGCAACTGACGGAGCGGCCATGCGCCACGGGGAAGCACCTCGGAGAGCCGGCGAAGCTGACCGGCAAGACGCTCGGCGTACTCAAGCGGGGCGGCATCCCGCTGCGTGCTCCTCTCCACGAAGTGGATGCGGGAAGAGAGACAGCCGTTCTGATCCCAGAAGACCGAGTCGAGGCCGGCTAGGAGAGCGACGGCGGCGACGAGACCACCCTCCCCCGAAGACAGTGCGCTCTGGTGACCGAGCTCGAAAACCTCCCGGCCGATGGCCGAGAAGCTGACCTTGTGGCCGTGGGGATGGAAGCGGACGCGGGGCCGGTCCGATGAATCACCCACCCGCGGGATCTGGCCCGCGATGCGGGCGATGGTGTCGTCTCCGGCGGCTGCGATCACGAGGTCGGATCTGCCGAGAAGCCGGCTCTGGAGGGCCGCGTCATCGTAGTCCCACACCAGGACGGCGACGGTGGAGACGAGCTCCTCGTCGGCCTCTTCCAGCGCTTGGAGGATGAGGGGACTGAATATGGGCTCGCGCCGCGAGTTGCGCACCAGCACCACCGGTGGCGCACCACCGGAGAGGGTGGTCGAGAGGGCGAGAAGGACGATGATGAGGGCGGTCCCGGGTACGTTCCCGGCTCCGTATCCGGTGACGAACCCAGGCGTTTCCGGGGCGCCGAAAAGCGGCAGGCCGGAGTATACGGGCAGCCGGCCCGACACGCCGGCGATCTTTGCTGCGCGGGACGGGAAAAAACGCAGACGTCCGGGCAATCCGGGTAAAGGCTGCCAGTGGGCCGTCGCCGCTCTGGTGGGCTCGAGGGCCAGTGCTGTAGCCATCTGCTCCAGGTCCCATATCTCCGGGGCTGCCATCACGGAGGCGATCATGGCCGGCGAGTAGCCGGTGTAGGCAGGGATCGCCTCGATCCCCCGGCGGGCGGGACTCTTCGGATCGGCAAGCCCCTGGGCGATGCCGCCCAGGGCCGTTCTCAGACGGTCCCAGAACTCCGGTCCGCGCGGGGCCCGCCCGCGAGCGGCGGCCAGTCCATCGAGTAAGAGCGTCCAGTCTTCCTCGGTGAGTCGCGGCCAACGGGCAGTGACGGCTCCCGGCGTGTCCGCGTCGCACTCGCGACCACACTCCCGTCCGCCCGCGAAACACGACTCGTCCCAGGACCTTCGCCCGTCGAGGACTGAGCGGCGTATCGCTTTGGGGAGCCAGAACCCCTCGATCACACCTGGGCTGCGCATCCCGCCTCCCCCAATAGGTCTACGCGCTGGATGGAGTTCTTCTCCAGGTAGGCCCCGGCGTCGCCGCAGGGGCAGATCGTGTCCTCACGGCCGCCGACCAGGGTGACCCGGTCCGCTGTACGGAAGAAACCCGGGAACAGGTCGCCGCTTCCAAAAGGATCGAAAAAGGCCAGGAGCCCGGTCGCTCTGCTTCCCGATCGGAGCTCACCGTCATCGTCCAGAGTCACGGCGTGGACCCAAGGCGGGACGTGATAGTTACCGGCGGAGCATTGCATCGCCGCCCAATTGGCTTCGGCCATGCCGTACGTGTCCCGCAAAGGCAGGGCGCTGCCGTCGGCCGAAGGGAAGACGCGCTCCAGGTCCCGCCTGATCTCGTGGGGGGAGAAGGCATAGGCCTCTTTCATACCTCCACCGGTGCCGAGCAAACTGCCCGGAGCCAGGGGGATCGTGCGGCCCGCGCGCACCAGTGCCAGGGCAACTCCGTGTAGTTGGGTGAGACTGCCGAAGAGCAGCACCTTCTCGCCTTCACGGGCGGCGCGGTCGAGCCGGGTGAGGGCCACTCTGATGGCACGAGGATCGACATAGCGTGCCTGGATGGCGTTGATGGCCGGGTGCCAGACCCGTCTCTCCACCAAGCCGCGCCGACCGAGCCGGAACGCCCGTCCTGCGCGGATGCGGACTTGGTCGGGATGAGCGGGGAAAGGTATGGCGAAATGCACCCGATCGGGAGTCAGCCCCACTCGCTGGACACTGAACCGCGCCATTCGAGCCATAGCGATGCGGGTCCGTCTCGGCATCATGAAGATCGCCCGGTGGTCGGCCTTCATGCCGAGGTAGCGCTGAAAGGATAGGTAGAAGCTCTCCACGTTCAGGTCGGTGCTCCTCCGATCTCGAGCGATGATGGTGGCTCTGCCCGAGGTGCCGCTCGACGTGAGCAGTTCCAGGTCGAGATCGGAGAAAGCATGCTCGATCGCCTGCAAGAGGGCCTCGAGAGATCTGTAGCTCGAGCGCAGTCCACGAAGACGGTCACGGGGAAGATCCACGGAGAGCTGGTCTGCGAGCCATTCCCCAAAACCCCGGGGTTCGTCTTGGGGGAAGGGCGTTCCCAGCAGGTCGATGTACGACTTGAAGGTCTGGGACGTGGGCCGCAGCAGCCGAGGCAGATCGCCTGATTCGGCCCGGGGACCCACTCCCCGGGCGGCCACCGCGTTGCGATAGGCGGTGTTCCGCGCGTAATGCCAGGAATGCGTGGCCCGGATACCTTGCAGCACGGTCTGGTCGCGCTCGGGCTCGGTCAGGCTCCAGAAGTCGCTCAGCGTTTCGGTTGAGAGGGCGCCATGTTCCACGGTTCCTTGCACTCCTCGGATCGCGGTCGCAGCCTACTCCGTGCTCCACACGCGCCCGCCACGCCGCGGAAAGGGCGGGAGTACACGTCCCTCCAGGGCGAGGATGGCGCTCCGATACTCGGCGCGGAGCGGGACTCGGCGACCGGCCACGTAGTCGTACGAGACCACGAGGGTGTCGCCATCAGCCACCGTCTTCCCCAGTTCCCGGCTCCGCGCCTCGTACTCCATGAGGAAGCGGTCGTCTCCCAGGGCGGACACACGCGCTCCCACCGACAGAGTGTCCGAACGCTCCAGATAGGTGATCCGTACGGTCTCGAAATACTCGAAGTAGGCCGTACTGTTGACGTGGCCCAGAGCGTCCATGTCCGCCCAGCGCACTACCACATCGACGATCACCGGATAGGGGCTCAGCACTATCTCTCCTAGCGGGGGGAGGTAGGGGACCTTGCAGCCGCATTGTAACCCGGGGGAACCGTCGGCGCCCTATTGATTTCTAAATGATATCGTAATAATATTATTCTGTCGGGCTTTGCCCAGCACGGCTAGGCAGATCCTGGCGCGCTTTCGGAACAGCTACCGAGCCACCCCAGGCAAGGGGCGACTAACAGGAGGAGAGATGGACGTGCAACAGGTGTCACTGAACCACGAGAGGGAAGCAAAGGCGATAAGCGGCTGGGGGATGCTTGCGGCCGTGATCGTGATCTTTGTCGTGGGCATCGTCCTACTGGTGTTGGCGGCTGTGTATGGAGACAACGGAAGTCTCAGCACCGGACAGATCTGGGCCCTGGTGGCTCCCGGCATAGTGCTGCTCATACTGGGCTCATTTCTTGCCCCCGGGTTCTTCACGCTGGAGCCCAACGAGACCCGGGTCCTGGTGCTCTTTGGCGCCTATCGGGGAACCGTAAGGCAGGGAGGATTTCGCTGGGCCAATCCCTTCTACTCCAATGGTCCTTCAGCCAAGGCCGCCTCTGACGGACGGGGCGGCGAGGGACCCGGCGGCGCCTCCACCGGAGCCGGCAAGAAGGGTCAACCCTCCCGCGCCGTCAAGAAGTTCCCTCGCTACAAGGTCTCGGTACGGGCCCGGACACTCAACGGGCCGAAACTGAAGGTCAACGACCGGCGGGGCAATCCGGTCGAGATCGCCACGGTGGTCGTCTGGAGGGTTCACGACACCGCCCAGGCCGTGTTCGACGTGGACGATTTCGAGGTGTACGTGGAGACTCAGAGCGAGACCGCCCTTCGTCACCTGGCCAGCTCGTACGCCTACGACCACGGGGAAGAGCACGAGATCACCCTGCGCAGTAACGTCGACGAGGTGTCGCAGGCGCTCAAAGACGAGTTGGGGCAGAGACTGGCCCGGGCCGGTGTACTGGTCGAAGAGGCCCGTCTCACCCATTTGGCCTACTCGCCCGAGATAGCCCAAGCCATGCTTCGGCGGCAGCAGGCCGAGGCCGTGATCGACGCCCGCCAGAAGATCGTGCACGGGGCGGTGAGCATGGTCGACATGGCCCTCCGCGAGCTGGCGGAGAAAGGAGTGGTGGAGCTCGACTCCGAGCGGAAGGCGGCCATGGTCAGCAATCTCATGGTGGTGCTGTGCGGCGAATCCGAGGTGCATCCGGTGGTGAACACCGGGACCCTCTACCAATAGAAGCTCGTTTCAGAATGACGCTTTGCCGACAGAGGACGATGGATCGCTCCGCCCAGCGCGGAATGAGGCGGCCAAGACTTCGTTCTGAAACGAGTTCTAAGCCCAAGGCAAGATCCGGCATGACCAGGTTTCCCGTGGCCACGGAGCGGGAAGATGGCTGGGAACTCCCCTACTGGGGTGCCGTCTGATGGCTGAGCGCAAGCAGTTCCTACTCCGCATCGATCCCCGCTTGTGGGCCGATCTGGAGAGCTGGGCCGCCGATGAGCTGCGCAGCGTCAACGGGCAGATCGAGTACTTACTCCGCGAAGCGGTGCGCGCACGCAAAGGTACCCACGAGAAAGGATCCGCTGATGAGAGACCCACGGCTGGACAAGCTGGCCGATAACCTGCTTGACTACTCGCTCGAGCTGCAACCCGGCGAGAAGGTGGGTATCGACGGAGAGGCCGGTTCGCGCGACCTGATGATCGCTCTGGTGGAGGCGGCCTATCGGCGGGGCGCCGTGCCCTTCGTCGAGATCGGAGACCCGCAGCTGCGGCGGGCCTGGCTGCTGGGCGCCACTCGCGAGCAACTGGACCTCCGGGTCTCCTGGGAGATGCAGAAGTTCAAAGACCTCGACGCCAGTCTCTACATCCTCGCGGGAAGCAACGCTTCTGAGTTGGCGGATGTGCCCGGAGGCGTCCTGGAGGTGTCCCGACTGGCCAACGAACCCCTCATGGAGCTGGTACTGGCCAAGAAGTGGTGCCTGCTCCGCTTCCCCACTCCGGCTGCCGCTCAGGCGGCAGGCATGTCGACAGAAGCTTTCGAGGACTTCTGCCTGAACGTCTCGACCTTGGACTACGCGCGCATGGACAAGGCCATGGACCCGTTGGTCGACTTGATGTCGCGCACCGAGCGGGTGCGCATCACCGCACCGGGGACCGACATCTCCTTCTCCATCAAAGGGATCCCGGTGATCAAGGCTGCGGGTAAGAACAACATCCCCGACGGGGAGGTGTTCACCGCTCCGGTGCGGAACTCGGCGGACGGTGTCATCCTCTTCAACACCCCGTCCCTGGAGGACGGCACCACCTACGAACGGGTGCGCCTGACCTTCAAGGCCGGCCGGGTCGTGGACGCGGACTGCAACGAGCCGGAAAAGATCCTGCAGATGCTCGACACGGACGAGGGGGCTCGCTACGTGGGCGAGTTCGCCCTCGGGGTCAATCCCTGCGTCGACCGCCCCATGAAGGACACGCTCTACGACGAGAAGATCGGCGGCAGCCTGCATCTCGCTCTCGGGCGGGCCTACGACGCTGCCGACAACGGAAACCGTTCGAGTGTCCACTGGGACTTGGTGCTCATCCAGACTCCCCAGTGGGGCGGGGGCGAGGTCTACTTCGACGACGTGCTGGTGCGTCAGGACGGGCGCTTCGTGCCCCCGGAGCTGCAGGGGCTCAACCCCGAGAACCTGCTGTAGCAGCGTAAACCGCCGGACCTGAGCGGGACAAGCTACGGTCGCCGGCCGGCGGCAGTGTCGACATCCCCGGGCACCGCGAGGCAGGATGCCTCGGTGCCCCCCGCGTCGGCCATGCAGGTCTCGAGGTCGACATCTCTCTCTGAGGCCCTACCTGCCCGGCGGTAGAGCGGCGCGGCAGCGAAGTAGATGATCCCGCCGATCGTGTAGGCAAGGGCCTTGGAGGCAGTCTGGGCGATCGCTCCCAATCCCAACTGGCCGGCCACTGCGCCGATGTCTGCGAAGAACGAGTCGAACGACAGTACCGTGGCCCGCTGCGGCGAAGGGATGTGCTCGTTGATGTACGCCTGACGGATCGGGCCTGCGATGCCGCTTATGACGCCGAAGCCGCCGAGCATCACCACCAAGACGGTGAAGGCCAAGGTGTTGCCGCCCTCCGGCGCCAGGAGGCCCGCCACCCCCATGCCCACTGCGAGCGTCGCCATCCCCGCGGATGCCACCATAAGGATCGAGGCAGGCCGCTTCCCGAACCGAGAACGGGAAAGCCGCTTCACCAGCGTGTTTCCCACTACTCCGGAAAGCGCGAAGAGGGCGGTGACCACCCCCGCCACCCAGACTAGGTCTCCTTCACCGAGCAGTTCGAGCGCGTACGGTTGGGAGGCATAGAACAGATACCAGACCAGCAGACCGTTGACGAGCGAGACGAACAGCAATGGCCGGACGACGGGATGGCGCCAGCCGTGAGTGATCCCGGCTGCGAAGATCTTGCGGCTCTCCTCCCCGAAGCGAGCCAGCTCGAGCGGCCGGGGACGAAAACCGAAGTCGTGCATGAAGACCAGAGTGACGGCGAAAGCGGCGAAGAGTAGTCCGGTACGCACGTAGTAGGGAAGGGCCAGATTCCACTGCCCCAGGAGACCTCCGCCCAACGTCCCCACCAGCATGGACACGCCGATGAACATGCCCCCGCGGGCGAACACCCGGTCCTTCCTGCCCTTGTATCCCGCGGAGTCCAGGGCGTCCACCAGCCAGGCGTCCACCGCTCCGGTCTGGCAGGTGAAGCCGAAGCCAAGTAGGATCGAGGCGAGGATGAACCCGGCCATGCCCCATCCCAAGACGGCGGAGCCCACGTAGCCCAGGGTGGCTACTATGAGGGCGCCGATGCCGATGAGGAAGGAGGCCCGTCGTCCGATGGTGTCGGCGATGACCCCGGTCGGCACTTCGAAGACGATCTGAGCGGCGCTGAAGGTCGCGTTCACCACCATCACCCCGAATATGTCCAGGCCGGCGTCGAGCAGGAAAAGGGTGTTGACCCCCCATATGATCGACGTGGCCAGGGTGAAGAGAGCCCCGGTCGCGTAGTAGACACGCTCGACTCGAGTCACGGTCACAGGCGGCTCAGGCGGTTCCGGCGGTTCTGGTCCGTGGCTCGGGCTCTCTGGAAACCGGAGGCCGGGTGCTGCGCCCCAGGGGTCTTGGCCATTCGAGTGGGTGTCTTCGGGACCCATGTGTCGCTTCATACCCCGTCCGCGAGTCGGTCAATGCTCGGACAACAGAGGGTGCGAGATCGGGAGCGGTGGCGCGGTCGGCCGAAATCGGTCGGGGGGCCTCAGTGTCAGGCGCCCTCCGCCCGCCGGGCCGCCTCTTGCCAGAACGGAAGCCGTTGTCCGATCCGCCAGCCCAGGCCCACGAAGAACCAGGCGAAGATACAGGTTGCGCACGTGACCCCGATGACCGACCAACTGGGCATATCGAGGGCCAGGAACTCCCGAGAGAAGGGGATGGAGAAGGCCATGGCCAGTAGGGCGACCATGGCCAGCAGAAGCCACAGGCGCCATCCGCGGACAGGCCGCTCGATGACGGCGATGACCCGAAGGCCTATGACGCAAAAGACCACGGTCTCCATGGTTCGCGCCTCCTCCACTGACGCACCCACAGCCCGGATGAGCAGGTACGAGGCCAGGACGGTGGTGGCTGCAAGCAGGCCGGTGGGGATCACGAAGCGCGCCACCCGGTAGACGAATCCGGGTATGAAGCGGCGGGGGTTGGGGGCTAGGGCGAGGAAGAACCCTGGTATGCCTATGACCAGGGCGTCGATAAGGCTCAGGTGGCGGGGGAGAATGGGATACGACACGGCCAGTACGGCGATCGAGATGGCCAGAGCGGCTGCCCAGACGCTCTTGGTGGTGAACAGGTTGGCCACGCGTTCGATGTTGGCCGTCACCCGGCGGCCCTCTGCCATCACCCCGGGCAAGGTGGAGAAGCGCGAATCCACCAACACAAGCTGGGAGATCGCCCGGGCGGCTGCCGTACCGGTGCCCATGGCGATACCCATGTCGGCCTGCTTGAGAGCGAGCACATCGTTGGCGCCGTCACCGGTCATGGCCACGGTGTGTCCCCGTCGTTGGAGGGCCTCCACCATGGCGCACTTCTGATCGGGATTGACCCGGCCGAATACGGTGTTGGCCTCCATCAACTCGGCCAGGGCCTCTCCCTCCGGAAGATGGCGGGAATCGATCGCCCGTTCGGACCCCGGTACCCCGGCCCTGGCGGCGACGGTCGCCACGGTAGCCGGGTTGTCGCCGGAGATGACCTTGATCTCCACCCCCTGTTCCTGGAAGTACCGGAGAGTCTGGGGCGCGTCGGAACGGATCCGCTCGGTGAGAATGACCAATCCTACCGGGGCCAGGCGATCGGGTAGATCATCGCCGCTCAGAGGCGCGTCGGTGTGGGCGAGCAAGAGCACGCGCAGACCGTCTTTGGCCAGGTCCCCGGCTCGTGCTCGAGCTTGGGCGGCGGCCGGTAGGCCGTCCGCCGCCACGATCTCCGGGGCGCCCAGCACCCAGGAGCCTCGGCCGCTCACGCGAGCGGCGCTCCACTTGCGCGCGGACGAGAAAGGCACCGAGTCCTCGACGGTCCAGCCAAGAGGGGCGGGCAGGGACGCGGCAATGGCATCCAGGGTGGAGTTGTGGCTGGAGGCGGTGGCTGCCAGCATGCCCAGGACCTCAAGGGCCAGGGCATCCCGCCCCGGGTCGTCGTCGGGAGAGTCGGGGGGCGCCGTGCCGCCGACCGCCGCGCCGCCGGCCGCTGCGCCCAGTGCGGCCCCCTCCTCGGCCTCCGCGCCCGAGGTCGCCGCTGCTGAGGGCGCCGACCGTCCGCCGGCATCAAGCCGCTCGAAACGATCGAACGCGGGATGGGGCTCGGTTATGGTCCCCGTCTTGTCGATGCACAGTACATCCACCCGGGCAAGACCCTCCACCGCCGGCAACTCCCGGGTGAGTACATTCCGGCGCGCCAAAGTGATGGCCGATACCGCGAAGGCGATGCTTGTGAGCAGGACCAGTCCTTGAGGGATCATTGCCACGAGGGCGGCCACCGTATTGGTCACTCCGTGCTCCATGCTCACGCCCATGCGGAACTGAGCCCAGATCAGAAGGGCTCCGACGGGAATGATCCCTATCCCGATGATGCGCAGGATGTTGTTGATTCCGGTCATCAGGTCGGAGCGGAGGCGGACGTAGCGCTTGCCCTCGCCCGTCAGCCGCTGGGCGTAGGCGTCCGCGCCCACCGCAGTGGTGCGGAACAGCCCACTCCCCGCCACCACGAAACTACCCGAGAGCAGAGGGTCCCCCGGTTCCTTGAGCACGGGTACGGACTCCCCGGTGAGCAGGGACTCGTCCACCTCCAGACTGAGTGATTCCAGGGTGTCGCCATCCGCCACGATCTGATCGCCGGCCGTGACGCGGAGAACGTCGTCGAGCACCACCTCGCTCACGGGGATCTCCTGCTCGTCGCCGTCGCGTATCGCTCGGGCGGCAGGTGCTGTCAACACGTGCAGCCTGTCCAGGGCGATTTTGGCCCGCATCTCCTGGAAGATCCCGATAGAGGAGTTGATCACGATGATGGCGCCGAACAGGGCATCACGCCACGAGCCGAAGATAATCATGAAGACGAACAACACGCCCAGGATCAGGTTGAAGTACGTGAGCGTATTGGTGCGGATGATGTCCCACGTGGTTCGCCCGCCCGGGCGCGGCGTGACGTTCGTCCGGCCGGCGGCGACACGCTCGCGGACCTCGGCGGATGTGAGGCCGCTCACCGGCG
>Ga0209254_10006497_pt1 | contig 10786 bp, 8 predicted proteins | sample FrelakmetDIP11DI_FD_187148 | JGI IMG/M metagenome (GOLD analysis project Ga0209254, IMG submission 187148) | Freshwater lake sediment microbial communities from the University of Notre Dame, USA, for methane emissions studies - DIP11 DI (SPAdes)... | ecosystem: Environmental > Aquatic >... | reverse complement strand
TCTCCGCCAGGACGTTCATAACGCGCCCGTAGCTCAGTTGGATAGAGCGTCTGGCTACGAACCAGAAGGTCGGGAGTTCGAATCTCTCCGGGCGCACCAATTCATGGAGAAAAAACAAGCGGTTAGCGTTCACGCGCTAGCCGCTTTTTCGTCTGAGCCAGGTGATTGCGGGAATTGTGCGTGACTCCAGCGTGCTCGCCTTCTCCCCCGCTGCGATAAGGCTCGCCAGCTCCTGTGCTCCGCAATTACCCGATCACGCCAACGCGGGCGCCTGGACCTTTTCGCAATGCATGCCACCCAGCACCGATCTGGCGCGCACCCCAAGTCGCTCGCCGATCCGATGGCGGGTAAGTGGTGTCGCAGACGGCACACCGAGGCCGGCCCGGTTGGCAAGTACCCACAGGAAGATTCGAACCAGCGCGACCACGCTACGCTCATTCCACAGCTTGACGACGCCCCGCAACGCGGTAGGTGCGTCTCGGATCCAATACTTGCGGAGCACAGGCCTCAGGCGACCACGTCGAGCACGCCCATCATCCCCATGCTCTCATGCTCGAGAATGTGGCAGTGATACATGCGCTTGCCGAGGTGATGCTGGACCACATTGAAGACCAACGTCTCGAACGCCGCGACGTTGACGGTGTCGCGCCATGCAAGATATGGCTCAGTCGCCGTCACGCCGCTTCGCGTGCGACTCACCAACTGGAACTGGGTGCCGTGCAGGTGGAACGGGTGGTCCATGCTGGAACGGTTTTCGATCGTCCATTGCTCGACCTCGTCGACGTGGCTCGTGAGGTCGATCCGTGCCGGGTCGAACGATTTGCCATCGATGAGAAAGCTCATCCTGCTGCCGCCCATTTCGTCCATCACCATGCCCCATGAGAACACCAACCATTTAGCCTGCGTCGGTATCCCGAGATCAGCAATCGAGTTGAGCGCAGTTGGCAGTGCCACAGCGGTCGTGGCCGCGGTCGAATGGTTGAGCACCAGCAGTGGAATGGTTGTAGAGGATCCCGTGGTGCCACTGCCGCGGTCGTAGGGGAGGCTCTGCAGAGTGGCCGACACCGGCGACGACAGGCCGGCCGTTACGATGACCTCCACGCGCTCGCCCGGTACCAGCAGAATTTCATCCAGTCCCAGTACCGGCGAGCGCAGCAGGCCGCCGTCCGTACCGATCAGCGTCAATGTGTGTCCGTTCAATGCCAGGCGCAGGTAGCGGCCGTTGGTCGCATTCAGGATCCGCCAGCGTTGACTCTGTCCTGGATTGATCGTCAGCACGGGTTGTTGCAGACCGTTGACCAGCACGTAGTTGCCTTCGCGTCCGGCCGGCCAGTCCAGCGGCTCATTCGCCGGGATCGTTCCGTCTGCGGCGAGACGCAGGTCGGAGATGACGAGCAGCTTCTCCTCAATGGCGGCGGGCACAGGATCCGTGCGCGAGCGCACGATGAACAATCCCGCCATGCCCCGAAATGCCTGCTCCGCCGTGAACTCGTGCGGGTGGGGGTGGTACCAGTAGGTGCCGGCGCTGCCCACGGGCAACGTGAACTCGTACATGCGACTCGCACCCGGAGCGATCGGGTCCATCGGATTACCGTCCTGCGCGGGGGGCACCGGCAAGCCGTGCCAGTGCACGGTCGTCTCCTGCGACAACAGGTTCTCCAGGCGGATGCGGACCGTGTCGCCTTCGAAGACGTCAATGAGCGGTCCGGGCACCATCGAGTTGTACGTCCAGAACTCGGTTGATGTGTCTGGCAGCATCGCCTTGCGCGCGCGCTGTGCCACGAGCGTCGCAGCGAACTCGTTCGGCATAGCACTGGTGTTTGCGAGTCGTACCAGGTCGGTAAGGGGCTGACCTACCGTCAGCGGCGACACCGGGGTCGTCGGCGGCGGAATTGATACGGGTGGGCTTGCGGGCCCCTCACCGCTGCCGCCGCAGCCGGTGAGAACCGCGACCGACCCGGCGGTGCCGAGCAAGATAAAATGACGACGATCCATAGGCTGTCTCCCGCGAGCCTCGGTCAGCGTGCCAGAGCGTCCATGACCGCGTTATTATCGTTGTCAAGCACAGGACGGATTGCGCTGACCAGCGGGCCCCATGTTATCGGTGCTGACCGCTTAGCTCCAAGCACTCTCCGTTACGGAGCTGGATCGCGCCTGAACTGAGAAATGCGCATGCAACCGGTCTCCTTCAGGCGCCACGGGCTTATGTCGGGCAGGATGCGCCGCTGCGAGTTCACTGCAGCTCCGGCGCGGCTTTCAGCCAGCGCAATAGATGCATCTCGACCGGCCAGCGGTAGTCATCGCGGCTGCAGCGGTACCTGGCCAGGCTCTGCAGCCACGCCCAGCGCTTCGACGCCTGTTCAGACGCTAGTGCCTGGAAGAACTTGAAGCGCTCAAGGAGCTTGAGCGTGTCGGGTGTCACCCAGGGTCCGGGCGCGCCGTCGACGTAGTCGAAAGTCGACCAGCCCTCCAGCGTGTCGGGGAGCGCGAGCCCGCGTGCGACGGCTTCGGTGACGATCTCGCTTCCCGGGTAGGGCTTGAAGTAGAAGAAGGGTGTGCTGAAGTCGGGACTCATCGCGCGAAGTTGCTTGGCCGCAAGGAGGGACGCTGCAACGCTGTCACTGGTTTCGTCCGGGAAGCCGACGATGAACGGAAAGATTCCCGCGATGCCGTGCTGACGCATCTTCCTTGCGGTGTGAAACACTTGTTCGAGAGTGATGTCCTTGCGAATGCGCTTCAGCATCTCTTCGGAGCCGGATTCCACACCGACGAGCAGCCGTCGCAGCCCGGACTGCCGGCAGCGCGCCCAGGTTTCCTCCGGCAGGCGCATGCCTTGGTCGGCACGCATGGTCGCAGCCCAGGTAAACCGCGATCCATTGGCTACGAACTGGTCCGCCATCGACTGGACGCGATCACGCCGCGTGAAGAACGTCTCGTCCTGGAAATTGACGTCATCAAAACGGTAGCGTTCCCATAGTTCGTCAAGACGGGTTCCGATCGCGCCGGGATCGAGGCCCACCCACTTTCGCCCGTAGACGAACGGGTCTGAACAGAACGCACAGCGAAAGTTGCAGCCTTGCGACGATATGAAATCCAGCTGGCGCCGACCCTTCATTGCAAAGTAGCGCTCAACCGGGATCAGCCGGTAGTCATGCGCACGGAACCGGTCGACCGACAGGAGTGGGCGCGCGGGATTTTGCTGCAGCCGGCCATCCGCGAGCCGCGCGGTGCATCCGGGACAGCCTTCCAGCGAGCGGCCGGCTGCGAGGCGGTCGACGATCTCGGCGAAGGTCTCCTCTCCCTGCCCCTGCACGGTGACGTCCACCGACGGCTCGTCCAGGCACTCCAGGGGGAACATGGATGGATGCCAGCCGCCCCAGACAATTGGTAATCGCGGTCGCAGCTGCTTCGCGGCGCGCGTTACCCGGAGCGCGTCGGATATGGGCGCACCCGTGAGAACGGTGACGCCGAGACACAGCGCGTCTTCGAGGTGCGGCCCGAGGGCGGCCACGGGGTCCACATCCAGGCGGCCGTCTATGATGACTACTTCGTAGACGTCGGGGTCAAGTGCGGAACCGATCGCGAGCAGCGCGAGCGGCATCGTGAAGAATTCCGCCTTCGGGTTATAGAGAACGATCTTGCGCCGGGCTCCGGCCGGTCGTGCCGCGACGATTTCCGAGCGAGTGCCGCGGAATGAGGATGGCTGCTCAGCGTGCCCCGCACCGACGTTCATGCCGCTCGCCAGGCCGACTCGGGCAGTTCAAGACCAGGTTCGTGCACAGCAGCGCGCAACAGCGACTCCGCCAGGCGGCGATCAAGCACCTTTTGCCGCCCGTCGACTTTCAGCTCCAGCCACTGCGACGGCGGAGCGATTGCACGAGCATGGTCGAGATCCCCGTAGCGCATACAGCCGCCGATCATGACCATGCGAACATCGGCGCGAACAGCGCTGGCTAGTGCCAACGAAGGCGGCAGGACGAGCAGGTCGGCGAGTGCGCCGACCCGGAGCACGCCGCGATCCGGAATTCGCAGCAGGCGCGCGCTGGACTCGGTGACGAGCGACTCCAACGACGCATCGTCAAGGCTGCCGATGTCACGCGCGACACGCAACTCGCCCAGCAGGTCACCAGCGCCGCTCAAGCGGGAATCGCTGCCAAGGGCAGCCCTGCCGCAGGCCACCACGTCCGCCACGTGGGCCGTCTGGCCGAAGAGACGCAGATTGGACGTTGGGCACCAGATAAGTCCCGCGTGCGCCTCTACCAGCCGCTCGCGCTGCTCACGCCCAAGGGCTACGCCGTGGACGATCAGTGTGTTGCCTGCGATGCAGTTCAGCGAGTCCAGACCCGCGAACTCCGACATCGCTTCGGCATCGAGGCCTTCAGCGGCGTGAATGATCCACGGCCAACCGGCGGGAGTACTTTCGTACGAACGACGCACCTGTGTTTCACCGTCAACGCCCAGGGAGTGCGACCACCCATATTGCGTCACGACGCGGATCGGAAAGGGCGCGCCGGACAGTGTCGCGTACAGGGGATCGTGGTGTGCAACGGTCGTGACACCGCTTAGAAGATTCTTGAGGCCGCCATGCAGCAGGCGATGCTCACGCGGTACACCTGCCACCGACTGGAACGCGCGGTCCGAGTGGAGACGAACATTGATTTCTGCAATCCACTCTCGCACATTGCGATAGTGGTGTTGATACTCGAGCTGCGGAAAGCTGTTGAGCTGCAGGTGATCGTGCGCATTAATTAGGCCGGGGAGCAACCTCTCGCCCCGCAGATCGATCACCAGGTCTGCTGGCTGCGGGTCGCATCCCAACGCCGAGATACGCGATCCGAGAACCCGCAGCGACGTCGCACTCTCACCCACGACCGGCAAACTGAGGGTCGCATTGATGAAGGTGATTCCGCGTGGGGTCGCCTGCGGCATGGGGCTTACTTGCCTGCGCGAACCAGGAGTACGAGCGGCGTGCCGAAATGATGCAGGTAGAAATCGATCGACCCAGGAAACTCCTCCCGGAACTCGATGCCCGCACGCAGCTCACGCGTGACCTGTATGGTCAGGGCAGCCGCCGCTGCGGCCTCTCTTTGGGCCTGCAGGCCGTGGCAGAAGTGCGGCACCGCATGGCTTCGATTGGTGCGGTCCTTGAACGAGCGTTTCAGTCCGCGCAGCGATGCTGCAGGGTGAAAATCCGAATACAGCAGTGTGCCACGAGGCCGGAGTACCCTCGCGACTTCTTTCATCCAAAGGTCGAGGTCAAGCGCATGGCCGAGGGCCAGCCCCGATATCACGACATCAAACGTGTCTCCGGCGAAGGGCAGCTGTGTCATGTCCGCCAAGACGCGCGTGCCGGTCGTCACCTTGCGCAGCATCGGTGCGGAGATGTCCAGCGCGATCACTTCGGCTGCGTGCGCAGCCGCCAGCAGCCGCGAATAGCGTCCGGTGCCACAGGCAAGATCGAGCACCCGCTGGCCACAGAGATCAGGAAGAAGCCCGACCATTGCACGTTGTTCCGCCGCCATCAGCGGATTGTGCGGCTCCGCGGCATAGGTGTCGGCCCACAGCTCGTATGCCGCCAGCGTCGAGCGCACGCGCTCGGCGGTCATCAGCGTGCGCCCCATGACGTAGCGACGTACACGGGTCCGCAACCACGTTCCGCGGCCCCGACCGCGCCTAGGGCACACGCCTGCCCATGATCATCCAGGCACCGTTCGTGGGCATGAGCCTTGCCGAGTCCATCGCCAGCGAAGACAGGTCTTCCGTGCAATTGACCGCTCCGAAATTCGAGAACGCGCCATCGAAAGGCCGACCTTTGAATGACCGCCCGACAGCTTCCATCGGGATGCATCCAAAATCGATCCGGTGCTGGGATCCTGCACGACGGGGCTTCTCACGCGCAAGCGCGATCATCGACCGGGTGCGGACCGCGGCGCAGTTCCAACGACGGATAGGACCTCAGGACGTTCATTCGGCGATGCCGATGAGGCCAGCGCTCGCGGGACGGTATCAACAGTCGAGCAGCGCGCGGACTGCAGCAACCGCCTCGTCCGGATGTCGCCCGCGTCGTAGTTCGAAGGCCGGCACGCCGCGCAGGTTCTTCGTCAGCGCGCCCCAGGTCGGCTGCCGCGCCGCATAGGGCTGCTCGCGGGCCAGCCGTTCGATTGCCTGTCCGGGAGTAACGGGCTCGAGGAGTGCGCCGGGTCGCGCGGTGCGCCGGGAAAGGAACACTAGGGCGCCGATCGACAGCGGCGCGGGCGCCAGCCGGAAAGCGCCCGCTCGGAGGTCGACCTCGTACTTGGCGACGCCGCTGCGGCGGCGGATAACCGGCGCCCCCCGGATCTGCTGGCGCAGTGCCGCCGACGCCACGAACCGGAGCGAGTCTTCGCGTACGTGCACGAAGGCGGCGAGCCCGGTCGCGTCCAGCGTTCGTGGCGCGACGAGCGTGGAGTCTTCGCTGAGGAAGGCCAGGCCGCTCATGGCGGCCTGGAGCGCGAGCGTCGACTTGCCAGCCCCGCTGCTGCCAAGGATCAGCACGCCGCGCCGCCCGAGGCCGACACACGCCGCGTGCAGCGGCGCGAGCTCGAGTGCCTGGGTCGCGAGCGTGTAGACGGCAAACTCGAGGAGCTCGTACCGCGCATAGTAGGTGTCGCGGAGCAGGCGCGGGCTGATGCAGACCAGGGCCTCGCCGGCGGCCGGGTGGACCAGCGCCAGGTTCGAAGCATCCATCGCGCCGCCCACGAATCCCGCACCGGAGAAATACCGCATCGGCGGGGGCTCGCCGATCCACGGGGGTTGCGAGTCGGCGGTCAGCCTCAGGCGCACCCGCAGGCGAGGCGTCGAGCCGACGACCCGGCGCCCCGGCAGGCGGGCGAACGCCGCGCGGACCAGCCGCGCCAGCTCAGGATGGTCGCTGGCGAACGTGAGTTCGCTACCTAGGATCCGGTAGCGCTCCCGGTAACGGACTGCTTCGATAAAACCGACTATGGGCGTCGCTTCCAGTCGTCGAGGTATAGTCACATTTCTCAACCTTTATCCGGTTCAGGCATTCTGCGCTCAGGGTCGAGAGTGCATCGAGCAGGTGCGGAAATTAAGGCATCGACGGCTAGTCTATGTTTGGCATGCGGGTATTCACGCAGGGACACGAGCCAGCCATTGACGGACCGCCGATCTTAGTGCACTACGTCTAGTCGAGAAACCTTGGTCGAGTAAGCCACTGTTATGTTGTCGATCCTAGCGGGACATAGCTACTTTCTGGCCTTCGATCGCAAGCAGCGCGAACGCGCCAAGCCGTATCCGCCGCTCGCGACCCTGCAGGTGGCCGCGGGACTCCGGCTATCCGGGCACGCTGTCGTCGTTTTCGATGCGATGCTCGCGAGCGGCGTTGACGACTACGAGCGTGAGCTCCGCCGGGTCAGGCCCCAGCTCGCCCTGTTCTACGAGGATAATTACAATTTCCTCAGCAAGATGTGCCTTGGCGCGATGCGTGAAGCCGCCTGCGCGATGATCGCGGCGGCACGACGCGCGGGTGCGCGCGTGATCGTCGCCGGCTCAGACGCGTCTGACGCGCCCGGGGCGTACCTGGCCGCCGGTGCGGAACTCGTGCTGATTGGCGAAGGGCTTGCGACGCTGCGAGCGCTGGTCGATCGGCTCGACGCAAACCCGACCGTCGCCACGGCGGACTGGATCGACGGACTTCTCGGAATCGCGTCGATCGTAATGGGCAAGGTGGTCCACACGAAGTTTGGCATCCACCCACCCGATCCGCGCCCGCCGCCGCTAGCGGCGTGGGACCTCATCGACATCGAGCACTATCGGTCAGTGTGGCGCGCGGCACATGGCTACTTCAGTTTGAACATGGCAGCCTCGCGCGGCTGCTCGTTTCGCTGCAACTGGTGCAGCAAGCCGATCTGGGGCAACCGCTACCTGCAGCGCGACGCGGGGGAGGTCGCGGCGGAAATGGCGCACCTGAAGCGCACCTTCGCGGTCGAGCACGTCTGGTTCTCGGACGACATCTTCGGCCTCCGGGCCGACTGGGTGAACGAGTTCGCGCAAGTGGTCCGCGCGGCGGACGGTGCGTTGCCATTCACGATCCAGACGCGCGCGGACCTCGTCACCGAAGCGATGGCGAGCGCCCTGAGGGAGGCGCAGTGCGTCGAGGCGTGGATCGGCGCGGAGAGTGGCAGTCAGCGGATTCTCGACGCAATGAACAAGGGCACGACCGTCGCGGAGCTCGCAACGGCGCGCCGCCGGCTGGCCGTTGAGGGCATCCGTGTCGGGTTCTTTATCCAGCTCGGATATCTCGGTGAACAGCTTGATGACCTGCTGGCGACCCGCGCGCTTATCGAGAACCTGCAGCCCGACGACATTGGCGTCAGTGTGTCGTATCCACTGCCAGGCACGAAGTTTTACGACACGGTCAGGGCACAGCTGCAAAGCAAGTCGCACTGGCAGGAGAGCAATGATCTCGAGATGATGTTCGAGGGTACGTATTGCTCCGATTTCTATCGTGCTGTCCGCGACCTGTTGCATGAGCAGGTCAGGATCACTCTGCTCGGCGCGGCGGCGCGCTGCGATGCGCAGTTGGGGGTCGACCGCCAGTGGGAATCGCTGCTCGCCACGGAGCGTCAGTACCGCAGCGTTCGGGTCGAGGCCAGCGCCTGAACGCCATGGCCGACATCCTCCTCACGCACGGCTACTTCTTGTGGGACGACGAGAAAGAGCGCCAGATCATGAAGCCCTACCCGCCGCTGGGGCTGCTGTCGCTGTCGGCCTACCTGAAGGCACGAGGGTTTACGGTCGAAGTCTACGACAGCACGTTTGGTAGCAAGGAGCAGCTGTTCGCGCGTCTCAGCGAGGCGCCCGGCGGTGTGCTCGGCCTCTATACGAACTTGATGACTCGTCGCGCGATCCTCGACATCGTCAGCGCGGCGCGACAGCACGGCTGGAAGATCGTGCTTGGCGGACCCGAGAGCGCCAATTACCCTGCCGAGTACCTCGCTGCTGGCGCCGATACGATCGTGATCGGAGAAGGCGAGTCGACGCTCGAAGAGCTGCTGCCGGCGCTCGCCGCCCGCGGCCCACATCGCCTATGGAACGTGCGCGGCATTGCCTTCCGGGACGAGACTGGCAAGGTCGTGCGTACTCCTGAGCGACCCAGGATCCCGGATCTCGACGCACTGCCTTTCCCAGACCGCGAGGCCATTGACCACCAGCCCTACCTGAACGCGTGGAAGACGCACCACGGCAGGAGCAGCATCAATCTGATCACGGCGCGCGGCTGCCCCTATCGCTGCACGTGGTGCTCGCACGCGGTGTACGGGTTCTCGCACCGGCGCCGAAGCCCAGCGAACGTTGCCGACGAGATGGCGATGATCGTCGAGCGCTACGACCCGGACCAGGTCTGGTACGCGGACGACGTCTTCACGATCAGCCATCCGTGGCTCAAGAATTATGCGGCCGAGCTGAAGGCGCGCGGCATCCACCGGCCGTTCGAGACGATCACGCGCGCGGACCGCCTGCAGAGCGAGGACGCGGTGCGCGCACTCGTGGCGCTGGGTTGCTACCGGATCTGGATCGGCTCGGAGAGCGGCAGCCAGCGGATCCTCGACGCCATGCAGCGTGGCGTGACCGTCGAACAGGTGCGGCGCTCGATCACCCTGCTGCAGAAGCACGGGATCCAGGTCGGCATGTTCCTGATGTGGGGCTTCGAAGGCGAGGAGCTCGAGGACATCGCCGCGACCGTCGAGCACGTCAAGCTCGCCAATCCCGACATCTTCTTCACGACGGTCTCGTACCCGATCAAGGGCACCGAGTACTTCGACGACGTCCGCGACAAGGTCGAGCTGCCACTGGCTTGGGAGAATGCCTCGGACCGCGACTACGTGATCCAAGGGCGGCGCGGCCGCGACTACTACCGGCTCGCGGACCAGTGGCTGCGCAGCGAAGTGGCGGCGCATCGTCTGGCGGCCACGGATCCCGCCGAGGCGGCGGCGCTGGTGCAGCAGGCGGCGCTTGCCCGCGAGCAGATGCACGCGCTGACCGCGAGGCCGGCGGATGCCGCCATCTGATCACGGCCCGTCGTTCGCGGTCATCGAGGCGGCGCTCCGCAGCACCACGGAGTACCTCGCGGGGCAGCCGACCGCTCCTGCGGCCGCAGCGCCGGACTGGAGCGATACGCAGTGGCACATCGCGAAGGCCGTCGTGGCCATTCAGGGGATGGCGGTGCAACTCGCGGCCACTGCGCGGTGGCGGGGTCCGGACCACTGGGAGTCGTTCCTGCGCGAACAGCAGCGCCAGACCCTGCTGCGCCACGACCACATCCGCGAGCGGCTCGCCGAGCTGCACGCCGGCGCGAAGGCCGCCGGCCTGCCGCTCGTCGCCCTGAAGGGCGCCGCGCTATACCGCGCCGGGCTGTACGACGCTGGCGAACGACCGATGGGCGACATCGACCTGCTCGTGCGTCCTGACGACATGCCGGTCGCGAAACGTCTGCTCGTCGATCAGGGCTACGTGGAGACGCTCGACGGCTCGCGGCACGTCACGTTCGAGCCGCGCGGCGCGGGCGGCCACGTCGGCTATGGCGAGCACGTCATGAACCCGCTCAAGGTCGAACTGCACTCGCGGATCGCCGAAGCCCTGCCCGTCGCCCAGGTCGACATCACTAGCCGGGTGTTCCCGGCGCGCGTCACGCCGGGCCTCAACGACTATCCCTCGCATGCAGCCCTGATGCTGCACCTGCTGCTGCACGCGGCGGGCAACATCCGTGCACGAGCGCTACGCCAGATCC
>Ga0209254_10006496_pt1 | contig 10788 bp, 11 predicted proteins | sample FrelakmetDIP11DI_FD_187148 | JGI IMG/M metagenome (GOLD analysis project Ga0209254, IMG submission 187148) | Freshwater lake sediment microbial communities from the University of Notre Dame, USA, for methane emissions studies - DIP11 DI (SPAdes)... | ecosystem: Environmental > Aquatic >... | reverse complement strand
GTCAGCAGGGGCGGCTCCTCGCGTAGCATCCCGAGCGCAGCGAGTGGACACGCCGCCGCTACTCGGGCGTGCCCTAAAAGGGGCTGCGCTCGGAGCCCGAGCCGCTAACTGCCTGACACGCGAAGCGTTTGCGTGCACACACTGGCACACCCCTCTCCAAGCGAGTGCTTCACTTGACTCTCCAGAGGCTGGCATACTTCTTGCGATACTTGAGGTCCGGTTCTGTTTCAATTAACTCCAACGCCTTCTCTCATACTGTTTCGTCCTTGACTGCATCATATAGATTCCGCAGACTCTGGCTGATATCGTAACGGATCAATGTGCAGTTCCTTTCCGTGACACACTCCGCAAATCGGCCTGCCAGACCATCCACCAGTTTCTTCTGCTGTTTTTTTCCGGCAGCGCCAACTTTCCACAGCGCTTGCAGGCAGTGCCGAGCGGTGACGAAGCGCGCATCCCTTGTCACGGCGAGCAGAGTGTCAAAGTCCTTGAGTATCCGGCCCTTTGGGTCGCTCTTGGCCAAGTTGCACAGGACCTGAGCCGCAATCGCCCGATTGTGGTTATCTTTGTGACTCAAGTTTTCCACAACCTCGTTCCATAGGTCGTAAGCCCAGTCAACAGGCTTGCATGTCACTATGGCCCCGGCGGAAATTGTCCTGCGCCATTGATCGTGCCGTTCTCGATGAAGGGAATGCCGCTGTCGGTCAGCGTGTTGCTGTACATGTCCGTTACGCGAAACGTGTACGGCCCTACGCCCATGCCGGGATTGGTCTGTACGAAGTAGTTGTACGACACGCGCGGCACCGTCACCCACTGGCTGCCGTTCCAATATTCGAACTTGGCGATTGGATTGCGATGGTTGCGAATCTGCACCGCCGTCCACCATTGATTGCTGCCGTCTTTGAAGTGATAAGCGATCGGCCCCGCGATGGCTGGGCTGACCACGCGCCATGTGATGGGCACGCGTCCTTTGTACAGATCATCGATCAAAGCAAACGCCTCACGGCTCAAATCGAGGTGACCGGCCAGACACTCCGGGCACAGATCGACGATGCGCACGACCACGCTGCCTTTAGCGCCGTTGACCTGCACGTAAGCGCCGCAATAGGCCGCGTTGCTGTACTCTTCGGCGTTCAGTGCGGTCACCATCAAATCGTTGGGTGAGGGGCCGAACATGCACGCACCGTCTCCAGTAGCGTCGTAATACGTGGCAATACCGGTATGCAGCGGATTCTCTTTGGCGCGCGCGATCAGCGGCAGGTAGATGATCCAATCACTGCGGGGCGCGGCCTGCCCGATTGGATTGGCAAAACCCAAGAGGATGATCATTGCGCTGAAGATAACGAACATGGCGCGTTTCATGCGGCGATTCTACCTCGATCGGCTCACCACGCAGAAAACGAGGCGGCCCGCGTGAGCCGCCTCGTCAGGCAGTGAACGGTTACAATTCAAAGCGCGCATAGATCGGCGCGTGGTCGGGCCGCTCCTTGCCCACGCGCTCGGCGGGATTGTCGGTCACGCTTTCATCCAGAATGCTGGTCACCCAACTCCTGACCTCGGTAACCTTCCAGCGATCTTGTCGCAGTTCCTCGGACGGTCCCAGCAGGTTCTTGCTGGCAAAGAGATGATCGATCAGTTCACGGCGGCCGTTGTACACGCGCGAGAAACGCTCGTCTTCAGCCAGGAACCACTTGTCGTTGGTGACATCGCCCCGGCGTGGAATCGAATCGACCAGGTTGTATAACCGCGTGTAATCGAGCTTGTCGGTGGAGGTCGCGTCGGCATCCTCCGGCCCCATGAATATCTGAGTTGTGGCGGCGCGCGGTTCGTCGTTGAAGTCGCCCAGCACGATCGTGCGCGTGACCGATTCCGGCTTCAGCAGATCGTTCAGATACGATCGCACGGAAACTGCTTCTGCCGTGCGGCGCAGCAAACCCAGACCCGCTCCAATGGCGCGCTCGTCTTCGCTCTTGGGCGCAAAGCGGCCGCCGGGATAAGTGATGAGTTTGGACTTAAGATGCGCTGTCAGCAGGCGGATGCGCACACCGGCGATCGGTTCCACCTCGATCTTCAAGACGCCGCGCCCCATGCGCACGGACGGCGGACTGGGGTAAAAATTGGGAACTGAAGACAACTCGCCGGGCGCAAAGTTCACGAATTCATCGCGATCCATGATCGGGAACCGCGATAAAAATCCGACCCGGATGCCACGCGGATCGGGATAGCTGCACAGGGCCTTGTGTGGATATTGACCGTTGAGATTGTTTTGCAGATCGTCCAACGGGTGTACAGGGCTCGACTCGGTGCCGCCGATCTCTTGCAGCGCCAGCACGTCAGGCCGAATGCTCAAGATGGTCTGAGACAGATACTCCAGCTTGGCTTTGTATTCCTCGTCTGACACAGCCTTGCGCGCGCTGATGAGATGCCCCGGCGGAAACAGATTCTCCACGTTCCACGTCATTGCGGTAAACGAAGTTGACATGCGTTTCTCCTTGAAAGAATAGATGCTGCGGGAGTTGAACGATCGCGTCACTTCTGCACACCCGGCGCTCGATCAGTTGCGCCTCACTCCATTATACTGCCTGCGTCAAGCGGGTCATCCACCCCCGCCGCCCGTGCCGTGAATTCCACCCTCGGTCAACGAGCGCACGTCGCCGAGGATCGCGTCAATCTCTTCAATCCTCACAGGCTGGCCGGTATCCTTGTTGACCAACTCACCCGCTGCGATCTTCTCCAGCGCCACTTCTCGAATCGTCGCATTGCGCGCCATAGCGGACTTGGCAATCTCGGCGCCATTCAAGTAACCGATAAGCGGATTCAGCGCCGTAACGAGGATCGCGTTTTTGGCGAGCCAACCGGTCGCTTTCTCAGCGTTGGCCTGCAACCCGATCACACAATCGTCCACAAAGGCCGTCACCGCACCAATGACGATCTGCATCATCTCAAACAGATCGTGCGCGATGATGGGCATCATCACGTTGAGCTCCAATTGCCCGGCTTGCGCGGCCAGCGTCACCGTCAGGTCGTTGCCCAGCACGTGAAACATCGCCATGTCCAGCATCTCGGCTAACACGGGATTGACCTTGCCCGGCATGATCGACGAGCCGGGCTGCACGGCGGGCAGGCGGATTTCGTCGAAACCGGTCGCCGGGCCGGAGGAGAGCAGACGGAAATCGTTGGCGATGCGGATCAAATCCTGCGCCAGCGTGCGAATTGCGCCGGAGAAAAACACCGCGTCCGAATGCGCCTGCATCGACTCGAAGAGATCGTCTGACTCGTACAACGTCAAGCCGCTCAACTCGCTCAACTTCTTGATCATGCGCGCGTGATATTCAGGGTGCGCATTCAGGCCGGTGCCCGTTGCTGTGCCGCCGATGCCCAGCCTGCGCAGCCCATCCGCCGCCAGCGCAATCTTTTCTCGATCGCGTCTCACCGTCTTCGCATACGCGCCAAACTCCTGACCCAGGCGAACCGGCACGGCATCCTGCAAATGTGTGCGGCCTGATTTCACCACGCCGTCGAACTCAACGGCTTTCACTTCCAGGGCCACCGCTAACCGATCGAGTGTGGCAAGCAGCTCAGCCAGCCGCCACAGCACGCCGAGCCGGATCGCCGTCGGGATCGTATCGTTGGTCGATTGCGCCATGTTGACATGATCGTTGGGGCTGACCAGTTTATACGCGCCGCGCTGACCTCCCAAAATCTCAATCGCCCGATTGGCGATCACCTCGTTGGTGTTCATGTTATGGCTGGTGCCCGCGCCCGCCTGAAACGGATCGACGCGGAATTGATCGTCCCACTGGCCGTCGATCACTTCTTGCGCGGCCTGCACGATTGCCCCCGCGATCTTCGGATCGAGTAGCCCCAAATCCCGATTGACCTCGGCGGCGGCCCGCTTGATCGTCGCCATGCTCCAGATGAAAGCGCGCCACGGGCGCAGCCCGCTGATGCGGAAGTTGTCGATGGCGCGCTGCGTCTGCGCGCCATAGTACGCTGCAGCAGGAACCCGCACCTCGCCTAGCGAATCTTTCTCAGTGCGATAATCGGCCATGTTTTTCCTCTTGGCTGAAGTGGCTGCCAAAATTGTACCTGATGCGGCCTCAGACTTCCGAAGTCTCGAAGACTCCGTGTGCACGCAAGCGCTTCGCGTGTCAGCCGAGGCGGCTCCTCGCGCAGCATCCCGAGCGTAGCGAGTGGACACGCCGCCATCACTCGGGCGTGGGAGCCCGAGCCGCTAGCCGCTTGACAACATCTGCGTGCACACAAGACCTCGGAAGTCTACCCGCGCAAACAAAACGAGGCCAACGCAGCATGCGTTGGCCTCGTTCAAACAACCGAACAGGTGTGATCTAGCCCTTGGCGGGGTAGCCGGGGCCTTCTTTGAAGTAGGCTATGTTGAGCGGGGTGGCGGGGGTCAGATCGATGACGAAGCCTGCGCCGGGCGCCTTGGCATTCTCGACCTTGACGTGGTGCCCGCCCACATCGCCGTCTAGCGGCTCACCGTCGGGCAGGTTAGCCTTGGTGTCGGCGATGTACTGCCCATCCTTCATCGTGTAGGCCGTGGGCACTTCATCTTCGGGGAAGATGGCCTCATACGGGCATTCCGGCACGCACGCGCCGCAGTCGATGCACGTGTCCGGATCGATGTACAGCCACGGCCACTCCGATTCGGGCTTGCCGGGGATGATGCACTCGACCGGGCAGACATCCACACAGGCCGTGTCGCGCAGGCACAAAGCGGTAATGATGTGAGTCATATTCGTTCTCCGTGTATGAGATTTTTGTTATCCGCCGACGACCGATCGGCGAGAAATACCGCTGCTGTTTGTTGCTCAATGACTTCGGGCGCCGCGCCCCGCACGCAGCCGCGCCTGGCCTACTTCAACTTGGCATACCGCGCGGCCACTTCGTCCCAGTTGACCACGTTCCACCACGCGCTCAAATAATCGCCGCGGCGGTTCTGATACTTCAGGTAATACGCGTGCTCCCAGACATCGATGCCCATGATGGGCCGGAGGCCAGTGGACAGCGGGCAGTCCTGATTGGCGGTACTAAGCACCTGCAATTTGCTATCCTTGTCCACCACCAGCCACGCCCAACCAGAGCCGAAGCGGGTGAGGCCGGCGTTATTCATCTTCTCGCGCAGGCCCTCGTAGTTGCCGAACGAAGCTTCGATGGCCTTGGCCAGATCGCCCTTCGGTTCGCCGCCACCCTTGGGGCCCATGATTTCCCAAAACATCGTGTGGTTGTAATGGCCGCCGCCGTTGTTGATGACGGCTTGCCGCACATTGTCTGGCACGGCGCCAAGGTCGGCCAGAATCTCATTGATGGATTTGCCCGCCACGCCGGGGGCACTTTCCAGCGCCTTGTTCAAATTGGTCACGTAAGCGGCATGATGCTTGTCGTGGTGAATCTGCATCGTCTGCGTGTCGATGTGGGGTTCGAGTGCGCTGTAATCATACGGTAGAGGGGGTAGTTCGAATGCCATGCTGGAATCTCCTTAACTTGAATAACTCTTGGCTGAGTTTGATTGTGAAGTCATCGAGTGATAAACTTCTGCGAGGATTGTAGCCTTGATCAAAACCGTTGTCAAGAGAGAAGAGGCCGATCGGGTATCCGAGATCGATCGAGCACCATGCAAAAACCCGCCCGTGTCCGCTTAATTGTCATCCTGATCTGCGGTATCTTCGCCGTCTCGACCGCTTCGATCTTGATCCGATCGGCGCTAGATGACGGTGTGCCCCCGCTGGTCATTGCCGCCTACAGATTGACTTTCGCGGCGCTCATCCTCACGCCGATCGTCCTCCGCTCCCGACGCGCCGAGCTGCGCCATCTGAACCGCCGCGACTGGCGCTGGGCAGTGCTGTCCGGCTTGTTCCTGGCGCTGCATTTTGCCGCGTGGATCTCCTCGCTCGATTACACCACGGTGACCTCGTCGGTGGTGCTGGTGACCACCGGGCCGATCTGGGTGGCGCTGCTGTCGTGGCTGATCTGGCGCGAGCGGCTGACCCGCTCCGTTGTGGTCGGCCTGATCATCGCGGTGTTGGGCGGCATGTTGGTGGGCCTTTCGGACAGCGGCGGGCTGGGCTTGGGCGGCACACAATTATGGGGCGATTTTCTGGCGCTGGCGGGCGCGTGGTTTGTGGCAGGCTATCTGCTGATCGGGCGGCAGCTGCGCGATCGGATGTCATTGCTCACTTACATCTACATCGTCTACGGCACGGCGGCGATGTGGCTGATCGGGCTGGCGGTGTTGTCGGGAGCTTCGTTCACACAGCTGCCCAATGGACAGCCCTATCCGGCGAGCGCGTACGTGTGGATGCTGCTGCTGGCGATCCTACCACAGCTGGTGGGGCATTCGTCGTATAACTATGCTTTGCGATTCCTGCCGCCGACGTACGTGGCAATCGTCGCGCTGGCAGAACCGATCGGGTCTTCGATCCTCGCGTTCGTGTTGCTGCGCGAAGTGCCGGCACCGCTGACGATCCTCGGGGCGATCGTGATCCTGATCGGCATCGGCTTTGCTTCATGGCCCGCGCGCGCGCGCCCGGAGTGATGCCGCAGCTGGCACAAGTCCAACACGCTCAATATTTTAAGGTAGGCCTATTGATTTTCGGTTCAGCGTTGTACTACAATGTGACGCAGATAACATCCTGTCGGGTCGTAGTCAACCGCGATTCTGATTCGGCAAGTTCACGCGCCGAGGCGCGTGTTCACTTGACATCCTTATTCTTGTGGAGGCATTACCATGTCGCACCATCGCCCCGATGAAGCACCTACACCCCTGGCCGAACCTGCTTCGGCGGCCGAAGCGCCCGCCAAGCCCAAGAAGACTGTGAAGTCTCGCGTCAAGAAGGTCGAGGCCAAGGTGGGCAAGACCGTCAAGAAGGTCGAAGCCAAAGTCAAGGCCAAGAAGACGGCGCGCAAGGCCAAGAAGACGGAAAAGAAGCAGGCGAAAGCAGTCAAGAAAGCGGCCAAAAAACCGGCCAAGAAAGCCGCCAAGTAGGGCCGACAAAAAAGGCTGTGCGCCAGGCACGGCCTTTTTGTTATCCCAAGCGCTGGAACCGCCCGATTTGCATTTTGACCGCAGAATCACTAGAATAGGGCATAGATGAATCAATGACCCAGGAGGAATAAGGATGTACGAGTTACACTGCCCTAATTGCGGCTGGTCGGCCATGCTGGGCGATGACCAGATTGCGGCGGCGCTGGCTGAAGCCGATCGGCTGCAGGCCGTCTATCACGTCGAGCACTGCCCGCGCTGCCAGTGGGTCATTCGGGTAGCGGTAAACGGCTTGCGGGCAGCCGCACCGGCCTCGCTTCTGGCAGCACCTGCCCGGGTGGCACTGCTGCCTGCGGCCAAGCAAGCGCCGGCACGGAAACCGCCAGCCAAGAAACCGGCGGCTAAGAAGCCAGCTACTAAGAAAGCAGCCGCCAAGAAGCCAGCGGTCAAAAAGACGAGAGCCAAGAAGCCCGCGGCCAAGAAACCGGCTGTCAAAAAAGCGGCCATCAAGAAACCTGTGGCCAAGAAACCTGCGGCCAAAAAGCCAGCCATCAAGAAACCGGTCACCAAGAAAACCACCGTCAAGCGCAAGAAGTAATTCCCCGGGAACAACCGCTTGCCGTCACACGCCACAAAACACACGGGCGAGGTTACACAACCTCGCCCGTGTACGTCAGTCGGGGGAGCCTATTTGTGCGCGTCAGAAGACAGCACGGTGTTCAGCCGCTCGGCCAACGGCTTCAAGTGCCGGTCGAGCAGCGCGTCAAGATCGATCGCCGGATCGGTGAAAAGCTCGGCCCAGATGTGATTCAAGTCTGCAATCATGCGCTCTTCGACCATGCCCCACAGCCGATTGACTTGATACGAGCGGCCCGATTTCAGAGCCTCGACAATCGACTTGTGCAGCGGATCGGTTGAAGACGGCAGGCAGGCCAATGCATCCAGACGAACCGGCAAACTGCGCGCATAAGGGCTGTAGGCCACCTGGGTGGCCTGGCTGGTCAGAAACTTCACCAGTTCAAACGCCAGCTTTTCCTGGCGTGAATGCCGCCAGATGACCAGGTTCGATCCGCCCACAAAGGGCACGCCGGGCGGCAGGGCGGTGCGGATCTGTGAAGTCATGACCGGTCCAGCTTCGCCAGACGTCGCGGTGTGCAGCAGCCCCGGATCGCTGATGGTCATGGCAGCCTGCCCCCGCAAGAACATCCAATCGGACTCCTGATCGTTCAAGCGCTGCGCCGCAGGCGAGATGAAGCGCTGCAGACCAAAGTAGGCGCGCAGACCGGCGCGGGCTGCCGGTTCATTGAACTTGATCTGCCGGCCGTCTGGCCCGATGAAATGTCCGCCCGCACCCCAGATCCACATGGCGGCATTGTGCAGCGAGTTTACCGTGTCGTGTGTTGCCAGAGCCAGCGGCACTGCTTCGCCCGCTTGCTGCAACTGGGCTAGCACGCGCTCAAACTGTTCGGTCAGGCGCAGCAGCACCGGTTCACTGTATCCGGCCCGCCGCAAACGGTCAGCGCGGTAAAACACCAGCCTAACATTCGACAGCCACGGTATGGCCCACATCTCTGACTCGCCCGCCAGATAACAGCTCTGCCACGATGGATGCAAAAAGGCATAGCGGCCGCCCACCGCTGCGATCGCGCGCCGGCCGAAAGGATGCAGGGCATTGGTTGAGGCCAGTGTGCTCACCCACGTCGTTCCGATTTCGGACACATCGGGGCCGTGGCCATACAGCGCAAACTTCATCAGTTCCGTCCAGCCGGTTTCCCAGGAGAACACCCGCACTTTCACTTTGACGTGGTGTTGGACTTCAAACTTGGCGAGGACGGGTCGCAGGTCTTGCTCCGTCGTCGGGCTGTGCGCCATGACGGAGAGTTCGAGGTCGGACATAGTGGCTCCCAAAGATTCGCGCCGAATTATACAAGCGCCAGAGGGGAAGTCAAACACGCAAAACTCACACGTGACAGTTGCTCGAATTAAGCCAGCGCCGTACAATTGGCGTCATCCCATTACGGAGTAGTGAAGCATGGCGAATTCATTCAGAGATCGATTGAACTCAGGCGAGGTGATGATAGCCGATGGGGCGACCGGCACGAACTTGCAGGCCATGGGGCTGCCGCCAGGCGCTTCGCCGGAAGAGTGGGTGCTCAATCAGCCTGATCAGATCTTGGCGCTGCAACGTTCCTTCGTGGAAGCCGGGTCAGATTTGATTTTGACCTGCACGTTTGGCGGAACGCGACTTCGCTTGAAAGAGTCGCGCCATGCCGATCGGGTAGCCGAGCTCAATCGGCGCGCGGTGGAATTGGCGCGCGAAGCAGCGGGTAAGCGTGCGCTGGTCGGCGGTTCGATGGGACCGCTGGGATCGCTCCTCAAGCCCTTCGGCCCGATTGCGTATGCCGAGGCCGTAGCCGACTACGCCGAACAAGCGCAAGCGTTGAACGCGGCCGGCGTCGACGTGCTGGTGCTCGAGACGCACTTTGCGCTAGAAGAAGCACAGGCTGCCGTGGAAGGCGCGAAGCAAGCCAGTGATCTGCCGCTGGTGGTGAGCTTCAGTTACGATCGCGGTGTGCGTACGATGATGGGTGTAAAACCGGCGCAAGTGGCAGAGACGTTCAAGTCCGCGGGTGTGACGGCCATCGGCGCGAACTGCGGCACGACGCTGGAGAATATGGAGACGATCGTGCAAGAGTACACGGCGGTGAATTCCGGCCTGTTCATCTGGGCCAAGCCCAACGCAGGGTCGCCGTCCGTAGACGCCGCCAGCGGTCGATCGGTTTACAATGTGACGCCGGAGCAGATGGGTGAATTCGCCAAGCGCTACGTGCAGCTCGGGGCGCGCATCGTAGGCGGCTGCTGCGGATCGACCCCGGCGCATGTCAGGGCCATCGCGCAGGCAGTGAAGAACTAACGATCGCCTCCCGGAGGATCACATTCTCCGGGAGGCGCTTTTTTGCAGGACCCGTTGGTACAGCGCCACATGCTGCTGCATCATGCGCTTGACTGAAAAGCGCGTTTCCACCAACTCCTGCGCCGCACACGCACGACGCTGTGCCTCGTCTGACTGCGTCCAGGCAGCGGCGATTCCGGCGGCTAGTGCCTCGGCATCTTGCGGAGTCGTGAGCCAGCCTGCTGCTTGCTGCTCCAACACGTCGCGAATGCCGATGATGTCTGTCGCCACGACCGGAATGCCGAGCGCCATTGCTTCCAGCAGCGCGAACGGCAATCCCTCGTAGATCGACGGCAGCACGAAGACATCGAAAGCGCGCATGATGGCCGCGCTGTTCTCCTGGTGGCCCGGCACGACCAACGGCACCTTCAACTGCGCGGCCAGATGCTCTGTTTCGGCGCGCAGTTCGCCATCGCCACACCACACGAAGATCGCTTCCGGCAAAGACTCTTTTAAGCGCGCTGCAGCGCGCACAAAGGTGAAGGGATCTTTCTGTGACACGAGGCGGCCCGCTGCGCCGATGACGGGTCGCTGCCCGTTGATCTTCAATCGATCGCGCAGGGCTGCGCCTTCAGGCGAATCGGCCTGTCGGCGAATCTGCTGCGCATCAACGCCGTTTTCGATAATGCACAACCGATCGGGCTTCACCAAGCGGTCGCGCGCGATCACCCCGCGTTCGCCTTCGGACACAGCGATCATCTCCGTCGTCAAGAAGCCCGCCAGATGTTCCAACGTGCGATAGAACCAGCGCTTGAAGCCGTGTTGCCCCAGGTAGTATAAGCCGTTGGGTGTATGCACGACGGGCACGTTGTTGAACCACGCCGTGAGACGC
>Ga0209254_10006494_pt1 | contig 10790 bp, 13 predicted proteins | sample FrelakmetDIP11DI_FD_187148 | JGI IMG/M metagenome (GOLD analysis project Ga0209254, IMG submission 187148) | Freshwater lake sediment microbial communities from the University of Notre Dame, USA, for methane emissions studies - DIP11 DI (SPAdes)... | ecosystem: Environmental > Aquatic >... | reverse complement strand
TGCAACGGGGAGAACCTGCCAGATGTTACTTCGATCACACCGACTGGTCCGGCCATGGCTGCTGCTTGTCGCACTGCTGTTGTCCGCGTGCGCGTCGATGCCCAGCCACGACCCGCTGCAAGTCAACGTAGCAGGAGTCGAGTCAATACCGGGCGAGGGCATGGAGCTGCGCCTGCTGGTCAAACTGCGCGTGCAGAACCCCAATGACACACCGATCGAATTCGACGGCGTGTCGCTCAACCTCGACGTCATGGGCCGCGATTTCGCGAGTGGCGTGAGCGACCAGGCCGGCACCGTTCCGCGTTTCGGGGAAGCGGTCATTGCCGTGCCGGTGACGGTCTCGTTGATGCGCATGGCGCGCCAGGTGCTCGGCATGCTCGACGGCCAACCCGTCGACAAGGTCACCTATTCGATGAGCGGCAAGCTGCACGGCGCATCGATGTTCGGCACGCAACGCTTCACGTCCAAAGGCGAATTCGACTTGCCGAAAGGCACACCGCCCGCCACGGGCGTGGATGCACCCTGAGCACCGCACGCGGTACGCGAATGTCCAACGGACCCATCAGGCTGCTGCTGCCGGAACTCGAAGCCGAGGTGGTGGGCGAGGCACTCGAGTTGTACCTGCGGGCTCGGCCAGCTCCGCTCGATCAGCGCTACGAATATCGATACCGCGCCGCACACGCAGTACTGGACGTCCTGCAGCGGACGCTGCCCGACGAAGACGATCCCTTGCCCGGCCGCCGTCGGCAGTCGATCGAGGACTGACGAGGCCGACGATGACAGTCCTTTCGTTATTCCCGACGCGCGTTTACACCGCGAAACTGCAGGCGTCCGGCTGGGAGGCGTTCAACACCCGCCTGCTGCGTGAGTGCGGGCAATACCGAGAAGACGACGTGGCCGGGCGGGCATGGTCAAAGGGGCGGTACCCGGGCGGCTATACCTCCTACGGTTCGCTGAACCGGATGCACACGTTGTCGCCGACATTTGCAAAGCTGGGCAAGAAGTTGCAACGGCACGTACTGGCCTACGCCCGCACGCTCGAGTACGACCTCGAAGGTCGCGAGCTGTCGATGACGGATTGCTGGATCAACATGATGCCCCGCGGCGTCACGCACGGCTTGCACCTGCATCCGCTCGCCACGATCAGCGGGACGTACTACGTGCGCACACCCAGGGGCGTGCCCGGCCTTAAGCTGGAAGATCCGCGCCTCGATCGTTACATGGCAGCGCCACCGCGCGTGGAGAATGCGCAGCCCGAGAACCAACCGTGGGTAACAATGCCCGTTGCGGCCGGCACCGTGCTGCTGTTCGAGAGCTGGCTGCGGCACGAGGTGCCACCGAACCCCGTGCTTGCCGAGCGGGTGAGCATCAGCTTCAATTTCAACTGGTTCTGAGAGTCGTCGAGCGATCGCGTTCGCACCGACGTGCCGAGGAGGGACCGTGAACGACCGCATTCCAATACCCCGCGATCCCGCCAACGACTACACGGCGGAGATGGCGCAGCAACGGCGCGAATTCGTGACCCGCCGGACTGGAACGTCGTTGCTGCACGTCGGTTCGTTCACCGTCGACCCGGCGCAGGTCGCCGGCAATATCGAGAACTATCTCGGCGTGGCGCAGGTGCCCATCGGCCTGGCGGGACCGTTGCGGATCAACGGCGAACACGCGACGGGAGACTTCTACATACCGCTTGCCACCACCGAAGGCACGCTCGTCGCGAGTTACAACCGCGGCATGCGTTTGCTCAGCGCAAGCGGCGGTGTCACCGTCACGGTGGTCAAACGGTCCATGCAGCGCGCACCCGTCTTCGAATTCGCCAACGCGCGTGAAGCGCGCGATTTCGGACAGTGGCTGGTCGAGCACTGCGACGCCATTCGCGCGGCTGCCGAGGCCACCACTCGGATCGGCAAACTGACGGATGTCGAGCAGTACGCCGTGGGTAACCTGCTGTACACGCGTTTCAACTACACGACGGGCGACGCGGCCGGCCAGAACATGACGGGCAAGGCGACGCTGGCGGCGTGCGAATGGATCAAAGCCCAGCACCCGCTGCACCCGAGCTACATCCTCTCGGGGTCGATCGATACCGACAAGAAGCACTCGGCCATCAATACTCTGCGCACGCGCGGCCGTCGCGTGATCGCGGAAGTGACGATCCGCAACGAGACCTTGCAGCGAATGATGCGTGTCGACGCGAGGACGTTGTTCCGCTCGCGACAGGTGAGCCAGGCGGGCTCATTCATGGCGGGCTCGGCATACAATGGTCCGCACGCGGCCAACGGCATCGCGGCGTTGTTCATTGCGACCGGCCAGGACGCGGCCAACGTCGCAGAGTCGCATGCCGGCATCACTTACGCGCAGTTGTTGGAAAACGGCGACTACTACTGGTCGGTCACGCTGCCATCCCTGATCGTCGCAAGCTATGGCGGAGGCACCGGCCTCGGCACGCAGCGCGAATGCCTGGAGATGCTAGGCTGTTACGGCGACGGCAAGGCCGACCGGCTGGCGGAAATCGTGGCTGCCGTCGTACTCGCGGGGGACGTCTCGCTGGGATCGGCGGTGCTGGCCGGCGACTGGGTCAGCAGCCACGACAAGCTGGGCCGCAACCGGCCCTGAATCACAATTTACCTGACACCTGCACCGCACATCGCGGCGGTCCACCGCTGAACGACGCAGCATCAGACACCAGGAGCCTGCAGTGCATCCCACCTTGAAATCAGTCCTCGCGAGCCTCATCGCTCTGCCAGTCATCAGGCTGGTAAAAGCAGCGGGGCAGGGCCGATGCTGACCGTTCACCACCTCGAAACTTCGCGCTCACAGCGCATCCTCTGGCTGCTCGAGGAACTCGGTGCTCCGTACGAGCTGAAGGTCTACCAGCGCGACAAGGTCACGCGGCTCGCACCGCCGGAACTCAAGGCGATTCATCCGCTCGGCAAGTCACCGGTGGTCACCGACGACGGCACCGTGATCGCAGAATCCGCCGTCATCATCGAGTACATCGTCGAAAAGTTCGGGCACCTCGGCAAGGGTGAACTTGCCCACCTCGCGCCCGCTGCAGGCACCCCTGCGTACTGGCAGGCCAAGTACTGGATGCATTACGCCGAAGGTTCACTGATGAACTGGCTGGTGATGAAGCTGGTGTTCAGTGCCATACCCAAGCGGCCGATGCCGTTTTTCGCCAAGCCTATCGCGCGCAGCCTGTGCGACAAGGTGCAGTCGACGCTGATCGATCCCAACCTGCAGAACTCGCTCAACTTCATCGAGAATCACCTCGCGAAGAACACGTGGTTCGCGGGCAACGACCTCAGCATGGCGGACTTCCAGATGAGCTTCGGGATCGAAGCCCTGCTATCGCGCTCGGGGGCTGGCGGCAAGTACCCTCACATCGATGCCTACCACCGGCGCATGCGTGCGAGACCGGCCTATCAACGCGCTGAAGCCAAGGGCGGTCCGACGTTGATGACGAGTTGAGCCGCCACTTTGCCCAGCGCAGGCGGGGCGGCAACTACCAGAATCGGCAGGGGGAGACACGATGAAAGCGGCAGCCCGGGTTTCGCTTTGCCTGGGATCAACGGACGATCCTGTGCAGGAATCGACGGTCGGATCTGTATTGCGGGACGCCGCCGCACAGTCGGGGTCGACGTTGGCAGTGGTCGCGTGGGGCACCCACCCGGGTGAACGCCGAGCCTGGACCTATGCCGAATTGCTGCGGGACGCCGAACGCACGGCACGAGCGCTGCTGACCCACTTTGAGCCCGGCGAACACATTGCCGTGTACGCGCAGAATTCGGCCGAATGGCTGCTACTCGAACTGGGCGCAGGCCTCGCGGGCCTCGTGCTGGTGACGGTCAATCCGGCTTACCGGGCCAGAGAACTGGAGTACGTCCTGCGCCAGTCGCGCTCGACCGGCGTTTTTTTTACGCGGCAGTTCCGCGGCAACCCGCTGGATCGCTGGGTCGAGGAGACGCGACCCGGCCTGCCGCCGCTGCGTCACGCCTTCGTCATCGAGGAATGGGATTCTTTCCTCGCTTTGGCGGCTCCGGGTGTCGGGTTTCCCGAGGTCACTCCGGATGACCCAGCGCAGATCCAATACACGTCCGGCACGACCGGAAGCCCGAAAGGCGCGCTACTCAACCACCGCGGCCTGTCCAACAACTCGCGCTACTACGCGCAGCTGATCCGGCTGCAGCAGGGCGAGGTGTATGGCCACGCGATGCCGTTTTTCCACACCGCAGGTTGCGTGATGGCGACGCTTGGCACCATCCAGGCGCGCGCCACGCATGCCTTCCTGCCAGCGTTCGATCCCGGCCGGTTGCTCGAGCTCATCGAGACGGAACGCGGCGCAGTGATTCTCGGCGTACCCACGATGATGATCGCCATGATGGAGCACCCGGATTTCTCGCGGCGCGATTTGTCCAGCCTGCGAGTCGCGGTCGCCGGCGGCGCCAGCGTCCCCCCCGAAATCGTCCGTGCCATCGAGACGAAGCTCGGCGTGACTTTCTCCATCGTGTACGGGCAGACCGAAGCCTGCCCGCTGATCACGATGACGCGGCTCGACGACGCGATGGAAGAAAAGGCGAATACTGTCGGCCAGCCGATGCCGCAATGCGAGGTCAAGGTTGCGGATCCGATGACGGGCGAACCCATGCCGTTGGGCGCCATCGGCGAGATCTGCGCCCGGGGCTACATGGTCATGAAGGAATACTTCGATAAGCCGGAAGCGACAGCTGCCAGTGTGGATGCGGAGGGCTGGCTGCACACGGGCGATCTGGGCACGATGGATACGCGCGGATATTGCCGGGTGACCGGCCGGCTCAAGGACATGGTGATCCGCGGCGGCGAGAACATGTTCCCGGCCGAGATCGAAGCGGCACTGATCGAGCATCCGAGCGTCACTGAAGTGGCCGTTATCGGCGTGCCCGATCCGCGCATGGGCGAGGAACTGGTCGCCTTCATCCGCGTCTCGGGTGACGTCAAGCCGGATATCGAAAGCCTGCGTCAGCACGTGCGACAAACACTGGCCGCCCCCAAGACGCCGCGATACTGGGTATTTCTGTCCGAGTTCCCGCTGACGGGCTCGGGCAAGATCCAGAAATTCGTGCTGCGCGAGCGCTGCGCGCAAGGCGAGTACGATCAGTTCCTCAACTCGTCAGCCGACGCCTGATTCATTGAACGACTTCCTGGACGACCCGCGAGAGCGACCCGAGCCGGTCACCGTGCCGTACACGGAGTTGTCCGCCGATGCGCTGCAAGGCGTGATCGACAGTTTTATCCTGCGCGAAGGCACCGACTACGGCGACCGCACGTTTTTACACGAGCAGAAAGTTGCGCAGGTGCTGCGGCAACTCGAACGCGGCGAGGCGCGGATCCTGTTCGATCCGCTCGACTCGAGCGTGACGATCGTCGCGGTGCAGCGCGGTCGCAAGCGTGGGCAGGAATGAGCATCGTCGCGGATGCAGCCTCTCGTCTCACTTCGTCGCGACCGCCGAACGACTCGTCGCTATTCGCTGGCATCACGAACTCTGGAGACCTAGCATGATCACCGTTGGATTCGCGCCAGCCTGGCGCTTCAAGGAGGAAACTGATCATGGAAGTCATCGGCTACGTCATGTTGAGCGCGCTCGTGTTGTACATGGTGCAGCAGATCGCCGACCTGGCCGCCTGAAGGGGGCGGCCCTCGCGCTGTCGTTGATCGTCCTGGTCGCGCCAGCTGCATTTGCACAGACCTATACGGTCGAGATTCGCCCCACGCTGAACGAGCTCGACGTCAAGATCGAACCCGTTTCCAAGTCGAGCATGCTCGTACTCCGGCTGACCAACAACACGGACCAGAGAGTTCGTTGCCGGCTGCGTTACGACGCTCCGCCGCAGACGACTTTCAGGTCCAGCCTCAACGTCGATCCCGGCAGGACGGAGCAGAGCGTCTTCCGCGCGCGGCGCAAATGGTTCGCCGTCGTCGTCGAAGTCAACTGCGAAGCGAGGTCGTGATGTCCGCGAACCCGCAAGCCGCACCGGATGGCGGCGAACTCGAGTACGTCGGTTTCTGGCCCCGCGTCGGCGCGGCCATGATCGACACGTTGCTGCTGCTGGTCATCTGCGCGCCACTGGTCACTCTTGTCTACGGCCGCACCTACTGGACCTCGGACGCATTCCTGCAGGGGCCCGCCGATTTCCTGATCAACTGGCTGCTGCCCGCGATCGCGGTCGTGGTCTTCTGGACCTACCGGCAGGCGACGCCCGGCAAGATCGCGATCGCTGCACGGATCGTCGACGCCGAGACCGGCGGCAAGCCCAGCACCCGGCAACTGATCGTGCGGTACCTGGGTTACTACGTCTCGATGTTGCCGCTGATGGCCGGCATCGTCTGGGTCGCCTTCGACCCGCGTAAACAAGGCTGGCATGACAAGCTTGCAGGCACCGTCGTCGTGCGGCCGCGACACCGCGGGCCTGCCCGTGTCAATTTTCCGCAGCAGGGCACACCGTGAGCCCGCCAATCTCGCTGCGCGTCCTGGCAGCCTTGTCGTTGCTCCTGACGGCAGCTGGCGTGGCGCATGCGCAGGAACCTGCGGCTGCTGCCACGCCCGATGCACGTGTCGAGGCCGCGCTCAAAGGCGCGCAGCTGGGCTTCCTGATCGATGAAGGCGACTACCGGCTCGATTACAAAGTCGACGAGACCCGCAACCAACGCGTGTGGGTCGCATCCGGAACGACGTCGTTACCGCCTCTGGAAGTGCGAGACGTGTGGTCTGTGGCCGCGCGTGGCAAGGGCGCCGTGCCCGCGGAACTGGCGGTTCACCTGTTGCAGGAGAACGTCCGCATGGTCCTGGGCGCCTGGCAGGTCAACCAGGGCAAGGATGAATACCTCGTCGTCTTCTTGGCACAGGTGGATGCGGACGCCGACGCAGCGGCGATGCGAGAAGTGATCGAAGTTGTGATGTACAGCGCCGACCGGATCGAGAAGGAACTCTCCGGTACCGACGCTTTCTGAAGCGTATTCCCGCCCGGTATCTAGACATAGTCTCGACAAGGGAGTACACCGCACCCAAGCGTGCCGTCGATCGCGCGCCTGTCGCGCACGGCAGGACGGCCGGTGGAGGGGGAAAGCCATGAACCGCATTCTGGTGGTGGCCGGAATTCTGTCGGCGGTGATCGCCGGAGCCTGGGTGGGTGCGCACAGCGCACGGGTCAGCGCGGCGTCACAGGCCGCACCGCTCGAGGCACCCGTCGGCGCGTCGCTGTTGCCCGGACTGGGCACACACGACTTCAAGATCACGACGCGCAACCCCGAAGTGCAGCGCTGGTTCAACCAGGGGCTGATGCTGACCTTCGGCTTCAACCACGACGCCGCCGAACGTTCGTTTCTCAAGGCAGCGCAACTCGATCCCGATTGCGCGATGTGCTGGTGGGGCGCAGCGCTGGTGCTCGGCCCGCACGTGAATGCGACGATGGATCCTGCCGACAATCCAAAGGCATGGCAGAGCCTGCAGCGAGCCGTTGCGCTCGCCCCGAAGGTCACGGAACGGGAACGCGCCTTCATCCACGCGCTCGAATCGCGGTACGCCGAAAATCCCCCGGAGAACCGTCGCGCGCTGGACGAAGCCTATGCGAAGGCAACCGGTGCGCTCGTCGCACAGCGTCCTGACGACCTGGATGCCATGGTCTTCCACGCCGAAGCCCTCATGGACCTGCAGCCCTGGGATTACTACGACGAAAAGCTGGTGCCAAAGGGCAACACCGCGGCAGTCGTGTCGCAGCTGGAATCGGTCATGAAGCAGAACCCGAATCATGCGGGAGCACTGCACCTCTACGTGCATGCCGTCGAGGCTTCGGCCGATCCGCAGCGAGGCGTCGTGGCAGCCGATCGGCTGCGTACGCTGATTCCGGGCTCGGGGCATCTCGTGCACATGCCCGCGCACATCTACGCTCGCGTGGGGCGCTGGCACGATGCCGTCATCGCGAACCAGACGGCCATCGCGGCCGACAACGACTACCTGGCCACCTGTGGACCCAACGCCAAGGGCGTGTATCCACTCGGCTATGTGCCCCACAATCCGCACTTCCTGTGGTTCGCGGCCAGCATGGAGGGTTCGAGCAAGATCGCGCAGGATGCCGCGCGCCAGACTGCGCAACGAGTCAACCTGCCGGACCTGATGCGACAACCGGGTTTCGCGGGTCTGCAGCACTACTGGATGACGCCCTGGTTCGACAACGTCCGCTTCGGGCGTTGGGACGAGATCCGGGTGGCGCCGAATCCGGCGCCGGACCTGCCTTACGTCACGGCGATCTGGAACTACGCACAGGCGATGGCGGCGATCCGGCAGGGTCGGATGGAGGACGCAAAGACCCATTACGCCGCACTATCGAAGCTGGCCGCCGATCCGATCATGCCGACCCTGATGGTCTGGGATCGCTATCCCCTGGCACATGCGGCGCAAATCGCGGAGCGCACGGTGAATGCGGAATTGGCACTGGCTCGCGGCGACCAGGTCACCGCCATCGCTGCACTGACTGAAGCGGTCACGATCGAAGACCGCATTCCCTACGACGAGCCGCCTGGCTGGCATTCACCGGTCCGGCAGTCGCTCGGAGCAGCGTTGCTCGTCGCGGGCCGAGCCGCCGAGGCCGAGAAAGTCTACCGTGAGGAGCTGCAGCGCAATCCGCAGAACGGCTGGTCGCTGAAGGGTCTCGCGCTGGCTCTGCGGCAGCAGCAGAAGGCGGAGGCCGCAGTGGCGGTCGAGAAGCAGCTGCAGGCCGCCTGGCAGCACGCGGACGTGCAGCTGATGGCCTCTCGATTCTGAGCAACCGACGGTGGCGTGGACGCCGCCTCGTTACGTCGAGACTATTCGGTCCGCTCGCTGACGTCGATCAGGCGCCAGCGGGTGCTGGTCGTTACCGAAGCGTCCCACGCGACTGCTCGATTGCGTCCAGCGGTCTTGGCCAGCAGCAGGGCCTGGTCCGCTCGACCGATCGATTCGCTCACGTCCTCGTCCGGATCGAGCAGCGCCAGACCGAAGGATGCCGTCACCTGCATCGTGGATCCATCCGGGCCGGCGATCAGCAGCTTTCCGGCGAGACCGAGGCGCACGCGCGAGACCACCTCATGGGCCGTCGTCAGGTCGGCACCCGACAGGGCAACCAGGAATTCGTCACCACCGTAGCGAAACACCTTGTCCTGTGTGCGCAGGTGCAGGTCGAGGTGGCGGACGACGCCCGCGAGCACTGCATCGCCCACCGGATGACCGTGCAGGTCATTGATCCGCTTCAGGTGGTCGACGTCCATGAAGACGATGCTGCAAGGCAGCCCGCCGTGACGCGTCAGTAGTTGCAGTTCATGCAGCGCCGGTAGCATCGCGATGCGTCCGTAGGCGCCCGTGAGCGCATCCCGGTTGCCGATGGCTGCGTCGATGGTCGAGCGCAGCGAATCAACCTGCAGCCGCAGGCGCGCGCTGGTCGCGACGAGGTCCTCGAAATCGACGCGATCGATAGCAGAACCGGCCCGAGCCGAACGCAGCAGTTTCGCCGCAACCTGGTGCAGACGCTGGTGCTCGTTGCCCATCGCGGCAAAGGCCTGCTCCCTGCGAAATCCATTCGGTGCGTGGCGATAAAACCAGTGCCCAAACGGACACGCACGATGCGCCGACGGCGCGAGATCGTTGGGGTCGACCGGATGCTCGCAGAAAATGGAGCGCAGCAGGGACTCGTGCCAGCGCGCGTGCTCGTCGGTGACTTCCCGCAGCTGCTCAGCCGCAAGGTGCAATGTGGACGGATCCATCCTTTCCATGGCTGTGCTCCGTGAGTCGTCCCGGCGCGACTCCTGGAGCCTGTGATACTGAGACCAAGCGCACAACCCGACCTGTCGAATTCGTGCGCTGGTTCACGTCGCTGGACCAGAACGAGCCGGACAGGCTAAAAGCATGCACAAAGGAGTAAGCCATGGCCGCAGTCAAGAAACGCAAGCAAGCCCCGCTGTCGCAAGGTGCTGGTGACGACGAAGACCCGCCGCTGACCCCGGCGCAACAGCGTGCGCTGGCGCGGCACGTCAAGGACATGGAGGACCGGACCCGCTACCTGCTGGTCAGCGCAACACTGCCGGGGATCTCGCTGTACTACCTGGTCCAGGAGGACTCGTGGTCTTTCGACGACCCGACGACAGCCACGCTCTTCAAGCGTCGCGCGTCGGCCCAGGCTATCCAGGCCTTGTTGCGCCCGGGCGTTTTCGTGGTGCCGTGCAAAGTCGATGACCGCGGGCGACTGGTGCTGAGTTCGATCGACGGTCGGAAGGTGGGCAAAGTCCGGCTTGCCGTTCAACCGTCATGGAAGAAGAAGAGGGCGGCTCGCCGCTAGAACCCCGCGAGCGGCTGGCTGACCAGGCGCAGGCGACGCTGGATTTCCTCTTCGCGAGCATCGTCGATGACGAGCATGACGTCGTCCGGATCGACGACGGTTTCATCTGCCGCGAAGACACCTGTGAGTTCGGTCTCCGGCCGCAGTTCGCCTTGCTCGTACAAATCCCACATTTCCCGGGCGAACTCGGTGTTGAGCAGTTCGGGCGCAAAGCGACCTAGCGTGGACCGCAGGTTGTTGACGTCGCGCTCGAGCATCGCCAGCGCAGCGTTGTTGCCCGCCGCATTGACAACCTGCGGCAGGTCGATGATCACGGGACCATCGGGCGCAACCAGCACGTTGAATTCAGACAGGTCGCCGTGGATGAGCCCGACGCACAGCATCCGCACGACCTGCCGGATCAGAAACCGGTGGTACTCACGGGCAGTCTCGGCTGAAAGCTCCAC
>Ga0209254_10006493_pt1 | contig 10790 bp, 8 predicted proteins | sample FrelakmetDIP11DI_FD_187148 | JGI IMG/M metagenome (GOLD analysis project Ga0209254, IMG submission 187148) | Freshwater lake sediment microbial communities from the University of Notre Dame, USA, for methane emissions studies - DIP11 DI (SPAdes)... | ecosystem: Environmental > Aquatic >... | reverse complement strand
ATCTCGGAGATCTCAGCGACCTATGAACGCCCTCTTTGACCTGCTCAACGACCGGGAGCGCCGGACGCTCGTCCGGATCGGTCTGGCCGCGCTCATCCTCCTGGTCGCTTTCCTGGTCTTCTTCGTCCGGCTTCGGGGCGGGCTGGAGAAAGAGCGGACGGCCTCGTTCCGCGTCCACGAGACCATGCAAAAGACCGTCCAGGCCCGTGACCAGGCCCGGGCCGACTGGCGGCTCTGGGAGGATGCCGGCCGGGACCTGGCCGAGCTCCGGGCCAGCTATTTCTACGAGGAAGGGCCCGCAGTCCAGGTCCTGCTGCGCCAGGACCTGCAGAGGATCTTCGCTCTGGCCGGGACGACCATCACAGACCTCGACTACGGCTACTCCGAGATGGAGAAGGAACAGGTCCGCAAAACGCTCGTCGCGTTCACCTTCACGGGGACTTACGCGGGGCTGAAGAGGCTCCTGGCCGCCATCGAGGCCTTTCCCAAGTTCCTGGTCATCGAGAAGGTCGAATTCCCGAGGACGAGTTCGGGCGGCGAGCGCCTGAGCGCCAAGCTGACACTGGCGGGGTACTATGGCATCTAGAACGGTTCGAATGGCGGCGGTGTTCATCGTCCTGGGGGCTGTCGCGGCCCTCGTCGCGGGCCAGAGCGGCGATGCCCCGAAGCCCCTCGTCCGCAAGGACCTGCTCGTCTTCGGCAAGGGCGAGATCGCGCCACCCGTCCGCGACATCTTCCGGCCCCGCGCGAACGCGGCCCCGGCGCCCTTCCTGCGGCCGGCCGGACCCGCGGCCAGGCCGGCCGCCGGGACGCCCGGTCCCGAGGCCCCGCCGTCCTTCAGCCTCAACCTCAGCTATATCGGCTCGATCAAGTCCGGCGGACAGACGATCGCCCTCATCCTCCGCGGCGGCCAGACGCTGTCGGTGAAGGAGGGCGACGAGATCGTCCCCGGCTACAAGGTCATCAGCCTGAGCGCCGAGTCCATCGTCGTCCAGGGACCCACCGGCGAGACCAGAACCTTTCCGAGACAAGGAGACCGGCCATGAAAAAGAACGCCCTGATCCTAATCTTGAGCATGGCCCTCGCCGCCGGAGCCTGCCAGACGCTCAGCCGGGACTACCACCAGGGCGTCACGGCCGAGATGAACCAGAACTATGACGAAGCCGTCAAGCAGTACCAGAAGGCGGCCCTCGACCGCCCCAACGAGTCCGTCTACCGCATGGCCCTGGTCCGGGCCAAGCTTTCGGCCAGTCTCTATTACCAGCAGAGCGCCCGTACCCTCGTCTCCCAGAACAAGAAGAAGGAGGCCGAGGTGAGCTACCGGAAGGCCATCGCCTACGATCCCCAGAACCTGAAGGCGGCCCAGGAGCTCCAGGCCCTTCTTGCCCCTCCGGCCAAGCCCGTGAAGGCCGCCGAAAGGCTCGAGGGTCCGGTCCGGCTGAAGGGGGCCGGCGAGGCCCTCGACCTGAGCTTCCGCAACGAGGTCTCCCTGCGCTCGATCTTCCAGACCCTGGGCCGCGTCGGCGGCGTCGGCTTCCTCTACGACGACACCTTCCGGGATACCAACCTGGCCATCGACCTGACGGGCAAGGACCTCCAGCAGGCCGTCAGCTTCCTCTGCGTCGCCAGCAAGAACTTCCCCAGGGTCATCGACGAGCGGACCGTCATCATCGTCCCCGACAATCCCCAGAAGCGGCTGCAGTACGAGCTCAACGCCATCAAGACCTTCTACCTGTCGAACCTCGATGCGAGCGATGTCCAGATGCGTCTGACCCAGATGGTCAAGACGATGTACAAAGTCCCGTCCATCCAGGTCGACAAGAACCTCAACTCGGTCACCATCCGGGACACGCCCCAGGTCGTGGCCCTGGCCGAGAAGCTCCTCCGCGCCTGGGACAAGGCCAAAGGCGAGGTCCTCATCGAGATCCAGATCATGATGGTCGACCGGACGCGGATGAAGAAGCTCGGCGTCGATCTCAGCTCCGGTATCCTGGGCATCCAGTTCAATCCCGGGACCGCGAACGAAGACGGCTACTTCCCGATCGGGGGGACCAACTTCGGCGACCTGGCCAACTACCAGATGACCGTGCCCTCGGCCGTGGCCCAGTTCCTGGCCGCCGATTCGGACACCAAGTTCGTCGCCCAGCCCAAGATCCGCGGCCTGGCCGGTGAGAAGATCGAGTACATCGTCGGCCAGAAGGTGCCCATCATCAACACCGCCTTCCAGGCCATCGCGGCGGGCGGCCTCAACACCCAGCCCGTCGTCAACTACACGTATCAGGACATCGGCATCACCATCAAGATGACCCCGAGGGTCCACTTGGACCGCGAGGTGACCCTGGAGATCGAGCTGATCGTTTCCGCGATCGCGGGGGAGGGCATCCAGGGGATCCCCATCATCGGCAACCGTGAGATCAAGAATACCGTCCGGCTCAAGGACGGCGAAACGAACCTGCTGGCCGGGCTCCTCCGGGACGAGGAGCGCCGGTCGATGGGCGGAGTCACCGGGATCAAGGATATCCCGATCATCGGGAGCCTGTTCGGCGCGACCCAGAAGACGATCGAGCAGAGCGACATCGTCCTGACCATCACCCCCCACATCATCCGGGAGATCGATATCACCGAGGACGACGTCAAGCCCCTCTGGGTCGATCCCGACAACCTCTCCGGAGTGACCGGCGGGGGAGCGGGGGCGGCCGCCGCGGCCGGAGTCCGGGAAGAGGCGGCCCAAGGCGAAGAACCGCCCGCCGAGCCTGAGAACTCCGGGGCGAGCGGCGTCTATCTCTCGCCGGCCAGCTTCGAGGCGCCGCGCGGCCGCGAGTTCCGGATGAACGTCGAGCTCGCCAGCGAGCAGGAGATCGGCAACGTGTCCCTCGTCCTGACCTTCGACCCGCGCATCCTCAAGCTCAAGGACGTCCTCGAAGGGGGCAGTCTGCGCCAGCTCGGCGAGAACGTGCCCTTCCTCAAGAGCATCAGCGGCGGGACGTGCACCATCGGCTTCTCCAGCCCGGCCAGCGGCCGCGGCTTCAAGGGCCGGGGCGTCCTGGCCGTGCTCGTCTTCGAGTCCGTCGGCCCGGGCCAGGCGTCCCTGGGCTTCACCAGTGCGACGGCCGGCAGCCCCATGGGCCGGGCCATCGTCCTGGAGACCGGCGAGGCGACCGTCAATATCCGCTAGCCTAGACTATTCATGAATCGGCTCGCGAATAATCCAGGGTAGGCCGATGGTCCTCGTTCTCACCGGGCCCGTTCACGGGGGCAAGACGACCTTTCTCGAGGGCGCGGTCCCTGTCTGGGCCGGCCGCGGCCTGGCCTGCGCCGGCTTCCTCAGCCCATCCGTGGCCGACGTGGCCGGGACGAAGGGCTACGACCTCCTCGAGATCGGGACGGACCGCCGCCGGCCCTACCTCCGCCGGCAGGGGCCGCCCGGCGCGGAGCGGATCGGGCCCTATTTCTTCGTCCCGGACGCGCTCGAGCGGGCCCGTTCGATCATCCGCGAGTCCGGGCCGGCCGGGCTCCTCGTCGTCGACGAGGTCGGCCCCCTCGAGCTCGCCGGAGGCGGACTCTGGCCGGCCCTCCGGGGCGCGCTCCGGCGGCAAGACCGGACCTTCCTCCTCGTCGCCCGCGAGGACATCCTCGCCGGCCTCACCGCCGCCCTCGCGCCGCTCGTCCCCGTCGTCTTCGATGTCCGCGACGCGGCCGACCGGAAGCTGCTCGGCGATCGTCTCCCCACCGGGACCGGATCCGATGACCATTAAGGCCAAGTTCTTCGCCTATTTCCGCGATCTGTTCGGGGGTCGCGAGCGGGAGGTCGCCGTCGCCCCGGCGGCTACGGTCGGCGAAGCCCTGGACGTTCTGTGCGATACGCCCGCCCGCCGCGCCGAGATTTTCGCCGGCGCCGGGCTCAAGCCCCATCTCGTCGTCATGCTCAACGGCGTCCCCGTCCAGTCCTTAAAAGGAATGGCGACGCCGCTCGCCGACGGCGACACCCTGGCCGTCTTCCCCATCATGGGCGGTGGGTAAGGCTTGGGGATGAAGATGGCTGACTGTTTTTCAATATGAACATCCAAGAACAGTTCAAAGCTGAATTCGATAAGGCCTTCCGATGGTTGGAACTTGCGACGGATCGAGCTAGGGCTCTGCAGGACGATTTGGAATGGACTAGCGAGCTCTTAGAAGGCCCACTTTACAATATCCTGACAAAGGGGAACTGCAACTATATCTTTAGGGACATGAAATGGAAATTTCATGGTGTCAGGACAGTCGAAGATTTTCGCCGATGGGCTGCCGGATTTGCTGGGGACTTTAGAAAAGACGTGGAAGGCTTTGAAGCTGCAGAGCCGGCAGAGGCGGAGGATCGGGCGAGACTTCTAGAACAAGCCGAGGCAATGCAGAGAGCAGCAGAGCTGGCCTACCAAATCCAAAAGGAACAATAGGGATCCGCCCCGCGCAGGGGTTTTCCCGGAGGAGGCTGCGATAGAAGGGGAGGAGGGCGGCCGTCGCCCGACATTGGAAAAGTTTAGACGGGCAGCGTGGCGGACGAGGGCAGTTTCAGGGGAAACCGCCAAAACGTGTTTGAGCGAGGCGTAGCGCACGCCGAGCGAGTTGTTTTGGCGCCGAGTCCGGCGCACTGACCGGCGTCTTCAAACTTTTCCAGGAGGGAGAGGCTGTCCTCCGAGCCCTGCGCGGCCGACGGAGGGAATACCCCGAGCGCAGCAGAGCGGATCACCTGACGACAATTCCCGAGGACCCGTCAGGATTGCGGGTCACGGGGCGTTCTGATATCTTAGGCGCTGAACATGTCCGACTACCCCATTTCCGGCTACCACGGCCGCGTCCTCGTCGCCGACCTCGGCCGGGGCGAGGTGCGGACCGTCCCGCTCGATCCTGCGACCGCGCTGGGCTACCTCGGCGGCCGCGGCCTGGCCACCCGGCTGCTTTATGACACCATCGATCCGGCTTGCGACCCCCACGGCCCCGACAACGCCTTCGTCATCGCCGCCTCGCCGCTCATCGGCTCCAGCGCGCCGACCGCCGGCCGGGGCCACATGGTCTTCAAATCGCCGCTCACCGGGGTGATCGGGACGTCGAACTCCGGCGGCACATGGGGCCACGCGTTCAAGTCCGCCGGCTATGACGCGATTGTCGTCACCGGCGCCGCGGCCGCTCCGGTGATGCTCGACATCGCGCCGGGCCGGGCCGAGATCCTTCCGGCCGACCACCTCTGGGGCAAGACCACCCACGAGACCAACGACATCCTGGCCGCGGCCTCCGAGCCGGGCCGCCCCGTCCGGGTCCTCTGCATCGGGCCGGCCGGGGAGAATCTCGTCCGCTTCGCCGCCGTCGCCAACGACAGGAACCGCGTCTACGGCCGTTGCGGACCGGGCGCGGTCTGGGGCCGCAAGAAGCTCAAAGCCATCCGCGTCCAGGGCCGGGAGCGGATCGCCATCGCCGACCCGGAGAAGTACCAGTCCGGCCTCGACCAGGCCATCTACCTGATGAAACAGGCCCCGGTCACCAAGCGGCTGATGCGCGACCTCGGCACGGCCGGCCTGGTCGAGCTCATCAACCTCATCGGCATGCTGCCCCACAAGAACTTTCAGGATTGCGTCCACCGCGACGAAGATGTCGAGCGCGTTTCCGGCGAGACCCTGGCCAAGACCCTGTTGGAGAAGGCCGGCTCCTGCTATCTCTGCCCGATCGGCTGCCAGAGGCACACGCGCGTCCCCGGCCGGGCCGGCGGCGAGGAGCGTGGCGAGGGCCCGGAATACGAGACCATGGTCCTCATGGGCCCGCTCTGCGGCATCTACGACATGGCCGCGATCACCCGGGCCAATTATCGGGCCAACGAGCTCGGCCTGGACACGATGAGCTTCGGCGGTACGGTCGCTTGCGCCATGGAGCTGGCCGAGCGCGGCCTCATCGGCCGCGAGGAGATGAGCGGCCTGGACGTCTCGTTCGGCGGCGCCGAGGCCCTCGAGACCCTGGTCGGGATGACGGCCCGGCGGGAGGGTCTGGGCGCGGAGCTGGCCGAAGGCGCCCATCGCCTGGCCGCCGGCCGCGGCCGGCCGGAGCTCGCCATGACCGTCAAGAAGCTCGAGATCCCGGCCTACGACCCGCGGGCCTCCTACACCCAGGCCCTCGGCTACATGACCTCGCCGTCGGGGGCCTGCCACCTCCGGGGCGGCTACGCCGTGTCGCTGGCCTTCTTTGGCGGGGCCAAGGAGATCCCCCGCTTCAGCCTGCTCCAGTCGCCGATCGCTATCCGGAACATGCAGAACACCGGCATCCTCCAGGACAGTCTTGGCGTCTGCCGCTTCACCGGCTACGCGTTCTCCGCCGACCCCTGGGCCCGCATGGCCAGCGGCGTCACCGGCCGCGATCTCTCCGTGGCCCGGCTCGAGGAGATCGAGAACCGCGTGGCCACGCTCGAGCGGCAGTTCAACATCGAGGCCGGCGCCACGGCGGAGGACGACGCCCTGCCCGACCGCTTCGCCGACGTGCCGGTCGTCGTCGAAGGCCGGGAGCGTCGGGTCTCCCGGGACGACCAGGAGCGCATGAAGCGCGATTACTACAGGATCCGGGGCTGGGACGAGGAGGGGCGGCCGACGCCGGAGCTCCGCCGGGCCCTGGGGATCGAGGAGAGGCGGCGATGAGCGCGGTGAAGTGGCAGGCGACCGGCGACCTCCTCCGCGAGTTCCAGGCCCTCGGCCGGGCCTCCCTGCTCTACGACATCCAGGACAGCCACAGCGGCAACATGGCCGTCCGACGGACCAACGAGCGCGGCGAGGACGAGATCGTCATCACGGCCACGGGTTCGCAGAAGGGCGACCTCGAGCCGAGCCAGATCTGCTTCCTCTCGGCCACGGAAACGGACTACGGCTACTACAAGGCCTCTTCCGAAACCGACATCCACGCCCGCATCCTGGCCCTGCCCGGCGTCCGGGCCTCGATGCACGCCCACCTCAAGGACCTCATCCTGGCCACGCTCGACGACGCGCCCAAGCCCGAGAGACCGCCGGACTTCGTGCCGGTCGATCCGCTAGCCCGGTGTCACCTCGGCGCCGCCGTCCCCGTCGACTGGTTCGCCGTGCCGAGCGGCTCGCCCGAGCTGGCCCGCGTCATCCCCGAGCGGCTGGCGGCCCACCCGCTGACCATCATCTTCGGCCACGGGGCCATGGCCAAGGGCCGGAGCCTCCGCGAGGCGTTCTTCCGGCTGTGCGTCGGCAACTACGCCGGGGCCGTCGTCCGGAGCATGGAGAGGCTCCACATCGACGTCGGCGCGGTCCGGGGCGCCCTGGCGGCCGACCCGGTACGGGCCTTGGCCGCCCCGCCGCCGGATTACGCGGTCGAGGGCGACGAGCGCTCGGATTTCCGGGACGAAGAGGAGATCCTGAAGGAATTCGTCAAGGCCGGACACCGCGTCTTCGAGTCGCGGCTCTCGCCCTTCCACACGGGCTCGATGTCGGTCCGCGGCGTCGCGACCATGCTCTATGCGCCCAAGGCGTCGATGCCGCGCGAGGTCGGCGGGCCCCTGTTGTGCGTGCCGCTCGTCCCGGCCCCGGCGGACGATGCGGAGACGGCGCTGCACAAGGCGATCTATGCGGGGAGCGATTTCCAGTCGGTCATGCACTGCCATATCGCCGAAGCCGAGGCCGCGGCCTACTACGTCTATCCCGGGGAGACCGCGCCGGCCGACCGCATCATCCCCGTCGACGCCGAGGGCTCCTTCCTTTACCTCGTCATCCCCGTCCTGCCGCCGGACGCCCCGGCCGCCGCGCTCATCCGCGCTCTCCACGACTACAAGGCCGTCGTGGTCCGGGGCGGGGGCGTCTGGTCGGTCGGCGGGCAGTCGCTTTCGGAAGTCCTCCACCACCCGTCGTCACTGCGAGAGATCTGCATCTTCCGCATGGGCGCGGTCGAGCGCGGACTCGATCTGCGCAAGATGGAGCCGAAAAAGGCCAAGCGCTGGTGACGCCCGCGCCCCGCGGCGCCGCCATCACCCCTTCCCCCCCTTTGAGGTGAGGGCCCCCCCCATAAAATCACCCCCAAAGGGTATTGTCCGTCTGGGGAGTTGGGCTATCCTGAACGGGACGATCGCAGGAGACCGGACTTCAGGATGAATCGCAGCCTTTTCGACGGCCCCAACCTCGCCGGCGGCAAGCCGGGCCTGCGGGAGAGTTTCGGCCCGCGCACCCTGCGGACCCGCATGCTCATCCTCTTCGGCGCGATGATGGCCGTCTACGTCCTTCTGTCGCATCTTCTCTATCGCAAGCCTGCGGCGTTCGTCCTCTTGAGCCTGGGCTTCTTCGTCCTCGGCATCGTCCTGGTCGTCCTGTTCACCGGCATGATCACCCGGCCGATCGTCCAGCTGACGAGGACCGCCGAGCGGCTGGCCGGTGGCGACCTCCGGCAGCGGGCCCGCGTCTGCGGCCGGGACGAGATCGGCCTGCTGGCCCGGACGTTCAACGGCATGCTCGACGGGCTTGAGCGGATCTTCCGCGACCTGGAGGCCCGTAACCGGGGCCTCGAGCAGGACGCCGCCAAGCGGGCCGCCCAGATGGACAAGGACGCGGCCGAGCGCGTCCGTATCGAGAAGGAGCTGCGCCTGGCCCGGATCGAGATCGACCATTTCGTCGAAAAACGGACCGAGGAGCTGACCCGGGTCAACGACGAGCTCCATGGCAAGGTCCTCGAAACGCGCCGCTCGGAGGACTTCCTCCAGAGCACGCTCGACCGGCTGGAACGGTCCCTGGAGGGGACCTTCCGGGCCATGGCCATGACCCTCGAGCTGAGGGACCCCTACATGGCCGGGCACCAGCAGCGGGTCGCCAGCCTGGCCGTGACCCTCGCCCAGGAGATGAACCTGCCCTGGGAGAAGATCGAAAGCATCCGGTTCGCCGGCATCATCCACGACATCGGCAAGATCACGGCGCCCATGGAGATCATGTCCAAGCCCGGCCGGCTGACCAAGTCCGAGTACCAGATCGTCAAGGACCATCCCCGGGTCGGCTACGAGATGATCAAGGACATCGCCTTCCCCTGGCCCGTGGCCCACATCATCCTGCAGCACCACGAGCGGCTGGACGGATCGGGCTACCCCGAGGGGCTCGTCGGCGACGCCATCCTGCCCGAGGCCCGGATCCTGGCCGTGGCCGACGTCGTCGAAGCGGTCTGCTCGCTGCGGCCTTACCGCCCGGCCCTGGGGATCGATAAGGCCCTCGAGGAGATCCGCAAGGGCCGGGGCTTCCGCTACGACACCCGCGTCGTCGACGCCTGTATCAAGCTCTTCCGCGAAGGCCGCTTCTCCTTCAAGAAAGAAGCGGAGACCGCGTCCCAACCCGCGTTGACTTGAGGGGGGGATTCCGCTAATATCTCTGGCACCCTGGCGGCGTAGCTCAGTTGGTTAGAGCATGCGGCTCATATCCGCAGTGTCGGGGGTTCAAATCCCTCCGCCGCCATTTTTCAGGGACCTCGCCCTCATGATCTGAACGCGACCATGCTAGCCCGACCGACCGCCGACCTTGTATTCGCCGCCTTCAAGAAGGCGGCCCTCGACGGGTCTCTCATCGGGCCCGGCGACCGCGTCCTGGTCGCCCTCTCCGGCGGCCCGGATTCCGTCGCCCTGGCCGCCCTCCTCTTGAAGCTCCGCGACGAGATGCCCCTCGAGGTCCGCCTGGCCCATTTCAACCACCGGTTGAGGGACGAGGCCGGGGGGGACGAGCGCTTCGTGCGGGACCTGGCCCGCCGCTGGGTCCTGCCCCTGGCGGTCGGGGCCGCCGACGTCCGGTCGTACGCGGCCCGGAAGAATGTCAATCTCGAGGAGGCCGGGCGCGAGCTGCGGTACCGCTTCCTGCGGCGGACCGCTGCGGCCGGGGGAGCGACCAAGATCGCCACCGGCCACACGATGACCGACCAAGCCGAAACCGTCCTCATGCGCCTGATGCGGGGCACGGGCCTCGCCGGGCTGGCCGGGATCGCGCCCCTGGTCGCCGGCCCGCCCGGCCCGATCATCCGGCCCCTGCTCGGCCTGGCCGGGCCGGACCTGCGGGCCTGGCTCGAGGCGGAGGGCCTGCCTTTCCGCGAGGACGCTTCGAACCGCGACGTCCGCTTCCTGCGCAATCGCATCCGGGCCGAGCTCTTGCCGGAGCTGGCCCGTCGCTACGAGCCGCAGATCGTCGCCCACCTGGCCCGCCTGGCCGGCATCGTGCGCGAGGACGACGCGCTCCTCCACGGCTTCGTCCGCGAGCTCCTCGACGAGTTCGTCCTGCGCCGGCGCGGGTCCGTCGAACTGGACCTGAAGACCCTGCCCCTCCTCCTGCCCGCTCTGGCCCGGCGCGTGACCCGGGAATTCCTGCGCGAGATCGCCGGAGGCCTCCGCGACATCTCTTACGACGACGTGGCCTCCCTCCTGGAGCTCGGCGAAGGCAAGGAGCTGACGATCCGCCGGGGGCTCGTCCTGCGGCGCGAGGCGGGGCGGATCGGCCTCAAGAAGCCGGCGCTCCCCGCGAGACCCTACGAGGAGCGATGGGACGGCTGCGGCGCGCTCGCTCTCGACGACGCGGGCCTGACCCTGACGGGGTCGATGAGGAAGGCGGCCTTCCGTCGACGGCCGGTCAGGAACGACGACCGCCGCCGGGCCGATCTCGACGCGGCCAAGCTGAGCTTCCCGCTGACGGTCCGCAGCCGGAAGCCGGGCGATCTCTACCGCCCCCTCGGCGCGCCCGGCCGGAAGAAGCTCAAGGAGATCCTCCGGGCCAAGGGGATCCCGTCCGGCGGGCGCGACCGCCTGC
>Ga0209254_10006492_pt1 | contig 10791 bp, 9 predicted proteins | sample FrelakmetDIP11DI_FD_187148 | JGI IMG/M metagenome (GOLD analysis project Ga0209254, IMG submission 187148) | Freshwater lake sediment microbial communities from the University of Notre Dame, USA, for methane emissions studies - DIP11 DI (SPAdes)... | ecosystem: Environmental > Aquatic >... | reverse complement strand
TTTGGCCGCAAGTTCCTGATGGCCGGCAAGGGTGGCATGAACATCACCCACGCGGAACCCATGCCCGCTTTTGTCGGTCGTTACGGCGCGCGGCAGGCAGTGATCGCGCAGTTGCTGGAAGTCTTCGGGCCGCAACAATTGCGCGACTGGATCGGCGACCTCGGCATTGCGACCTTCGTCGGCTCTTCCGGCCGTGTCTTTCCGACGGAGATGAAGGCGGCGCCGCTGTTGCGCGCCTGGCTGCATCGCCTGCGCGGGGCCGGCGTCCAGTTCCATGTCCGCCATCGCTGGCTGGGCTGGGCCGCCGATGGCGCCCTGCGTTTCGCTACGCCGGCGGGCGAGAAGGCGCTGGCTTTCGATGCGGTGATTCTGGCGCTCGGCGGCGGCAGTTGGGCGCGGCTCGGCTCGGACGGCGCCTGGGTGCCCTTGCTGGCCGCCCGTGGCGTTGAGCTGGCGCCCTTGAAGCCGGCCAATTGCGGCTTCGACGTGGCGTGGAGCCCGCATTTCAGCGAGCGTTTCGCTGGCCAGCCGGTCAAGCCGGTAATTGCATCGGTGGCCGGGCGACGCCAGCAGGGCGAGTTCAACATCACCGCCGGCGGCATCGAGGGCGGGCTGGTCTATGCCCTCGCGGCGCCGCTACGCGATGCATTGGCAACTGAAGGTCGCGCGGTGCTGCAACTCGATCTGGCGCCGGGCCGGACGCTGGCGCGCCTGAGCGCCGATCTTTCACGTCCGCGCGGGCACGATTCGCTGGCCAACCACCTGCGCCGGCGGGCCGGGATCGAAGGCGTCAAGGCCGGCCTGTTGCGCGAATTGCTGCCTGTTGAGACGTTGACCGCGCCCGACCGCCTGGCCGCGGCAATCAAGCATCTGCCGTTGCCGGTGACGGCGACGCGGCCGATCGACGAGGCGATCAGCACGGCCGGCGGCGTCACTTTTGAAGCGCTCGACGCCAACCTGATGCTGCGCGACCTGCCGGGGGTTTTCTGCGCCGGCGAGATGCTCGACTGGGAAGCGCCGACCGGCGGCTATCTGCTCACCGCCTGCTTCGCCACTGGCCGCGCCGCCGGGCTGGGTGCGCGTGCCTGGTTGTTAAGAAAATCCTGAGCGCTTTGGCGGCGTTCACTCCGCGCGCTGCGTGCCCATGATGCGGTGGTAGACGGCGAAGCGCCGCGCGTCGATCTTGCCGGCGGCGACGGCGGCGGTCAGCACGCAGTCCGGTTCGCGGTCGTGGCGGCAGTCGCGGAAGCGGCATTGGCCGAGGTAGGGGCGGAACTCGCGGAAGGCGTATTCGATTTCCTGGCGGTCGAGGTGGCCGAGGCCGAATTCCTGCAGGCCCGGTGAATCGATCAACGCGCTGGCGGCATCGAGATGGTAGAGCGTGGCATGCGTCGTCGTGTGCTTTCCGGAATCGAGGGCCGACGAAATCTCGCGCGTCGCGGCGCGCGCCTCGGGTACCAGCGCATTGACCAGCGTCGATTTGCCCATCCCCGACTGGCCGACCAGCACGCTGGTGTAGCCCTGCAGTTCGGGACGCAGATCATCGGCGTGGTCGCGGGCGGAAAGTTCGAGAACGCGATAACCAAGGCCGGCGAAGACGGCCAGTTGCTGGCGGGCAGCCGGCAGCCTGTCGGTCAGATCGCACTTGTTGAGGACGATCAGCGGCTCGATTTCCTCGCTCTCGACGGCGAGCAGGGCGCGCGTCACCAGTTCGTCGGAAAATCCCGGTTCGGTGGCGACGACGATGACGACCTGGTCGACATTGGCAGCGATCAGCTTCTGCCTGATCTCGTTCGAGCGGTAGAGCAGGCTGGTGCGCGGCTGGATCGCCTCGATGACCCCCTGGTCGGCGCCGCTGGGCAGGATGTCGACACGGTCGCCGCAAGCGACATCGCTCTTTTTGCCGCGCGTGAAGCAGGGCAGCAAACTGCCGTCGGGCAGTTCCACGACATACTGGCGGCCATGGGCGGCGACGACGCGCCCGTCCATCAGCGGGCGACCGCCTGCAGCCGGGCGAGGCGTGCCGCGGCGGGGGGGTGGGAGTCGTGGAACAGCGAGTGCAGCGGGTCGGGGGTCAGGGTCGCCGCATTGTCCTCGTAGAGCTTGACCAGCGCCCGGCCGAGATCGGCGGCCGCCGTCTGCGCGGCGGCGTAGGCATCGGCCTCGAACTCGTGCTGGCGCGACATCCGGCTCAGCAGCGGGCTGAGCGGGAAGGTGAACACCGGGATGACGAGGAAGAAGAGGATCAGCGCCAGCGCCGTGCTTGGCGCCGGTACGCCGAGGCCGGCGTAGAACCACGGGGCGTCGATCAACTGGCCGAGCAGCCAGAGCAGGCCGAGGGCGGCGGCAAACATGAAGGCGATGCGCTTGACGACATGCCGGCGGCGGAAATGTCCCAGTTCGTGCGCCAGAACGGCCTCCACTTCCGGCGGCGCGAGCCGGGCGAGCAGGGTATCGAAGAAGACGATGCGCTTGTTGTTGCCGAAACCGGTGAAGTAGGCGTTGCCGTGGCTGGAGCGCTTCGAGCCGTCCATCACGAAGAGGCCGTTCGAACGGAAGCCGCAGCGGGTCAGCAAGGCCTCGATGCGCGATTTCATTTCGCCGTCCTCGAGCGGCGCGAACTTGTTGAACAGCGGCGCGATCCAGGTCGGATAGATGAACAGGATCAGCAGGTTGAAGGCGCACCAGAACAACCAGACCCAGAACCACCAGGCGCTCCCCATGGCGCCCATCAGCCAGAGCACGGCGAGGATGACCGGCGCGCCGATGACGATGCCGATCAGCGTGTGCTTCAGCAGATCGCCGAAGAAGAGGCCGAGCGTCATGCGGTTGAAGCCGTAGCGGGCCTCGATGACGAACTGGCGATAGAGCGCAAACGGCAGATCGATGACGGCCGCGATCGTCATCACGCTGAAGATCAGGGCGAGGCCGTAGAAGAGACCGTCGACCCGCGCTGCCCAGAAGTCATGCAGCCAGGCGAGTCCGCCGCCGAGCGTCAGGGCGAGCAGCAGTGCGGCGTCGACCAGGGTCGTCAGGAAAGCCAGCTTGTTGCGGTCGACCGTGTAATCGGCGGCTTTTTGGTGGGCGGCAAGCGAAATGCGTTCGGCGAAGTCGGCCGGGACGGCGGCGCGATGCGCGGCGACGTGACGGATCTGGCGCAGGGTCAGCCACAGCCGGCCGGCGAGTGTCAGGCCAAAAACTGCAAGAAATACGAAGGTAAAGTCGGCGGTCACGAAACTGGGCGCGAAGCTATGAGAAAATGCGGGTTTTCAAGGTGTTGGGCAATTATATGACAGGCAATGCAAACAACCTCGTCTGGCTGGACATGGAAATGACCGGTCTCAATCCGGATGGCGACCGGATTATCGAAATGGCGATGGTGGTGACCAATTCGGCGCTGGAACTGGTCGCCGAGTCGCCGGCCTGGGTTGTGCATCAGAGCGCCGAAGCGCTGGCCGCGATGGATGAATGGAACCAGAAAACGCATGGCCGCTCGGGGCTGATCGACAAGGTCAGGGCGTCGACGCTGAGCGAGGCGGCGGTCGAGTCGCTGGCGCTGGACTTCCTGAAAAAATATTCCGTGCCGGGGCATTCGCCGATGTGCGGCAACTCGATCGGCCAGGACCGGCGTTTCATGGCGCGCTACATGCCGACCTTGGAAGCCTTCTTCCATTACCGCAACCTCGACGTCAGCACGCTGAAGGAATTGTGCAAGCGCTGGCAGCCGGAAATCTACAAGGGCTTCAAGAAAAAGGGGCGGCACACGGCGCTGGCTGACATCTACGAGTCGATCGACGAACTCAAGTATTACCGCGAGCACTTCCTCAAGGCTTGAGCGGCGTTTTAGATCAACGGCGGTAAAGACGGAATTTTTCCTTGCGGTCAGCGGGGCGATTGCCCTCCCAGACGCGGGTCCATTTCCCTTCCGGGGCGGCCAGTTCCTGCTTGCTGTTGCCGGTCACCAGCAGCCATTCGCATTGCCGGCCGGCGGTCGATTCGGCCGCGTCCGGCTCGATCCTGGTGAAATAGGCGAGCGAGGCGCGCTGGGTATCGGTCAGTCCGCGCTCGGCCAGGCAGCCGTGATCGGCCGGCAGTTCCCGGGCGATGGCCTCGGCCACCGGGCGATAAGTCTTGCCGTAATCGAACCAGGGTAGAAGCATCGAGGCCGCCATCAGCCAGATGGTCGTGAAACCGAGCGTCCAGTGGGTGAGGCTGCGATAGGGCGAGCGCGGCGCGGTGACGATCAGCCAGATCCACCAGACCGTCGCCAGAACGCCGATGACGAAAGCCACGATCTCGAAGTGCCCGACGAAGCCCGGGCGCAGCACGACGACCCGCTTGGCCAGTCGCTCCGGCCAGCCGAGTGCCATGGCCGACCATGCGACCCAGACCAGCGCCGCAAAGACGCTGAAGGTCATCATGGCAAACCAGTCGAAGGCGTTGGTGGCGCCGCGCCGCAAGCTCAGCGCGCCCGGCGTGGCGAGCAGGGCCAGCGGCGGCAGCAGCAGCAGGGCGGGGATTTCGCGCGGCCGGAAGGCGAGCGCCAGCATCAGGAAGGTCAGCAGCAGGAAGGACAGCGGCAGCAACTGCGGCATCGCCTTCAGCGCCGAGCGCCGGAGCCACAGCGCCCAGGCCGCCAGCGGCAGCGCCGGGAAGGCGAACCAGGGCAGCAGCGACAGGAAGCGACCGGCGCCGCTGATCGAAAAGGAGGTCCTGAGCGGGGCCAGTTCGGTATTCAGCCAGCCGTGGAAACGCGCGGGTTCCAGCGTCAGCAGCAGGAGTGGCCAGGGAAGGATCAGCAGCAGCGCCAGGCCAAGGCCAAGGCCAAGGGCTTGCAGCGCCTTTGCTCGATCCGCGGACAGCCACCAGGCCAGCGGTGCGATGGCCAGCAAAGGCAGTGTCGGGGCAATGCCGCTGCCGAGCAGACAGGCGGCGATGGCGAGACCATAGAACACGCCGGCCAGCGTCGGGCGGCGGCCAAGCGCGGCCAGCGCGCCAATGGCGCCGCTGTAGGCGGCCACGGCGACCAGCATCGGTTGGGCATCGTGAGCGTGGATCAGGAGGCCGACGCTACCGGCGAGCAGGAGCGGACTGGCGGCTGCGCTTTCCTTGCCGTAGAGTTCGCGGCCGGCATAGTAGATGCCAACCAGCGCCAGCATGACCCAGATGCCGCTGGCCAGGCGGATTGCTTCATGCAGCGGCAGCAACCAGCCGAGCGCCTTGCCGGTCAGCGCGGCAGTCCAGTAATAGAGCGGCGGTTCGTGGAAGGGCCGGCCGGCGAGGTCGGGCGAGAGCCAGTCGCCGTATTGCAGCATGTGCCAGGCGGCGCCGATGTGGATGGCGTCTTCGCCCTTCCACGGATCGCGGCCGAAGAGGCCGGCCAGCACGTAGAAAGCCAGCATGGCGGCCAGGGTCCAGCCGGCCGGGGGCAGGCGGATGCCGGAACGGAGGCGGGCGGCGAAATCAGGCATGCGCAATGGATAGCCAGGAAATGAAAAAGGCAGCCCTGCGGCTGCCCTTTTTCGTATGGCTCAAAGCGATCAGGCGGCGGACTTGCCGCGCATGGCGCCGAACTTCTGGTTGAACTTCTCGACGCGGCCGGCAGTGTCGACGATCTTCTGCTTGCCGGTGTAGAACGGGTGGCAGGCCGAGCAGACTTCAACGTGGAAGCTGTCCTTGCTCATGGTCGAGCGGGTCGTGAAGGCATTGCCACAGGAGCAATTGACCTGGACTTCTTTGTAATTCGGGTGAATTTCGGCTTTCATCTTTTGTCCTTTAAGCAAGCGACCGGCGGATGTGGCCGATCTGGAAAACGCATGATTATCCTCGAATAATCACACAGTTGCAACTGTTTTGCGCAGATTAGCCGCGGCGCATGGCGTCAAAAAACTCGGCGTTGCCCTTGGTCGACTTGACCTTGTCGAGCAGGAATTCCATCGCGGCGAGGTCGTCCATCGGGTAGCAGAGTTTGCGCAGGACCCACATTTTCGAAAGCACGTCGGGCTTGAGCAGCAGTTCCTCGCGGCGGGTGCCGGAGCGGTTGACGTTGATCGCCGGGTACATGCGCTTCTCGGCCATGCGGCGGTCGAGATGGATTTCCGAGTTGCCGGTGCCCTTGAATTCTTCGTAGATCACTTCATCCATGCGCGAGCCGGTGTCGATCAGCGCCGTGGCGAGGATGGTCAGCGAGCCGCCTTCCTCGATGTTGCGCGCGGCGCCGAAGAAGCGCTTCGGCTTCTGCAGGGCGTTGGCGTCAACGCCGCCGGTCAGCACCTTGCCGGAGGCCGGCTGCACGGTGTTGTAGGCGCGGGCGAGGCGGGTGATCGAGTCGAGCAGGATGACGACGTCCTTCTTGTGTTCGACCAGGCGCTTGGCCTTTTCGATGACCATCTCGGCGACCGCGACGTGGCGGGTGGCCGGCTCGTCGAATGTCGAGGCGACGACCTCACCCTTGACGGTGCGCGTCATTTCGGTAACTTCTTCCGGGCGCTCGTCGATCAGCAGCACGATCAGCACGACGTCCGGGTGATTGGCGCTGATGGCATGGGCGATGTTCTGCAACATCACCGTCTTGCCGGTCTTCGGCGGCGAGACGATCAGGCCGCGCTGGCCGGCACCGACCGGGGCGACCATGTCGATGACCCGGCTGGTGATGTTCTCGTCAGCCTTGATGTCGCGTTCGAGCTGCAGGTGACGCGTCGGGTGCAGCGGCGTCAGGTTCTCGAACATGATCTTGCTCTTGTTCGCTTCCGGCGGGAAACCGTTGATCGATTCCAGCTTGGTCAGCGCAACGTAGCGTTCGCCATCCTTCGGGGTACGGATTTCACCCGCGATAGTGTCGCCGGTACGCAGGTTGAAGCGCCGGACCTGCGACGGCGAGACGTAGATGTCGTCCGGGTTGGCAAGGTAGGAAGTATCTGACGAGCGGAGGAAGCCGAAGCCGTCCTGCAACACCTCGAGGGTGCCGTCGCCGAAGATGGTGTCGCCGTTCTTGGCCTTGGCCTTCAGGATGGCATAGATCAACTCCTGCTTGCGCATCCGGTTGGCGTTCTCGATCGCCAGTTCGGTGGCCATATCGAGCAGTTTGCTGACGTGTAGTGTCTTGAGTTCGGAAAGTTGCATTGATCGATTTAGTATGGCGCCGAAAACATGGGCCGGGCGAAGCCCGATGGCCGGGGCGCTGAAGCTTGGTAGCTTTTGGGGTGGGTGAGGACGCCGGGGCGCGGAGCCGGATGCGTCTGCCTGAAGATGCGAACGCACCTTCAGGCCGGGAGAGTACGTAGATTACAGGTTGCTGTCAATAAAAGCAGCGAGTTGCGATTTCGACAGTGCGCCGACCTTGGTTGCCTCGACATTGCCGTTCTTGAAGATCATCAGGGTCGGGATGCCGCGGATGCCGAACTTGGCGGGCGTCGCCTGGTTGTCGTCGATATTGACCTTGGCCACCTTGAGCTTGCCGGCGTATTCCTTGGCGATATCGTCGAGGATGGGGGCAATCATCTTGCAGGGGCCGCACCATTCTGCCCAGTAGTCCACCAGAACCGGCTGCGGCGATTGCAGCACTTCGGATTCGAAGGTGTCATCGGTGATGTAATGGATGTGCTCGCTCATGTAATGCCTCGTGGAATGGGACAGGGCCCGAAATAAAAGGGTGGCGCCATAACTGGCGCTGATGCATCGCGAGATGCTAGCGAAAAAGTTGGCGCAAGGGAAGGGTCAGCGTTGGGGTTTGAGCAAATTGGCGAGTTCGACCGCGGTCTTGACCTTCATCTTGTCGAACAGGTTGGCGCGATGCACCTCGACGGTGCGCATGCTGATGTTCAGTTCATCGGCAATTACCTTGTTGAATTTGCCGAGCAATACCAGTTCCATGACCTGCCGTTCGCGGGAGGTCAGCGTGGAAAGCCGGCTATTTACCGAGTCGACCGTGGCATTCGCCGCGCGCTGCCCGGCGTCGAGCGCCATCGCTTCCAGGACACGCGTGACGAGTTCGTTGTCGTTGAACGGCTTCTCGAAGAAATCGAAGGCGCCCTTTTTCAGTGTCGCCACGGCCAGCGGCACGTCGCCGTGCCCGGTCAGGAAAATCACTGGCAGCGTCGAGTTGCGTTCGCACAACGCGTCGAAGCAGTCGAGTCCGCTCATGCCCGGCATGCGCATGTCGAGAATCACGCAACCGGCCAGCGTCGGCGTCCAGGCGGCGAGGAAGGTTTCGGCGCAGTCATAGGTCGTGCAGGAAACGCCGCGCGACTTGAACAGCCAGGCCAGCGCATCGCGGATGGCTTCGTCGTCGTCGACCAGATGGGCTTGCGGCAGGTTCACGTGGATTCCAGCGGCAGGGTGAAGCTGAATATCGTACCGCTTCCGGTCGCCGACAGTGAATTGTTCTCCACCCACAGGCGCCCGCGATGAAACTCGATGATCGAGCGACAGATCGACAGGCCGACCCCCATACCCTCGGGCTTGGTCGTGAAGAAGGCGGTGAACAACTTCTCGCGCACCTCGGGCGCGATGCCGCAGCCGTTGTCGGCAATGCTGACGACCACTTCGCCGTCGTTGCGTTCGGCGGAAACGCGCAACACCCGCTGCGCTTGCGCTGTGGCGGCCATCGCTTCCATGCCGTTGCGGATCAGGTTGAGCAACACCTGTTCGAGCATCAGGCGGTCGGCCAGGACCGGCGGCAACTCGGGTATTTGCGTTTCGAGGATCACATGAAGTTTGCGGGCTTCGGCCTCGACGAAGCCGACACAGTCTTCGACGATTTCACCGAGCGCGCAGGGGGCGCGTTTCGGCTCGCTCTTGCGCACAAAGTCGTGTACGCGGCGGATGATGCGGCCGGCGCGCTGGGCCTGGACGCCAAGCTTTTCCAGTGCCTGCCGGATATCCCGGGTATCGGCGTCGCCTTTCGCCAGCAGGTTCAGGCAACCGGTGTTGTAGCTGGCGATCGCCGCCAGCGGCTGGTTCAGTTCGTGCGCCAGCGTCGATGCCATCTCGCCCATGGTCACCAGGCGCGACGTGAACTGCAGTTGTTCCTGTTGCTGGCGGGCCAGTTCCTCGGCGCGCCGTCGTTCCGTGACATCGAGTACCGACGCCATCCAGCCGGTGTGACGGCCCTTGCCGTCGATCAGCGGCGCCTCGTAGATCAGCGCCTGGAAATGCCCGCCATCCTTGCGCCGGAAAGTGATTTCGAAGCCGTCCGGCGGCGCCTCGCCGGCCAGCACGGCCTGATGCAGCGCCATCGTTTCATCCAGTTGCTCGGGAACCCAGTAGGGCATCGGCGGACTGCGGTCGACCAGTTCCTCGCTGCTGAACCCGGTCATCCGGCAAAACGCCGGATTGACGTAGATGATCCGGCCGGTCAGGTCGCGCGCCCGCATGCCGACGGTCAGCGAATCCTCCATCGCTGTACGCAAAGAATGTTCCGCCCGTAGCGCATCTTCCGCCAGCGAGCGCATCTTCATCAGGTCGCGGACGATCCACAGGCTCCAGAAAACCCCGGCAGTGAGTACCAGGATGGCGCCGGCCAGCAGACGCTGCAAGGGATTGCCGGCCACCTGGTAATTGGTGACCCGGAACATCAGGCCGTAACCGGGCGGCTCGAACGGCAGCTCGTAGGTAATGTTCGGCACGCCTTCGATATTCGATTTGGCGGCGAACTGTACCTCGTTGTCGTCGACCACGACCACCCGGTATTTTTCGGCGAACCACCAGGGTACGAGGTTGCCGAGCAGCGCGTCGAGCGAATAGGTGGCCACCAGCATGCCGGCCAGTTCGCGCTCGGCGAAAACCGGCACGGCGAGCGCGAAGTGGGCGGCGTTGCCAGTCAGGAAAAAAGGTTCGCTATAGACGCGTTTGCTCATGCGACTGGCCAGCTCGAAGGCTTTCTGGGTCACTGGCGGCCCAAAGGCTTCCAGTTCGCTATCGGCCGGCACCGCCGCCGGCAGGGCGTCGATCACCTGACGCCGCGGATCGAACCAGACGATCTGCGCGATGTCCGGGTTGTTCTTCAGCAGATGGTTGGCGCGCAAGCGAAACAGATTCTTCCTGTCCGCCTGGTTGCCAAGGTCGGAGGCCAATTGCTGTAGCTGTTCCTCGTTGTTGCTTAGATGAAAACGCAGATTCTGCTCCAGCCACAGCACGTCCTTGATCAGGCCGGCGCGCTCCTCCTCCAGTTCGTTCTGGTGCAACAGCCAGAGCAGGGCGATGACAGCGGCGAGCAGCAACAGAACGCCCAGCTTGGGCAGGGCGAGAAACCAGCGCAGGCGGCGGGCGCTGACGGGCGGCGGAAGCGGAAGCATGGACGGATGTTAACCCCAGTCGGCGAGCGGCCCATTGTGGAAAACCACAATACGGATATCCACAATGGCCGCTGCCCCTGCCTTTGGTGATACTTTGATCGCGCCGGAGCCTTTGCCGGCAGAGACAAACCAACCGGAGGAGAAACCCGTCATGAAGATGTCTTCATTGTTGTTCGGCCTGATGACCTGCGTGCTGTCAGCCACCGCCTTTGCCCAGCAGCCGATCGTCATCAAATTCAGCCACGTAGTTGCCAACGACACACCCAAGGGCAAGGCGGCCGATTACTTCGCCAAGAAGGCGGCCGAGCTGACCGGCGGCAAGGTCAAGGTCGAAGTTTACGGTAACTCGACGCTGTACAAGGACAAGGAAGAAATGGAAGCGCTGCAACTCGGCGCTGTCCAGATGCTGGCCCCGTCGCTGGCCAAGTTCGGTCCGCTCGGTGTCAAGGAGTTCGAGGTCTTCGACCTGCCCTACATCTTCGACAACGACGAAGCA
>Ga0209254_10006491_pt1 | contig 10791 bp, 7 predicted proteins | sample FrelakmetDIP11DI_FD_187148 | JGI IMG/M metagenome (GOLD analysis project Ga0209254, IMG submission 187148) | Freshwater lake sediment microbial communities from the University of Notre Dame, USA, for methane emissions studies - DIP11 DI (SPAdes)... | ecosystem: Environmental > Aquatic >... | reverse complement strand
GCCAAGCACACGACTGTGGAGAATCCCGATGGACGAGTCTGAGAGCCTAAGTCACTCCAAGTGGGAGTGTAAATATCACGTAGTGTTTATCCCGAAGTGCCGCCGCCGGACGCTGTACGAGGAGCTGCGGCGGCACCTCGGTGAGGTGCTCCGGAAGTTGGCGGAGCAAAAGGAGAGCCGGATCGAAGAGGGGCACCTGATGCCCGATCACGTGCACATGCTGATCTCGATCCCGCCGAAGTATGCGGTGTCGCAGGTAGTGGGGTACATCAAGGGCAAGAGCGCGATCTACCTGGCGCGGGTGTACGGCGAGCGCAAGCGCAATTTTGTTGGGCAGCACTTCTGGGCTCGGGGGTACTTCGTCTCGACGGTGGGTAGGGACGAGGCGACGGTGCGGGAGTACATCCGAAACCAAGAGGCGGAGGATCAGCGACTGGACAAGCTCAACCTGTGGCGCTGACCGGCCACCTTCAGGTGGCCCAAGAACCGCGGGGCCGCGTTAGCGACCCCGTTTAGCCGCTTTGAGCGGCTCACGAATTCCTAATGCCCCCGGCTTTGCCGGGGGATTGTTACTGTCCACCTGAGTAGGACGGTCCCCTCCGGTTCTCCAGTCGTGTTGCTTTCTCTTGTCCCTGGGGCCGTTCCCGCCGGAGACACCGCCCTTCCGGTCGACCGTGTCCCAGCCCAGTTGTGGAAGCGACCTAAATCCGCAGCAGCAGTCGCGCCGGGTCCTCCAGCATTTCCTTGATGGCAACCAGGAACTGCACCGCGTCGCGCCCATCGATGATGCGATGGTCGTAGGACAAGGCTAGATACATCATGGGCCGCACGACGATCTCGCCCTTCTCCACCACCGGGCGCTCCTGGACCTTGTGCATACCCAAGATCGCGCTCTGGGGCGGGTTGAGGATGGGCGTGGAGAGCAGGGAGCCGAAGACGCCCCCGTTGGTAATGGTGAAGGTTCCCCCCGTCAGCTCGTCGAAGCTCAAGCTTCCGTCCTTGGCCTTGCGCCCGAACTCGGCGATGCCGCCCTCGATGTCGGCCATGGTGAGCTGGTCGCAGTTGCGCAGGATGGGCACCACCAGGCCACGCGGAGAGCTGACCGCGATGCCGATGTCGTAGTAGCCGTGGTAGATGATGTCGCTGCCGTCCACCGAGGCATTGACGACGGGGAAGCGTTGCAAGGCATCCACGGCGGCCTTGACGAAGAAGGACATGAAGCCCAGCCGAGTCCCGTGCGTCTTCTCGAACTGATCCTTGTACTTGTTACGCAGGGCCATGACCGCGGTCAGGTCTACCTCGTTGAAGGTGGTTAGCATGGCCGCGGTCTGCTGGGCCTGCACCAGGCGCTCGGCGACCCGGGCGCGCAGCCGGGTCATGGGGACCCGCTGCTCCGGACGGCCAGCCTCGCCGGAGAGACGCGGGGGGGCGGCGACCGCAGGCGCCGCGTCCGGGTCCAGCTGCGGCTCGGTCTGCTCGCGACCGTCGAGGTAAGCAACCACGTCCCCCTTGTGGATGCGGCCATCTCGCCCGCTGCCGGGAATCTGGCTCGGGTCCAGCTCCAGCTCCTTGACCAAGCGCCGCGCGGCCGGGGCCAGCAGCGGTTCGCCTGCGCCGGCCTGAGCTGGACGGGGAGCGGACGGGGGAGCGGAAGCGGCAGGTGCCGGGGCTTGGGCTTGGGCCGGGGCCTGAGTCGGTGCACGCGTGGCCATCCCAGCGGCCATTTGCACTGGCTGGGGGGCGGCCTTGTGGGTCTGCTGCACCGGGGCCGCAGCCTGGGCGGTGCCGGCGGGCAGCAGGACCGCGAGCACGACCTCGGCGGTGACGACCTCGCCGACCTTGGCCCGGACCTCACTCAGGATCCCGTCTGCCGGCGCCGGGACTTCGAGGACGACCTTGTCGGTCTCGAGGTCCACCAGGGTCTCACCTTGGGCCACGCTGTCGCCGGCCTGCTTGTGCCAGGCGATGACGGTGGCGTCAGCCACGGATTCCGGGAGCTGGGGGACGCGCACTTCAGTGCTCATAGGGGGATCCTGCGATTCATGTTCGGATTGATGCGCCCCGTCAGCGCCTCGTCGATCAGGCGCTCCTGCTGCTCGACATGGACCTGGCGGTGGCCGACAGCCGGGGCCGCCGAGGCGGGCCGGCCGACATAATAGATCTGCTTGCCGTCCTGGATCAGGCTATGGAAGCGGTGCTTGATCTGGTCCCAGGCCCCCTGGTTGAGGGCCTCCTCCTGGCACCAGATCAACTCATGGGTTTTCGGATAGGCCGCGATGGCTGCCGCGAACTGTTCCTTGGGGAACGGGTAGAGCTGTTCGATGCGGACGATGGCAACGTTGGTCAGGCCGCGGCCACGACGCGCCTCCAACAGGTCGTAGTAGACCTTGCCGCTGCAGAAGACGACCCGTGCCACCCCCTTGGGGTCGATGGGATCGATCTCGCCGATGATGGGCTGGAAGCGCCCCTCGGCCAGCTCGTCGATGGCCGAGACGGCGAGCCGATGGCGCAGCAGGCTCTTGGGGGTCATGACGATGAGCGGGGTGCGGAAGTTGCGCAGCATCTGCCGGCGCAGGAGATGGAAGATCTGCGCAGGGGTGCTGGGGACGCAGACCTGGATGTTGTGCTCTGCGCACAGCTGCAGGTAGCGCTCCAGGCGAGCCGAGGAGTGCTCGGCCCCCTGGCCCTCGAGTCCGTGGGGCAACAGCAGACTCAAGCCGCAGCACAGGCCCCACTTGGTCCCGGCGGAGCTGATGAACTGATCGATGACCACCTGGGCACCATTGGCGAAGTCGCCGAACTGTGCTTCCCACAGGACGAGGGCATTGGGCTCCGCCGTGGCATAGCCGTACTCGTAGGCCAGCACAGCCTCCTCCGACAGGACCGAGTCGATGGCGACGAACTCGGCCTGGTGGGTGGCCAGGTGCTGCAGTGGCGTATAGCTGGCGCCGTCGGCCTGGTTGTGGACGACGGCGTGGCGGTGGACGAAGGTCCCGCGCCCGCAGTCCTGGCCGGACAGGCGCACCGGGAAGCCTGCATCCACCAGGGTGGCGTAGGCCAGGTTCTCCGCAAAGCCCCAGTCCGCCATCTGGTCGCCGGCGGTCATCTTGGCTCGCTCGGACCAGACCTTGGCGACCCTCGGGTGCAGCTCGAAACCCTCCGGAACCTCCAGCATCCGTGCGGCCAGGGCCCGCAGTTTGCCCTTCTCCACCCGGGTGTTCACCGGCTGGTCCCACTCGGTCCCGTTGCAGGATTTCCAGTCGACCCGGTAGGCATTGTCAAGGCCGCACACCACCGGGCGGGCCACCACCACCCCCTGCTCGATGGAGTTGCGATAATCCTGGGCCATGCGTTGGACCTCGTCGCGGCCGAGCAGCCCGTCATCCACCAGGCGCTCACCGTAGACGGCCCGGCCCGTGGGGTGGGCGCGGATCTTCTTGTACATCATGGGCTGGGTCACCGCGGGCTCGTCTGCCTCGTTGTGCCCCAGACGGCGGTAGCAGACCAGGTCGATCACCACGTCCTTGCGGAATTGGTTACGGAAGTCCAACGCCATGCGGGTCACGAACATCACCGCTTCGGGGTCATCACCGTTGACGTGGAAGACGGGAGCCTGGACCATCTTGGCCACGTCGGTGCAGTAGAGGGTGGAGCGGGTGTCCAGCGGGTTGCTGGTGGTGAAGCCGATCTGGTTGTTGATGACGATGTGCAGGGTCCCGCCGGTGGCGAAGCCGCGCACCTGGGAGAGATTGAAGGTCTCCATGACCACGCCCTGGCCCGCGACGGCTGCATCGCCGTGGATGACCACCGGCATGACCTGCTCCCCGTTCCGGTCGCGGCGGCGGTCCTGGCGGGCCCGCACGGAGCCCTCGATCACCGGGCCGATGATCTCCAGGTGCGACGGGTTAAAGCCCAGGGCGAGGTGGACCAGTCCCCCAGGGGTGTCGACATCCGTGGAAAAGCCCAGGTGATATTTCACGTCGCCGGCGACCTGGCGCCAGTTGCGGTGGAAGCGCCCCTCGAACTCGTCGAAGATGTCCCGCGGCGGCTTACCCAGGATGTTTGTCAGGACGTTGAGCCGCCCGCGGTGGGCCATGCCGATGACGATTTCCTTGATCCCCTTGCGCCCGGCGCGCTGGATCAGCTCGTCGAGGAGCGGGATCAAAGCCTCGCCTCCCTCGAGGGAGAAGCGCTTCTGGCCGACATAGCGGGTGTGCAGGTAGGTCTCGAAGCCCTCGGCGGCGGTCAGGAGCATCAGCAGCCAGCGGCGGTCGGCGGGCTCCAGCTCCGGGCGGGCCCGATAGCCCTCCAGGCGCTTCTGGATCCAGCGCTTCTCCTGGGTACTGGTGATGTGCATGTACTCGGAGCCGACCTTGCGGCAGTAAATGTCCTTGACCAGGTCGAGGATGTCCGCCAGACGCATGCGGTCCGGGGCATAGAGGGATCCGGTGTGGAAGACCTGGTCCATGTCCGCCGGCTCCAGGCCGTGGTAGCTTGGGTCCAGGTCGGCGATCTTGGGCCGCTCGCGCAGCCTCAGGGGGTCCAGATCGGCGTTTTGGTGGCCCCGGTAGCGGTAGGTGTTGATCAGGCGCAGGACCGCTGCCTGCTTCTCTGCTGCGGCCGGCTCCAGGTGACCGGACCGGCGGGCCGTCGGGCGGATGCGGCTCTCCGTGGCGAGGCGCAGAAAGTTTTCCCGGACCGGGCCGTGGGGGACCTCGTTGGCCGCCTCGCGGTGCATGGTATCGAAGCGCTGGCGCCAGGCCAGGTCCACGCTCTCTGGATCCTTGAGATAGCGCTCGTAAAGGTCTTCGATGAAGGCGGCATTGCCTCCGTACAACGCCGTGGAACTGCGAAACAGCTCGAGGAGTGCGCTCATGATGCGACGCTCGGCAACCTCTTTCAGGGGGATTAGGATGCGACGAATGAACGCACTGTATAGCACAACACTCGCCAGTTCCGGCGACGCCCGTTGCGCGGGATTAGGTGACAGGACGGCTCGGGGGCAGGGCCGGTGCGTCCAAGATGGCCAGCCTTCGACCCTGCGCCCGGGGGGGTATGGCCGTACGGACATGGCCAGGATCACCCCGTGAACACGGCTGGCGAGGCCGACCACAGTCTGGCGGCTGGCGTGCGCCGCAGGGTCGAGCTGGCGCGGATGGAGGCAGATGTCGCCTACTTCCAGGCGCGCCTGGACTTCCTCGACGAGCCGGCGACCTCAAACCAGGCGGCGCAGCGTAAAGTCTTCAAGCACCTTTACAGTGGCGTCTCGAGCCGGGTAGCGGAGGCGAAGGAGGCCCAGACCGGCGACTTTTCCCTCGATGGACTGTTCGACGATTAGTGGGCGACGGCGTTCGGGGGTGTCGTCCGTTTTCCAGCGTGGTGCCCCCGACAGGATTCGAACCTGTGACCTCACCCTTAGGAGGGGTGCGCTCTATCCAACTGAGCTACGAGGGCGTGTTGTGGGCTTTGATCGATCAACGCCGGGCCTTTGTCTGGAGTAGCCCGACAAATGCACTACGAAACAGCAGGTTGGCGTATTTGGTTCGGTTCCCGGGGGCGAGTGGCGGCAAGTGTACCCGATGCGGTCGGCCCTTGTCAGGCCTGCTGCGGCAGGGGATGCCGGGACGGGCCATTGGACTGGGGTCACCAATGGGCTTCTTCCGCCTCAATCCCGCTGACGTCGGCGGATCGAGGGATGGCAAGGCACTGTTGCGGCGCGTGCGGGCGCGACCGGGCGCCTGGGGTTCGTGATATATTAGGGGTTGCTTGAACAGGTGCCGGTGGGAACCTTCGGCCGGAAGCGTCACGCGAGGGTCGCTGCGGGACCGGCAGGAGCGACCGCCTTCCCTACAGGCACGCGGCGTGATCAAAAGCAGAGAGAACGGGAGAGACCCAATGTCCAAGAAGCATCCAGTCGTCGCCGTCACGGGATCGTCCGGGGCGGGCACCACCACCGTCAAGCGCGCCTTCGAGCACATCTTTTATCGCGACGGAATCAAGGCTGCCGTGATCGAGGGTGACAGCTTCCACCGCTACGATCGCGCTTCAATGAAGGAGGAGATGGCCAAGGCCGCCGCTGAGCACCGCAGCCTGAGCCATTTCGGCCCCGAGGCCAACGTCTTCGACCAGCTCGAAGCGCTGTTCCGCACCTATGGTGAGACCGGCAGCGGCAAGAAGCGCTACTACATCCATAGCGACCCGGAGGCCAAGGAACTCAACGCCCGCCTTGGGACCAACCTCAACCCGGGGCAGTTTACCCCGTGGGAGGACATCCCAGACGGGACCGACCTCCTTTTCTACGAAGGCTTGCATGGCCTCGTGATCAGCGAGGAGAACAACGTCGCTCGGCACGTGGACCTGGGCGTGGGGGTGGTCCCCATCGTCAACCTGGAGTGGATCCAGAAGATCCACCGCGATAACCTGGAGCGCGGTTACTCGGCCGAGGCCATCGTCGACGTCATCATGCGGCGCATGCCCGACTACATCAAATACATCACGCCGCAGTTCTCGCTGACGGACATCAATTTCCAGCGCGTGTCGACGGTAGACACCTCCAATCCCTTCATCGCCCGCGACATCCCGACTCCGGACGAGAGCTTCGTCATCATCCGGTTCAAGGATCCGGCGAAGCTGGAGATCTCCTTCCCCTACCTCCTCAGCATGGTCCACGACTCGTTCATGTCCCGGCGCAATACCATGGTAGTGCCCGGCGGCAAGATGGGGATGGCCATGGAGATCGTTCTCCAGCCGATCATCGAGCGCATGATGGCCGCGCGGCAGGTCTGATTCCCGCTTCTTCCCTCGGCCGGGGATGGACCCTCGGCCCGGGAGCCAACCCCGCTCGCTCTCGTCTGAACACCGGTCAACGCCCAGAGCGCATGCGCCCCGCCCTCGTCCGCGATGTCTGTGTCTGTGCGGGCTCCGCGGGGCTGGGCCTCGTCTAGCCCGCAGAGGTGGGGTAGGGCCCTAGGTCCCAGTGATCCTCGTCGCCTCGCTGCCACACCATGCGGTGGAGCTGCGTGATGGAGTAGTGGTCGTTGGCGAGTGCCGCACGCTCCTGACGACTGAGGGCGTCAGGCCCTTGGGCTAGGCAGCGCAGGCGCAGCTCCGAGAGCCAGGCGGCGGTGGCCGGGGGGTGACGGCGGCGGCGCGCCAGGGCGGCGTGCAGGCGGTTGCGGCGGGGGTCCACCACGGCCTGCTCGAAGGCCTTGCCGGGCGGGGTCTGATCGGCGCCGGCCAGCCAGTCGGACTGCTGGACACTGCGGAGCACTTCGGGAGGCGCGACCTCCTCTGGGGTGAGCAATAGGCCCCGGGCGCGCAGCCAGGCACCGATCTTGGCGTCGCTCAGCAGCACAGAGATGGCCGGGCCAAAGAGCAGGGGGATCGAGACCGGCAGGGTCCAGATGACGAAGTTCCCGCCAATCCAGATCGAGACGCCGATCCAGATCACGGCCATCACGGTCCCGGCGCCATGCTGGTACCAGGCCTCGGACCAAGAGGTACGTCCATCGTCTCGGCGCTGCCCGGCCCAACTCACCTTCCAGCCGAGCAGGGCACCGAGCACTGACATGCTGTGGCTGAACATCCGCATCGGGGCCAGGAAGACGGACATCACCGACTCCAGCAAGACTCCGCCCAGCACGCTCGAGACCCCGCCGTAGCTGCGCCTGTCCTTGCCGTCGGTCAGGACCAGCAGGGCACTCACGATCTTGGGCGCGAAGAGCAGGAACAGCGTGGAGATCAGCAGCAGAAGGGCCGACTCCGGGTGCCATTCGGGCCACACCGGGTAGGGGTTGTAGGGCTCCGGGAAGTAGTCGACGTTGCCGTGGCGGATCTGGGCGTATTCAACGGTCCCAAGCACCAGGAAGAGGAGCCACAGGGGCGAGGAGACGTAGCTCATGACGCCCTTCGCAAAGCTTAGGCGATGCACGAAGCGCAGGCCCGGCAGGAACAGCAGGCGCAGGTGTTGGAGGTTGCCCTCGGCCCAGCGGCGGTCTCGCTTGAGGTCGTCCACCAGGCTTGGCGGTGTTTCCTCGTAGCTCCCTGCCATGGCGGGCATGATCCAGATCTCGTGGCCGGCGCGCCCGAGCAGGGCCGCCTCGACGAAGTCGTGGCTCAGGATGCCGCCGGTGAGCGGGCCCCAGCCGTTCAGCCGCGGCAGGGCGCAGTGGCGCACGAAGGGCTCGATGCGGAGGATCGCGTTGTGGCCCCAGAAGGTCGCATCACCCATCTGCGTACGCGCCAGGCCCCGCAGGAAGAGCGGGCCGTACATGCGGTTGGCGAACTGCTGGATGCGGGCGTAGAAGGTTTGTCCGTCCACCACCCTAGGGGCGGTCTGCAGCAGGGCGACCTCGCCGTGGCGCTCCATGGTCTGGACCATGGTCACCAGGGTCGCCCCGTCCATCAGGCTGTCGGCGTCCAGCACGATCATGTAGCGGAAGCTCGCCCCCCAGCGGCGCAGGAAGTCCGCGACGTTGCCGCTCTTGCGGTTCAGGTTGAGCCCGCGGCGGCGGTAGCGCAGGCGTCCCTTGGCGCCGAGGCGCCGGCACAGGCGCTGCCAGGCCTCCTGCTCGCGCAGCCAGACCTCGGGATCGCGGGAGTCGGAGAGGATGAAGAACTCGAAGTCTTCGAGGTGGCCGGTGGCCGCCACAGACCGGAAGATCGCCTCGATTCCGGCGGCGACCCGAATCACCTCCTCGTGGTAGATCGGGATCAGCACGGCGGTCTTGGCGAGTGGGGTGGCAGCCAGCTCGGAGGGGTCGTCCCAGGCCGCGATGTGCACCGGGTCGCCCCCGCGCAGGCGGTCCCAGAGCCCGAACATCCCAGTCCAGAAGCCGGCGGAGACCCAGGCGAACAGCAGCCCGAACACGACGGCAGTCGCCACCTCCAAGGGCTGGTCGCCGTGGTAGGGCAGGAGCCACATGGCGTAGTGTGTGGCCAGCAGGGTCTGGATGAGGACCAGGGTCAGCCCGAACCCACGCCGGAAGTAGGCGTGGGCTCGCCAGTGGGCATAGCGCTTGCTCATGGTGCGAGTTTCGAGGCTGGCTTGGCGGGCTCGGGCCGGCGGCGCCAGGAGTCCCGCCCGGAGCGGCGCTCCGGGGCCATGGTCTGCCGGCAAGGCAGCGGGTGGGCGAACCGGGCCAGGTTGGTGGCGTCGTCGCAGGGGCTGCTAGCCGCCATGCTGGCCTGCTGGTGGTCGGCCAGCCAGGCGGTCAGGGTATCCATGGCAGCGGGGGTGAGGTGCCCGCCCTCGGCGAGGGTGGACTCCATGGCTCGGTCCAGCAGGTCCAGCGTGATTTGGCCGCGCTCGCAGGGCTCGACGCCGAGCATCTCCAGGTAACGCCAGATGCGGTTGCACGCCCTGGGCAGGTCGTCGGGGCAGGCGTCCGGGGCCCTGACGCCGGCCGGGGTCTGGGAATCCACCTCAGGGCCTCTCGACCCGATAGGTCCAGGTCTCCGTGAGGCTGGCGTTGTCCTTCTTCAGGAAGGCGCGCATCTCCAACGGGCGGTCCTTGGTGGGCTTGACCAGGAGCGACAGGCGCCAGCCCTTATTCTCTGGCACGGGAAAAACGGTCTGGTGGATCAGCTCCGCCCCGTCATTGAGGTTGACCACAGCGGTGACCGGGGCGTTAGCGGGCAGGTCGGGGAGCTCGCCGCCGGTGAAATCCGCGAGCACCCGCACCGTGCCCTCGACGTCGCCGCCGCCGATCACGTCCCCGGCACCGGCATAGGTCGCGCTGGCGAGGCCCCCGGCCTGCGGGGGGGTGGCGGGACCGCCTAGGTGGACCTCGTAGGAGAGGTCGAGGCGCGTTCCGGCCTGGACCTTTTCCTTGGGTGTCCAGAAGGCGGCGATGTTGTCGTTGGTCTCTTTGTCTGTAGGGATCTCCACCAGGATGACATGGCCCTCGCCCCAGTCGCCCTTGGGGACGATCCAGGCGTTGGGCCGGTTCTGATAGTGGGCCTCTGGGTCCTCGTAGCTCGCGAAGCGGCGGTCGCGCTGGATGAGCCCGAAGCCGCGCGGGTTGGTCACCGCAAAGTAGCTGTGGCTGAGGCGCCTGGGATTCGTCAAAGGGCGCCAGACGCGCTCGCCGGTGCCGGTCTCGATCGCCAGCCCGTCGGAGTCGTGGACCTCGGGGCGCCAGTGGGCCGGTGGCCGGTCGGTGTTCTCGCCGTAGTAGAACATGCTGGTCAACGGGGCCAGACCGACTTGCTCCACCGCCTTGCGGAAGAACAGGGTGGCATCCACGGCCATCACGGTGGGCTCGCCGGGGGTGACAACGAAGCGGTAGGCCCCGGTGACGCTCTTGCTATCCAGCAGGGCGTAGAAGGTCATCTGGGACGCGTCCTTGGCGGGCTTGACCAGCCAGAAGCGGCGGAACAGGGGGAACTCCTCCCCGATGGGAAGCCCCGTATTCAGGGCCAGTCCGCGGCCGGAGATGCCGAAGCTCTCGTCGCGCCCCACGCCCCGGAAGTAGGAGGCCCCCGCAAAGACCAGGAACTGGTTCTGCACGTCCGGGGCGGTCAGGGGGTAAGTCAGGTTGATCCCGGCATAGCCTAGGTCGTTGGGGATCTCTTGGGCCAGCTTCGGCGGGTAGTCGAACCAGGACTTCTCGAAGCCAAGGGGTGTCACCCCCTGGTCGTCGGCGATCAGCACGTCCACCGCGTTGCGGAAATAGAGGCCGGGGTGGAAGAACATGATCTGGAAGCGGGAGCCGTCTCCGCGCCACAGGCTTTGGTCGGGCCTGAAGCGGATGGACTGGAACTGGTCGTACGGGAGGTTCACCAGGAGGT
>Ga0209254_10006490_pt1 | contig 10791 bp, 7 predicted proteins | sample FrelakmetDIP11DI_FD_187148 | JGI IMG/M metagenome (GOLD analysis project Ga0209254, IMG submission 187148) | Freshwater lake sediment microbial communities from the University of Notre Dame, USA, for methane emissions studies - DIP11 DI (SPAdes)... | ecosystem: Environmental > Aquatic >... | reverse complement strand
GCGCTAAATCGCCTGTTTACGGCCCGAAACTCGATTGTTAACGTACTGCTTTGACACTGGATCATGTCCAGCGTGTCACTGTTTATCTAAATGCGAGTCTAGAGATACCACCTTTAACAATCAAGACCGCCGTAGAGCGGTCTTGGACTATCACAAAGGCCAATCCTCAGCGGTCAGCTCCCGAGAATCCTCTTTCGGAAAACTGCCGGCTAAATTCCTACCCTAGAAGCTTCCGACCGCCTCGACATCCTCGTCATAGAACTTGAACAGGTGAGTGAACCCGATCAGCTCAAAGGTCTCTTTCAGCCTGGGCTGGATTTCAGAGATGACGACATCGCCGGCAGGGATCATGCGGCGCACCTTCATAAGCGCCCACAAGAGCGCCTTCATCCCCGCACTGCTGATATAGTCGGTGCCACGCAGATTGACGACGATGTTCTTCTTGCCTTGCTCAACGAGATCCATCAGGACCTTTTCGAGTTCCGGTGCAGTGGAACTATCGATACGCCCCGACACCGTGACCAGCTCGCATCGCTTCATTTCCTGGGTGATGATGTTCATCTTGCCTCCTTACTCTGCTTTGGTCAGTACACCTAGCTTCTATATGCGCTCTATTCTACCACAATTGCCTGTGGATGGCAAGCCAGCTACCAGCTATCAGCTATCAGATCAATTTCGGAGCTCCGGCGGACCGGAATCGGCTATTCGCAGCGCAGCCATTGCCAACCCCAGGTACAGCCAGAAAATGGAAACCGAATGAGGAAAATCCAGATTGAAGAAATAGTGGTCAAGAATGCCACCCACCAGGATACCTGCTATAGAAGCAACCAATCCCAGAACTGTCGCCTGTAGCGCAGGGCTGGCCTGGCCTTCACCGCCGGGCGCAATACGCGGCCAAGAGCGCCACACCTGCCCAAAGAAGAGAGCGATGACAAGCAAGAAGACAGCCAACCCGATCAGGCCCATTTCCTCCGCTATCAGCAGATAGACGCTCGACACACCGATATACAGACTGGTCTCTGGCGTACCGACAAACCCAACCCCGATCCACGGGTGGCGGCCAATCAGGAGAAAGGCATCCTTGTATTCACCCAGACGCATCTGGGTCGCCAGGTCTTGGGCCTGGAGCCCTTCGACCAGACGCTGGATATATGCCTGAGCCTGCGGCAGAAGCAGCAACAACAGGGCAGCCAGCGCCATCATTGGGATTATTCGCCTATACTTGACCACAGCCAAGATCCCCAGGCCCACCATCAGCCCCAGCAGCGAACCGCGCGAGTAGGTCAGGTACAGGCATGCTACGTCGACCAGGGCCATGCCTGCCAGTAGGGGACGTTTGAGTAACGGCTCACGACTAAAGAGCTGGGCCACTGTCAGCGTCGTGATCAGGATGAGCAATCCTCCGAGGATATTGGGGTCGGTCGAGGTCGAGATAGCACGCAGTGGCAGACTTGCATCGTCATCCACGTAACGCAGCACCCCCGAACCGGTGGGATACCCCACCCGGCCCAACGCCGATAGCAGCCGGATGCTCCATTCCGCAGGCAAGAAATAGAGCACGACGCCAACAAACGCTGCACCAAATCCTGCTACGATCAAGACTATCACCAAACCCTTAAGCGACGACCAGGTGCGCACACTGTTGACGATCACAAAAAAGAGAGAGATACAGAGCAGGATCTCCACGAAATGGCGCAAGACGTACTGATTGAGGTAGGCATGACCCAGTCCGGCGATGAACGAAGCACAGGCCAGCAACAGAAACACGGCGATGGGTAGGTTCAGGATGGTAGGGACAAAGCTGCCAACCTTACCTCGCGCAACGCGGGCAATCCACACGAAATAGATGGCAATCAGCACCAGGTCTAGAAAGGTTGGCGTGAAACCGAGCTTGAAGGGCAATGCTCCAAAAGGGAGGAGGGTTATCAGCACGATGAGCCCAGCCAAACCCCACCAGATATCGCGCAGCATCAACAGACCAGCGGCGATGGCCAACACGCCAGCGGCGGCATAGAGGGGCGACAGGATGGCGACATACGCCCCAACCAGTAGCCCTGCCGCCACACATAGAGCGATCATCACGGCGAAAGCAAAACGCCGATCGCCTTCGGTCAGGATCTGTTGCATAGAGCGGGAGTGGATGGGAGTCGAACCCACCAAGGACACCTCTGCAGCGCCCCTCAGACGATTTTGAAGACCGCGGAGCCCACCGGGACTCAACCACCCCCACAAGAACTATAGTGTACCTGGTTTTGGTTGGGGCGTCAAATACAAGACCTGGCAGGTCCCAGACACAAGACCTGCCAGGTCTTCAGTTTCAGGCCTAGTGTGTGCGGCGTCGCCATTCTTCCTTGATCGCCAACTGCCGCAGGTCCTCCGAACTGGTCACATCTATAAAGTCACAAAGCAGGCGGTTAAACTTGCCGGTGGCATCTAGCATAGGAAAGTGGAATGTCCCAGGCAGAATGATCGCCCGGGCGGCATAATTGCCATTCTCCAGCTCGTCAGCCTGGATGGAATCGATCACTACGTCCTTGTCACCATACACAGTCAACAGCGGCACATCAGTATCTGCAACTATTTCCCGCAAATTGAGCCGGGCCACCGACTGGATGGTCAAGGCAATTGCGTTCTGTGCCGTCTTCGACAGGCCCACCTCCACTTCCGGGTAAGGACGTTGCCGATGCCAGAACAAACGAGCCAAGGAGTCGTTCGGCCCAGCAGTCAGCAGCTTGTGGTTGATAGCCTTCGCATCCAGCGGCAGACCGACGGCCATCACCTTATCTATGCGCCCAGGGTACTTGTGCGCCAACTTTAGGGCAACGGCGGCCCCCAGGGTATGTCCGACAACTGGGACATGCAAGATGCCCAATTCATCCAAGAACTCGGCCAACATCTCCACATAAGCATCAACGTCGTACCGCTCTTGCGTCTTGTCAGAGTCGCCAAATCCCCACAGATCCAGTGCGTAGGCCCGGCGCCCATTAGAAATCTCGTCCATGACCGGCACCCAATAGCGCCAGGAGCCAAGCCAGCCGTGCAGAAAAACGATCGGCTTGCCCCGGCCGAAGCTTTCATAATGAACCAGACTGCCCTGGATCAGAACACCGCTCATCAGCTACCAGTCTTTCAGCATCATAACTCGCGAACGCTACTTGGCCTTTTGCCGGCTAAGGCGTTCCAGGATCGCCGTCACACGGCGATATAGCTCATCGGGCGCAAACGGCTTGATGATATACTCCTCTCCCCCCAGCCCCAACCCATACTTGATCTCGGATTCTTGACTCAACGCCGATAGGAAAACCACCGGAATATGCCTGGTTGTCTCTTTGGCCTTCAAACGTTCGCAAGCCTCGTAACCGGTCAGCTTGGGCATTCGCACATCCAGCAATATCAGATCAGGTTGTTCCCGTTCGGCCTTGCCGATGGCATCCTCACCATTGGACGCCTGGACAACCTTATAGCCGGCGAATTCCAGGCTAAAGACAATGAGACCCCGAATATCCGGTTCGTCCTCGGCAACCAGAACCTTTTTGCCCTGCGACTTGATCGACACTGCCATTCCCAACGCCTTTCCAGAGACCGACGACGTTTTCGACTAGAGATCTACCCACCCAGGCCTGCTGGTTCAGGGTCGTTCTTGCGCAGCCACTTGCGCACCATGACGATCGTGCCCACCCCCACCTCAGACCTGATGTCGAACTCATCCATCAGTCGTCTCGTGCCAGACAAGCCCGTGCCCAAACCCCGCCCGGCTGGGCAGTCACCACGCATCACACTTTCCACGTCCTGAATGCCGGGTCCTCGGTCCTCACAGACAACCTCGATCCCATTCCCTGTGTTCATCTGGCCCATGACAGGCCGCTTTGCTTCCGAGGCTGCCGCACCATCGCCCCAATCAATGAACGGTAGCCGGCTTAGCGTCACTGCGCCGCCGCCAGCATACAGCATCGCATTGCGCGCCAGTTCAGTGATGGCCGTGGCGATGCGAGCCTGGTCGATAATGTCAAAACCGATCTCCCTGGCCAGATTCCGGCCTTCGACGCGCGCAACAACAATGTCAAGATCACTCCTAATCGGGATGCGCTGCATATCAGCCACCCCATTCCGTGCCGCCTCGGTCCGCTGACGAGCTCGAGTCCGATCTGTGCGAACTGGCGTGGTCGGCCACCTGTTCGAGTGTGTGCAGGAGCTGCGCCTGAGCCGCCACCATCTCCTGTAGATCGGCATTAAGCAGTCGGAGTTCGGCCATCATCTGCGCGTTCTCAATGGTTAACGCCGCCCCCTGGGCAAACACCTCGATAAGCTGCAGGCCGTCGGCCGTGGGCCGGTGACCATCATCGGGGTCGTCGAGACCGATTATGCCCACGATCCGCCCTGCGCGGCCAAGCAACGGCACGTAAAGCAGATCCTGGGGGTGCCAGTTATCCGCCAGATCTGGCAATCTATGGCTCTCTACCCCGCGTACTGTCTCGCGCACCCAGGGATCGCTCCACGGCAAGTAGTAGCAATCACCTAGGCGAAACCGTTCCAGCTCCCCGCCAAACCGGTCCCTCCATTCGCTGCCTGGCAACAGATTGGCCCGCAGCTCTGCCTCGTCCTCAGGAGTAAAGCCGGCACACACCAGATCTATCGTGTTCAGGTCAGCATCGCGGGTCGATACCGTGACGCGCCCCCAACCAAGGGCTCGGATTCCGTCGGCAATGACTTGAAGCTTGGCAGCCAATGTCTCGGCACGCTGCATGTCAACGGCTACACGATGCAGGTGTACCAACTTGTCGCGCTCCTCCGAAGCCATGCGGAGCGCTTCCTGGGTGGCTTTGGCCATCCTGCCCATCTCTCGGGCGTCCTTTCTGGCCTGATCGAGAAGCCGAGCACGTTGGACAGCCGCGGCCACTTGCGCTGCCGTAATTGTCAGGAAATGGAGATGCACCTGATCGAATGAGTGGGGTTGGCGGCGCGCGGCATAGATCGTACCGATAGGCCGCCCACCGGCGATCAGTGGGACACCCACAGCCGACCGGATAGATTCGGTCACCCCCTCGACATGTAGCCGGCGCGGGTCCTTGTCGGCATCGTCGATCAAGGCCGGCTGGCCCTCGCGGTAGATCCAGGCATTGATGCCATGATCCACTGCCAGTTCCATACCCAGCAGTCCGCCTCCATTCACCTGTTCATCACCTGTCAAGTCAGCGGCCTGGATATGGAGCCTCTGGCCGTCCATCGATGCCAGTGCAATGAAACAGAGATCATAGTCGAGCACACAGCGAACCTGGCGCAGTACGACGCCCAACGTTTCGTCCAGCTCCACGGTCCCGGCCAACGCCAACGCCATCTCATAGAGCGAGGCCATCGGTTGGGTCTGGACCCGATCGACATTAGGATTGGTCATGGTCATTACGTCAACTTGACTTCGGGCAGCGTAAACCCAAACGCGCTGCCTTTGCCCACTTCACTTTCAACCCAAATTCGACCGCCGTGCAGCTCAACCAGCGACTTGGCGATCGACAGACCCAGGCCTGTACCCCGTTGCTCTCGCACCAGCGGATCATCGCTCCGGTAAAAGCGCTCAAAGATGCGATCGAGTTCATCCGGGCGAATACCGATGCCTGTATCTCTGACCATCGTCAGCATGACGCCATCCACCGGCTGGAAGGAGACGGTAATCTGCCCACCGACCGGTGTATACCGGCAGGCATTGCCGAGCAGGTTGGTCAGTATCTGAACCACTCGCCTGTAATCACCCTGAACCACAGGCGCTGTCGAGGCCGGCTTGATCTCAACCTTGAGCTCCTTCTCCTCGATCAAGCCAGCCAGCGAAGCCACAGTGTCCTCAGCCGCAGTCCTCAGGTCAAGTGGTTCAGGACGGATGATGAGCCGGCCGGTCTCAATGTAGGACACTTCGGCTAGATCGGTCACCAGCGCGGCCAGCCGATGTACGTTGTTCTGAACGATCGTCATATACCGCACCTGCTTGTCAGTAACCGGCCCGGCTCCGCCGTCCAGCACCAGTTCGGAGTAGCCTTGGATGGCTGTGATCGGAGTGCGCAGTTCGTGGTATACCGCTGACAGCGATTCCCTCAACTCGCGAGTGCGTTCTTCGACCTTCTTTTCCAGCTCTTGGCTGAAAGCGCGCACCTGCTCGTACAACCGGGCATTGGCGATGGCAACAGCCGCCTGGTTGGTAAAGGTCCGCAACAGGTCCAATTCCTGGCGGAGATATAGGTCACCCGACAACTTTTCACCCAACAGGTAGATCCCCAGCAACTGCTTGCCGCTCACCAGGGGTAGGGCGACCCGCATGCCAGCCTCATGCCAGACAGCGGGATCATGGTCATCCAGTACGATCATCTTTTGGGAAAAGAGCCGGGCAGCCAAGTCGCTGTCGGCAGCGAGGCCCATCCCGCTCAGCCGCGCTTCGGGGACCTTCCCGCTCAGCCGCGCTTCGGGGACCTTCCCGCTCAGCCGCGCTTCGGGGACCTTCCCGCTTAGCCGTGCTTCGGGAGCGTCGCTGGCAACCAGGGGCTCAAGGTGCGTTGCCTGCTTGTTGAGCACCAGCAGCCAGGCACGCGATATCGCCAACTGCTGTGGAACCTCGTTCAACAGCAACCGTGATAGGTCGGCAAACTGGATGCTCGTGCTCAACTGCTCGCTCCACTGGCTCAGTGTGCGCTCGTAATCGAGATGTCGCCGGAAAAAGGTCAGGTCGATGATGTCCTGGATTCGCGACCGCAACGGGTTGGTCAGGATGCCGATGATCAAGGCAGACAGGAACAGGACCAAGGCGTAGCCCCGGGTTCCGACAGCGAATCCCACAGCATTCGACAGCAAGCTGATCAAGATCAGGTAAAGGGTCACCAGACTCCCGGTCAGCACAGCATAGACCACGCTGCGCCTGATGACCAGGTCGACCTCCAGCAAATGGTACCGCAAAACAGCAAACGCAAACCCAACCGGCAGCGGAATCGTAGCCAGCAGCAGCACAGTGGTACGCAAGACAGTCTGCGCTCCCGCCCAGGTCAAGATGACGTCACAGACGATGGCTATTGTGGCACAGGTCAGGCCCCATAGCAGCCACTGGGTCTGGCGCTTGACGACCGGCTCACGGGTCGTGGCATAGAGGTAGGCCAGTCGAACCAGGCCCATTATCGCACAGAGGGCCAGATACACTTGAGCCCAGGTCATCCATGACCAAAAAACCGGGGCGTAAAAGAGGCTCTGGTGGTCTTGCACCGCCTTTTGGAAAGCCCTAATGGTGATTGCCATCAACGCCAGGCTGGGCAAGTAAAGGACAAACCACCAGTGGGTCCTAACCATGAATCCTCCGAGGGGGATCTCGGTTGATTCCTCAGGAAAGACCAGGAAAAAGTGAAGCGTCAGTCCAGATGCTAATGCCAGGACGACTGCATAAAGGTAGAGCAGGATCGTCGATGTCACTGGCCATAGGATGAACCAGAGCGCAAGATCAATAGCAGTTAGGAAAAAGAGTCGCGCCAACTTGCTTTCCGGTCGCTGCCAACCGACCAGTGCACCTATCATCACAAAAGCCAGTGCGACGATGCCGCGGACAAAGAAAACCGGGGTCAGTGGCCTGAGATCGACCGGCACACTTTTTTCCAAGAGCTGGTCGCCGCGTTGGATCTTTACGATTACCTGGCTGCCCGCCTTCAGCGGCTGGTAAGCTTGGAAGTAATCGTGCAAGCCCTGGAGTTCCCTGCCATTCACTGCCAAAACGATATCCCCAACCTCAAGGCCAGCCTCGGCGAGTCGAGGGGTAGGCACACTGAGCTTGAGATCCTTGTCAATCAGCAGGCCAAGCTCGCGCCGCGAAACCTCATCTGCGACGCACCAGGCCTGTACCGCCAAACAAGAGAGGGTCAGTATGATCACAACCAGCCTGAACCGCATGCTGCTGGCAGCCCCCGTCTCCGCCCTCGCCATCTCGGCTAGCGCTCCATCGTCGCCCTTTTGATTTCGGCGACAATCGTCTCAACGGACAGGGGTTTGGTCATGTATTGAGCAACGCCCATGCCCAAAACCCGCACTTTGTCCCGCTCCTTGTCCACAGGGCTGGCGGTGATGACAATGATCGGGATGCCCCTGGTGGCCTCGTCCCCCTTGAGCTGGCGGATCACCTCGTAACCGTCCATGCCCGGCATCTTCAGGTCCAGCAGCATCAGATCAGGCATCGACTCTCTGATGCGTTCCAACGCCTCAAGACCATTCGACGCCGATCTGACCTGGTAACCGTGCACCGAAAGTGCTTGCTCGAGAAAAGCAATTATGTCCTGTTCGTCATCTACTACCAACAGGTTGCTTCGAGTCGGCTCAGCCCCATCCTCCTTCCGAATCGGGCCCAAAGCCTGTCGCACGCTGTCAAACAACTGCTCCTCGCTAAAAGGCTTGACGACATAATCGACCGCCCCTAGGGCATATCCCTTGTCCTCCTCGCCCAGCATGGAAATGATGATCACCGGAATAGGAGCAGTAATCGGGTGGTCTTTAAGCTGCTCCAACACCGCGAATCCGTCGATATCAGGCAGCATGATGTCCAGGGTAATCAGTTGTGGCTGTTCTTCCCGAGCCAACCACAGCGCATCCTGCCCGCTGCCGGCCAGAAGCACGCTGTACCCCTCCACTTCGAGCTGGTGCCGCAACAACAGCGCTACGCTGCGATCATCCTCGACCACCAAGATCTTGGGCCGGCGGGCAGCGAGGACCGTTGGCTCACCAGCCAGCAGGTTGGCCGAGGTCACCTCCTCAGGCATTTCAGCCGTCACTTCTGGCAGCGTGAAGGAGAAGGTAGACCCCCTGCCGAGCTCGCTCTCGACCCAGATCTTGCCACCCAGCATCTCCACGAACATCTTGACAATCGACAAGCCCAACCCACTGCCGCCCACCTCTTGAACCGCCGGACTGTCAACCCGATAGAAACGGTCAAAAATGCGGGCCATGTCGTCGGAGGCAATGCCGATTCCTGTGTCCGCCACGTCAACTTGCAGGGCCCCTTCCACACCCTTTGCCAGGCCTAGAGTGACCGTCACCTGCCCACCGCTGGGCGTATACTGCCAGGCGTTGGCAATCAGGTTCGTCAGGATCTGGACGATGCGCCCCTCGTCGCCCCGCACCCGCGGGAGCCCTTGGGGCTCATCCCACAACAACGCCAGGCCTCGATCTTCGTACTGCGCCCGGAAGGTGGTCACTACCTGGGAAACGATGCGACCCAGATCCAACGATTCAATCGTCAACCGCAACCGGCCTGTCTCGATCCGGGAGATGTCCAGAATATCGTTCACCAGCGCCGTCAGGCGGTCCACATTCGATTTGATGATCTGCAAAAAGTTGCGCTGTGTATCGGTCAGGCCGCCTGCCATACCCAGGAACAACAGATCGGTGAAACCTTTGATCGAGGTCATGGGTGTGCGCAGCTCATGTGACACGGTGGAGATAAACTCATTTTTCAGCCGCTCCACCTCAGCTTCCCGGCTGATGTCGCGCATGGCGGCAACCAGACCTGGCACCTGACCTACGCCGGTGATTAGTGGGCTCATGCCAACCGCGAATACACGCGTGCCCGATTCCATCCGGGCGACGCTCGGCCGCAATTCCTTTTCCCCAGCCTCTAGCTTTTTCTTTAGCTCAGCATACAGCTTGTCGGCCAACTCGCGGTGGAATACAGTCTCGCCGAGACCGAGCATATGGCGGAAATGTTCCCCTTGCAGCACCATGCTCGATATGCCAAGCATTTCTTCGGCAGCAGGGTTGACCAGTAACACCCGCCCATTGTCGTCGAGCACGATCACACCATCAGCGATCGACTCCAGGATCGCCTGGCTCTTGGCCGATTCTGCCCGCTGTGTTTGCAGCATCACGCCGAGCTGATCGGCTTGCTCGGTGATGTAAGCATATAGATCCGAGTTGTTGACGGCAATGGCTGCCTGGCCTGCGGCAGCCGTGACCAGCTCCAGGTGTTCCTGACCAAAGTAGCCCACGTCACGATGACCCAGCGTGAGCACTCCCATCACGTCGCCGCCGCCCAACGACAGGGGAACACATACCGCCGAGCGGAACCTGAACGGTTTATCCGGGTCACTCAGCCAGCGAGCATCCTTGGTTATGTCCGGTACAAGCGCCGATTGGCGGTTTTCCAGAACCCAGCCCGCAAGCCCGACGCCCTTCCTCAAGAGAGTGCGCTCACCCTCACGAGGCAGTTGTCTACCCTGCTCCAGCGTTGCCTTCAGAACCAGGCCACCACTTTCTTGATCTATCAGCATGATCGTCCCGTGCTCAACCTTGAGCGCATCAGCAAAGAGGAGCAGGGCGCGTTCCAGGACGCGCTCCAGGTCGAGCGTAGTACCCAACTCACTGGTGATGCGGTACATAGTCTCGGCTCGGTCGCGCTGTTTGGTCAGTTCGCGCAGAGCATTCTCCAGGTCCTGGGTGCGGGCTTTGACCATCTTTTCCAGTTCGTTGCTGAGATGCACAATCTCCTGGTAAAGCCTGGCGTTGGCGATGGCCACCCCAGTCTGGGCCGCGATCGTGGAAAAGAGGGCCAGATCCTGTGGGCTGTACAGGTGATCCTGCTCATAGCTCTGGATACCCATAACACCCACGACCTGGTTGGCCACCAAGAGCGGGACACCCATCCACGATTTGGCGCGCTCACCTACGAGGGCAATGCCCTGTTCGTCATGAAAAGCTTGTAGCTCGGCGGCGGTTGACAGCAGCATCGGCTGGCGAGTGCGCAAGATGTGGCCGGTCATGCCGGCCCTGGCGTCGTAGCGGCCGGAT
>Ga0209254_10006489_pt1 | contig 10792 bp, 11 predicted proteins | sample FrelakmetDIP11DI_FD_187148 | JGI IMG/M metagenome (GOLD analysis project Ga0209254, IMG submission 187148) | Freshwater lake sediment microbial communities from the University of Notre Dame, USA, for methane emissions studies - DIP11 DI (SPAdes)... | ecosystem: Environmental > Aquatic >... | reverse complement strand
CCCTCTCCCCCGGCATCGGGGGAGAGGGCTGGGGTGAGGGGGCGGGCCCCGGCACAGCTGCTGAACATGGTCGCTAATCAAGTCCGAACAAGCACGAGGCATCACTAACCGCCGGAGCCATCGATGAATCAACAGCAGAACAGCAGCGCGAGTGTCAGCGGCGCCGTCGGCGCAGACGCGCTTTCCAGTATGTTCCAGTGCATTGCGGGGTTGAAGAACCTGCGTGCCGCGGGCGCGATGATGACCTGCTTCGTGGCGGGTATCCTGCTGGCAGGACTGCTCGGTCTCGCCGGAGGCCAGCCGAGCTTCGGTAGAGCCGGGATCGGCGCAGTCCTCTTCGCCCTATGCTTCTTCACCGGCATCCATTCCGCTGGGGTGTTGCTGATGGACCAAGCGCGCGGCGTCCCATTGCGCAGCGTGACCGAAGCGCTCGTCTACGCCTTGGTGTGTGTACCGCGGACGATCATCCTCATCATCGGGTTGGCCCTGGCCGCCGTGGCGGTGTATGTCCTGCTGGCCGTCCTGTTCTTTCTTTGCAAGATCCCGGGCCTTGGCTACTTGCTGTTTGCGGTCGTGTTTCCCGTTGCGGTGATCGCCGCCGGCCTGACGGGAACCGCGTTGCTGCTTGGCTTCCAGATGGCATTGGCCAGCATTTGGGAAGGTGCGTCTATCACGCGCGCCTTGGCACAGACGGTTGCGATCCTGCGCAGTCGCCTTGTCGAGACAGTCGTCCTGCTTGCAATAGTCGTCGTGCTGGCAGGCATCGTGTCCGCGTTGGTGTTCTCGGTACTGCTGTTCGGTTTCTGGCCTGCGGTTGGCATGGCCGCCACCATTGTCGGTGTTGGCAATTTTGGTGATCTGACGTCGATGCTGCCGGGACTTATGTCTGGCGGGGGCTACGCACTCGCCGGGGCGATCGGCGGTGGTGTCCTGTGGGCATTGGCTTTGACGCTGACCTTCCAGGTGGGGCTGCTGGGCGTCAATCTCGTGTACCTGCGCGTGAGCGAGGGCCTCGACGCCTCGGCCACGCAGGCAGCAATGTTGTCGCATCTGGAAGACGCACGGCGCAGGGCGGTCGAAGTCGGTCACAAGGCGAAGGAGGCGGCCGAACGTGCTCGCGCGCAGGCCGAACAGGCCGCTGCGAAGCGGCGTGCTGCTCAGGTCCAGGCGCCAGTTCCGGCTGCCCCTATAGTGGCGACCAACTGTCCGAAGTGCGGCACTGCGATTACACAGGACGACGTGTTCTGCGCCAGCTGTGGGCACAAGCTGACCTGATCAGCAAGGAACTTCAGCCGCACGAACCGCATGAAGCGGGCGCCGCTGAGCCTGGCAGCCGGCTCGAGCCAGGCGTTCGAGGACGGTGCGAAGGTTGAACCGTCGATTGAACAGATACTGGACCTGCCCGAGATAGCGATGCGCGTACTTCCGGAATCCGAAGGCGTGGCAGGTGCCGGCCAGTGCGATCTTGGGTTGCCCAAGGCCGTGTTGACGACGGCCAGGAACGACGGGTGTTTGGCGCTGGCTGGGCCGCCGCCCGGGACTCCACCAACACCTGGCTTGACCCCAATGGACGCCAAGCAGCCACGGCGTTCAATGACGCAGAGCTGGGGGCGATCGTGAGCCCGTTCAGCCCGATGTTGATTCAACCGGCGTCGGTGCCGGCCAGCAGCTGAAAGAGTGTCGGGCGCGCACCCGGCAGTTGCCGTTGGCGCGCGCCCCAATCAGCTCACCGCCTCAGTGGTAGTAGCCTTCCTTGCTGCTGATTTCATGCACCCGGCGCACGTCCTTTTCCTTGCCGGGGCCATGGCAGCTGGCACACCGCTCCTTCACGGTGACTCCGATGTTCTGCTGCTGCGTCGAGAATGACGCGCCGCCCGTCCTGATCATGTGCGACCGCACTTCAGCCTTGTCGTGGCATGCGGAACAGGTCGCCGCCGTGGGCGTGATCTTCAGGTCATCGCGGGGATCTACGCTGATGGTCCGGGTGCTTCCGGCAGGCACAGCATACGTACTGCCGGTCTTGACCGTCGTGCCCAGTGCCGAATTGGCCAGCGGCAGCTCGAAGGTGCCCTTGCCGCCGGACTCCACATGGCAGTTCAGGCAATTGCTGAGCGTGGCGGGGAAACGCACCTCGCTGAAGTCGTTGATGGAGGAATTGAATCCGATCACGACGAACGGCTTCTCCCTGAAGCCACCCGAGTGGATCGAATGAATCATGGTCTTCATGTCGAGCGGCGTCTCGGGACCTGAGGTGCGCGCATCGGCTGTGAATAGGCGGTAGGGCACATCCGTCTGATTCGGGTTGTGACACATCACGCAGAGCTTCAGGTTCTCATTGCGGTTGCCGCCGTGCAAGCTCAAGCGTGGAATCGGCTGGCCGTTGCGGTCCACGCTCTTGTCATTGTGGCACGTCTTGCACTTGGTCTCGAAGTCGACAATCACCCGACGCGGGTCCGGGACCACGGCAGCCGTCGGGGTGGCCACCGAGAGAAACTCAAAGTCGACGACTTCGCTGCGCACGGGGATGTTGGCGTAGGGCGGGCCCGGCGGGCAGCCAATCAGTCCGTTGCAGACTGGGCGCCCTTCGATCGCGATGCGGCCCATGGCAACGTTCTCAGTGAACCTGACCGGGGTCACCGCCCTCTGGATCCAGAAGCGATTGAAGAATTCGGTCACGCCCGGGCACTCGGCGTCTGTCGTGCAGGGATTGGCGCCTGTCGTTCGGCTCTGCAGGTTGCGGATCTGCAGCGGCAAGGCTGCCGCCGTTCCGAGGGCGGTCGTCACCACTGGAGTCAGCAGCGCAGAAGCGCTGCCGGTGTTGGTGATGTCCCGGCTGGGATCCCATCCGATGTCGATCGTCAGGGCGGCGCCGGTCGACTGATACGGCAGCGCGTTCTTGATGTCCCACAACTCGCCGGTGCCGGGGTTGCTCACCGAGAAGATGACCTTGACATTCCAGGTCCCGGCAGTAGTGGTGTTCACCAGCACCTTCTCGATGTTGTACCGGAACATGGGGGCAAAGTCCCAGGCCGGAGGTGGTGTCTGCGCTGAGGCTGCCTGCGATGCCAGGAGGACGACGACCGGCATCAAGAGGCGACGGCCGATCCTTCTTAGTCTGTCTACGCCGTTCATGGGTGTGTTCCCTCGCATTCTTCGGGTTAAAGGACCGCCACCCGCTCGTACGTGCGAGTGCGCAGCCATGTTGCCCCTTGTCGATGTAAGGTAATGCCTTAGTGCGTAACCGCCAGGGTGTATTTGTAAGAGACGGCTACCGCGGCCGAGCCAATAGCTGACTCCACGTCGTTCAGTGGTAGAGGCGCAGCTTGTGTTGTCGAGATCAGATTTGCACTGGGCATATCTCAACGACAACAACTCCGGCACGTTGGCTTTGGCCTCCACCTGGACCAGGCCGGGTGCGTGCGCATGACCTGAGGGCCGAAGTGTTCGAGTCGAGCTTCCTCCGGCGCATCGACGCCGCGCGGCTTGAAGGTGGAGACTCCCCGGAAGTCGCGTTGGCTTGCTCGTGGCGGTGTTCTTGCCTTTCAGGCCGACCGTGGCTTCGAGCTGATGGGCGGATGGATCCTCGACGGCCAGCACTGGCTTGACCCGGACAAGGACGCGCGATCGGATCAGTTGCGTTGCTGCGGGTTCTCGTGAGTGGCCAGCACACCTTTGGTCGGTGGTTCAGGCCCATGTTAGGACTCAGGAATCCATTCGTGTTCCAGCTTGAACTCCGTACTCCACCGCTGGTGCTGGAGCCGCAACCCGATGTACCTTGGCATGGCGCTTCTACTTCTCGGCGTCGTTTCCCTTCAGAGTCTTCTTGCTCCGCTCTTTCCCGGGCTGATGGGCGTCCGAATCACCGAGGCCTCACCCGGGCGCGTCGTTGCTGAGATGGAGGTCCGATCGGACCTGTGCACCGCGGGTGCCATCCTTCATGGGGGCGCATACATGGCCTTCGCGGACACCCTGGGCGCGGTAGGCGCGTTCATCAATCGCATCACGCAGGACGAGATCGTCACGACGATGGCGCACGAGATTGGTCACCTGCTCGGCGCGAGCGTGAATTTCGGTCACCCGGAGCCTGCAGACAAGTCGTTTCAAATGACGACGCTTGACTGGCGGCAGGGTGCACACACTCCACAGGACTACGCCCAGCATTTCAACCCGATCTAGCGCGCAACTGCCTGCAGCGGAGCAGGCAATGAGACACCGGCCGAGACGATCTCGACGCGCAGATCGGTGCCGCGGGGCGGAAAGCGCCGGCGCCATCCGCCACGGGTTCTGGGAGGCAGTCACGCCGGCCCCAGGACGCATTGCGGTGCCACTGGCGCGGGCAGAGCACGCGACCCCCATCGCCCGGGCCCCCGGGCGCGCCTTGTGGGGCGCCGTGCAGCGCAAGGTGCTGCCCCCGAACGACTTCCCTTGCTTGGAGGCCGTCGCCGAGCGGCTGGCAAACTTCGAGCGCTACTGCCGACCCAGCACAGCGGCTGCGGTCGAGGCGCTCAGATAGAGGTGTTTCAGGACGCCGCAGGACGGTCTTGGGCCTTGCAGAGGGGGTTTGAATTCCTATGCCCCTAGCGCCACACGTACCCCAGTCCGACCAAGGCGTCGTAGCGCCCCGACTTCTGAATCAGTGGGCTGTTGGCGATGGCGGAGGAGAAGTGCTCGTAGCCCAGCACCACGCCGACGACCCATTGCGGGTCGATGCGGTACGAAGCGATCAGACTGGGGACGATCGACCAGGCGTTGCCCACGTCGTAGGCCGGCCGGCCCGGCGCCGCCTCGGCTGGGGACACGCCACCGAAGTAGTAGTTGGCCAACCGCTGGCCGCGCCAGATGGCGCCCAGGCCGGGCATGACCATCCAACGCTCGCCGACGAACGGCGCCGCCCAGTTGAACAACAGCTCCGTGCCCTTGCTGCGGCCGCTGATGTCGCTGCTGAAGCGCGTGGTCCACAGCCCCACCGGGCTCACGATGACGGCGCCAAGCCCGGCTTCGAGCTGCCCTTTGCGGGCCGTCAGGCCCGTCCAGGCGGGGCTGTCCGCCGGGTCGAGATTGCCCAGCCTGACGCGCAGCCGGCCGAAGAAGCTGACCGGCCCTTGCCTGTCAAAGGTGTAGAAGATGCGATCGCCCAGATACATCACCTGGTCGCCGATGTAGATGCCGCCGGGTATCGCCAGCTTCGATGCCGACCCTGCGCTGTAGGGGGATGACCCGGAATACGCCGCGCCCCCCACGGTCCAACCCGGCGGCACCGGCGAGGAATCGCGGTTGCCGAGAATTTGCTGGATGGCTTCCAGCCCGTCGGCATGGGCGGTCTGGCTGAGCACAACCAGCACGGCGGCGGCGCAGCGGAAGAGGGGTGCAGCTTGGTTCATCGCCTTACGCTACACGAAGCCGCCGGGGCGGGCGAGACGACGCGCGACTGAGTGCTGCGTGCAGTCGCTTTGAGGCCCGGCCATCGACGCCAGCTTCGGCCCTCGGGTCATTGGCGACAAGCCGACCATGGCGCGCTCTACGCTGCGGCGCGCTCGCGCTTGATCGACCCCACAGCATCGGGCGCTGCACGCCGTACCAGCGATCCTTCGATGCGCTCAGCAGCAGGGTCGAAGTCGAGCGCTTGGGTCTCCGTCATCGGGTGGCGCGTGATGAAGCTGCGCCGGCGCACCTTGTCTGGTCTGTGACGCGCCAGTGCCGGAGTTCAGTGAGGTGCAGATTGGGCGAGAACTACAGCACCATCGTGACGGGGCGTGACCCCGCCGGCCGCTGCAGGCAGCGCTGTCTGCCATGGTGGACGCTATTGCTAGACGCCCAGGATCTTCATCGCCTTGGCCAGCGTATCGACTGACTCCTGATGCTTGCCCGCCTTATGGGAAGCTTCACCCTCGGCGCGGAGCTTCTTCACGTCGGCCATCTGCTCAGCTGTGAGCTTCGGGCTCTTGGCCAGCGCCTCGTCGATCTTCTTCATGTCGGCGGGGCAATGGAAGGCAAAAGCAGCGCTCGAAGCCAGCAGCGCGCCCGCAGCGACGATTGAACGAATCTTCATAGTCCTCTCCTTGTCAGTTGAGGGCGTAGGGTAGCCGCCCTGCGGCGGAGTCTAGCCATCTGCGCGAAGCACATGTCGTTGCCCCTCTTGATGTGCGGGTTTCAGTCTGTGTCGCCGTCGATCAAATTGTCGGCCAGCAGGCTTCCGGGCGCGCAGTTGGCACTGGGTCTGCGGAATGAACCCGCCCGACAGATTCCGAGGCGCCACCGCAGGCGAGGGTCTGGAAGCAACCGGCGGCTGCAACACATCAGACCGGGTGCGTGCTCGCGATCCGTGCCACCAGACCGGCCGGTGCGTCGCTCCGCACCGCCAGCGCATTGACTCCAACCATCATGCCAAGCGTGAGCACGACGGCGAAACCGAACGAGGCGATGCGGATGGTGGTGGGCGTGTTCATGTTGCGTTCCGGGGTCAGTGCTGCCGTGTGTCGATGCGTGCACTCTATGAGCAGCCTGCGCACCACGCCATCGCGTTGCGACAGGCGCTCGGCAGCGGGCGACAGACTGCTCCCCGTGCAGATGGACGGCCCCGCCCCGAAACGCTGCTGCAGGTCAGCGGGGAGGCGACGGGCGCGCCGCGATTGGCCATAGCAAGATCTCGGGCCACCACTTGAACAGCGCCGCAATCATCACGGCGTCGGCCAGGGGGACGGTCGACTGTACCTACCCCTCGGGCGTCATGCCGCGGTCGAACGCCGCCGCCAGTACGCCGCCGGACGGCGACAACGGCCACAATCACAGGGCCAGGGGATCGAGGCTGGCATCGTGGTGACAGAGTCATCACGACGTCGAGGAGGTCGGGCGCAACAGCTGGATCAAACGCATGGTAGGTCTCGACGTACCTCGCCAGAAACACTTGCGCTTGCTGGACTGCCTCATTCGCTTGCGCGGCGGCCACGGCGAACAGGAGAGCAATAGCTGCTAGGAGACTAGTGATTGTCGTCATGGTGCGAGTTTGGTGGCGGCTGTGACGCCTAACAGGCCGTTGAAATGCCAGTCGACGACGCCGCTCGCGTGAGCGAGCATGGCGGCGTCGATCGACGCGAGGCGATTGCAATTCATTGGCCTGCCAAGCGGGCGACGACGGCAGGACGCCTGGTGGCGCGCCGTTGGCGCCTCGCTTGAACGAGCGGTTAGGCCGCACTGGGCCGCGGCAGCGTGAGAAAGAAGGTGACCCACAGACCAACGAGCAAGGCGAAGCTCGCCAGGAACGCCGCAAGGCGATGCATGACCTTGTTGTAGGTGCAGTGGATGACGCTATGCAGAAAGCGCAGAGCGACGTACGACCATGCCCCGCTGACCAACCAAGCCGGGGTGTGTGATGAGGCCAAGGCAAGCGCACAAAGCGCATAGAACAAGACCGGAACCTCGAACAAGTTCCGAAAGTTGTCCGCGGCCTGCACGTCTTCAAGCCGTGCCGCCACTTGCACAGACGTTGCGGCGGCCTGGGGGTGGATACGCTTGCGACGCATCTCTCGCACCCGGCAGTAGAGGAGCCTAGCGCCAACAACTGCAGTGAGGATCACGAGCGCCAGGCAGGCGGAAACGATGTTCGATGCGTTCGCAGACATGTGAAGTGGTTGTCTTGTGCCGTCTAGACGTTCGAGCTAACCGGAATATAGAGGCATGTGTTGCTTGCCCGGAGAAAAAGAATAGCAATGCTGGCCTGGAGCGGGCAAGCAACGCATGCCGTAGCGGGTCAGCTTGAGCGAGTCGTTAGGCCGCGCCGGCGGGCGTTGTGCAGCCTGAACTTCACTGGCCATCTGGTGGTTGCCAAAGCTCAAGCTTGTTTCCCTCCGGGTCGATGACCCAACCGAACTTGCCGTACTCAGACTCATCGACCTTCTCTTCGACTTGCACTCCTTCGGCGCGAAGGAGGGCGAGCACGGCGTGCAGATCCTCGACACGGTAGTTGATCATGAAGGACGCCGAACTCGGAGCAAAGTAGCTGGTGTCGGCGGCAAACGGACTCCAGACGGTAGTTCCACCCCCTTCAGGGTTGTCTGGCCCCTTCCATCGAAACGCAGCGCCGCCCCATTCTTCGACACCGATCCCAAGGTGAGTCTTGTACCAAGCGGCAAGCACCCTCGGGTCCTTGGCCTTGAAGAAGATTCCGCCAATGCCGGTGACACGCTTCATGGCTGTTCCAATGGAGGGGAGTGGAATTGTGTGTTCTGCGAGGCTTACGTTCGAGGTGCTAGGCCTCACCGTGCAGCAGGCGCATTTGAACGGCGTCGAAGTACACGCCGTCAAAACGCATGGCCTTGGACTTGAGCGCTTCGTGTTTAAAGCCAAGCTTCTCGTATAGCGCGATGGCGGCGTGGTTGTCTGCCCGCGCTTCGAGCTCGATTCTGGTGAGGCCCTTGTGCCACGCCTTCTCGATGCACGCCGTAAGGAGCCGCCGACCGAGACCGCGACGCCGATAGTTCGGATGGACTCCCATGCCGAGCGAGCCGCAGTGAGAAACCGCGTGTGCCCAGCTTGGAAAGATGTCGGCCCAGCCAACGACACGCTCCCCATCCAGAGCGAAGAACTGAATGGCGTCGTTCGCGACGCTGTCGCTGAGGAAGCCGGCGATGCGCCCAAGAGGCAAGGCTTCAATCTGCGCGAGGTACTTCTTCTCTCGGGCGACAGCATCGAGGCACTCTCGATAGCTTTCTGCGTATCTCTCATGGACGGCGACGATGGGCAGCATGGTGTGTGCAGTGCGGCCTTAGGCGGGCTGAATCTTCTTGCTGATCAGGTCGGTCGTTGGGTCACGTCCAACGCGCCCCAGCATCGCATTTCCGAAGACGGCGATCCCACCCGGGTGGCCGCATCTTTGGGCCGTGGCGGGTGCAGCGGGGTCACTGAAGTTCCGGGTGCTGCTTGATGACTTCTTCACGCGTCAAGCGGGGGAACCACTCTGCGTACATATAGCTGTAACCGTCGTTTTGCCACTTGGCGATGTCAATGACAGCGGCCGGCGCGACGGTGGTCACATCGTAGAACTCGTCCGGCTTGTACCCGCGCGAGCGGGCCGCGTTGCTGCAGATGCGAATCGTCACCCCCGCGTCACTCAGGGCCTTCAGCTCGTCATACATGTCGGGGTACGCGGCGCGGTTGAGCCGCGAGAATGAATGCAGCTCGTTGCCGTGTGCGACGATTACGATGTGTGAGTTCTTTGGATCGCCGTACTCTTTGATTGCCTTCAGGTGATTCTTGACGTACGCAAAGGCCACCTTCGCATCGGTCGGCTTCGCGAAGTTGAAGTCATACAGAGCCTTCTGCGGCTTGTAAGGCGTTCCATCAAATTTCGACGCGTCGGTCGGTCCGGCTACCGCCGCGCCGCAGACCATCAAAGTGGCAGCGGCAAAAGAAGGGGTCCTCTTCATGCTTCTGTCTCCTGGTGCATCGGTGACCGTCTCCATCGCCGGAATTGAAGAGGCGCGGGCGCTGCTTTTGTCCATTGCAGGCGCGGCGTCGGTGGGCGCAGGCGTGTGCGAGAAGAACTCATTCTGGGATGTGTCGTTAGGGTCGAACGCAGTGGTAAACCCGCTCTCCCGCCCGCGGTTCGGCCCGGGACTTCAATGCGAACCTGCGGAGCCTGCATCCTCTTGTTGTCACCTGATTGGCGATGAAGTTCAGCACGGCCGAAATGGTGACCGAATAGCCCTCACCCCGACCCTCTCCCGCGAGCGGGAGAGGGGGAAATGCCCCCTCTCCCCCGGCATCGGGGGAGAGGGCTGGGGTGAGGGGGCGGGCCCCGGCACGGCTGCTGAACATGGTCGCTAGTCAAGTGTTGTCATTGGATCAAGCCAACGCGTCCCAACACCGCATTTCCGAAGATGGTCGCCCCACGCGGGCGGCCATTCTTTCGGCTGTCGTGCGTCCGGAGGCGCCGATCGGACCGGACCGAGCAATGGCGAACCGGGCGCAGGTGTCGGGTGATGCAGACCATGGCTCGCTATCAGGCCCTGTTCCTGTCGGTCGCTGTCGCCGCCGCTCTGCCGGGGTGCTCGACCGCGCTCTGGTTCACGGCAGTGCAGGGATCCGCCTACGAACGCTGCGAGTCCGTCAGGGGCGTTCAGTCGGAGCGGGAACCGGCGCCTTCCTGGTCATTCTGGACCTTGATCCACAGTGGGTGGTCCGGTCCAGCCTCGCTCTTCCAGGGTGTGGTTCGCAGCGATTCGAGGAATGTTGCAGCGGGGCCGTCGTTGCCGGGCGGGTATCCCACGACGTGGGCCCAGGCGCCGAAACCCAGCAAGCCGAAGCTCAGCAGTGCCAGCGGCGCCTGCACCGCGAACCACAGGCGGTAGAGCACCCGGGCTTCCCGCTCGGAGCCGCCCGACACCAGCAACACGCCGCCGCAGCTGGCCAACTGGCAGCGTGCATCGCTCGCCCCTGCCAGCGGTGGCAGATCACGCCGGAGCTCACCCAGGGCAAACACCGGATCGCCCACGTACAGGGCCTTCTCGACACTGGAACTGTGCTGGTCGAGGAACCCGTCTTTGGCCACGGACGCGGACGGCAGAATGGTGGTCTTGTCGGTGTTCACCGCGCACACCCCGTGGTCGTCCCGGATCAGGAAGTTGTCGGTGGTGGTCAGCGTCGAGCTGTTGCTGCCGCTCCTCCGCGTGCGGGAGTACCAGATCAGCGATGAAGGGCCCCTGCCGGGCTTTGGGGCCGGGGGCTGCGCGGTGCCGCGAAACTTCACCAGCCCGCTGGCGTTCGAGCGCAGGTCCACCAGCGGCGCATTCGCAAC
>Ga0209254_10006488_pt1 | contig 10793 bp, 10 predicted proteins | sample FrelakmetDIP11DI_FD_187148 | JGI IMG/M metagenome (GOLD analysis project Ga0209254, IMG submission 187148) | Freshwater lake sediment microbial communities from the University of Notre Dame, USA, for methane emissions studies - DIP11 DI (SPAdes)... | ecosystem: Environmental > Aquatic >... | reverse complement strand
CGGGGTGTCGGGGAAGTGTTCCCGGTAGGCGTCGATCTTCGTCTGGTTGATGTCGATGATCACGTGCGGGCGCCCGGTCACCGCGAGCTCGCGCGCGACGTTCGCGCCCACACGCCCGACGCCGCAGACGACGTAGTGGCTCGAGCGGCGGTCGATCATGCGCGTCATCTTCGTTCTTCTGCCGGAGCCGCACTATACGGAAGGCGGCGCCGGCTGCCAAAGCCCCGCGGTCTCACTTGTCCGCAAGCCGGAGCTTCGTCCCCGGCGGGCGCGATCGACGACGTCGTTTGCCGAGCGATCCCGGGTCGGCGGACGCTACTTGCGGCGTCGCGGCGCGTCGACGCCGAGCAGGCAGCCGCGCGCGGCGGCCCAGGTGGCGAGCAGCGCGGAGCGAAGTACGGCAGCATCGGCGGCGAGCAGCCGCACCCATGCGCCACAGCCCGCCGGCAGCTCGGAAGCACCGCCCGTCGCCCGATCGTGTCTCGGCACCGCTGCTCGCAGGCGCGCCACCAGCGTCGCCTGTGGCACCTTTCGCTGCAACACGAACAGGGTTGCCTGGCAGCGCCAGCCGCCGAGGACTCCGGGATCGCCCGCGACGAGGTGGTCGCCCGTGAGGCGCAGTCGGTCGCAGGCGAGCTGCCGCCCGCGCTCGTCGAGGATGCGGGTTTCCGCGTCGAGCAGCCCGAAGTGGCGGCCATCGCCCAGCTGGTGCGCAACCACGGCCTCCCCGGTGAGCACGAGGGCGTCGCGATGCACGCGCAGCACAACTTCGTTCCGGAGCCTTGCCCCGGGGAAGAGAATCAGCGGGTCCGGGAAGTACTCGAGCACCGCATCCCGGTCCGCGCGCAGTTCCACCCGCTGGCGTGCCGTGCCCTCGTCGACGCGATGCACGAGCGTGGCAGCGGCGCTCGTGACATGCGCCTGCGCCCCCGGCGCGGCCGCGATGCGCAGGTGCAGGTCGTCGCCGGCGAAGATGCCGCCTGAGCTGCACTGCAGGTAGAGGGTGCCCATGCCGGCCGGATCGCCGGGCACGTGCCAGAGGCGCCCGACGTGGAACGGGTACGCGGCCCGCTGCCGCGCGAGCCATGTCCTGCCGTGCCCGTCTGCCGCGAGCGCGAGGTCGACCTGCGGCTCACCCTCCGCGGCGCGCAGCGCCGCGAGCTCTGCCGTGGTCAGCCGGTCACCGGTCAAGCAGCACCCCGGCAGCGATCGCCTCCACCACTTCGTCCACGCCCTGACCCGTGTGGCAATTGGTGAGGAGGATCGGCCGGCCGCCGCGCACTTCGCGGCCCTCGCGCAGCATCCGCTCGACATCGACGCGCACGTGCGGCGCGAGGTCCACCTTGTTGATGACGAGGAGGTCGGACTTGACGATCCCGAGGCCACGCTTGCGCGGAATGTCGTCGCCGCCCGCGGTGTCGATGACGAACAGCCAGTAGTCGGCCAGCTCGGGCGAGAACGTCGAGGCGAGGTTGTCGCCGCCGCTCTCGATCAGGATCAGCTCCACCCCGGGGAACCGGGCCTCGAGCGCATCGGCGGCGAGGAGGTTGAGGGTCGGGTCCTCCCGGATCGCGGTGTGCGGACAGGCCCCGGTCTCTACCCCGGCGACGCGCGCCGGGTCGATGAGGCCGCTCGCGCGCACGCGCTCCGCGTCCTCGTGCGTAACGAGGTCGTTGGTGATGACGGCGAGATCGGTGCCGCGCGCGCGCAAGCGGGGGATCAGCTGCTCGACGAGCGCGGTCTTCCCGGACCCCACCGGACCGCCGATGCCCACGCGCGCGGCCCCGAGCCGCCTCGACTGCCCGCCTCGCGGCGGCTGCGCCGGCGCGTCCACGGCTATCGCAGCAGATAGCGCTGCGCGAGCGGCACGACACGCGCCGGTTCGCAGGTGATCACCTGCCCGTCGATCATGACGTCGAAGGTCTGCGGGTCGACGGTAATGTTCGGGCACGCTTCGTTGTGCAGCATGTGGCTCTTGTTCAGCTTGCGCGTGCCCGTCGCCGGCACGCAGCGCTTCGCGAGCCCGAGGCGGCCTTGGAGGTCGTGGTCGATCGCAGGCGTCGTGACGAAGTTGACCGAGAGGTGCTGTTTCGCCGCCCCGAAGGCGCCCCACTGCGGCCGCATCACCAACGGCTCGCAGGTCATGAGGCTCGCGGCCGAGTCGCCCATCGCGCCCCACGCGATGAATCCGCCCTTCACCACCAGTTCCGGCTTCACCCCGAAGAACGCGGGCCGCCACAGCACCACGTCGGCGATCTTGCCCGGCTCGAGCGAGCCGACGTAGGCGTCGATGCCGAAGGTGCGCGCAGCGTTGATCGTGTACTTGGCGATGTAGCGCCGGATGCGCTCGTTGTCCCCCATGCGCGTCTTCTCCTCGGCGAGCCGCCCGCGCTGGTCCTTCATCTTCGAGGCGAGCTGCCAAGTGCGGCAGATGACCTCGTTGATGCGACCCATCCCCTGGCTGTCGGAGCCGAGCATCGAGATCGCGCCGAGGTCGTGCAGCACGTCCTCCGCGGCGATGGTCTGCGCGCGGATGCGCGACTCGGCGAAGGCGACGTCCTCGGGCACCGCCGGGTTCAGGTGGTGGCACACCATGATCATGTCGAGGTGCTCGTCGAACGTGTTCACGGTGTACGGGTTGGTCGGGTTGGTCGAGGAGGGCAGGCAGTTCATCTGCCCGGCCACAGCGATGATGTCCGGCGCGTGGCCGCCGCCCGCCCCTTCGGTGTGGTACATGTGGATGGTACGGCCGTTGATCGCGGCGAGCGTGTCCTCGAGGTACCCCGACTCGTTCAGCGTGTCGGTGTGCAGCTGCACCTGGAAGTCGAGCTCGTCGGCCACTGCGAGGCAGGTGTCGATCACGGCGGGCATCGAGCCCCAGTCCTCGTGGATCTTCAGGCCGAGGCAGCCGCCGCGCATCTGGTCGTAGAGCGAGCGCGGGCGGCTCGAGTTGCCGCGGCCGAGGAAGCCGAAGTTCATCGGCCACTGCTCCGAGGCCTGCAGCATCCGGCCGACGTTCCACTCGCCGCCGCAGTCGATGCCGACCGTGATCGGCCCCAGCGAGCCGCCGATCATGGTCGTGAGCCCCGACGCGATTGCGTGCTCGACGAGCTGTGCGCTGTCGAAGTGGACGTGCACGTCGATGCCGCCCGGCGTCGCGATCAGCCCTTCCGCGTCGCGCACCGTGGTCGCCGCACCGCAGATCAGCTTCGGGTGCACCCCGTCCATGGTCGCCGGGTTGCCGGCCTTGCCGATCGCGACGATCTTCCCGTCCTTGATGCCGATGTCGCCCTTCACGATGCCGAGCACCGGGTCGATGATCACGGCGTTGCTGATCAGCATGTCGAGCGCGCCCTGCGCACTGTCGTAGCCGGAAGCGAGGCCCATGCCGTCGCGGAGCGTCTTGCCGCCGCCGTGCAGGCATTCGTCGCCGGGCACGGCGTGGTCGCGCTCGATCTCGGCGATGAGCGAGGTGTCGCCGAGGCGTACGCCGTCGCCGCGTGTCGGGCCGTAGAGCTGCGCGTAGTCCCTGCGGGTGAGTCGTGCCATGGTCCCCGATCCTCCTCAGGCGCCCTTGAAGCCGCGGTCCTTCGCCTTGCGCAGCGCCTCAGCACGTCGACCGGCGCTGCGTGTCGCGCCGTCGGTGAGCCCGTTCAGCCCGACGATCTCGCCGGTGCCGCCGAACTCGACCAGCGTCACCTCGCGCGTCTCGCCCGGCTCGAAGCGCACGGCGGTGCCGGCGGGGACGTCGAGGTGCATCCCGAACGCTTGGGCGCGATCGAAGTCGAGCGCCTTGTTCACCTCGAAGAAGTGGTAGTGGCTGCCGACCTGGATCGGCCGGTCCCCGGTGTTGAGCGCGGTGAGCGTCACCTTGCGCCGGCCGGCGTTGATCTCGATCTCGCCCTCGCCGGGGATGATCTCGCCCGGTATCGGCAGGGACCGGTCGGGCGCCTCGCGTGCGGGGCGGATCGGCTCGTGGACCGTGACGAGCTTCGTGCCGTCGGGAAAGGTCGCTTCGACCTGGAGCATGGGCATCAGCTCGGCCACCCGGGGCATGACGTCGTCGGTGGTGAGGATGGCGGAGCCGAACGTGATGAGGTCGGCGACGCTGCGGCCCTCCCGCGCGCCCTCCAGGATCTCGTCGGCGATGAGCGCGGTCGCCTCCGGGTGGTTGAGCTTGAGCCCTTTCGCACGGCGCTTGCGGGCGAGCTCGGCCGCGGTGTAGATGGTCAGGCGCTCGAGCTCGGTGGGCGTGAGCAGCATCGGTCCTCCCGTTTCCTGCGTGGTGTCGTCGGTCAGTTCGCGAACAGGCGCGCCGACTGCGTCTCGTGGCGCATCGACGCGATCTCGGTGGCCGGAACGGTGGTGTGCAGGTCGTCGAGCGCAGCCGCGGGTCGCGCGAGCAGGGCGCCGAGCTCCTCGCGCGCCGAGCGCAGGATCTCCTGTCCGGCCAGATGGCCGATGACACCCAGGCGCAGGGCGGCGCCGATCAGCCCGACGCACTGCGTGTGACCCGACATCGCCTCGCACTCGGTCAGTCCGAGTCCGACGCCGCGCCAGACGCAGCCCTGCGCGACGGGCAGGTGCCCGAGCGCCTCGCCGGCGCGCACCGCGTGTCGGAAGTCGGCGGCGCAGCGCGTACCGAGCCGGGTGTGCACGTCGAGCAGGGACGCGCCCGCGCGGCGTGAGCCCTCGCGCAGTTCCCGGGCGAGCGTGACAGCCTCGAGCAGCTCGTCCAGCGCCGCGAGCGCATGCGGCGTTTCCGCTACGCCATGGGCTGCCGCGAGCACCGCCCGGTCGCACGTCGCCCAGCGATGCCGAAGCTGCCCGAGCACGAACCGCGCGACGTCGTCCTGCGTCTTCACGGCGCCCTCGGCGTGAAGCGACTCGAGCCCCCAGGAGAAGGCGATCCCGCCCGCGGGGAAGAAGCTGTCGGCGTGCTGCAGGCAGGCGAGGAGCGAATGAGGGTCCAAATGCGGCGTCCTGTCCCTGTTGGTGCGCCCGTGACCCGTCGGTCGCGGCGCCCCGTTGCACGCTTCCGACTGGCCGCGGCTAGACGGTCAGGTAGGAGTGGATGCGGCTCTCGTCCACGTCGTGCTTGGTCGCCTCGTACACGAGCTCGCCGCGCTCCATGATGAGGAAGCGGTCGGCGATCTCGTGGGTGAAGGAGAGCACCTGCTCGGACACGACCATCGCGAAGCCGCGGTCGACCTTGAGCCTGTTGAGCGCGCGGGCGATGTCCTTGATGATCGAGGGCTGGATGCCCTCGGTCGGCTCGTCGAGGAGCAGCACCTTGGGGTTGCTCACGAGCGCGCGTGCGATGGCGAGCTGCTGCTGCTGGCCGCCCGAGAGGTTGCCGCCGCGGCGCGCGCTCATCTCCTTGAGCACGGGGAAGACGTCGAACACGTACTGCGGGATGGCCTTGTCCGGCGCGTTCTCCATGCCGGCGACGATGTTCTCCTCGACCGTCAGGTAGGGGAAGATCATGCGCCCCTGCGGGACGTAGCCCATGCCGGCAGCAACGCGGTGGTAGCTACGCGCCTTCGTCACGTCGCGCCCGCGCAGCGAGAGCTTGCCCGACCGGACCGGCAGCAGGCCGATCAGCGACTTGAGCAGGGTCGTCTTGCCCATCCCGTTGCGGCCCATGATGGCGACGGTCTCCCCCTCGGCAAGCGAGAAGCTGACGTTGCGGATGACCTGGCTGTCGCCGTAGAAGACGCTCAGGCGGTCGACGCCGAGGACGGCGCCCGCGTCAGTGGCCAAGGTAGACCTCGATCACGCGCTCGTCCTTCTGCACGTCGTCCATCGACCCTTCGGCGAGCAGCTTGCCCTGGTGGAGCACGGTGACCTTGTGCGCGATCATGCGCACGAAGGCCATGTCGTGCTCGATGACGACGATCGATCGGCCCTGCGAGATGCGGTTGAGGAGGGCCGCCGTCTGCTCCCGCTCGCCCGGGCTCATGCCGGCCACCGGCTCGTCCAGGAGCAGCAGCTCCGGGTCCTGCATCAGCAGGAGGCCGATCTCGAGCCACTGCTTCTGGCCGTGCGAGAGCAGCCCCGCCTTGGTGTGGAGCTGATCCTCGAGCGCGATCTCGCGCGCCACCGACTCGATCTTCTCCTGGACGTCGGGGCCGCGCTTCCAGAAGAGCGAACCGACCGGGTCGCGCCTGCGCGGATAGGAGATCTCGAGGTTCTCGAGGACGGTGAGGTCCTCGTAGATCGACGGGTTCTGGAACTTCCGCCCGACCCCGGCGCGCGTGATCTGGAACTCGATCATCTTCTGCAGCTCGTAGTTCTTGAAGCGGATCGTGCCGGCCGTCGGCTTGGTCTTGCCGCAGATCATGTCGAGGAGGGTGGTCTTGCCGGCGCCGTTCGGGCCGATCACGCAGCGGAGCTCGCCCACGTCGACGTAGAAGTTCAGGTCGTCAACGGCCTTGAAGCCGTCGAAGGAGACGGTGAGCCCGTCGACCTGCAGGATGAGGCCGGTCGTCAAGCCTCGACCCGCTTCTGGTCGCCGCCGGTCATGCGGTCGAGGATGCCCGCCAGGCCGTTCGGCAGGAAGACCACGACGAGGATGAACAGCGCCCCGATGAAGTAGAGCCAGTACTCGACGAAGTTCTCGGAGAAGTAGGTCTTCGCGGCGCCGACGATCACCGCGCCGTAGACCGTGCCGATGAGCGAGAGCCGGCCGCCCACCGCGGCGAGGATCACCATCTCGATCGAGGAGACGATGCCGACCAGCGAAGGCGACGCGAGGCCCACCTGCAACGTGAAGAGCGCCCCGCCGATCGAGGCGAGCATGGCGGCGACCCCAAACACGAACGCCTTGAAGAGGGCCGGATCGTAGCCGGAGAAGCGGACACGGTCCTCGCGGTCGCGGATCGCGACGAGGATCTTGCCCAGGCGGCTGCGGATCATGAAGTTGCCCGCGAGCACCATGACGAGCAGGATCGCCGCCGTGACGAAGTAGAACTTGGTGCGGATCCCGTCCGCGTTCAGCTCGATGCCGAGAAAGGTCTTGAAGTCGGTGATGCCGTTGATGCCGCCGGTGACGCCCTGCTGGCCGACGATGACGATGGCCATGATCGCGGCGAGCGCGAGCGTGATGATGGAGAAGTAGACGCCGCCGACGCGCTTGCGGAATACGAAGAAGGCGAGCACGAAGGCGAACAGCGCCGGGAGCAGGGCGATCGCCGGCAGCGTGAACCAGAAGTGATGGAAGGGCTCCCACCACCACGGCAGCTTGTCGACGTTGTTCCACACCATGAAGTCGGGCAGGTTCGACCCGAAGAACTGCGACAGCGCCTGCGCCGAGCTCGCGCTCTCGGTGGACTCGAGCTTGAGGTACATGGCCATCATGTAGCTGCCGAGCCCGAAGAAGATGCCCTGGCCGAGGCTGAGGATGCCGGTGTAGCCCCAGATCAGCACGATGCCGAGGGCAGGGAAGGCGAAACAGAGGTACTTCGCGACCAGGCTCAGCCGGAACTCCGAGAGCGCGAGCGGCGCCACGACGAGGAGCAGCACCGCGAGCACCGGGAACGCGAGCCGGCCGACCGCGGTCGCCCCCGCGGTCACCACGGGCCCCGCGCTGCCCTTCGCGCCGGTGGCCGTCATCGTGCCGTTCGCCATGGCTAGCGCCTCACCTTGCTCGCGAACAGGCCGTTCGGACGGAAGTACAGCGCGACGATCACGAGCAGGAGGATCGACGCCTTGGCCATCGAGCCCGACATGAAGTACTCGAAGGTCGACTGCGCCTGGCCGATGATGAAGGCCGACAGGAAGGTCCCGAGCAGGCTCTCCACGCCGCCGAAGACGACCACGATGAACGTGTCGACGATGTAGAGCTGCCCGGTGACCGGGCCGGTGGAGGCGAGCATCGTGAACGAGCTGCCGGCGATGCCGGCGAGGCCGCAGCCGAGCGCGAAGGTGAGGGCGTCGACGCGCTCGGTGTGGATGCCCGCGGCGCCGCTCATCGCGCGGTTCTGCGTGACGGCGCGGATGCGCAGGCCCCAGCGCGTCCTGAACAGGAAGAAGTACAGGGCGATCCCGACCACGAGCGCGAGGCCGATGATGAAGATGCGGCTGAGCGGAAAGGACGAGCCCGGGAGGAACGACGGCGACCACGCTCCTTGCAGCCAGCTCACCGTAGGCACGCCGACTTCCTTCGGGCCGAAGATCTGCCGGAAAGCCTGCTGCATGACGAGGCTCACGCCCCAGGTCGCGAGCATGGTGTCGAGCGGCCGCTTGTAGAGGAAGCGTATGAGACCGCGTTCGAGCAGGAGGCCGAAGACGAAGGTGACCAGGAACGCGATGAGGATGCCGACGAGGAAGTAGACGTTCTCGAAGCCGGGCAGGTACTGCCTGAAGAAGAGCGAGGTGGCGTAGGTCATGTACGCACCGAGGGCCATCAGCTCGCCGTGCGCCATGTTGATCACGCCCATCAGCCCGAACACGATCGCGAGCCCCAGGGCCATGAGCACCAGGATGGTGAACAGGCTGAGGCCGTTGAAGGCCTGCATCGCGAACGCGTCGAAGGTCATCTCGCTTCTGCGAAGGTGAGGGCGGGCGCGGGCCGCGAAGGGCGGGGTCGGCGGCCCGCCGGGCCGCCGACCTGCGCGTGCGTCAGAACTTCGGGAACGGATTCGGCTCGATCAGCGGCGACTCGTAGATCATGTCGATCTGGCCGTCCTTGCGGAACGTGCCGATGCGCGCGTGCTTCCAGAGGTGGTGGTTCGTCTTGTGGAACTTGATGTTCCCCTCCGGGGCGTCCATGCCGAGGTCGGACGACGCGTCGACCACCTTCTGCACCTCGAAGCTCTTCGCCTTTTCGGCGGCGAGCTTCCAGAGGTACACGGAGATGTAGCCGCACTCCATGGTGTCGCCCACGACGCGGTTCGGCCCGTACTTGGCCTTGAACGCCTTCACGAACTTCTCGTTCGCCGGGTTCTTCAAGCTCTGGAAGTACCCCATGCAGGACATGAAGCCCTCGAGGTTCTCGGGGCCGATCCCGGAAGCCTCCTCCTCGGAGACCGCCATGGCGCAGAGCGCCTGGTTCTTGCCGGTGATGCCCGCCGCGTTGAGCTGCTTGTAGAAGGCGACGTTGCTGCCGCCGACCACGGTGCTCCAGATGACGTCCGGCTTCGCCGACTTGATCTTGTTGATCTCGGAGGCGAACTCGATCGAGCCCAGCGGATAGTAGCTCTCGCCCACGACGCTGCCGCCGATCTTCTTGAGGTGCAGGTTCGCGATCTTGTTCATCGTGCGCGGCCAGATGTAGTCCGAGCCGATGAGGTAGAAGCTCTTGCCCTTGTTCTTCATCAGCCAGTCGAGCGAGGCGATGGCCGACTGCGTCCCCTCCTGCGCCGTGTACATGATGTTCGGCGACTGCTCGAGGCCCTCGTAATAGGTCGGGTAGTAGAGCAGCCCCTTGTAGCGCTCCATCACGGGGAGCACCGCCTTGCGCGAGGCCGAGGTGTAGCAGCCGAAGATCGCCGCGACCTTGTCGTTCTCGAGCAGCTTGCGCGCCTTCTCGGCGAAGGTCGGCCAGTCGCTCGCCCCGTCCTCGACGATCGTCTGGATCTGCATCCCGTTCACGCCGCCGGACTTGTTGATCTCCTCGATGGCGAGCTTCTCGGCATCGACCACCGAGGCTTCGGCGATCGCGATGGTGCCGGTCAGCGAGTGGAGGATGCCGACCTTGACCGTGTTCTGCGCGAGGGCGCCCCTCGGCCAGATGAACGGAGCGGGGACGGCGGCTGCCGCCGCGGCGATCACGCTCGACTTGAGAAAGCTGCGCCTGCTGGTCTTGCTCATTCGGATGTCCTTTCTTATTTAGGGGTAAGGTTGGTTTCGTCTTCCTGCCGAACAGGAACCCGCCGTTACGCGCACCCGAAGCGTTCGGATGTCCGGTCAGCTCCGCTTTGGTGCCAACAACGAAAAAGCCCATCGCACAGACCTCGGGTCTGCACTGATGGGCTCCCGTGCCTTGCCCCGGGACCTCCTTGTCCGCGCAGGCGCCATCGTCGACTTCGACGTGCAGCGCCGGGCTGTTCCCCGGCCACGCGTCCGTCCCTCATGCAACTACCAAGCCATCCGCGTTGTGAAGGACCTCACGATTGCGCGCCTCGGTGCGCGCGTGGCGGATGTTGTGGCTGCCTGGCTGCGTGGTCAACCCCTTGCGTAGCTCGGCATCCCGCTGGCGCACGGCTGCCGCGATGCATCATGCGGCATCGACGGGAGGGCGCAAGGCCGGTGGCGAGCACCTTCAGGGTGCGGAAGCGACGCACATGCACCAAATAGCGGCGGCGCGCCGCCAGCGCTGCGGCGGCCGTCGCCGGCGCTCGCGGCGCGATGCGCAGGGCGTGGGCGCGTTGCGGAGCCCGACCACAAGCGACACACTGCGCGGTCGCGCCGATGCCGGCGTTCCGGGCGGCGCGCGGCACCCACCGCATCAGCTTCACCACCCAACCCGAAAGAGCACGCATTGAACGCGCCATCCAAGCAGGCACCCTTCCGCATCGGGGTCCTGTACTCCGGGACCGGCGTGACGGCCGGGATCGAGCGCTCGATGCGCCTCGCCACGCAACTCGCGGTCCAAGAGATCAACGCGGGTGGCAGCATCGACGGGCGCGAGATCCAGCTCGTCGCGTACGACCCGGAATCGCGGCCCGGGCGCTTCCGACAGCTCGCGGAGCGGCTGATCCTGGAGGACGGGGTCCGCGTGATCCTCGGCTGCTACATGTCGAGCACCCGCAAGGCGGTGATCCCCGTGGTCGAGAAGTGGCACGCCCTCC
>Ga0209254_10006487_pt1 | contig 10794 bp, 9 predicted proteins | sample FrelakmetDIP11DI_FD_187148 | JGI IMG/M metagenome (GOLD analysis project Ga0209254, IMG submission 187148) | Freshwater lake sediment microbial communities from the University of Notre Dame, USA, for methane emissions studies - DIP11 DI (SPAdes)... | ecosystem: Environmental > Aquatic >... | reverse complement strand
GTCATCACGACCTCGGTGAGGAAGCCGGACGCCATCGAGTATCCGCCCGGCGAGTGCGCCGCGTAACCATTCGAGGCGAGTCCCGCCGACAGCTCGAAGCCAGCCTGGCCCGAGGCAATCATGAGCAGCACGAACGCGCCGGCGATGCCGCCGAGCACCTGCGCGACGATATAGGGCAGCACCTCGCCCACCGGGTGTCGACCGCCGGCCCAGAGGCCCAGCGTGACCGCGGGGTTCAGGTGGCAGCCGGAGATATGACCGATGGCGTAGGCCATCGTGAGCACGGTCAGGCCGAAGGCCAGCGACACGCCCACGAGGCCGATGCCGACCTCCGGAAACGCGGCGGCCAGCACGGCGCTGCCGCAGCCGCCGAGCACCAGCCAGAACGTCCCGATGAATTCCGCGGCGAGTTTCTTGGACAACGGCATGCGTATCTCCTGTACTCGATGCTCGGGTATTGCCAGTTCGCTCCGCCCGGCAATCGAGCCAGTCGGTGCGGCGCCAGGCATCTTACCGCTCGCCGGACTCACCTGGCTCGGGCAGCACCTTGCCTGGATTCATGATGCCCTTCGGATCGAGCGCTCGCTTGATGGAGCGCATGACCTCGAGATCCACCGATCCCTTGTGACGCGCGAGCGCGCCGCGCTTCAGGCGGCCGATGCCGTGCTCGGCACTGATGCTGCCGCGAAAGCGGCGTACCAGTTCGTACACGGCCTCGTGTATCGCGGGGGCCTTCGCCAGGAACTCGCGCGCGTCGCCGCCGGAAGGCACGCTCACGTTGAAATGCAGGTTGCCGTCGCCCACGTGGCCATAGGTCACCATGCGCCCGCCGGGCACGATGGTGAGCACGGCCGCGGTGGCTTCCTCGGCGAAACGCGGCAGCGCCGCCACCGGCACGGATATGTCGTGCTTGATGCTCGCACCTTCCATCCGCTGCGCCTCCGGTACGGACTCGCGCAGCCGCCAGAGCGCGTCGCGCTGAGCAAAGGACTCCGCGAACGCCGCGTCGAGGACCAGACCGTCTGCCATCGCGGCGGTCAGCTCGGCCTCGAGCAGGCCGCGCAGCGCCGGGTCCTCGCGCGCGGTGCTGACTTCGCAGAGCACGTAGGCGAGCTGCGCGTGCCCGAGCGGATCTGCGATGCCGGGGATGTGCCGCGTGGTCATCTCGACCGCACTGCGAGGCAGGTACTCGAAGCTCGAGACCAGGTCGCCGGTCGCGGCACGCAGCCGCGCGAGCAGCGACACCGCCGCGCCCAGTCCGGGCACGGCGAGGAACACGGTCTCAATCGTGCGCGGTCGCGGGAAAAGCTTGAGGCTTGCCGCGGTGATGACGCCCAGCGTGCCCTCGGCCCCGATGAAGAGATCGCGCAGGTCGAAGCCGGTGTTGTCTTTGCGCAGACTGGTCAGTCCGTCGAGCACGCGACCGTCGGCGAGCACCACCTCGAGCCCGAGCGCGAGTTCGCGCGCCACGCCGTAGCGCAGCGCGTTGAGTCCGCCGGCATTGGTCGAGAGATTGCCGCCGATCTGGCAGCTGCCTTCTGAGCCGAGCGACAGGGGGAAATAGCGATCGACCGCTGCCGCCGCGGACTGCACATCGGCGAGCAGGCAACCGGCCTCGACCGTGATCGAGAAGTTGGCTGCATCGACCTCGCGTACGCGATTCATTCGCGCCAACGACAGCACGACCTCGTCCCCGCGGCCGTGCGGCGTTGCGCCGCCGCAGTAGCTCGTGTTGCCGCCGTGCGGCACGACCCCGACTCCGAACTCGTGACAGATCGCGAGCACGCGCGAGACTTCGTCCGTCGAAGACGGTCGCGCGACCAGCGGCGTGGCGCCGCGGTAGAGCCCGCGGAAGTCGGTGAGGTAGGGCTCGAGATCGCCCGCCAGCTCGATACATCCGGCCGGCCCGAGCGCCGCGCGGATTCGGGCCACGGCCTCGTTGACTGCACGGAGGGATGCGGCGGCGGCGCTCTGCGGCATGTTCGACTTATACCGTGTAACCGGTCGCCCGGGGCGGGCAGCTCAGGCCGGCTGCGGTTTCGCGAACCGGGCCGCGGCGAGCGCCACGGCCACCGCGACAACCAGCACGAGTATCGAGGCGAGAGGGTTGGTGAGCAGTTGTGGCGCGAGCAACAGCAGCAGGCCGAAGCCCAGCATCATGAAGCCCGAGACCAGCTTCAGTATGCGGCCCTCGCTCTCGGTCAGCTTGCGCGCGCCCATGGTCCGCACGAACACGATCACGATGGCAAGCAGCGGAATCACGTAGATCACGTTGTAGACGGCGAGCCACGCGTAGTACTGCCAGGTGTCGAGCTTCGCGAGCGTCAGCACCCGCGTATAGACCATGGGGAAGCCGGCGGTGCACAGCAGCTCGTAGGAGTTCGCGACGATCGCGAGCAGCACGGTGCTCGCCAGCATCGGACCCAGGCTGCCGGAGGCGACCACGCCGCGCATGCGGCGGAACAGACCGGGTTTCGCCGACTCCGGGATCGAGAGACTCGGGCCTTCCTTGAACCGGAAGAAGTCCTTGATGTTGAGTGCGGCGACCGCAAGCGCGAGCAGCCCGGCGACCAGCGTGATGATCCTCAATTCGCCCGCGACCAGAAATACGTTGAGCCAGGCCGCCATGAACACGAAATAGACGAGGCCCGAGAACAGCACGAACGTGCCTCCGACCACCGCCATGCGGGTTCGGCTCTTGGCGTGAACCAGCAGGCTCAGCAGGAACAGCAGCACGAAGAATGCGCAGGGGTTGAAGGCATCCATGCCCGCGAGGACCAGCGTGAGCACCGGCAGCGACAACGCCTTCGCATCGATCGCTCCGACGAACGGCAGGTGGACTGTCGTGCCAGTCCGTTCGTCGTCGATGGCGCTGCCGGCGCCGGACATCGCTCCACCGCCGGGTACCGCGGCCGTCGCGACGGGATTGGCGAGGCGCTGCGCGTGGCAGTTCTCCAGTGCGCTGGCGATCTCGGTGCCGGTCGTCTCCGCGGAGTCGTACCCGATCAGTACCTGCCGGCAGAAAATGAAACCCGGCACCGACAGTGCCTGCGTTCCCAGCGACAATGCGGTCTCGTAGTAGAAGCGGGCGTTCTTGCGGTTGTCCTTGACAGCGAACTTCTGTACCTGGAGCCAGGGCCAGCGAGCTGCCAACTCGTCGATAAAGGGTGCGGCCGCCTGGCAGTGCGGGCAGGTCGGTGAATAGAAGTAGTACAGGCGCACGACGGGCGTGCCGTCGGCCGCAGTGCCGTACCAGAACTCGTCCGACTTCGGGTCCGGGTCCGCGTGAACCAGAGCGGTGCAGAGCAGCAGGAACAGCAGGATGGGCAGTCGGGTCCAGGACATGGTTCGCTCGAGTTGGCGTCGCGGGAGTGCGCGCATGATAGCGGCGTCGTGCCCCTCAGCGAATCACGTTGCGGGGGTCGGGCTGCTCGGCTGACGACGCCTGGCTGTAGTCGCCGAAGGGCCCGTCGCGACGGGCCACGGCCGCGCGCACACCCTCACTGCGCGCAATCTCGATGAACCGCTTCGCGTCGGGGGTATTGCGCATCAGGCCATCGAGGATCGGCCCCAGCGTCTGGGTGGCCGCGAGGCCCATGTTCTCGTAGGCCTGGTTCACGACCAGCTTCATGGCGGAGAGCTGGGACAGCGGGATCGACGCGAGCTGCCGCGCGCGTCGCAGGACGGTCTCCTCGAGTTCGGCGAACGGCACGGCCGCGTTGATCAGCCCGCAGTCGGCGGCCTCTCGACCCGACAGCGGCCGCCCGGTGAGTGCGTACTCCTTGGCGCGCGTCAGGCCGAGGCGGTAGATCCACATGCCGGAGAGATATGCGCCCCACATGCGCGAGTAGGGCGTCCCGATGCGTGCGTCTTCGCTTGCGATCACGAGGTCGGCGCAGAGCGCGTAGTCGCTGCCGCCCCCCACGCACCAGCCGTGCACCTGCGCGATCACCGGTTTCGGCGAGCGCCAGAGGCTCATGAATTTCTGCGTTGGCGCAAACGCCGAGGCGGTCGCGAACATGAAGTCCTTGCCTGGGTCCCACTCGCCGTCGCTGGTGATGTACTCGTCCCATTGATGGAACCCATCGCCGAAATCGAACCCGCCGCAGAAGGACCGGCCTGCGCCGCGCAGCACGATCACCCGCACGCGCTCGTCACGAACGGCCGCGGTCACGGCGGACTCGAGCTCCTCGGGCATGGGCGGAACGATGGTGTTGAGCGACTCCGGGCGATTGAGCGTGATCGTTGCAATTGCCTCGTCGACGGCGTAGAGCAGGGTCTCGAACTGCATGGCTGGTCTCCGGTCGTGGCAGGCATGGCGGACTGCGGCCAATGCTACAGTCGCAGCCTCAGCCCCCGGGGCACAACGCGCAAGACACCCGCAGGAGATACGTCATGGCCGGCTACGTCGATGGTTTCGTCATCCCTGTGCCGAAGCGAAACGTCGCGGCCTACCGGCGCATGTCGCGTCGCGCCGGCAAGATCTGGCGCGAGCACGGCGCGCTGGACTACGTTGAGTGCATCGCCGATGACGTGAAGTCGGGCAAGCACACGTCCTTCCCGCAGGCGGTCAAGCTCAAGCCCGGCGAGGTCGTGTGGTTCTCGTGGATCCTCTACCGTTCGCGTGCTCACCGCGATCGCGTGAACGCCAAGGTCATGAAGGATCCGAGGCTCGCCTCGATGATGGATCCCAGGAAGATGCCGTTCGATGGCAAGCGCATGTTCTGGGGCGGCTTCAAGGTCTCCGTCCGCGTCTAGCCGCGCCGCGCCGCTCCGGTCTCGCGCTCGACGTCCGCGAGGAACTGGTCTTCGCCGGCTCCCTGCATTCGCGCGCCCCAGGCAGGGTAGAGGGTCGCGAATTCGGCGGTAATGAGCGCCAGCGGCACGTCGTCGAAGCTGCCGCGGTCCGCCACGTACTCCATGTGGCGGCGACCTTCGCGGTCGAACGGGTGGTAAAGGGAATCACTGTGGCCATCGAATTCGAGTGGCCGCAGACCAAAGCGGTCGCACAGCTCGAGGTTGAACGCCGGCGTCACCTTGACCCAGCGAGCATCGAGATAGATCTCGGTGTAGCCGTGCCAGTGGAACACGTCTGTCTGCATGATGGCTCGCATGCGTGCGGTAGAGAGGTGGTTTCGCACGTCTGCGAAGCCGACCCGCGCCGGGATGCCGACGGCGCGGCAGGCCGCCGCGAGCAGGGTCGCCTTGGGCACGCACCACCCATAGCCCTTCTCCAGCACCGTGCTCGCGCGCATGCCGGCGGGCGCGAGATCGATCCGGTAGGGGTCGTAGCGGAACCCGTCCCGCACCGCGTAGTAGAGCGCGACGGCGCGCCTCCGGTCGTCGATTCCGCGCGCCTCGCTGGCCGCGAAGTCGGCGACGGCAGGATGCTCGCAGTCAATCAGGTCCGTCGGGGAAAGAGTGAGGTCATTCATGGCGTCGGGACGATTGCACGATCATGATTACCTTGATTGGCGGTCCCGGCAACGCTGCCGGTGCGGCGCCAACACGGATAGGTGTTTCCCGCAGTGGTCGCCTGTGGCAATCTATCTCCGGGCTGGAACGTTGAAAGGAATGACTCGGTGTTCCGGATGGACCCGCCGCGGCTGCAGCAGGCGCTGGCCGAACTCGAGGAAGCCACGCGCGATCACGAGGCGTGGTACCGGGAATTGATGCGCAGCATCGTCTGCCGCACTTCCGCTCCCCCAGGCGATCTCGAAGCCGACCGACACCGGCATTGCCGATTCGGTGAGTGGTACTACGGCCGCGGCCGTGAGGAACTGGGCGAGCAGCGTGCCTACGGCGCGATCGAAAGCGAGCACAAGCGCCTCCACCGGATCGCCGCGCGTGTATTGCGGGCGACGGCCGCCAACGAGACGATTTCCACGGACGACTACGACGAACTGGTCGACGGGAGCGACAAGCTGCGGATCGAGATCAACGCCCTGCGCCAACAGATCGAGGCTGCACTCAATAGCCGCGATCCACTGACCGGCGCATTCGGACGCAGGGAGATCCTCCCCACGCTGCACGAAGCCATCGAGCTCGCACGCCGTGGCGTGCAGCCTGCCTGCCTGGCATTCATGGACATCGACCACTTCAAGGAAATCAACGACAGGCACGGCCACAGGGCCGGCGACGCCGTACTGACCGGTGCCGTCCGCCATGTCACCGGCCACCTGCGGGCCTATGACCGGCTGTTCCGTTACGGCGGCGACGAGTTCCTGCTGCTGCTGCCCGGTGTGCACATCGAGGTCGCGCACCGACTGGTGGACCGCCTGCGCACCGGTCTGGCCAGGAGCGTGTTCGCCTCGACTGAAGCGGGATTGCCGATACGGGCGACAGCGTCGTTCGGGATAACGCCGCTCGAGCCGGACCTCACGGCCGAGGAGTCGATGGACCGCGCTGACAAGGCCTTGCTGGTGGCGAAGGCCGCGGGGCGCAACCGGGTGATTCGCTGGGATCCGACCGTCACTACGGCCCGGCTGGAGGCCGCCACGACGGCTGCGGTAGAGCCGCCGAACGATCGGGCCTCCCACGCCTAGCGCAGGCCGCGCCCATTGGGCGCAGCCGGACGCAGGCCGGGCGGTCAATACCGTCCGTGAGTCTTGTACAGATAGTTCGTGAGCTCGGCGGTCTGCATCGAGAGTCGACGCTGGATTTCGTGCACGACCCGTACGATCGCGCGCATCACGTGGTAGACGACCTTCGGGCGCGTCTCGAGCAGGCCCTCCAGGGCGTCGCGACTCAGTCCCAGCACGCGCGTGTCGCTCAAGGCGACCAGCGACGCATAGCGTGTGGCACCGTCGAGGAAGGACAGTTCGCCCACGACGTCGCCTGGCCGGATGGCGTTGAGTGTCAGCTCGCTGTCGGTACCGGCGGCCTTCACGACGCCGAGTGCGCCGCTGGCAACCACGTACAGGTGGTCGTCCGCCGCGCCCTCCTGCACGAGGACCTCACCCTGCTTCAGGTCGCGCAGCGTCATCGCGCGAGCCAGCACCTTTCGCTCGTCGTCGTTCAGTTCCACGGCCAGCTTCGACTTGCTCAGGCCTTCGAGGATCGCGGGTTCTTGCATGCGTGCGCTCCTGGCAGGAAATTTGGCCTGCGGGCCGGATTCTCACGGTCCGGTTGCCGCCCGGGTAGTAGGTGAAACCCGCTAGATCACCGCCGGTGGCGCGGTCTGGCGAGCCGCCCGGCCTTCACGGGCGGCGAGGGTTCCTTGATCGCGGCGTAAGCGGCCAGTGCGGCCGCGCGACTCTCGCGGAAGTCCACGACGGGCGCCGGGTAGTCGCGCCCGAGTCGCACGCCGGCCTCGGCCAGCACCGCCGCGGGCGCTTCCCACGGCCGATGGATCCAGGCGTCCGGCAGTCGGGCGAGTTCGGGCAGCCAGCGACGCAGGTACGCGCGTTCCGGGTCGAAGCGCTCGGTCTGCAGCATCGGGTTGAAGATGCGGAAGTAGGGGGCCGCATCCGCACCGCAGCCCGCGGTCCACTGCCAGCCGAGCGTGTTGTTGGCGAGGTCGGCGTCCACCAGCGTGTCCCAGAACCAGCGGGCGCCCGCGAGCCACGGCTGGCGCAGGTTCTTGGTCAGCAGCGAGGCCGCGATCATGCGCACCCGGTTGTGCATCCAGCCCGTCGCCCAGAGCTCCCGCATGCCGGCGTCGACCAGCGGATAGCCGGTGCGGCCGCGCTGCCAGGCCTCCAGACAGTGCTCGTTCGGTTCCCAAGGGAAGGCGTCGAAGCGCGCGTCGAGCGGTGCGGTCGGAGTGGCTGGAAAGTGGTGCAGCAGGTGGTGGGCGAAGTCCCGCCAGCCCAGCTGGCGCACGAAGCCCTCGACGGAGACCTGCGCCGCCGGGTGTTCCGCCACCGCCGCGCGAGCCGCCGCCAGGCATTGTCGTGGACCGACCTCCCCGAAGTGCAGATGAGGTGACAGTCGCGAGGTGCCCGGCAGGTCGGGGCGGTTGCGACCCTCGCCATAACGGCCGAGTGCGGTGTCGACGAAGGCCTCGACGCGCGCCAGGGCGCCGTCCTCGCCAGGGGTCCATGCGGCCTCGAGGCCGGCGTCCCAGCGCAGACGCGGCCGCAGCCCGAGTTCCTCGAGCGCGAGACCGCGCGGAGCGGGCCACGGAGCCGGGACCGCCTCCGGTGGTGGCAGGGGTCGGGGCAGCGAATCGAGCCGGGCGGCGCCCGCGCGCCAGAACGGCGTGAAGACGCGGTATGGCCCACCCTGGCCCGTGCGCAGTTCCCAGGGCTCGGCGAGCAACGCGGCATTGAAGCTGTCGCACTCGAGTCCCGCCCCGCGCAGCGCGGACTTGATGCGTGCGTCGCGCTCAACGCTGGTCGGATCGTAGAGACGGTTCCAGTACACGGCGGTCGCGCTGGTCTCGCGGACCACCGCCTGCAGGACCTGCAGGGAGTCACCGGCGCGCAGGCAGAGGGCCCCGCCGCGAGAGCGCAGCGACCGCTCGAGTTGCGCGAGGCTGTGGTGCAGCCACCAGCGGCTCGCGCCACCGGGCCGCCAGTCGCCGTCCTCCCCGGGGGCGTGCACGTACAGCGCCACGATGCGGCGTGCGCGTGCGCAGGCGGCGGCGAGTGCCGGGTTGTCGGTCAGTCGCAGGTCGCGGCGGAACCAGACGATGGCAGTCGCGGGGTCACTCATGGCGCGATTCGAAAACGACAGAGCCGGGCGTCGAAAGGCTCGAACGCCCGGCTCAGGTAGCGGAGCGGGTCGCCGGCGACGGCGATCCGCTGAAGCAGGCGCGGCCGGTTCAGACCGGGCTGGCCTTCAGCGCCGCGATCCGCTGCTCGAGCGGAGGATGCGTCATGAAGAAGCGCTTGAAGCCTTCCATGCGGCCGCCCGCAATGCCGAAGGCCGCCATCTTGTCCGGCAACGGGCCGGTATGGCGCTGCTTCAGCCGCTCGAGCGCGTTGATCATGTGCTCGCGGCCGGCGAGGCGCGCACCACCTGCGTCGGCGCGGAACTCGCGCTGGCGCGAGAAGTGCATGACGATGATCGTGGCGAGCAGGCCGAAGACGATCTCGGAGACGATCGTCGCGACCCAGAACGCCGGGCCATGGCCTTCCTCGTTCTTGAAGATCACCCGGTCCACCGTGTGACCCACGACGCGCGCCAGGAAGATGACGAACGTGTTCACGACGCCCTGGATCAGCGTGAGCGTGACCATGTCGCCATTGGCGACATGGCTCACCTCATGGGCGAGCACGGCCTCGGCCTCCTTCTGCGACATGCTGGCGAGCAGCCCGGTGCTCACGGCGACGAGCGCCGCGTCGCGTCGCGCGCCGGTGGCGAAGGCGTTGGGCTCAGGCGAGTCGAAGATGCCGACTTCCGGCATGCCGATCCCGGCGAGCTGCGACTGCTGGCGCACGGTGTTGACGAGCCAGCTCTCGGCCGAGTTCGCCGGCTGAGTGATGACCTTGACGCCCATCATGCGCTTGGCGGTCCACTTGGACATTGCCAGCGAAATGAAGGCGCCGGTGAAACCGACGACCGCGGCAAAGACCAGCAGCGCGCCGAGGTTGAGGTCCACGCCCCGCTCGTCGAGGATGCCCTCGAAGCCGATCAGTCTGAGGATGATCCCCAGCAGGACGACGACGGCCAGGTTCGTTGCCAGGAACAACACGATGCGTTTCATCTTCTCGTCTCTCCAGCGGGCGTGAAAGGACGCCCGTTGAGTGGGGTTGAACGGTTCGTATTCAAGTCCACCGACCGGTCCCTGCGCAAGACGCCATCAGGCGCCTCCAGGCCGCCCAAGTGGTTTCGGCTGCCGCGTAAGACCTTGCCGGCGCAACGGAAGTTCCGGCCGTGCCCGCTCTCATGGGCTTCTTGAAAAACGTCGCCGGCGAGGTGACGGGTGTTCGTTCGTCCGTGATATATGTCCGGATTCAATGACCCGCAGCCGACCGAAATCCGCGCCTGCGCGGGCAGCCGAATCCGCAGAGGGCTCGAGCCGGATCGCGAACGCGATCCAGGAACAGCAGCGGGTTCTGTCAGCAGTCGCGGCACTCGACACCGTGGGCGTCGAGGATGTACACAGGACCCGCGTCGCTGCGCGCAGGTTGCGCTCCGTGCTCAAGACCTTCGGACCGCTACTCGAGTCGCGCCGGGCGCGGCTCTACCGGGTGGATCTGCGCAGTTATGCCCGCGCGCTGGCCGGGGTACGCGAAGCGGACGTGCGCCGGGAGTTGCTTGCGGCGATTGCCGGCCAGGATACCTCTGTGCCCCCGGCGGAACGCAAGCGACTCGACCTGCTGCTCGAGGACGCTTGTATCGGCGCCCGCGAGGCGTTGCGCCGCCATCGCAGTGAGCCCGGTTGGGCGGCACTGTGCGGGGCCCTGACGCGTCACGCGGCAAACGAGGCACTGATCGTAGAGCACCAGGCCAGCCTTGCACGGGTGCTGTCGATGGTCGCGCTCGCGTGGCGTAAGCCCGTGCGTCTGCTCAAGGTCGAACCGGATTCCGCCGATGAGCTGCACGAGCTGCGTCTCGCACTCAAGCACTGCCGTTACGCGCTGGAGCCGGTGGCCGACGTTGCGCCCAAGGCGACGGCGAGGCTGTTGCGGCGGCTGCGCGGAGCGCAGGACGCGATTGGCGAGCATCGCGACCTGATGCTGGCCGAGCACTGGTTGCGCTCGAACGAGCGGCAGCTCGGCCGGGAACTCTCGGCGCAGCTGGTCAGCGATCTGCAGCGTCGTGAACGACAGCTGCGGCGGCTGGCCGCACGGCGCAGTCGTAAGGTGTACGAGGCGTACTCGGTGTGGCGGGCGGCCACCCGCC
>Ga0209254_10006486_pt1 | contig 10794 bp, 8 predicted proteins | sample FrelakmetDIP11DI_FD_187148 | JGI IMG/M metagenome (GOLD analysis project Ga0209254, IMG submission 187148) | Freshwater lake sediment microbial communities from the University of Notre Dame, USA, for methane emissions studies - DIP11 DI (SPAdes)... | ecosystem: Environmental > Aquatic >... | reverse complement strand
CGGCCATCTACGAGATCAAGGGAGCCGCGTCCAGCAGGAGCCGGGCCGAGATTGGGGCTGAAATCCGTGACATCGCGAACCGGCTGATCAAACGCGGAGTCCAGGGGATCGTGGCCGGCTGCACCGAAATTCCGCTGGTGCTGAAGCCCGGCGACCTCGATGTGCCGGTTTTCGACACGCTGCTGCTGCTGGCGCGGGCGGCCATCGCCGCCGCCGGCCAAAACCCCGTCTAAGGCAGAATGGCCCCGTCTTATAGGACAGCAAGCTTGTTCTTTGTGGGAGTGGCTTCCAGCCACGATGCAATCGCGGCAAGAGGCCGCTCCCACAGAAAAAGAGATCAATTTCCTGAGCAGGAGGGAAATTTGAACCGCGCACGATTCCCGCGGCGGCATGCCGACTGCTCGCCGGCGTTGTATGCGTATCTTGATAGCTTTTGGGGAGGATTATGAATGGCACGGGGCAGAGGGCATAGAGCACAGAAAAAAACCTTCAAAACCCTTTGCCCTATGCTCTCTGCTCTATGCCCTATAGAAGTTTTGCCACCACCAGCGTCACGTCATCCTCCTGCGGGGCTTCACCGCGAAACGCCTTTACGGCTTCAATGACGGCGGCCTGGATGCCGGCGGCCGGCCGGGAGGCGTTGGTGCTGATAACCCGGCGGACACGCTCGGCCCCGAAAAGCTCACCGGCGGGGTTGCGGGTCTCGGTGATCCCGTCGGTGCCGATCACGACCACCGAGCCCGGCGTCCACCCCTGCCGGGCGTAATCCCGGTATTCGGCGTTTTTCAAGACGCCCATCACCATCCCCTCGCCGTTAAGCTGGCTGAAACCCCCGTCCGTCGCGCTGTAGACCAGGGCGGGCTCATGCCCGGCCCGGGCCCAGCGCAGGGTTCTTGCAGCCGGGTCGATCTCGAGGAAAAACAAGCTGATGAACCTGCCGGTCGGGTCGCTGTCCCGGGTTACATAACGGTTGACCTCGCGGGCCAGTTGGGCGGGGCTCTGATAGCGTTCGGCCTCGGAGAGCAGGAAGGCGCGGGCCGATGCCATGAAAAGCGCCGCGTCGATCCCGTGTCCGGAGACATCCGCCACCACGATGCCCAGCCGGTCCCCCGGCAGCCGGACGTAGTCGTAGTAGTCTCCGCCGGTTTCTTGGCAGTAGATGCTCGTTCCGGCCAGGTCGATCCCCGGGATGCTCGGCGGTGCGGCCGGCAGCAGGGTTCGCTGCACCTCCTCCGCCAGCTGGAGGGCCGTGATCAGCTCGATCCGGTGCCGCAGGCCCTCGATCATGGTGTTGGTGTGGCCGGCGATCAGGCCGAACTCGTCGCTGGTGGCCACCGGCACCATCCGGCTGAGATCCCCGTTGGTCACCCGCTCCAGCACCCCGGTTTCGTTTTCGAAGAGAAGCTTCAGGTTGCGCGAATACGAAACGATCAGATTGATGGCGAGCCCCAGCAGCACGGCCATGATGAACAGCACCTCGTAGGTCACCGAAAGGATGGCCTCCCGGGTGGCGTTCGGATCGCTGCCGACCGTGGTCAGCCAGGACATGTCGCGGGCGAGGACCAGCAGGTTGACGGCCGTAACGCAGAGCGCCGTGGCGACCGCCACCAGCGTGAAGCGCCGGGTCATGGAATAGAGGCGCTTGGGCGGCGCTTCTGCGGTATTGCTGGCGAGCGCCTGCAGGATGATCGTGCGCTCGCGGGCGAGCGACATGTCGAGGGCGATGAAGAAGCCGTAGATGGCCGCCCCGAAGACGAGGCTCAGCGTGCTCATCATGGGAAAGCCGTGAACGGCAATATTCAGCGCGGCTGCGATCAGCCCCGCCGCAGTGCCGGAGAGCAGGTCGAAGACGAACTGCCGCACGGGTTGGGACACTTCCTTTGCGGATGCGACCCACCGGCGCTCGAGCGGGCGGCGCAGGGCCAGCACTGCAGCGTAAGCCGCCAGGATGTGCACCCCCAGCCTCACGGGGGGTAGCCCGGCCATGAACGGTCAGACTTGGCCTCCGTAGACGCTCAGAATGACCACGGCCAGGACGTAATGGATGATGATGCGCATGGCACCGCCTCTGCATGCGGGTTGGCCGGTCATCAGAAGAAGACTGCTGGCATACGACCGGCATTCAACTGACTATTAAGACACGAACTTCCGCTGTCAATCAAGGCGGCGGCCGGGCCTGTCCGGCCGGCGTTAATGTTTTGACAAGTGATCGCCGCTGAAGGTATATAAACGGGCGCTCTCCAACGGTTCGATTGAGACGGGTCGACCGCTTGCGCGCACGGAGGTCAGGATCGCGGCATGGACTTCTTTCTATGCGTCATCGGAATGGTTTTGGTCGTCGAGGGGCTTCCGTATTTTGCATTTCCCGCCCGGATGAAGGCCTGGATGGCCCGGATCACCGCCGCCTCGGAGAGAAATCTGCAGGGGGTTGGACTGGCTCTCATGGCGGTCGGGCTTTTATTGGTGTACCTGGGGCGATCCTGATGGGGGGCGTGGCCGGCCGTTCTACCGCCTGCGGCACTCTGCCCGGCCGCGCAGGCAACCTTCTATGTATTCCCTCGCCGATTACGATTACGAACTTCCCCCGGAGCTGATCGCCCAGCAGCCGGCCGAGCGCCGGGACCACTCGCGGCTGCTGGCGCTCGATCGCGCCACGGGTGCGGTGACGCACCAGCGGTTCGAGGACCTGCCGCGTTTCCTCCGCGCGGGGGATGCCCTGGTCGTCAACGACACGGCGGTGATCAAGGCGCGCCTGCTGGGCCGGAAGGAGAGCGGCGGCCGGGTCGAAGTCTTCCTGCTGGATTACGCCGGCGGCCGCCGGCAGGGCGATTCCGGCCGGTTCACCTGCGAATGCCTCGTCAGGTCCTCGAAGCCGTCGCGCGTGGGCGCACGCCTCTTTTTCGAACCCGGCATGCGCGCCAGAATCACCGGCATAGGCGACGGCACCTGCCAGGTCGAGTTTGCAGGCGACGGCGATTTTGACGCGGTGCTCGAACGCGTGGGGCATGTGCCCCTGCCGCCCTACATCCGGCGCGCGGACGCCCCGGCGGACCGCTCGGCCTACCAGACGGTCTACGCCGCCGCGCGCGGAGCGGTGGCCGCGCCGACCGCCGGGCTGCACTTCACGCCCGAGCTTCTCGATGAATTGAAAGCCCGCGGCGTTGTCATCGCAACCATCACCCTGCACGTCGGTTATGGAACCTTTGCCCCCGTGCGGACCGAGGATATCCGCGCGCACCGGATGCACGCGGAGCGGTTTACCGTACCCACGGCGGCCGCGGACGACGTCAATGCCGCCCGGGAGCGGGGCCGCCGGGTGATTGCGGTCGGCACCACCTCGGTGCGCACCCTGGAGGCGGCCGCCGCCGCGGGCGGCATGATCGCCGCGGGCAGCGGCTGGTGCGAGCTTTTCATCTATCCGGGTTTTCGTTTCCGAGCGGTCGACGGCATCATCACCAATTTCCACCTGCCGAAGTCGACGCTGCTCATGCTGGTCTCCGCCTTTGCCGGCCGCGAGCGGATCCTGAAGGCCTACCGGGAAGCGGTGGCCGCGCGCTACCGGTTTTACAGCTACGGGGATGCGATGCTGATTCTTTAGGAAAGCGGCATAGCGCAAAGGGCATAGGGCATAGAGTAAAGGACAGGGCGTTTTGGGCTCTTGCCCTCTGCTCTCTGCCCTATGCTGGGCCAGACGGGTATGGAAGAGGAAAAGTTTAAATTTGAAATTGTCGCCGAATCGACAAAGACCCGCGCCCGCGCCGGCGTCATGCAGACCGCCCACGGGCCGGTGGAAACGCCGGTGTTCATGCCGGTGGGCACGCTGGGCTCGGTCAAGTCGGTCACTCCGGAAGAACTGACGGCCTGCGGCGCGCAGATCATCCTCGGCAACACCTACCATCTCTACCTGCGGCCGGGCCGCGAGGTGCTCGGCCGATTCAAGGGCCTGCACCGGTTCATGCACTGGCCGCATGCCATCCTTACCGACAGCGGCGGCTTCCAGGTGTTCTCGCTCGCCAAGCTGGCCAGGATCTCGGCGGAGGGAGTCACCTTTCAGTCGCACATCGACGGCTCGACTCACCTGTTGAGCCCGGAAAAAGCCATCGAGATCCAGGGCTGGCTGGACTCGGACATCATGATGTGCCTGGACCAGTGCACGGCCTATCCGGCTTCTTTCGATGAGGCCCGCCGGGCCGCCGACGTCACGCTGGCCTGGGCGCGCCGCTGTAGAACCGCCTGGAAATCCTCGGAAAAGCGACACCAGGCGCTGTTCGGCATCGTCCAGGGGGGCATGCACCCGGAACTGCGGCGAGCGTCGGCGGAGGAACTGGCCGGGCTCGATTTCAGCGGCTACGCTCTCGGCGGCCTGAGCGTCGGCGAGCCCCTCGACCTCATGCTGGCCACGGCCGACGCGGCGCTGCCGCTGCTCCCGCCGGGAAAGCCCAAGTACGTCATGGGGGTCGGCCGGCCGGAGGACCTGATCGATCTGGTCTGTCTGGGCGCGGACATGTTCGACTGCGTGCTGCCCACCCGCAACGCCCGCAACGGCCAGTTGTTCACCCGGCGCGGGGTCGTCACCATCACCAACGCCTGGTACCGCGAGGACCCGGATCCGCCGGACCGCGCCTGCGCCTGCTACACCTGCCGGAATTACTCCCTGGCCTACCTGCGGCATCTGTTTCTCTCCAGAGAGCTCCTGGCCTACCGCTTAACCACCATTCACAACATCCATTATTTCCTGCAATTCATGCGCGAAATCCGGGCCGCCATCCTGGCCGATGAATTCGAGGCGTTCAAAAAGCGCTTTTATGAAGACCGGGAAATCTGATATAGCTCGGGGAACTTGAAGATACTGGATACTGGATACGGGATGCTGGATACCGGATGGCCGATACTCGATAGGTGAAATGCCCTTTTATTTCATCGAGTATCCAGGATCGCGCGAAGCGCCCATCCAGTATCATTCGGTATCCAAAATGATGTCTGCCGTTGTGTCATCCACAGGTGAAAAGGAGGCCTCTATGAAAGAAAGAGTGCAGGCTGCCATCGACAGGATCCGGCCCATGCTGCAGAGGGACGGCGGAGACGTGGAACTGGTGGACGTGCAGGAGGGCGTCGTCACCGTGCGCCTGCGGGGCGCCTGTGCCGGCTGCCCCATGTCTCAAATGACCATCAAGAACGGTATCGAGAAATTTCTCAAACAGGAGATTCCCGAAATCGTAGCGGTGCAGGCGGCGAAGTAGGGGGGGTGAAAATTCCAATTTGCGATTCTAAGGAGGGCGGGCATGAAGATCCTAAAAATCGACCATCTGGGCATTGCCGTAAAGAGCATCGAGGGCGGGAAGAATTTCTGGACGGACGCGCTGGGCCTCAAGCTCGAGGGCACCGAGACCGTGGCCGAGCAGAAAGTGACAACCGCGTTTCTGCCGGTCGGTGAGAGCGAGGTCGAGCTGCTGGAATCCACCGCACCCGACGGACCCATCGCCAAGTATCTGGAGAAGAAGGGCGAGGGGATCCAGCACATCGCCTTTCGCGTGGAGAACCTCGAGGAGGCCCTGGCCGAGCTCAAGGCCAAGGGGATCCAGCTGATCGACGAGAAGCCGCGCAAGGGCGCCGGCGGGGCGCGGATCGCCTTTCTCCACCCCAAGGCCACCAGCGGCGTGCTGGTGGAGCTGTGCGAACGCTGAAAGGCGGATACTCTTACCTGACTTCAATGGATTCCGGCTAAGGGACCGCCGGAATGACACTATGGATGGGCGTCTTTGACTCTGATCTGAATTCAAAGTCAGGGGTCTCCGTTCAAACCGGCCAAAGGCCGGCGGCCCCACTGGATACTGGATGCTGGATACTCGATAAGAGAGAAGGATTTTGCTTCTATCGAGCATCCAGAATCGCACGAAGCGCCTATCCAGCATCGCGTTGGAATAAGCGACTTCTCTGTCTGAAAGAACCAACGGCTTCAAGAACTCTAAAAGGAGGAGACTACGGCCATGCCCCAACACCCCGATACCGCCAAATGGAAAGAGCTCGCTTCCAAGGAGCTGCGCGGCAAATCGCCGGATTCGCTGAGCTGGAAGAGCCCGGAGGGCATTGTGGTCAAGCCGCTTTACACGGCCGAGGACCTCGAAACGCTCGAGCACCTCAACAGCCTGCCGGGGTTGCCGCCCTATGTGCGCGGGCCGCGGGCCACGATGTACACCCACCGGCCGTGGACCATCCGCCAGTATGCCGGCTTCTCCACCGCCAAGGACTCCAACGCGTTCTACCGCAGAAACCTGGCCGCCGGCCAGATGGGGCTCTCGGTCGCATTCGACCTGGCCACCCATCGCGGCTACGACTCCGACCACCTGCGGGTATCGGGCGACGTCGGCAAGGCCGGTGTGGCGGTGGACAGCGTCGAGGACATGAAGATTCTCTTCGACCAGATCCCGCTCGACAAGATGTCGGTGTCCATGACCATGAACGGCGCCGTGCTGCCGGTGCTCGCGGGCTACATCGTGGCGGCCGAGGAACAGGGGGTCGGCCAGGGCCAGCTCACCGGCACCATCCAGAACGACATCCTCAAGGAATACCTCACCCGCAACACCTACATCTATCCGCCCGAGCCCTCCATGCGGATCGTCTCGGACATCATCGCCCACTGCTCCAAGCACATGCCCAAGTTCAACACCATCAGCATCAGCGGCTACCACATGATGGAAGCCGGGGCGAGCTCGGTGCAGCAGTGCGCCTTCACGCTTGCCGACGGGCTGGAGTACGTGCAGGCCGCGCTCAGGACGGGGCTCGGCATCGACCAGTTCGCGCCGCGGCTGTCCTTCTTCTTCGGCATCGGCCTGAATTTCTTCATGGAGATCGCCATGCTGCGCGCGGCGCGGTTCCTGTGGCACAAGCTCATGAGCCGGTTCAACCCCAAGGACCCGCAGTCCTCCATGCTGCGCACCCACTGCCAGACCTCCGGCTGGAGCCTGACCGCGCAGGACCCTTACAACAACATCGTCCGCACCACCCTGGAGTGCCTCTCGGCGGTATTGGGCGGCACCCAGTCCCTGCACACCAACTCCTTCGACGAGGCGGTCGGGCTGCCCACGGATCTCTCGGCGCGCGTCGCCCGCAACACCCAGCTCATCGTGCAGGAGGAGTCCCAGGTCTGCCGCGTCATCGATCCGCTGGCCGGGTCCTATTACGTGGAAGCCCTGACCGACGGCATCATCCGCGAGTCCTGGAAGATCATCCAGGAGGTCGAGGGCCTGGGCGGGATGGCCAAGGCCATCGAGACCGGCATGCCCAAGCTGCGGATCGAGGAGGCGGCCGCTCGGCGGCAGGCGCGCATCGACCAGGGCCTGGACGTCATCGTCGGCGTGAACAAATACCAGATCAAGGAGGACGTGAGCCTGGACGTCCTGGAGGTATCGGCGAGCGTGCGCGACGAGCAGATTGCGCGCATAAAGGAGATCAAGGCCAAGCGCGACACCGCCGCGGTGAAGCAGGCGCTGGAGGCCCTCACCCGGGGCGCCGAAAGCGGCGGCAACCTGCTCGAGCTCAGCATCCTCGCCGTGCGCGCGCGGGCGACGGTGGGCGAGGTCTCCGACGCCCTGGAGAAGGTCTTCGGCCGCTTCGTGGCGACCACCCGCTGCGTGTCCGGGATCTACTCGGCCGAGTACGGGGACAGCGCGATCATCCAGACCCTGCGCAAGCGCACCGATCAGTTCAAAGAGCGCGATGGGCGTCGGCCGCGAATCCTGGTCACCAAAATGGGCCAGGACGGCCATGACCGGGGCATGAAGGTCATCGCCACCGGCTTCGCCGACCTGGGGTTCGACGTGGACATCGGTCCGATGTTCCAGACGCCGGAGGAGGCCGCGCGCATGGCGGTCGAAAACGACGTGCACGTGGTGGGCATCTCCACCCTGGCCGCCGGCCACAAGACCCTGGTTCCCGAGCTGGTGCGGGCGCTCAAGAAGGAAGGCGGCGAGGACATCCTGGTGGTGGTGGGCGGAATCGTCCCGCCCAAGGATTACAGTCTGCTTTCCGCCGCGGGGGCGGCCTGCGTCTTCGGCCCCGGCACGCCCGTGACCGAGTCGGCGAATCAGGTGCTGAATGCGCTTGAGAAACGTTGACCCAAGAGTCCGTAAGCCCGTTGGCCCGTGCGCCCGTTGGCCCGGAAAAACCATTATTTCTTTCAACGGGCTAACGGGTCCACGGGTCCACGGGTAAACCTTTCCGATGAAACCCATCGACCCGCAAACCTACATCGACGGCGTCCTGGCCGGCGACCGGCGCATGCTGTCCAAGGCCATTACGCTGATCGAAAGTGCGCTGGCGAGCCACCAGGAGGCGGCCCGCCGGATGCTGAGCGCCCTGCTGCCCAGGACCGGGGCCGCGGTGCGCCTGGGGATCACGGGGGTCCCGGGCGTGGGCAAGAGCACGTTCATCGAGAGCTTCGGCACGATGCTCGTCGGGGAAGGCCACCGGGTGGCCGTTCTGGCCGTCGACCCCAGCAGCGCCCGCAGCGGCGGCAGCATCATGGCCGACAAGACCCGCATGGAGAACCTTTCCACCGATCCGCGGGCCTTCATCCGGCCCTCCCCCTCCGGGGGCACCTTGGGCGGGGTGGCGCGCAAGACCCGGGAAACCATGCTGGTATGCGAAGCGGCGGGCTATGACGTCATTATCGTCGAGACCGTGGGGGTCGGTCAGTCCGAGACCACGGTGGCCTCGATGGTGGATTTCTTCCTGGTGCTGCTGCTGGCGGGGGCCGGCGACGAGCTGCAGGGGATCAAGAAGGGCATCCTGGAGCTGGCCGACGCCCTGGCGATCAACAAGGCGGACGGCGATAACATGGGCCCGGCGAAAAAAGCCGCCAAGGTCCTGGAGTCGGCCCTTGGCCTGCTGCAGCCGGCCTCGCCGCTCTGGAAACCGCCGGTGCTCCTTTGCAGCGCCCGGGAAATGACCGGGATCGATGCGATCTGGAAAAGCGTCCTCAGGCATCGCGAGGTCTTCTCCGCTTCGCGGGAATTGGAGGAAAAGCGGCGGCAGCAGGCCGTGGACTGGATGTGGTCGCTGGTCGATGACGGACTGAAAGAGCGCTTTATCCGGCAGCCGGAGGTCAAGAAGCAGCTGCCGCGCATCCTGCGCGAGGTCGAACGGGGCGCCCTCGCCTCCACCGCCGCCGCCGACCGGCTGCTTTTTTTGCTTGACAATAAATCCGCTGAATAGGATTTATTTAAACTTTATAAAAACTCCAGGAAAGGAGTGGCAGATATGGGCACCACCGAGGATAAAATCAAGGAACTGAAGGCCCGCGAGGCCAAGCTCCTCAAGATGGGCGGTGACAAGGCCGTGGCCCAGCACAAGGAGAAAGGCAAGCTCACCGCACGGGAGCGCCTGAACCTGCTCTTCGACCCCGGCACGTTCCGCGAGCTCGACATGTTCGTCAGCCATCGCTGTTCCAATTTCGGCATGGAAAAAGTGGAAATCTCCTCCGACGGAGTCATCACCGGCCACGGGCTGGTCAACGGCCGGCCGGTGTTCGCCTTCTCCCAGGATTTCACCTCGCGTGCCGGCAGCCTCGGTGAAATGCACTCCCGGAAGATCTGCAAGGCCATGGACCTGGCCCTGAAGGCCGGGGTGCCCTTCGTCGGCATGAACGACTCCGGCGGGGCCCGCATCCAGGAAGGGGTGGACGCGCTGTCCGGCTACGGCCAGATCTTCTACCGCAACTCGGCCTGCTCGGGCGTCATCCCGCAGATATCGGCCATCATGGGGCCGACCGCGGGCGGCGCGGTCTACTCCCCGGCCATGACCGACTACGTCTTTATGGTCAAGAACACGAGCTACATGTTCATCACCGGTCCGGAGGTCATCAAGGCCGTCACGGGCGAGGAGATCAGCTTCGAGGCCCTGGGCGGGGCCAAGACCCACAATGAGAAAAGCGGCGTGGCGCACTTCGCCTGCGAGAACGACGCCGACTGCATCGCGCAGATCCAGCGGCTGCTCGCCTACCTGCCGGCCAACAACATGGAAGACCCGCCCGTCGTCGCCGGCGGCGACGACCCGCGCCGCACGGCGCCGGAGCTGGACCGCATCATCCCCGACCAGCCCGGCAAGGCTTACGACATGAAGGATGTGATCCGGGCGATCGTCGACAACGGCGAGTTCTTCGAGCCGCACCAGTTTTTCGCCCAGAACATCATCGTGTGCTTCGCGCGGCTGAACGGCCGCACCATCGGGATCATCGCCAACCAGCCTAAGAGCCTGGCCGGGTGCCTGGACATCAACGCCTCGGACAAGGCCACGCGCTTCATCCGCTTCTGCGACGCCTTCAACATCCCGATGCTCACCATCGCCGACGTTCCCGGCTACCTGCCGGGCAGCAACCAGGAGTGGGGCGGCATCATCCGCCACGGGGCCAAGCTGTTGTGGTGCTATTCCGAGGCCACGGTGCCCAAGCTCCTGCTGGTGACCCGCAAGGACTACGGCGGGTCCTACCTCGCGATGTGCTCGCGGGACCTGGGCGCGGACATGGCCTTCGCCTGGCCCACGGCGGAGATCGCCGTCATGGGCGCCGAGGGCGCGGCCAACATCATCCACCGCAAGGAAATCACCGAGGCCGCCGATCCCGGGGCCAAGCGCAAAGAGAAGATCCAGGAATACGAGGGCCTTTTTTCCAACCCGTACGTCGCCGCCAGCCGCGGCTACATCGACGCCGTGATCCTGCCGAGCGAGACCCGGCCGCGGCTGATCGACGCCCTGGAGACCATGTGCGGCAAGCGCGAGCTGCGGCCGCCCAAGAAGCAC
>Ga0209254_10006485_pt1 | contig 10794 bp, 8 predicted proteins | sample FrelakmetDIP11DI_FD_187148 | JGI IMG/M metagenome (GOLD analysis project Ga0209254, IMG submission 187148) | Freshwater lake sediment microbial communities from the University of Notre Dame, USA, for methane emissions studies - DIP11 DI (SPAdes)... | ecosystem: Environmental > Aquatic >... | reverse complement strand
GTCGCGCAGCTCGTCGGGTCGCACCTGCGCCGCTCATCGGCGCCGTGACAGGTTGGCGTAGGCAGATCCGCGTATCTTCGGCTTTTCCGCGAACCTGCGCCGCGTTGCGCGCACTCGCGACCGCCGCCGCGATCACCATCGCGCTCGCAGCGCTGCTCGCGGCAAGCCCCTTGCTCGATCGCGCCATGGCCGCGATGCCGTCCTCCGTGCGCGCTGCGTTTCCCGCGTTCGCGATCGCCTACGCGGTCGCGCTGGCGCTCGCCGGCATGCTGATGGCATGGAGCGCACGGCGAAAGCAGCTCTGGACCGGCGCCGCCGCGCTCGCGCTGCCCGTCGCGGCCCTGCCGTTCCTGTCCGCACCGCTGATGACGGCGATCGCGGAGGCGAGCTCGTCGGCCAGCCTCGCCCGCGCGATCGAGCGCGCGGCGCCCGGCGCGCAGGTGATCGGCGTGTCGATCTATCCGACATCGCTTCGCTACTACCTCGACCGTCCGGTGCTGGTGACGACGAACGACGGCGCGGAGCTCACCAGCAACTACGTGGCGAGCCGCTACGCCGAGCTCCGCGAACATCCCGGCACGCCCCTGCGCGGCTGGTACTGGTGGTACTTCGCGCTCGATGCCTGCGCCGAGCCGACGGTGTTCGTGATCGAGGCGGCGAAGCCGGAGGCCGCGTACCTGGCCGCGCGCCTGCCGCGGATCGCGACCGGCGGCCCGGGCGGCAAGCTCGCCGCCTATGGGCCGTGCACGCCCGCGCGTCCCGGGGAGCCGCGCTAGTGTGCGGCATCTGCGGCGTGGTCTCGCGCAACGGCGCGCCGCTGCGGCGTCGAGACGCCCTGCAGGGAATGCGCGAGACGCTCGCGCACCGCGGCCCCGACGGCGCCGCCGGCGCCGACTTCCTCGACGCCTCGCTGCAGATCCGCCGCCTCGCGATCATCGACCTCGCGCACGGGGATCAGCCCTTCACGTCGCCCGACGGCAAGGTGGCGATCGTCTGCAACGGCGAGATCTACAACGCGACGGAGCTGCGCCGCGACCCGGCGGCCCTCGGCTATCCCTTCCGCTCGCGCTCCGACGTCGAGTCGATCCTGCCGCTCTACCTCGCCTACGGCGACGCGTGCGTGGAGCGGCTCGAGGGCATGTTCGCGCTCGCGATCTGGGACGCGCGCAAGCGCCGGCTGCTGCTCGCCCGCGACCGCACCGGCGAGAAGCCGCTCTTCTACGCGAGCGTCGGCAACGAGGTCGTGTTCGCCTCCGAGACCAAGGCGCTGCTCGCCTATCCGCGGTTGGACGCCACGCTCGACCCGGTGGCGGTCGCGACCTTCCTCGCGCTCGGCTACGTGCTTCACCCGCGCACGATGCGACGTGCCGTGCGCAGCCTCCCGCCCGGCTGCCGCCTCGTTGCCGATGCCTCCGGCGTGCGCGTCGAGGCGTACTGGCGGGCCGAGGCGCAGGCAGCGCCGGCAAGCGGTGCGCCGCCCGACCTGCGCAGCGCCGCCCGCGAAGTCCGCGACGCGCTCGAGCAGGCGGTCGCGCGCGAGCTGATGTCGGACGTCCCGGTCGGCGTGTTCCTGAGCGGCGGCCTCGACTCCTCCCTGCTCGCCGCGCTGGCGGCGCGGCACTTCGACCCCCGCGGCATCTTCACCTACACGGTGTCCTTCGGCGATCCGTCCTACGACGAGAGCGGCCCCGCTTCGCTGGTCGCCACGCGCCTGCAGACCGCGCACAGCGCCGTGCCCTGCGACCGCTGGAACCTGCGCCGCGCACTCGGCATCGTCACGGAGCAGATGGACGAGCCGCTCGGCGATCCGGCGATCCTGCCGACCTACCTCCTCAGCGAGGCGGCGCGCCGCGACGTGAAGGTGATCCTCTCCGGCGAGGGTGCCGACGAGCTCTTCGGCGGCTATCCGACCTATCTCGGCCACCGGGCGGCCGGTGCGTATGCGAGGCTCCCCGCGAGCGCTCGCAACGCCTTCTCGCGTGCGGTGATGGCCTGGCCGTCCTCGCCGGGCAAGGTGACGATCGAGTTCCTGCTGAAGCGCTTCGTCACCCACGCCGCGATGCCGCCGCTCGCACGACACTTCGAGTGGTTCGGCGCGATGGGCCTCGGACGCCTCGACGACTTCCTCGGCCCGGCAGCCGCGGCCGGGCTCGATCAGGCACGCGCCGAACTGCAGGCAAAGGGCGAGGTCGCGCTCGCCGGCCGGAAGACGCTCGACGGCGTCATGCTGCTCGACTTCCTCACCTATCTCCCGGACGATTTGCTGGTGAAGGTCGACCGCGCATCGATGATGGCCTCGGTCGAGGCGCGCGCGCCCTTCCTCGACCGACAGGTGGTGGAGCTGGCACTCGGCCTGCCCGCAACGATGAAGGTGCGGCGGCTGCAGACGAAGGCGGTACTGAAGGAAGCGGCCCGCACGCTGCTGCCGCCGGAGATCGTGGGCCGACGCAAGCGCGGCCTCAGCGTGCCGATCGCGGCCTGGATGAACGAGGAACTGCGCGCCGAGGTGGACCGCGCCTTCGATGCGCAACGCCTGCGCGCCGAGGGCTGGATCCGCCCGGAGGCGGTGCGCCCGCTGCTGGACGAGCATCGGGCCGGCACCGCAAACCATGCGCGGCGCCTGTGGCCGGTGTTCATGTTCCAGCGCTGGCTGGAGCGCTGGGGCGCCGCCCGAGACCGAGAGGACGACCGTGAGCAACTCCATGCAATTCCGGCGCGGCGCTGGGGCTGACGAGAGCAAGGCGCCGCTGCGGCCGAACGTCATCCCCGCGCGAAAGCGCGAAGAGCTTGCCGAGGGCGCGAACGGCGCGCCGGCGCCGGCACTCTCCGTCGTCATCCCGGTGCACGACGAAGCGGAGAACATCGGGGGACTGCTCGAAGAGGTCCGGCGCGCGCTAGGCGACGTCGTGCCCTTCGAGATCGTCGTCATCGACGACGCGAGCCCCGACGACACGGTCGCGCGCCTGGACGCGTGCAGCGCGGTGATGCCCGAGCTCCGCGTGGTCTGCCATCGGCGCAACGCCGGGCAGAGCACGGCAGTGCACACCGGCGTGCGCACCGCGCGCGGCGCGCTCGTGGCCACGCTCGACGGCGACGGCCAGAACGACCCCGCCGACATCCCGGCGCTCCTTGCACGCTATCGCGAGGCGGCCGACGGGCGGCCGGTGCTGATCGCCGGACAGCGCACGCGCCGGCAGGACTCCTTCGTCCGCCGCGCGTCGTCGCGCATCGCCAACGCCGCGCGCTCGCGCGTGCTGCGCGACCAGACCCCGGACACCGGCTGCGGCCTGAAGCTCTTCGCGCGCAGCGACTTCCTCGCCCTGCCCTACTTCGACCACATGCACCGCTTCCTGCCGGCGCTGGTGCTGCGCTCCGGCGGGCGGGTGCTGTCGGTGCCGGTCAACCATCGCCCGCGTGGCGGTGGCCGGTCGCACTACGGCATCCGCAACCGCCTCCTGCCCGGCATCGTCGACATGATCGGCGTGGCGTGGCTCATGCGCCGCTCGAAGCTGCCGGAGGCCGTCGAGCGGCCGCGCCCGGTGCGCAAGGTCGGCGCCTGAACGGCCATGAGTCGTTCGCAACGTCGCCGCCGCGACGGTGCCGATCGCAAGGGGCGCGGGCGAGGCTTAGCCACGCCCGCGGGCGTGGGTGGCGCGTCCGTACCTCACCGCGAGCGGTGCCGCGGTCATCCCGTGCAGGATCACGCTGAGCAGCACCGTGAGCACGACCACTGCGAACACGCGCTCGTGCCCGGCGAAGCCGAACCGGTCGACGACGAGCGCGACATAGAGCACCGACGCGATGCCCCGCGGGCCGGACCAGCCGATGAAGAGGACGCTCGGCAGCGGCAGACGCGCGCCGAGCAGGGCGAGGCCGACCGGCAGCATGCGCACGACCGTCAGGCTCGCGAGCGCGTAGGCGAGCGCGCGCAGGTCCCAGTGGGGCAGCGCGGCGGGCAGGAACGCGAACCCGAAGAGCAGGAACACGAACAGCGAGAACTGCGTGCCGTCCGCCTCGCCGAACGCATGCAGGCGCTTGCGGAGATCGCTCGAGCGCACGGCGAGCGTGAGGCCGGCCACGTACGCGGCGACGAAGCCGTTCGAGTCGATCGCATGCGCGAGCACGAACGCGAGCAGTGCGAGGCCGGGCGTCAGCAGCCGCGCGTAGGTCTCCTCGATCCAGCCGCGTCTCCACGCGGCGTCGAGCAGCCGACCGGCGACCTGGCCGAAGACGAGACCGATCACGGCGCCGACGACGAGCTCCGCGGCGGCGGTGGCGATCCAGGACTCGCGCGTCGCCGCGCTCGCCGCCGATGCCGCGGCGAAGGCGAGCGCCGCGAGGAGCGGCGGCAGGACCAGGCCGTCGTTCAGCCCGCTCTCCACGTTGAGCGCGTCGCGGACGAGCTGCGGGACCGCTTCGTTGCGCAGGGTCGCGATGCCGAGCGCGGCGTCGGTCGGCGCGAGGATCATGGCAAGCACGACGAGCCACGCCCACGCGAGCTCCGGCAGGAAGAGCGCGCCCGCGAGCGCGCCGGCGAGCACCGTGAGCGGCAGGCCGACCGCCAGCAGGCGCACGGGGAGGCGCCACTCGCCGCGCAGCGCACGCCGGTCGATGCCCGCCGCGTCGGTGAAGAGCACGATCGCGAGCGCGATCTCGCCGATCGCGGCGAGTACGCGACTGTCCGCCGCGAGCGCGAGCTCGCCCGGCACGAGCCGCGACGCTGCGAAGCCGAGCGCGACGCACAGCATCGGCGCGGTGAACGGACCGCGCTCCAGCGGTGCCGAAAGCGCACCGAACAGCACGAAGACCGCCGCCGTGAGCGCGACGACCGTGTAGTAGGCGTCCATGTCTGCGAAGCTTGATTCCTGCGAGCGTGGTTGTGAAGCGGATTTCGCGACAGGCGCGGCCCGCGGTTCGCCGCGCGGACAGGCCGTTTGCGTACGGCCTGCGCGCCCGCCACGTCTCGTGCTCGCGAAGTCAGGACGGGAAGCGCGACAATACGCACCTCGATCGACAACCCGTCGCCGAACCGGCTTGCCGCGCATGAGTCGACTGCTGCTTTCCGCCCTGACGGGCGTGCTGCTCGCAACCGCGCCGCAGGTCGCGCCTGCGCAGTGGCAACCACCCCAGGCGACGACCGAAGCCGCCCGGAAAGGCGACGCGGCCGCGCAGTACCGGCTCGGTGAGATGTACGACCTCGGCCGTGGCGTGAAGCAGGACTACGCGCAAGCCGTGCGGTGGTATCGCGCCGCCGCCGAGCAGGGCCACGCGCAGGCGCAGTTCGCGCTCGCGGAGATGTACAAGAACGGGGACGGCGTCGCGAAGGACATGGCGGAAGCGGTGCGCTGGTACCGGCGCGCGGCCGACCAGGGCGAGCCGCGCGCGCAGCTGCTCCTCGGCGTGCTGTACGAGAGCGGCGTCGGCGTGCCGATGGACAACGCCGCCGCGGCGCAGTGGTATCGCCGGTCGGCGGAACAGGGCGACGCGCGCGCGCAGATGCTGCTCGGCAATCTGTTCGCGCTCGGCCATGGGGTGCCGAAGAACCCGGTGGTCGCGTACGCGCTCTACACCGTCTCGGCCGGCGTCGAACCGAAGGGCAATCCGTCCGCCGGCCATCGCGAACAGCTCGCGCGCGCGATGACGGGCGCCGAGATCGAGGCCGGCAAGGCGCTCGCCGTCGAGATGGCGAAGCCGGGCGCGTTCCCCGCAGCGCTGTCGCGCGCGCTCGCGGGCGCCAAGTGACACGAAAGCCGCTGGAGGTGAAACGATGCGCGCACTGCTCGCCCTGACGATGCTCCTCGCTGCGGGCTGCTCGCAGCAGCAACTGCAGCCGGTGTCGCCGGTCGTGGGACTGGAGGGTCCGCCGGCCTACAAGCTCCGCTGCCCCTACGAGGCCGAGTGCGCCAAGCGCGCCGAGTCGCTCTGCCCGGGCGGCTACGCGACGCTCAGCAACGACGACGGCATCTACGGCGTGACGAAGGTGGTGCAATGCCGGTGACATCGAGGATGCCGCTGCATCAAGGTCTGCCGATCGCCCTGGCCATCGCGACACTGCTCGGCGCCTGCGCTTCGCCGCCGAGCCGCATCGAGGCCCAGGAGGAAGTGCTCCTGACCTCGGGGTTCAAGGCCCGGTCGGCGCAGGACCTCAGGGGACAGAACGCGCTGCGGACGCTGCCGCCGAATCGGGTCGTGGCGGTGACGCGCGGCGGCACGACGATCTTCGTCTACGCCGACCCGGTGAACTGCAAGTGTCTCTACCGCGGGAACGCCGAGGCGTATCGTCGCTATCGCATCCTCGCCTCGGAGCGCAACCTCGCGGACGAGAAGGAGCTGTCGGCCGACCTGGCGATGCAGGCGGCGACACCCGACGAGTGGAACCTCGTGGAGCCGGAAGGCGCCTGGTAGGGTCGGCGAGCTACGTCGTTCACCACCCGCTCATCGACGAGGCGCGTCCGATCGTGCACGACACCGGGCTCGCCTCGGCAGCAACGCTGCTCCGCGCCCTCTGCGGGCCCGGCTGGCAGGCCATCGAAGTCGAGCTGCCGCGCGCCCGTCCGGCCGACGTGGAGCCCTACCGGCGACACTTCCGCTGCCCGATCCGCTTCGACGCCCCGCAGGCGGTGATCCGCTTTCAGATCGCCGACACGCGCCGGCTGCTGCCGACGGCCGACGCCGCGCGCGCAGGCGCGCGATCGAGGAGGCCGTCGTGGCGCGCCTCGATCGCCAGCTCGTCCCTCGGCTCTACCGGTCGCTGCGCCTGCTGCTCATCGAGGGCACGGTGTCGGGCGATGCGCTGGTGCGGCAGCTCGCCGTCCATCGCCGCACGCTCAACCGACGACTGCAGGATCAGGGGACCACCTTCAAGGCGCTGCTGGACGACGTGCGCTACGACATCGCCCGGCAGCTCCTGCGCGACACGCAGATGCCCATCCTCGAGATCTCCGGCGCGATCGGCTACGCCGACGGCAGCTGCTTCACGCGCGCGTTCCGCGGCTGGTCGGGCCTTGCGCCTGCGGCGTGGCGCGCGCGGTTCTCAAGGGGGGCGCCGGCATCCGTTGCCTCAGGCGCCAGCGCCGCGCGCGCCGGCGAAGCGCGGCCCAGGGGCTGAGGTCGTGCTCGAGGCAGCCGGAACCGCCTCGACACGGACGCCAACGAGGCGAACGCGCGCCGGCGCCCTACCCGGCCTTCACCAAGCCCGGCGGCTGCCACGTGCCTTCGCCGGGGGGCAGGATCGACGGCGGCTCGGCCTTCGGCCAGTAGAGCCGCATGACCATGTAGATCGGCCCGTCCGGCGCGGGCAGCCAGTTCGATTCCTCGTCCTTGCCCGGCGAATCCTTCTGGATGTACAGCGTCAGCGAGCCGTCGGCGTTCTTCTTCAGCGACGGCAACATCGGCGAGTTGATCAGGTAGCGGTTGATCGGGTTCTTGATCAGGAGCTGGGTCTTGCCGTCGTACATCGTCACCGACCAGAACGCGTTCACCGGGGGCAACTGGTCCTTGGCGAAGGTAAGCGTGTACTTGTGCTTGGCTCCGTCGAGCACCTCGCCGCTGGGCAACGTCTTGGTCAGCGGATACATGGCTTCGACGGCATCGTTGCCGTAGATGCCGCCCTTGGCGGCTGCGGCGCGCTTCAGCCAGTCGCCGTTGTAGAAGGCGCGGTCGCCGAAAAGCGAGCCGACCTTCCAGCCGTTGATGTCCTTCTGCCCGGCCTCCAGGTACTTGTCGACCTTGGTGTCGCCTTCCTTCATCGCCAGCAGGATGGCAGCCTTGTGCTCGACCGAAAGATCCTTGAAGTTGAACTTCTTGCCGGGGCCGATGCCGATGCTGGCGAGCTTCGCGCGGATCGCTTCTTCCTCGGGGCCGGCCGGCGCGAACTGCAGCGCGAAATCCAGGTACTCGAAGAAGTTGGTCTTCACCAGTTCCTTGTCGATCTTCGGGAAGTCGATCGTCGGCGCTGCCGCAGGAGCCGGCTGCTTGAGATACGCCGACAGCGGCTGGGCCACGTAGCCTGCCTGCACCTTCTGGACGTTGGGCATGTCCTCGGGGTCGATGAGCTGGGTTCGGTAAATCGCGAGAGAGAAATCGGTGGTCGAGCGGAACACCTTCTTGATGCCCGGCGGCGTTTCGCCCCTCCAGTTCGGGCCGACGACCATGTAGTCGCCAGCGTCGTTGCCGGTCGCGCGGCTGCCGATGTAGCCGTAGTTGAAGGTGTTGCCATCGGTCAGCTGCACCGAGTAGTAGCGCTTCTTGTCCACCGCCGGCACCGACAGAACCTGCGGCTCGGCGCGCAGGTCCATCCACAGCAATGAGTAGGGCGTGTCGCTGTTGGGCGTGACGACCGCCGTGTCCTGGTAGGTGAAGACGCGTGCCTCGTTGTGGATCTGGTTGAACGGCGCTTTCCACTGGCCCGAGCTCTTGTCGACGATGTACTCGTACATGACGGCATAGTTCATCACGATCGGCAGACCGTAGATGAAGCCTTCCTCCGCGATGGCCTTGGTCTCGGCGATGCCCGGCGCCGGCACGCCCTGCGCGACATCCTTCTTCCCGGCCTGCGTGACCGGGTCGGACTGCTTGCCGCATGCGGCCAGCAGCATCGCTGCCAGCGCCCAGACGAGAATGCTCTTTCGCTTGATGTTCATCCTTTCAACCCCCTTGATGTGGCACACCTCGGCGCGGGCCCCACGCACGGTCCCCCCCGCGCCGCTCTCCATGGTGTTGCCGATCACGCCGCGCTGGTCATGTTACCAAGAGCGGTTTCGAAGACTTCGCGTCGCGCTGCAAACGTTCGCGGTCATCGAGCAGGGCGCAAACGAAAAGAGCGGACGGTGCCGAAGCGCTTCGACATCGTCCGCCCTGCTCTCCGTGAGCGAGTCGGGGGCGCGCTAGTCGGCGCTCGCCTTCTGCCGCATCGCCGCCTCGAGCTTCTTGATCTCCTCGGGCGAGAGCTGCGGCCGATCGACCCGGATCGTCAGCTTGTTCATCTTGCCGGTGAAGGCGAACGGCGGCTTGTAGTCGGCGTCGTTCACGCCGGTGAGCGTATCCGACGCGATGTCGAAGCTCTCGTCCCACTGCAGGATCATCGGCAGCGTGCGCTCCATCTTCTTCGTCGCGACCACCTTGCCGTCGACCTTCAGGGTCCCCACCCCCGGTCGACCAACCCCGCTGAAGTTGTTGAAGACGAGCGTGCCCGCGCCCATACCGTCGTACTTGAAGTCGAACTCGACCGTGTGCTTGCCGGGTCCGAGCGCGTCAGGACCTTCCCACTTCAGCCGCTCGAGGTCCACGAGGTTCCAGAGGAAGACCGGCTTGCCCTTGAGCAGATAGAAGCCGTACCCGCCGAAGCGGCCACCGGACGTGACCAGGATGCCCTCGGCGCCCCCCTGCGGGACCTCGATGTCCGCGGTGATCGTGTACGAAGCATTCAGGATGAACGGCGAATCACCCTGCGGCAGCCCGACCATCGGCCGCGTGTAGACGAACTCGTTCCGCCCCGCGGTGATGTTCGGCCGCGGCGCGACGATCCGCGCCGCCACCGACGCATCGAGCGGCAGCACCTGGTGCTTCTTCGCCTCCGCCAGGAACTTCGCCCGCATCTCCTTCACCTTCTGCGGATACTTCGCGGCGATGTCCTCCGCCTGGTTGAAGTCCGTCTTGAGGTTGTAGAGCTGGAACACCTGGTTGTCGAGCGGATCGGGATTGGCCGGGCCGAACGCCTGCCACGGCGCGCGGTTGACCTTGGTGCTGAGGAGCCAGCCGTCGTCGTACAGCGCCCACTGCCCCATCATCTCGAAGTACTGGGTCTTATGGCGCGACGAGGCCTTGGCGTTCCGCTCGTCGAAGGTGTAGAGGAAGCTCGTGCCCTCGATCGGCGCCTGCTTGATGCCGTCGACGACCTCCGGCGCGCGGATGCCCGCAGCCTCGAGGATGGTGGGCACCACGTCGATCACGTGCACGAACTGCTCGCGCAGCGCCCCCTTGTCCTTGATCCGCGCCGGCCACGAGACGACCATGTTCTGGTTGATGCCGCCCAGGCGCGACGCGTTCTGCTTGAACCAGTCGAACGGCGTGTCGAAGGCCCACGACCAGCCGGCCGACATGTGGTTGTAGGTCAGGTCCGTGCCCCAGACGTCGTAGAACTTCATCTGCACGTCGACCGGAACCTGCACGCCGTTGAAGAACGCCACCTCGTTCGGCGTGCCGAGCGGCCCGCCCTCGGCGGAGGTGCCGTTGTCGCCGTTGATGTAGATGACGAGCGTGTTGTCGAGCTTGCCGAGGTCCTGGAAGTGCTGGATCACGCGGCCGATCTCGTAGTCGCTGTAGGCGGCGTACGCGGCGAACACCTCGACCTGGCGGATGAAGAGCTTCTTCTCCTCGGCCGACAGTTCGTCCCAGGGCTTGATCATCTCCTTCGGCCAGGGGGTCAGCTTCAGGTCCTTCGGAATGACGCCGAGCCGCTTCTGGTTCTCGAAGATGCGCTCGCGGAGCTTCTCGTAGCCGTCGTCGAAGAGCTTCATGGCGCGGATCTTCTCCACCCACTCCTTCGTCGGGTGGTGCGGCGCGTGCGTCGCGCCGGGCGCGTACTTGATGAAGACCGGCTTCGACGGATCGATCTGGTGCATCCGCGTCATGTAGTCGATGGCGTCGTCCGCCATCGCCGTGATCAGGTTCCAGGTACCTTCCTGACCCCGGAAGGGATAGATCTGCGTCGTGTTGCGGAACAGGTTCGGCTGCCACTGGTTCGCGTCGCCGCCGACGAACCCGTAGAAGTACTCGAAGCCCATGCCGATCGGC
>Ga0209254_10006484_pt1 | contig 10794 bp, 10 predicted proteins | sample FrelakmetDIP11DI_FD_187148 | JGI IMG/M metagenome (GOLD analysis project Ga0209254, IMG submission 187148) | Freshwater lake sediment microbial communities from the University of Notre Dame, USA, for methane emissions studies - DIP11 DI (SPAdes)... | ecosystem: Environmental > Aquatic >... | reverse complement strand
ACCCGCCCCATTGGTCAGGCGCCCCATCACCTGGGCGGGGGTATGCTCATCCAGGTAGCGCGACAGGCTGGGTATTTCTTCGGGCGGCATATCCGGCCAACCTTTGCGGTCGCCATGGGCACGCGTACCCTGTTTGGCTTCCTCCCAGGAGTCATACCACATGTAGAAGGTCGAATTGACGTTATAAAAATACTGTCCATAAACCTGCTTGCTGGTGCGGATGTAAGGGTAAACAGTCACCAGGAAAAAGAGACCCACCAGCAGGAGCATCAACCAGCCACGCAGCCCATTATTAATTTGCTCTTTCCGGTTTTCCATGCCACGGGAACGGTAGATGGTCCAGAGAGTTTTCAGGCTGATTGTGACCAGAAAAAGGATCAGGCCGGGAAGGATGGAAGCCTTGGTAAGGTGTGCCAGGCCGGCTGTAATCCCGGCCAGGATTGCCAGCGGCCAGGCTGGTTTTTGAATTAACCTTAACAGCATCAGGAAAAGGCACAGGTTGAGAAAATAAAAAAGCAGTTCAGCCTGGAAATAACCGGCTTTGAAAATAAACAGGGTGAAGGCAAAAATCAACAGCAGCACCAGGGCATGCAGTCCGTTAAACATTCGAAACAGGATTACCCCAACCAGGCCCAGCAGGACCAACGAGAGCACCAGGTTATTGTACTTTCCGGTAACGAAGAAATCCTCCACGGTCATGCCCGGCCGGTAAAACAGGGATTGCAGGAAGGGATAAACCGGCATGCGGTTGCGATCCCCGCCAAAGGTATATCCGGACTCGGCCAACTTGCGGGCATAGTCCATAGTTGCGTCCTGGTCGGTAGTGGTCAGATCCGTGTTGACAAACGCAAGCTGTTTGACAGCACCCTGCCAGTAATAGAAGGATGCCGCCACAATGATGGCCAGCAGGATGGCCTTAAAACCAAGTCGCATTCAGGCTCCGGTAAAAAGTTGATCCAATTATATTTTTAGACTGGTTAATTAAACCACAACATTATGGAATGACCTGTGCAGTGGGAGGGGAATTTTCCTCAACACCAAAACCTTATTTTGGAAAGAGCTGAATCAATATCCAGCTCACCAGTCTCCGGCATAGCGTCCATCGTAGTTGCCCGCCAGCCTGAGGATCCCGGACCGTTTCAATTCAATAATCTGGCGCACGTGCAGCAGGTCGTGCAACACCCAGGAAACAAGCAGGTCCCCGGCCTTGATCCTTCCAAACGGCGCTTCATATTCACGTTCCCAATCCGGCGAGGATAATCCCTCCAGCCATGCCAGGGATAACCGGCGTTCTACAAGGAATTCTGCGAGCGTGTCTTCCAGGCTGTGTTCATTATATTTCCTGGCAATAACCCAGCCCTGAGGGTCGATCGGGGTCCATTTTTTTCCGGGGTGGTGCAGGGTGATCTCCAGGCGCGGCCTGAAATCAAGGCGTTCCTCATCCAGCAGGTGGCAAACGACTTGCAGCACGGACCAGGATCCGGGATCAGGCTTCCGCATCGCTTCCTGATCGATGATCCCGGAAAGAAGGGATGTAAAGGTTGCCATATTATGGAATAGTTCCCCAGAAAGTCTTATAGCATCCATAAACCTCTCCATAAAAAACTATAGTGCTTCAGGAAAAATGGGACAGATAAATAATCGACACCGGATGTGACTTGTTTAACTATTTTACATCCAGCTATGGAGGAAAACCGCTTCAATCCTTTCCAGGATTTTTATAAGGATTATCTTTCGAAAATCCCCCTCTTCCTCGATACCTGAAAACCCTGCAGAACAGCAGCCAGTACCAGCGGTAGCGCCGCTGCCCCGCCACACGGAAGGGAGACCTTGCCCCCGAGCTCTTCCTGTTCAGCAGGCTGGTCTATGGGAGGAGCGGCCTCCTCATCCACGACGGACACTGCTGCGGGTGTCGCTGCCATAGCCTCCGGTTCATCTGGCACTGTTTGTGCGCTAGCTAAGTACAGGTCATCAACCCAGAATTTCCCGCTATTTGGCGTGTCCGGAAAAGTGTTCAACCCTAAAGCCAGCCCGATCAGCGCTCCCTGGCCGGTGAAAGGTTTACCAGCATTGGCTTCCCAATCCACCCCGTGAAAATCGGACCACATCAGCGAGACAGGCACCCAGCCGGTAACACTCTCCGGCACCGTTTCGATGCTGTAAACGTAGCTATCATGCTGCTCGTTTGTGCCGGTGTAAACATGGAAATCTACCACCTTGCCGGCTTCCCCGGCATGATAGTAGAAAGTGAGCCCATCAGCGCTGCTCCAATCCTGCTGTCCGCCGTAAAAGAGCGCACAGGTGGCCCAGGAATTGGCTGCCACTGCATAATCCAGGATGAGCGACTGCGCACCGCTGTGAGGTTTGCCGGCTTCAGCGGAACAGCGCATGGTGGTCGAGGTACCTTCATCCCGGTAAGCTTCCCAGCCGTTTGTCCCGGCCGGACTGCCGCCTTCAAAATCATCGATCACCGCGCCAGGCGCGCCGGGAGCACCCTGCACTGCCCCTGTGGCTCCCACGTTTACTGATCCTGGCTGAGCCGTTTCTTCTCCCGGCTCCCCTGCCGGCGGAGGAAGCTCGCCGGACGGGCCTTGCGGAGCGGTTGCTTTCCAGCGGTAATAATAGATATTCAGCAAGGGAATAAATTCCTCGGTCGCTTTGCGGCTGCCTTCTTGCGAGGGATGGTCATCACCGGATGGGTAGGCTGCCGTATTTTTATTACCCACGATATGCTCAATCAGCCCGTTATTATAGCGGTGGTGCGCATCCTGCCCGGTGAGGACGTTGTAAAAGTCAAACACCGCCACGTTGCTATGGGTGTAGTTGTTTTCCAGCAGCCAGTCATTTACCAGCCAGTTGTTAAAAGCGCGTGCATTTTCGGCATTATCAGAACTGATCAGCGGCGGGGCTGTTACCACGATAAACAATTTGTCCGGCATGGTGATGAAATATTTCAGCAGCTCGTTGTAAACATACTTTGCGCCGCTAACCGAGAGCTCCGCGTAACTACCGGGGGGATCATCCGGACTGCCGGCTAGATCCGAGTTCGGGAAGCAGGATTTGAACACAATGACCTGGTTCTCACCACCAGGATTTGCCAGGGTGCGGGTGTAGTTGGAGTACTGCCCGGATTCATTGAACAACGCATCCATATAGGTGGGCGTTTGCCCGCTGCGGAACCATTCCATCCAGTTCGGGATATCGGTACGGTCGCCGATTGCTTCCGGACCCCAGCCATAGTTGGTATCACTTACAAAATAGTTGTTATTACCCAGCTCAATCCCCAGGTCGCCGTAGCCATCCGTCAACCAGTTCTCGCCGGTGGAATGGTGAATAAATACCAGTTTTACAGCCTCATCCGGTGGATCTGGATTGTAGATTTGCCAAAATGGCGCTGCACTACTTAGTAAGAATACAGAACATATTACGAATATTTTTAGGTGAAAAGAATTCTTCATCAAAACATCCCCGCCTTTCTGGTAATTCTATTTCTATTATAGTAAGTTCAGGATTAATTTCAATACCAGGTATGGTGTCACAAATTAAAAACAGATATTCCCAAATTACCTGATCTTGTTTGTGGAATTATTATTAATAAAATCTAATGAATTGACGTCAGAGTGAATTTCTCTTTGAATGAAATCGAAACCGGGTGAGACACCCCCTTAAAATCCACATCAAATTACCTGTTGACATGTTATAAATTAGAAACCAGTTCCGAAATGGAATGATGGTTCAGGGATTGAAAAGGAAGCGTATTAATGATAATATATATCTATATTATCCTATTTGATTATCCATTCTTATTATCCAAAATTGGCATCCACAAGTAGAAGACCGGTAGATTTGAGAAAAAAAGGTTAAAGAATTGTTGAAACAAACGATGATTAAAACGAATCATCAATAGAAGATTTATTATGTAATCAGTGAAGGGAAACCTTAACCATGGCAAAATATTTAATAGAAGTTCCGCATGACGCAGACCCGGCTGCCTGCGATGCAGCCATTGAAATTTTTCTAACATCAGGATCTCATTTCATGACAAATGCAGACTGGGGCTGTAAGGATGGTGTTCATAATGCCTGGATGATTGTGGATGTCGAAAGTAAAAACGACGCGAAAACCATACTGCCTCCAGCATTTCGCAGCCAGGCAAAAATCACATCCTTAATTAAATTTGAAGTAGACCAGATGGGAGAAATTCGTCCGCTTCATGAATAAAAATACGGGGAGTTGAAGATTGGTTGGTAAATACAAGTCAATCCTTACTTGTAAGCAGCGCCTCACCCCCGAAAAACCCGGGTATATCGTGATAAACGTATCCCGGTAAATTCAGACCGCCGCTTTGGCAGGGCAGCCGGTTTGTAGTGGAATAAACTCAGACATAGGTTCATCTTTGATATTCGCCATCGAAGGCAACCCAACCGGGCATATAGATGGCCCTGTTTGGCTTCCCCAAATTTACGTTCTATCTTATCGCCTTCTTTGAGTCCTTCTTTGTATGGGGGGTCTTTACTAATTCCAGCCAGACTTGCTTGTTGTTATCTTTCTTCTCAGTGCGGGTACGTTTCAGCCAGATGGCAGAGTGCAGCCCTTTCAATTCCAAATAGTAGTGGTTGCTGCCATCATCCTATCCTTTATCACCAGTGTAAGTCTCCACGGGTAATTTCTGCTTCAAATCGTGGTTTACCAATGAACAAAAATGATGACCATCCTATGCTTCCCCGGAGGTTGCCTACAAATAGGTGATGATCCCGCTTTGGGCATTCATGCTTACATGGGCTTTTATCCAAAAAAATATTCGGTTTGTTCTTCTGCCTTTCCTGCTTTATTTTTTACACTGCGTTTATGCTTTACCCCCTATTTGGCATCCGGATCGTGCGGCCCTTTGCCTTTGTTTTGCCGCTTTTGGTCTTTGCCCGTGTTTACATCGGCTATGCTGTGAACGCTGTCTATGACTTGAATACTCCCAAACTGCACCCCTCGTAACAACACTTCCTCCACAATATGAGCCAGCATTTCTTCAAATACTTTCATTTTCCCATTTTTCAATAACCGTTCTCGAAATACGGTCAGTGTTGAATGATCCGGCGCTTTCCCATCCACCGCTAATCCTACAAAATATTTAGCCGGTAGATTTTCATTCACATATACTTCCACCTGTCTTTCTGATAACTTGTACAAATATGCGATCACTTCTACTTTCAACATCCATGCCGGATCAAATGGCGGTCGTCCTACTACTCCCTGGCCTATGTATAGCTTGATCAGGTGTTTGGTGAATTATTCCCAGTCCACTATTTCTCGTAATTTCCGTAGAAAATGATCCCTGGCTACAACCCGATCATACAGATATTCTCCAAAAGAGGATGCCTTTCCTGTTTATATGGTTCGTTCTTGTTCCATTTCCGGCTCCAGATCTGTGAGGATACCTTGATTGTTTTAATTTTTCCGAAATTGGTCAATTGATTTTTCTTGTTTTTCAACACCCTCAGCGTACTTGACATCGATGACATCTACTTCTATAATCTTTAATACCAATATTGCCGGGCTCTATTAAGCTAAAATATAGGCTCCAACGTCAGGCCAACCGAAAACCTGCCGTCAACGACCTGAAGGCACCCTGCATAGAAGACAGGTTTGAACACAAAAAGATGTTGTGGTAGATGATTTCGAGACTCATCTATCAGGATAAGCAGTTGTTACGCCTTTTCGGTTCGGTAAATAGATATAGTGTATTAGGAGCAAGGATATGGAAAGCCCCACTCAAGACTCAATTGAATTTGAGTTGAACATCAATATAAAGGAATATTTTGCTCTGTTCAAGCAATCGGCCTGGGTGATCATTCTAGTAACGATTGTAGCTGGGATGGCAGCTTTCTTTATTAGCCGGAGCCTCACACCGGTCTACCAGGCAACCACAACGGTGCTGGTTAATGAAGCACCAGCAAATGCAGCCCTGGACAATTCGTCCCTATCAGTTTCTGAACGTCTCACGAGTACCTATTCCGAGATGATGTCCAAAACACCTGTGATGATCGAAACATCCCGGCGTCTGGGGTTGACATTACCGATTGATGAACTGCAGGAAATGATTACAGTTAAACCCATCATGTATACCCAGTTGATTGAGGTGCTGGTTGAATCGGTCGATCCGGCTGCTGCAGCGCTGATCGCCAACACCGTTGTCGAGGTTTTCGCCGCCCAGGTACAAGAAGTTCAATCCGAACGTTTTGCACAATCAAAATCCAGTTTGGCGTCCAAGCTGGCTGAAGTCGAAACTGAATTAGATTTATTTACTGCACTGGCAGCATCTTCCAATACTACGGATGCGGAACGAGCGGAATATTCCGCCAAAGCCACCCAGTATCGGGAGATCTACTTCTCGCTGCAGCAATCCATTGAGCAAGTCTGGCTGGCTGAAGCGCAGACCATCTCATCGGTAGCAATTGTTGAACCCGCCAGCGTACCGGATAAACCGATACGCCCCCAGGTGATGCTGACGACAGCATTGGCAGCCTTAGTGGCGTTCATCCTGGCAGCAGGTATGGTTGTGGCCCGGGAAGCCCTGGATGATACGATACGCACACCGGAGGATATTAAACGCTATCTTGGTTTGCCGGTGTTAGGGATGATTGACACCTTCTCAAAGGACAAGGAAGATCGGTTGATCACAGCCAATAAGCCGCGCAGTCCTGTGACGGAGGGATTCCGGTCATTGCGGGAAAATATTAAATTTGCATCCATTGACCGCCCCTTACGCACACTGTTGGTTACAAGCTCTATCCCTGCCGAAGGCAAATCAACCATCGCTGCAAACCTGGCAGTGGTCTTTGCCCAGGCAGACGTTGATACAATCCTGATCGACTGTGATCTCCGTCGCCCAAAGGTGCATACTTTTTTTAATATTAGCAATAACTACGGTCTAAGCAATATGTTCTTCAAGCAGGATGAGCAATTGGATGAGTCATCGTTCCAAACACCGAATAAAAAATTGCGTGTAGTGCCTTCAGGCAAGCTTCCCCCTAACCCGGCGGAACTGCTCTCCTCAGAGCGGATGAAAAAGATGCTCGCACGTCTGCAAAATCTGTCCGACCTGATCATCCTTGACAGCCCGCCTATCCAGGTGGTGACAGATGCGGTCAGCCTGGCACCCCTGGTGGATGGAGTGGTTTTAGTTTTACAACCGGGTATGTCGCATATTTCCTCTGCCCGCCAAACTTTGGAGCAACTCGGGCGCGCCAAAGCACAGGTGCTGGGAGTGGTGATTAATCATAAGGACTTAAATCAATCCCGTTATGCCTATCTCTATGGTAATAATAATGGCCGTGACCATTACCGGCACTACTACCATGACGGCACAGAGGTGCTCGAACCTAAATCAAGCCCTTCGGACACAGCCTAGACCGAGGCCATCCAGGAAATTTTATGCAATCTACCTGTCCATATTTAGGTTTGATCACTGACTCTACGACAAGCACAAGTTTCCCTTCAGGGGATAATGCCTGCCACCGGGCCGACCCGCCGGAACCGCTTATGCTGGATTACCAGCGCAGGTGCTGCCTGAACCCTTCCTACATAAATTGTCCCGGGTATCCTAATGGCTGGGAAGAAGGATTTCCAAAAGAATTACGCAGAAAATTGCCATCGCAGTCAAAATCATCCCCTCCCAAATGGGCCTGGACCTGGATGGCTGGAATTTTGATACTGGCTTTACTGGCAGGTATCCTGCTGCAAATGAGGGGGATAGGCTTTTCTCCGGTGGCAACAATTGAAGGGGGTTTGAATCCGATCACGCCCATGGCGACAGTGCTGCCCACCCGCACTCGAACCTTACCCCCTACTCTGATAAGCAATCTGGCCCCCACCCCGGAAGGCACACTTTCTCCTGCATTTCTCAACACCTTGTTACCCAGCCCTACCAGGACTGTAAGCCCCACAATAATCCTGACCACCCCGAAGATGGGACCAGGCCTGCAAACCCCCTTTGGTTCCGGGAGCATAAAACTTGCAGTCTATCGTGCTCTTGCCGGGGAATCGTTGGATGCCATTGCCGAAAGATTTGGCACCACCCGGCTCGTATTAGAAGCCATCAATACATTTGTTCCACCGGAGAGAAGAATCCTCTGGGAAGGTGATATCCTGGTGGTGTGTGTGAACTGCGAGAACCCTGTCGGGTTGCCAAAACTGAGCGCCCTTTTTCTGGATTCGGGATTCTATTCACTGAGTGAACTGGCGATCATTCGCAATACGCCGGTCGAAGAGATTCGGCGTTGGAATGGACTTGACGAGAATGATTGGATTGAAGGACCTCGCTGGGTGGTGGTTCGCGCCAATTAGCCGGTAGCTGACCAATTGGTATTGTATGTTCATTTATTTTTATTAAATTGCCTTCCGATCAGTTCCCGGGTCACTGCTATGATAAAGCGTGGATTATTGTATACGTAACGCTTCATGAGTCTGTTTGGCTCTGTCATTAGGCGGTAGAACCATTCCATACCAATGTGCTGGATCCACAAGGGTGCCTGCCGCTTTTTACCGGCGATGAAGTCAAAAGCAGCCCCGACCCCCAGCATGACAGCCCCCACGCTTCCTTTGTTCTCATGCATCCAGATCTCTTGTTTAGGACACCCCAGGCCAACAAAGAGGATCCTGGCTTTGGAATAGTTGATCTGATCAATGATCGCCTGGGTTTCTTCTTCATCAAGGCTGCGGAAGGGGGGGCTGAAGGCATAGACAATCCTGATTGCAGGATGTTTGTGCAGGATCTGCTCCTGGAGTTTTTCGATCACCTCCGGGGTGCTGCCTAAAAATCCGATTGGGATGTCAGCCTCCTCAACCAGCCCCAGGAGTCGGTCCGTCAGGGTTGGTCCATAAACACGGTTTTGCTCCTTGTATCCCATCAGCCGCAGCGTCCAAACCAGGGGCATGCCATCCGGAGTCACCAGATCGGCATCATTAATCATTCCTCTGAAACCCGGCGAGTCATAGGCAGTCATCGCCATATGCACATTGGCAAAGCAAACCGTCCGATTTTCATTGCTTGCCTGCCATCCCAGGATCGTTGCACAGGTTTCCTCATAGGAGGTGGTGTCAATTCGCATACCGAGGATGGAGGGTTGCTTTTCCCTTGGATTTGATGTCATGCATTACCTTTTTATCGACCGGCATCGTGCAGTTTTTTTGGCGTTTGAGTGTTCGGTGATTACGTCCATTCAAGCGCTCAGATTTGCAAACCATCAAGAGTTTATGGCCTTCATAATCCCTTCCGCGAAATTATCGATCATAGCCTCAACTGTATAATATTTACTGGCTGCACGGCATCCTTCAATTAATAAATCTATTTTTTCCTGGTCTCGAAATAAATCGATAATCGCAGATGCATAAGGCAGCGGGTCGACATCATTTCTGATGATCATGCCATTGATATTGTTTTTTAGATAGGAAATTTCAGGACCATGGTCTGGACTGGTTGTTGTTATCAAGGGTGTTCCCAGGGCAAATGCATCCAGAATGACCAGTCCGACAAGCCCTGGCATCAACAATAATTTTGAAATTAAGAAAAAGGGCACAATCTCTCCGGAGAATTTTGCCCCCAAATAATGGATCCAGGAATGGTTGTCTGCAGCCTGCTGCACAAGATACGCATTAACACCACCACCAATAAATATCATTTCGAAATCCGGGATTTCCTGCCGGATGAGTTGAATCGCATTAAGGAGGAAAGGCAAGCGCTTCTCGGGATACATGCCGCCAACGTAAAGGGCTGCATTGGAGCCATGAATTCCTGATTCTTGCCGGAACCTATCAATATCGCCTGGTGTAATTTTTTCATATGCCTGGATTAACGGCCGTGTATCAATGGAATTTTGAACATTCGTGATTCGGCTTTCGGGAAACCCCATATCTTTGACAATTTCATAGCTCATCTCATTATAGGCAAACCACCAGTGCACATGCGTTGAAACCCGGCGTTTTATCCATTCGCCAAAGGGATTACTGGATGAACTCTGCAAATTCTTGCCATGCCCCCAAAAAGCCAACCTCCTGATATGGAGAATATTTTGGATCAGGAGTACATAATTTACCAGCAATTTACTGGCCTGTTCCACAATGACTAAATCTGCATTTTTAAGGTGCTTCAGTACCGGCTGCCAGTAAATATCAAATTTTCCTATTGACCAGATAACACTTGGCACTTTGGTTCCCCATTCAAGGTCAATTGCATCATGCTTGAGCTCTTCATGATGGTTTGCCTGACCGTAAATAAGAATCAATTCCACACCATTCTTCAGGAGTTTCTGGCGCAAACCATTGTAAAATTCCTTCCGGTAGTGTGGTACATATCTATAAATGATGGCGACTTTTTTCATATTTATACGGCTTTCAATACATTTTATTAAATATTTTCAATTTCGATGATCTTCTTATCCCAGGTTTGAGATTGGGCATATCCATAACCGGCCAGTCCCATTTTTTCACGTAAGGCGGGTTCATTATAAAGGCGCTCTACCACCCGGGCAAGATGGACAGTGACCTCATCGGCGCTTGATACCGTCACTTTGATACCTGCATCATTTGGGACGAAATCACGTGCGTCAAAGCAATCCAAAGTGATTATTGGCAGCCCGAAGCTCATTGCTCCCACAGCTGGCCCCCAAAACTTTCCCGCAAACTGGTGAAGATAAACCCATCATTGCTTGCATAAATTGGTTTGAGTTCTTTCCAGAGCAGTTCGCCATAGCAATTTACGCTGCCATTAAGCCGGTATTTTTCTATCCAGATTGGTTTTTT
>Ga0209254_10006483_pt1 | contig 10795 bp, 4 predicted proteins | sample FrelakmetDIP11DI_FD_187148 | JGI IMG/M metagenome (GOLD analysis project Ga0209254, IMG submission 187148) | Freshwater lake sediment microbial communities from the University of Notre Dame, USA, for methane emissions studies - DIP11 DI (SPAdes)... | ecosystem: Environmental > Aquatic >... | reverse complement strand
CGTTGACCAGGTGGAGGAACACTTTGTACCGGCCGGCGATGGGGGCGGCGGCGGCCTGCCACAGCAGGTCGATGCGGGCGATCTGGCCGGGCGATAGGCTGCCCTCGTCGAGGCAGTAGCCGAGAAGGGCGATCCGGCTGTCCCACACCTGTTGGGTGGGATGGAGGGTGCATTCCTGCCCAACGGCGGGTTCGCCACAGGCGCAGGCATACGGCGGCGCGTACAGGAATAGCTGGAGCGGGCCGTACCACGCCTGGCCGGCCGGGTAGGCGCTGCCGGCCAGCCAGCCGGCCAGCAGGCCGGCCGGATCGCTGGTCCCTGTATCGCCCTGGACCAGCCACAGGCGGCCTGCCTCCCGGGTCAAACCGGCCAGGCTGTCTAGGTCTGCCTGGGAGAGGGGGCGCGGCTCGGACGGGAGCGGGGTGAGCTGGAGGGACGGATCGGCGTAGCTGCCCAGGCTGTAAATCTGCTCGGGCGGAGCGACGACGATGGCGTCGCCGGGCAGCGCCCTTTTGTTCAGGTCGGCCATCAGCGCCTGGTAGGAGGCCAGATCGGGACTCGCCAACCGGGGGAAGCGCCGCTCGTAGAGGAGCAGGCGGCTGCCGTTGGGCAGCGGGTAGGTGCGGGCCAGCTCGTAGGCGCGGTGGAAGGTGTCGTCTTGCGAGCCGAGCAGACGCTCCAGCGTCTCGCGGACCTCGGGCCGCCGGTCGTAGGCGGGCGACGGGTCGATCAGCAGCAAATAGTCGGCGCCGAACAGTTGGGCATAGAGGTTGTTGCCGCGGCCCTGCGGAACCAGATCCTGGATCTGGACGTCGGTATAGTCAGAGTAGACCAAGTAGACGAACGGCTTGGGGTTGATCTGCTGGGTGTTGACCAGGATGCCCAGCACCGGGACAGCGCCGGTACTTTGCCCGGCAGGGTCGTTGTCGCGGTGGTCCTCGACATATTGCAGGATGTCGGGCACCACCCAGTAGCCGGGATCGGTGGGGCCGCTGGCCGGCTGCTGGAGGGAATAGCCCCGGGCAAAAAGGGAAACGGCCGGCTGCTCCTGGTCTGTCTCGTCGTTGCCCATCTGCCAGGAGGGATAGGACAGGCGGCTGGCCACGGCGTCGGACGACAGGGTGGCGAACTGGAGGAGGGCAAAGGCGGCGACGGCGGCGACGGCAGCGGCCCGCGGCCAGCGGCCGGGGATGCGGCTCAGGCCGAGGGCCAGGACGATGCCCAGCGGCGGCAGGAGGGGCATGACGTAGCGGGAGTGGATGATGCTGACCTGGGACGACATGACGACGAACGAGACGGCGACCCACAGGATGAGCGCCCAGCCGTCGAGGCCGATCTTGAGCACAGCGCGCCAGGAGCCAGTGCGTGAGTCCCCGGAGCGCAGCGGAGTGGGGCGGCGGTAGCGGTCGATCACCAGCCACACGGCGGCGGCCAGCACCAGCACGGCCAGAACGGGCGATACCTGCTCGCCGACGATCAGCTCAAAGTACTGGCCAAAGCCCCACGACCGGCCGCTGGGCTTGCCGTAGGCGTTGGCGTAAAAGGCGGGCAAAAAGTCTATCTTGGTCAGATACCAGCCGGAAGCGACGCACGCCGCGAGACCCAGGGCGGCCAGCAGGTTAGAGCCGCGCACCGGAACAGCACCGGCACCTTGGGAGGATGGGGCCAGGATCAACAGCCAGGTAAAGGTCCACAGCAGCCACGACAGGGGCACCAGGGCATAGCCCAGGGTCAGCTGTGCCGTGGCCTGGACGTTGGGCACGAACCACAGGGCGGTGACGGCCAGGCCGAGGAGGGCGGCGACGAGCAGTCGCTTTGCGCCAGCAAAGCCGCCGTTGCGCAGGGTTAGGGCAGTGCGGACAGCCTGCCAGGCGGCGATGAGGGTGTCGCGGCGGAGCAGCACCAGCAGCAGCGGGCCGGCGACAAAAGCGGCAAAGGTCCATTTGACCAGCAGGCCCAGCCCCAGGCTGAGGCCGTAGAGCAGGGCATAGCCCCGCCGCTGGAAGCGGTCGCTGCGCAATAGCAGGCAGATGTTGGCGGCGACCATAGCCGTCAGGGCAAAGTCGAGGTAGAGGTAACGGCTCATGGCAAAGATCATCGGCAGCAGCGACACGATAAAGGCCGACAGCAGCCCGACCCATGGCCCGGCCAGCCGCTCGCCGATGCCGTACACGGCCAGGAGGAGGAGGGCCAGGAACAGGCTGTTGGCCATGGCAGCCACGTCCATCGACACGCCGAACAGTTGGTAGAAACCGGCGACGGTCAGGTGGACCAGGGGCGGGTAATAGTCGCTCCAGGTCAGGGCGGTGAACAGGCTGTGCAGGCTGACGCCCTGGCGCAGGATATGGTCGTAGGCCAGGCTGGTTACCTGGTGGAACATGCGGTCCATGCCCACAGTGACGTCGTTGGCTGTCAGCCACAGCGCATTGACGCCGATCTGGACGGCGATCAACAGGGCCAGGAGTATGAGGCTAACCCGAAAAGCGGTTCTATTTGGCAACTGTTCCTCTTTATGCTATGATAGCATCAAACGGGATAATTGTCACCCTGGGTAACACCCAGGGCAGGGCTGCTGTAAGTCCAGACTCAGCAGATCCAAAATCGCTCCTGCTGGACTCCCTTGGGTCGCAGTCCAGCAGCTCGGACGCGGACTGTGGTCCGTTTTGAGCTCAGGAATTCAGAACAATAGAAAGGAGCAGGATGAAATGATGTCAAGGAGGATGTCGATTCAGAGGCTCTTGTGCCGGCGGGCACTCCCCATCGCCGGCGTTGTCCTGGCGGTGGTGGTGCTCGCCGCGCTGGGCATGGCGACGATAGCAGCGGCCGGGCCGGAAGCGGTGACGGTGACCAAGACCGCCACACCCAACCAGGTGCCTCGCGGTTCCATCGTCCTGTACGCGGCAGAGTTCGTGAACGACGGCGCCGAAACGGTCAACCTGAACGTCATCCGGGATACGCTGCCGGCCGGCTTTTCATTCGTGAGCATGGGCGGGGGCAGCGATATTGGAAATCCTGACCAGCCCGTCGGTAACCCTGTCGTCTGGACCGGTCCGTTCCCGGTGGCGGCCGGCGAAACACTGCGCCTGGAATACAACGTCTTGGTCGACGCTCCGTTCAGCCTTGACCCTTACTTAAACCACGTGGAGGCCGACCTGTCTACCGGCGGGACGATCTCTGCCGAGGCCGGGGTGACGGTCCAGGCTCCGTTCATCACCGGCACCAAGGCGGCCAACGCCTCGCAGGTGTTCGACCGGATGCCGGTCAACTATACGGTCACCCTGAACAACATAGGGAACGTCGATGCAACCGTGGGCCCGATCGTCGACACGCTGCCGGCGCACTTTAGCTTTGTGCAGATGCTGTATGACCCGATCGGAGTGGGCAATCCGGTGGTCTCTGGCCAGACGCTGACGTGGCCCGGCCCGCATACCGTGGTCCCCAGCGGGGCGATCCAGTTCACCTACAGGGTCCTGGCCGACGGCGTCGGCGGGCAGATCTACTATAACTCGGTCGTGGCCACCTACGACGGCGAGACGGCCGGCCCCTTTTTCGACGACGTCAAGGTCCTGACCAACTGGGCGTATGCCTATGTGCCGATCGTGGCCAAGGACTTGAACCTGAACCCGCCGCCGGTCTACCGGCTGGCCTACGACAGCAAGCCGGGCACAAACTATGAGGTGTATGCCGTCAATGCCGATGGGACCGACCTGGTGAACGTCAGCAACATCTCGGGAGGGGACAGCGATCCGGACTGGTCGCCCGACGGCAGCAAGATCGCGTGGGTCCACTATGCCGGCAACGCCGAGATCTATGTGGCCAATGCCGACGGCAGCAACATGGTGCAGCTGACCAGTAACGACGCGGACGACACAGAGCCCAAATGGTCGCCCGATGGCACCAAGATCGCCTTCCGCTCCGAGCGCGACGGGCACCCTGAGGTGTATGTCATGAATGCCGACGGCTCCGGCCAGACGCGCCTCACCAACATTACGGAGTGCCAGGGCTACGCACCTCAGTGGTCGCCCAACGGGGCCATGATCGCCTTCCTGTGTATCCCGCCTGATGCCCTCGAGAGGTGGATCGACGTGTGGGTCATGGACGCCAATGGTGCGAACAAGGTCAACCTGACCGACGACGATGATCAGGATGGCGCCATCGCCTGGTCGCCCGACAGCGCCTACCTGGCCTACGTCCGCACACCCGCCGACCCCGACTTTGACACTGAAATCTTTAGGGTCAGTATTGCGGCCCCCCACACCATCACCAAACTGACTGACAATACCGTGCCCGACCAGGCGCCCCAATGGTCGCCCGATGGCACCAAGATCCTGTTTTCGCACGAGTTCGCCGCCGACAACCCCGACGTGGCGGTGATGAACGCCGACGGTTCGAACATCGTGAACCTGACCAATGCGTCCGGCGGGGATAACACGCCCAAATGGTCGTCTGATGGGCTGATGATCGCCTTTCTTGCGTCGCGGGACGGCAACTATGAGATCTATGTCATGAACGCTGACGGCTCGAACCAGTTTCGCCTGACCAACACACCGTCTGTCAAAGAGCTGAGGTTCGACTGGATGCCGTTCTAGCCCTGGTCGCTCGCTCTGGAGCCCCGGTTTCGCCACGCGTGAAACCGGGGCTTTATGTTTGCGCATAACTTAACAGGACGCGGATTGTGATCCGCGTCGAGCGCAGGGTGCGTAGCTTCTTTCTATTCTACGGATATAGGGCCGATGGCCAGGCTGTCCGGCTGGGCGGCAGCGGTGGAACCGGAGGCGGGCAGTGTCTGGCCTGTGGCGGGATCTGTGGCGCTGACGGTCAGCCAGTAGGCGCCGGGCGCCAGATTGGCAGGCAGCGGGATCTGGTAGCGGCCGTACATGGTGTGGCCGGGCCGCCACCACGAGGTGGGAAAGTGGCCGTCGAACGGCTGTCCCGTCTGCTCCCAGAGGACAACGCCGCTGCCGTCGACGAGGCGCAGGGTCAAGTTGTAATCGGCGCCAAGCTGAGCTTCGGGCAGCCAGTAGAGGGTGGCGTCGAGCTGTTGGCCGGGGGAGGGCTGCTCGGCGCCCAGGGCATAGCCGGACAGCCGCAGGCTGTCGCCCAAGCGGGCGTCGTCAAGCGTCCGCTCGACGGCGGGCGGCTGCCCCGACAGGAGGACCGGCGAGCGGTAGACGGTGGCGAAATCGACGCCGCCCAGCCGGGCGGTATACTCGGGCTGTTGGAAGGAAAAAAAGTCGACCAGCCCGGCGGTGGGCAGCTTGCGCTGCACCTGGCTGACGTAGAACACGACATAATCGGCGAACTGCCACGTCTGGTCCCAATCGCCGCGGCGCAGCGACGTAGCACTGCCGTCGAAATAGTAGCGGAACTCTTGCGGGTAAAAGCTGACGGCCAGCAGGTCGCGGCTGTTCTCCTTGCCGTTCAGGTAACCGGCCGCCAGGTCCAGGCCTTCTCCCTGGCCGAAGGTAAAGGTCCGCGCGGCAACCGGGCCGCCGCCCAGCAGCGGGTTGAAATAGGCGCCATAGTAGGGGGCCAGCCGCAGCCAGAGGACAGAGGTCGCCAGGATGAGCGCCGCAACTCCCGCCACCACCCAAGACCTGACAGGTCTTCCTAGACCTGTCAGGTCTATCAATCGCACCACGGCCCAGGCGGCCAGGACGTCGGCGGCGAGAAAAGCAGGCAGCAGGTAGCGATCGCCCTTTTTGGCAGCCAGCGAGACCATGATCGTAAAGAAAACCACAAAGGCCAGGGCCACGACCGGCAGGCGGATGTCGCGCCGGCTTAAGTCCCCGAAGCGCTGCTGAGCGGGGCGCCAGGCGACGACGACCAGCGCCAGCGCGGCAACCAGCAGGATCAGCACCAGGGGCGACAGGCGGAAGGGGAGGACGACCCAGTAAAAGAGCAGCCCCGGATCGTCGACCGGCTGGCCCAGGAAAAAGTTGCTGCCGTGCGACACCAACCCTGCCCACCGCGAGGCGCGATACAGCCGGTAGGTGAGGAACAGCGGCTGGAACCAGGCAGCGGGCCACAGCACCAGGAAGGTGGCGTACATGGTCGCCAGCCACAGGGCAAAGGCCACAGCGCTTTTCCGCAGGCTCCAACCTCCCGCAGGCTCCGCAACCTCTGCGGGAGGTGTTTTTTTTTGCCACAGCCATTGCACACCCAGCGCCAGCAGGGTGAGCGGGATCAGGAACAGCGACGGCGTCTTGGTCAGCATGGCCAGGCCGGCCATGATGCCCGACAGGAAAAGGTAGCGCCGCCGGTCAGGGCGCTTCAGATAGACGAGCAGGCTGAGCACCGACAGCAGCATAAAGCCGGCCAGCAGGCCGTCGACGTGGACGATGCGCGATTGGGTCAGGAAAAAGGGGTCGAGGGCCAGGAACAGCCCGGCCAGGGCCGCCCCGCCGCGGCCCAGCAGCGGGATGAGCAGGAAATAAGCGGCCACCACGGCCAGCGACGTAACCACCACGGTGAACCAGGCGGCGGTGGCCAGCAGGGCCGGGATATCGGCGGAGGGGATGTCGGGCGGCGCGTCGGCTTCACGGGCGACGGCGGCCAGGGCGTCGAGCGCGGTGCGGTCGCCGGTCAGCAGGCTGCGCAGGTAGAGCGCTCCGCCAAAGCCCCACATCGGCACGACGCCGGGGTGGTCGGTCAGGTAGGTGTCGGGCAGGTCGCCCCGCTCAAGGGCGGTGACAAAGGCCGCGCCGCGCTGGAGCCAGGTGAGCTCGTCGGGCCAGGAGAAGGAGCCGAGGCTGACGGCCCGCGTCGCCAGGGCGATGACCAGCAGGGCCAGGGGGATGGCCCACGGGGCCAGGCGCCACACGGAGCGGACTGTTTTTGCCATTAAATGCGAAACATACCTGGATTGGGGGTTTGCGGGCCACCTTGGTGGCCCGCAATCCCCCAAAATGATAGACTACTTTCTCCGGCGGCGGAGCCACAAGCCGCCGAGCACGGCAAAGCCGACCAGGGCGATGGCGCCCACGACCAGCACGGCGATGATGCCGATGGTCAGGATCGCCTCCTCTTGCTTTGTTTTGTCGCTTCCGGTCTGGGACCCGGTTGGCGTGCCCTGGGTGGCGACCGGCGTGGAGACGGAGGTCTGCCCCGGCGTGGGCGTAGCGCTTACCAGGGCCACGGGCACGGTTGTTTCCTCCGGCGTCGGCGTGTCGGTTGGTGTGTTAGTAACTTGCCCTGGCGCCGGGGTGTTGGTTGGCTGCCCCGGCGCTGAGGTGTCGGTTGGCGCCGGCGTGCTGGTCGGTTGCCCTGGCGGCACGGTGTCGGTCGGCGCCGGGGTCGCGGTGTCGGTTGGGGTGTCGCTTGGCAGTGGGGTTTCGGTGTCGGTCGGGGTGTCGCTTGGCGGCGGTGTGTCGGTTGGGGGGCCGGGCGTGTCGCTCGGCGATGGTGTGTTGGTAACAGGCGGGCCGCCGGTGGGAGTAAAGGTCGGAACAGACGTGGGTGTTGCGGTGGCGGGATACTGCCCTGCGGTGCGGTACTCCAGGACGGTGCCGTTCCGGCCGACGGCCCAGCCCGAAGTGCTGCTCAGCATGGCCACACCCCACAGGTCGGCGAAGGTGGGGCTGTTGGCAACCCCCCACGAGCCTCCGTTGAACTCGAGGATAAGGCCCGACTGGCCGACGGCCCAGCCCTGGCTGCCGCCGGGGAGCATGGAGATGCTCAGCAGGTTCAGGCCGGTGGGGCTGCCTGGCGCCGTCCAGGCGGTGCCGTCGTAGCGGAGTATCGCCCCATTGTAGCCGACCGCCCAGCCTTCGGTGTCGGAGATCATGTCTACCGACATCAGCGCCTCGTTGTTGGGAGGAGTGGCAAACACCTGCCAGCTCGACCCGTCGTAGCGCAGAATGACGTTGGCCCCCACCGCCCAGCCGTGGCCGGCATCGACCATGTCGATACTCAACAGGTAGTTGGTCGTCGGGCTGGTCACCGACTGCCAGCTCCCGCCGGTGTAGTGAAAGATCTTGCCGCCTTCACCCACGATCCAGCCGTCGTTCGGGCCGAGCATCTGGATGTCCGACAGCCAACTGGTCGTGAGCTGGCTCGCCACCTGCCACGAACTACCGTCGTAATGGAGCAGCTTTCCGTCATGTGTCGTCGCCCAGCCGTTGCCGCCGTCGACCATGTCGATGGCCATGATCGCCGAGTCGATCTCCAGCCAGACGGTCGTCCACGAACCGCCGTCCCAATGCAGCAGACTGCCGACCATGCCGCCCGCCCAGCCCTGGCCCGGGTCGACCATGTCGATCGAATAGAGCGAGCCGGCCGGCGGCGCCGGGTAGATCTGCCACGCCGGCGCTTGAGCCTCGACGGGCGCCTGCGCCAGGCACAACGAAACCAGAACGGCGACCGCAACGGCCAACGAAGCAATGCGACAATTGTTGCGTCTCATGCAGTTTCCCCTGTTGGAGGTCAACCATAGTGCGTAGCCGGTCCTCGACCTGGGCTCTGGCGACGCGGATAAACCTCTCCCCCTTGAGTGTTCTCAGCCTGGCACGGGCGCAGACCAGTTGCATAAGCTACCACAGATCGGCAAATTGTGCAAGCGCCGGGGTTATCAATAAAGAACTCCCTGCCCCGGGGAGGGGGCAGGGAGACCAATCCTGGGATGTGTGAGGCGCCTGCGTGCCGCTGTGCAGGGCGCTCCGAGCCTTACGGGCGGGCCGGGCCCGTCAGGCGGCCGTCAGGCCACCTCTAGTCGTTGATATCCGTCCACTTCCAGTAGTAGCCGGTGACCTCGAACTCGATGATCCAGAGCCAGCCGGTCTCGCCGTACAGCCAGACCTCGACGGGCGAAACGGTGTCCATCGGGTTGGCGGCGGCATCATAGTCGAGCCACGGCCAGTACATGCCAAGCTCAAACGGCTGGGTTGCCGGCGAGTGCCACTCGATCGTGTACGGATCGATGATATAGTTGCATTTCCACTTGAACGGGTAGCTGCAGGGGAACCAGACTTCGTCGCGGGGCAGCATGAACATGGTATAGTAGTAGCCGAACATGTCGGCATACTGCCAGGTGGGCCACGACTGGCGGCGGATCTCCGAGTCGCCACCGGTCCACCACCAGGTGCCGACGACGGGCGGATCGACGAACGGCCAGCCGCCCAAGGTCGACGGCCGGTACATCCAGGCATCCACCCGCTCGTAGGGCAGGTAGCCGCCAAAGTAGAACCCCCACACCTCGCCCAACTGAGCCTGGATGAGCTGGTCGGCGCGCTTGGGCTCGGCGGCGACGGCGCTGCCGGCAAAGAGCGACAGCAGCATCACCAGAGCTACTGAGGCAAACAGAACTTTACGCATTTTATTTCCTCCTTAATCAGCATAGTTTTGGGTACGGTCATTGCACCCGCACAGCAAGGGAACCTCGTCAGCCCGACAGGCGCCACCTCTCACATCCCACCCCAGGATTGGTTACGAACCCGGCCCGGCTCGTCAGGCTGTATTTCTATTATACCCGAGAATCCTGATTTGTCAAGACCCCAATCTGGGCAAAACATGAAAAAACTCCCTGCCCCGGGGAGGGGGCAGGGAGACCAATCCTGGGATGTGTGGGGCGCCTGCGTGCCGCTGTGCAGGGCGCTCCGAGCCTTCCGGGCGGGCCGGGCCCGTCAGGCGGCCGTCAGGCCACCTCTAGTCGTTGATATCCGTCCACTTCCAGTAGTAGCCGGTGATCTCGAACGGGATGATCCAGCCAAAGCCGCTCTCGCCGACCAGCCAGACCTCGACGGGCGAAACGGTGTCCATCGGGTTGGCGGCGGCATCATAGTCGAGCCACGGCCAGTACAGGCCGAGCTCAAACGGCTGGGTCGCCGGCGAGTGCCATTCGATCGTGAACGGATCGATGATATAGTTGCATTTCCACTTGAACGGGTAGCTGCAGGGGAACCACACCTCGTCGCGGGGCAGCATGAACATGGTAAAGTAGTATCCGAACATGTCGGCGTACTGGTAGTCGGGCCACGACTGGCGGCGGACCTCCGAGTCGGGGCCGGTCCACCACCAGGTGCCGACGGCCGGCGGATCGAGGAGTGGCCAGCCGCCCAAGGTCGACGGCCGGTACATCCAGGCATCCACCCGCTCGTAGGGCAGGAAGCCGGGGTAATAGTGAAACCAGACCTCGCCCAACTGGCCGATATAGTTTTGCTCGACCCGCTTGGGCTCGGCGGCGACGGCGCTGCCGGCGAACAGCGACAGTAGCATGACCAGCGCTACCGCGGCAAACAGAACTTTGCGCATTGTGTTGCCTCCTTAATCAGCATAGTTTTGGGTACGGTCGTTGCACCCGCACAGCAAGGGAACTCTGGCCCAACAGGCGCCGCCTGTGTCATCCGGTCCCAGGATTGGTTACGAACCCGGCCCGGCTCGTCAGGCGTAATCCATTATACTGGAGAATCCCGATTTGTCAAGACCCCAATCTCAAAAAAGTGGGGGGTTCCCTGGGAACCCCCCACACGATCCTTCACAGTCGATCGACCGGCTGTGTTACCACCCCCTGAGCACTAGCGGGATATAGGCGTGGTTGCAGGCGCCGATCGTGGTCACGGCGCCGAGGGTCCATTGAGCGCCCTCTGCCCCGACGACGGCCCGGTTGGGCACGAACCAACAGGGCTGGCCAGGGTCGCCCACGTCCACCTGGAAGGTGATCGTGACCAGCTCCTGCGGGGCCATCGCCCCCACTTCCACCTGCAGCGGCTGGCCACCCGAAGGCTCGGTGAGGGTGCCCCGTGTGGTCGTCGCGCTGCCCTCGACATAGGTCGTGTTCGCCGGCACGGCGTCGGTTACC
>Ga0209254_10006482_pt1 | contig 10796 bp, 5 predicted proteins | sample FrelakmetDIP11DI_FD_187148 | JGI IMG/M metagenome (GOLD analysis project Ga0209254, IMG submission 187148) | Freshwater lake sediment microbial communities from the University of Notre Dame, USA, for methane emissions studies - DIP11 DI (SPAdes)... | ecosystem: Environmental > Aquatic >... | reverse complement strand
TCACACTAACAAAACATTTCCATATTATTTCAAAATTGAGGCTTAAGACCAAACTGTTCCTTATAGTCCATAACATCGATGAATGGTTCGGTATTTCGCCGGGAGAATCATTTAAGAAATTCCTTTATTCAGTTTCCGGCACTATTCATGTAAAGCTGTGGATATATTTTTTCAAGGTCAATTTTATTTTCCCTTCGTATAAAAAAAAAATTTTAGAGAAAGTTCAAAAGTCAGATGGACGCCTGGTTGTACTTTCCGACGCTCTTCAGAATAAATTGAATAACCTGAATTTAAATATCGCTTCGGAAGTTATCCCGTTTTCGGTTTTTAATGCTTCACTTGCAACTGAAAATACTCCATCAAACAAACAGCTCCGGATCTGTATACCGGGAATTCTGTCGCAATACAGAAGGAATTACCTTGCATTTTTCGATCTGCTGGAAAAACAGCTTGCTGAATATAAAACTCTTTTTGTGCTGGATTTGCTTGGCGGAGTGCAAAGTGATAACCAGTTTGATAATCCGGCTTTATTACTCGGGAGGGTTGATTCACTTAAAAGGAGGGGATTTTCAATTATTATTCATGATGTTCAGTTCATACCTCCTGTTGAATACGATCTGGAACTTTCAAAAGCTGATATCATAGTCGGGAATATGAACGTCGCTTTAAATAAATTCAGTAGTTATGGAATGACAAAGGAAACCGGTATCCCCTTTGCCATGATCAGGGCTGCCAAACCAGGGATATTGCCTGAAGCTTATCAATTTCCGGATGAGATCAAAACAAGCACACTGGTTTACAAAGACGTCAAAAACCTTGGAGAAATCCTCTCAGATCTTATTTCGTGCCGGCAGAAAATCGAAGATCTCAAAAAAAAGGCTCTTGAGAACTCAAAAAAATTCAGTCCCGAATCGATTTACAAAAATATACTTAAGGACCAATAAATTAATTTGTAATAACATAGAAAATCCATGCGCCGGATAAACCGATATATCCCTTTCAGAATTCAGAATTATTTCCATGAAAGGAAAGAGGCTTTTCTGAACCAGGAAGAGTATAAACTTTGGGAATCGAACGGATATCCTGTTCCTCCTCCCCATTCGGCAAAACAGAAGGTTATCGAAAAGTACGCGAAGCAATACTCATGTACTACGCTTATTGAAACAGGAACTTATCTTGGAGATACTATCTATTCGCAGAAAAATAACTTCACCAACATAATATCGATTGAGTTAAGCTCCAGATTCTTTAAAGCTGCAAGAATAAGGTTTAAAAAATATTCTCACATCAGAATCTGTTTTGGGAACAGTGGAGAGCTTTTGCCTGAAATAATGCCGGGAATTAGAAACAGATCCCTGATATGGCTCGACGGGCATTATTCAGGCCGGTTAACTGCAAGGGGAGATACGGAAAGCCCTGTTTTTAAAGAACTGGATGCAATTTTTAAAAATAACGAACTCCTTCATGTTATCCTGATCGACGATGCAAGGTTATTTATTGGGAAAAGAGATTATCCGACTATCGATGAACTGGAAGCCTGTATAAAGGAACATAACAGTAACTATAAATTAGGTACAGAATCAGATATAATAGTAATTGCCACACTATAATATCATCAATAGCCAATCAACTATCAGGAATAGAAAACAAGACCGGGATAAATGTTAAATACAGTAAAAGTATCACTTAAGGACAGCCTGATTTACGGTCTTGGCAATATTGCTGTTAAAATTATCGGGTTTATTCTGATCCCGTTATACACCGATCCCAGGTACTTCTCTATTGATGATTTCGGGATTATTGCCGTGCTTGATATATCAGGACTTGTCCTGATCTCGCTGATGGCTTCAGCTCTTCCTCAAAGCTTTATGAGGTGGTACTGGGACAGGGAACATATAAAGGATCAGAAGCAGATATTCTTTATGACTCTTTCAGTCCAGGTGCTGGTAAGCATGCTTTTCCTTGTGCTTATCCTCCCCTTCACTGCACAGATCTCAACAATAATTTTCGGGACTGATAAATGGAGTTTTTCGCTCAAACTTCTTGTTCTTTCAACCGCGCTTCAGGCAATAAATAATATCATAAATACGCTAATGAGGGTCCAGTCTAAATCAGCGTTGTATACTGTTGCCAATATTTCAAAGCTTCTAACCGTCCTGTCACTTACCCTTTATTTCATTGTCCATAAAAAAATGGGGATTCCCGGAATCTATCTTGCCCAGTTAACGGGAAATATGCTTTTTATAATCTTCCTGGCGGGATATGCGGCCAGGAATTGTATCCCTTCATTCAACCTAAAAGTTTTAAGATCGATGTCGATGTTTGGATTTCCACTCCTGCTTGCAAATTTTGCCGGCGCCTGTTTCTCTGCAATCGACAGGTATTCACTTAATTCCATGGCATTGCTAAAAGCTGTTGCATTGTACTCCCTGGCATTCAAGATTTCCAGTGTTCTAAGGCTTGTAATTGTTGATTCAATAAAGATGGCTGTTTCGCCAATGATTATCCGGAAGATAGACGATCGGGACAATATGAGGTTTTATTCGAAAACTAATCTTTATTCTTCCTTTGTACTAATGTTTGGAATAATTGCCATTTCAATCTTCTCTTATGAGGCAATAAAAGTAATGTCAAGATCAACTGAATTCTGGGAGGCTTTTGTATTAGTGCCCCTCTTATCATTATCTGTTTTCTTTGTTAATATGAGAGAAACTACAGGAATAGGGCTTACAATTAAGAAAAGAACAGGGATAATAGGGATAATCGTGGTCTTTTCAAGTATTATTAATATCCTGCTGAATATCCTGCTTATTCCAAGGTTCAATATTTTCGGGGCCGCCACAGCGGCAATACTTACCAACATTCTTTACTGGCTTGGCTGCTACTATTTTTCGCAGAAAGCATTTTTTATTCCATATGAATTATCCAAGATCATGTTAATCTTCATAACAGGGGCACTTTTGTCTTTCTCTGGTCTGCTCTTAAGCGACATGGAACTTCTTCCGAGGCTGCTCTTAAAGACCCTGATCCTGATAAGTTTTCCATTTATTCTCTATTTTCTTAAATTCTACGAGCCTGCCGAATTGCAGTCAATTAAAGGATTTTTCATCAAATGGTCAAATCTTAAGAATCTTGGTAATAATCTGAGGTCCGTTAAAAAGATCGGGGATGATTTTTAATGTACAACATTCCAAATGGCGGAATAATTCCCGTCAAATAGATATTTTTGCTACTCATTAGAACAGTTTAAATACGCTGGTGTATGGAAATCAGGAATAAATTCAAATCAGCTTTGCCCTATTTTATTGCGGTCATACTATTCATTATTATCGCGTTTGCATACTTCTACCCTGTGCTGGAAGGCAAAGAGCTTAAAGCCAACGATTCCACGGTTTCAACAATCAACTCGAAGGAGATCCGGGATTATCGTGAAGAATTTCACAAGGAACCGCTATGGACAAATTCCATATTCAGCGGAATGCCGGCTTATCTTATATCAACAAAGTTCCCGGGAAACCTTATGAAGCATGTCGATAAAGTACTGAGGATATTTAAAATGCCTGTATCCGTTCTTTTCCTCTCAATGGCCGGATTTTATTTTTTGCTCTTACTTTTTAATGTCAATCCCTGGCTTTCGATTGCCGGGGCTATTGCTTACAGCTTCTCATCATTCTTTTTTCAGATCCTTGCGGCTGGCCATAATACGCAGGCGATCGCACTTGCATATATGGCTCCGACGATCGGTGCAATTTACTATGCATACAGGTATGATGCAATAAAGGGCGCACTGCTTGCTGCCTTCATGCTTTCGCTCGAGATCCTCGCAAATCATCTTCAGATAACCTATTATGCGGCTATAATTCTTCTGATATTTGTAATAATCGAATTCATTTATTCCCTAAAGGAAAAATCATTCGGAAAATTCCTCAAAACATCACTTATTCTTATAATCCCTGTTGCTATTGCCATAGGGATCAACTTCGGGAACCTGAATACAATCAGGGAATACGGCAAGTATTCAGTAAGGGGAAAGTCGGACCTTCAGGCAGAGCACAAAAACTTCTCTTCAGGTCTTGACAGGGATTATATTGTTGCCTGGAGCTATGGCATCGATGAGACAATGAATCTTCTTATACCGAATTACAAGGGCGGTTCCAGCAAGCCGTTCGACAAGGATTCAGAAACGGTAAAGGCTCTGAGAAAGAACAATGCCGGTGACGCAGTGAACCAGGTCACAAAGTACTGGGGTACTCAGCCCATGACAGAAGGCCCTCATTATATTGGGGCAATCGTTATCTTTCTTTTCGTTCTGGGGTTGATTGTTGTAAAAGGAAGAGAAAAGTGGTGGCTTCTGATTGCCACTGTACTTTCGATACTGCTGGCGTGGGGAAAGAATTTCATGCCCTTCACAAATCTGTTTATTGACTTTTTCCCCGGGTATAACAAGTTCCGGGCCGTGACAATGACGCTAGTAATTGCCCAGTTCTGTATCCCGATGCTTGGATTTCTTGCCCTCCGCCACTATTATAACGGCATTCTTTCAAGGAAAGAGATGCTGAAAAGCCTTAAGCTGGCAACAGGGATAACGGGCGGGATTGTTCTGCTTATATTTTTGATTCCCGGAATAGCAGGATCGTTCCTGAATCCCCTGGAGTCTGATTACCCTGGCTGGCTGACCTCTGCTTTAATATCTGACAGAAAAGAGCTTCTAAGAGCCGACAGCCTGAGGTCGCTGATATTCATCCTGCTCGGAGCAGTAACTATTCTTTCATTTATCTCCGGCAAACTTCGAAAGGAGTATTCAATCTTAGTGATTACTCTTCTTATTGTTTTCGATCTTTGGGGCGCAGGTAAAAGATACCTGGATGCTGACAGGTTTGAAAGGCCTCTGATGATACAGAAATCATTTCTTCCTTCCACTGCCGATGCCCTGATACTTGAGGATAAATCATATTACAGGGTTCTGAACCTTTCGGTATCGACATTTAATGATAATTCTCCCACATCGTGGTTCCATAAATCAATCGGAGGTTATCACGGGGCAAAGCTCAAAAGGTACCAGGAACTCATCGATTCCTCAATAATCCGCGAGCTTTCATTATTCCAGGCGATGGCTGAAAAAGCAACCTCCATCGAAGATCTCCTGCCCGGATTTAACTTCACTCCGGTACTTAATATGCTGAATACCAAATATGTCATTTACAATCCTGATGCTCCCGCTCTAATAAATCCCCACGCAATGGGTAATGCATGGTTTGTCGGGAAATCTGCGATAGTCGACGGCGCCAATCAGGAACTGGCTGCTTTAAAAAGCATTGATCCCCTTAAGGAGGCCGTAATTGACATAAAATTTAATGATCAGATCAGCGAAGCCTCATACCAGCTTGCACCTGGTGATACGATTGAACTTGTATCATATAAGCCTGATGAACTGGAATACAAATATACAGCTGAGGGTGAGAGGCTTGCCGTCTTCTCTGAAATTTATTATCCTGCCGGATGGAAATGCTTTATTGATGGAACCGAGAGCAATTATTTCCGGACAGATTATGTAATGAGAGGGATGATAGTTCCTGCCGGAAGTCATCAGATCAGATTTGCTTTTGAGCCATCATCATACTACCTGGGGAATAAGGTTTCTCTTGCCAGTTCCATACTCCTGATTCTTCTTGCAGCCGGATATTTTATCCTTGTATATTTAAAAAAGCCTAAGTCATAGTAGATGCTCAGTCATAATAATTGTCCGTTATGCTCCTCCGACAGAATTTCCTTTTATCTTAAATCCACCGATCATCTTTTAAGCAGGGAAGAATTCAAAATCTGTAAATGCCAGGGGTGCGGATTTGTTTTTACCAATGAATATCCCGATGAAAAAGGTATTGCCGGATATTATGAATCTGACGATTATATTTCGCATGATGACAGGGCAAAAGGATTTTTAAACCAGGTCTTTTTGATAGCAAGGAATATCATGCTTCGCAGGAAGAAAAGGATAGTTGAAAATGCCTCTGGTATTAAAAAAGGTAATATGCTTGATATCGGGTGCGGGACAGGCTATTTTGCCGGAAAAATGAAAAAAGCCGGATGGGATGTTACGGGCATAGAGCCAAACAGGAAAGCGAAGGAATTTGGTTCAGAAATTTTTGCTCTCAGAATAATAGGTCCTGAAATGATATCAGAACTTCCATCCGCAAGTTTTGATTGTATTACTATGTGGCATGTTCTTGAGCACTTTCACGATCCCTTTAATTATGCGGCAGAAATAAAACGGCTTCTAAAGCCAGGAGGTGTATGCATCTGTGCGCTTCCAAATTGCAGCTCATTCGATGCGCAACATTACATGGAAGAATGGGCAGCTTATGATGTTCCCAGGCATCTGTGGCATTTTACGCCCGGTACTTTCAGGGTATTTGCGGAAAAGACAGAATTTCAGATCACAGGAATAAAGTCACTACCGCTTGATGTATTTTATATTTCCATTTTAAGCGAGAAGAATAAAGGTTCAGATTTTTACTTTATACGTGGGTTAATTAATGGAACCTGGTTTGCCTTTCGGTCCCTTTTCGACAAAAGTAAAGGCAGTTCGCTGATATACTTCCTAAAAAATTAATAAGTACCTAGTAACGGTCGAGCCAGCGGTATTTTCTGGCGCTGTCGCCGAATCTTATTGCCAGAGTAAGCTCGTGGGTTCCGTAAGTCACCCTTTGGATCTCCTGTAATGTAAAATCAAAAGCATATCCTATATACATATTTGTATAGGTAAAACCAATATTCGCAATAATCGCCTTGCTGGTACGATAGGTTAATCCTGCCCAGATTTTCTGATCATAAATATATGTAAGGCCGATATCTGCCATAGGTTTCTCCTGCTCCGACATCATTAATAATCCTGAAGGCTGAAGCTCAGTCTTGTTTCCAACCGCAAAACTATATGAACCGAAGAGATAATAGTGCCTGTCCATCCTGAAATTCTGGTAAGCATCGCTTCCTATTTTTGCTGCAGCTCCGAATAACTGTAAAGTAGAGAAGCCGACATTGTATTTTGGATTCAGTATATAAATTCCAAAATCTACATCAGGAACGAAAATTCCTCTTCTAAGATCATTATTCAGCCACGGCTCGTTAGGATCCTGAAAATCAATTTCCAGTTCATTAATCTTAAAATGATATCCGGTTACAGCAAGACCCATTGAAAGCTGAGTGTTGCTCTGAACCCACATATGATATGAATAGGATGCCTGGAATCCAGTCCTTTGAATTAAACCATTGCGGTCGCTGAAAATATATCCTCCGAATCCTACTTTCCCATCTGTTTTCGGACGGTAGACATTTCCGCGGGAACTTTTTTTAAGTGAATATCCACTTTTCAGGATCCTGGTCTGTCCGCTTATTGAAAATGTTCGCGGGGCACCCGAATATCCTGCCCATTGTTCCCGGGCTGTGAGATTAAAGCTTGTAAAACCATCGCTTCCTGCGACAGCCGGGTTTATAAGGAACTTATTATAAAGATACTGGCTGTACAAGGGTAGCTGCTGCCCTGCAATATTTGCACTGCAGATTAATAATGCTGATATAAAAACCAATTTCTTCACAATACAAAAAGAAGTGTTAATTATTTCACAATTGTTATATGCCCTATAATCGGCCTGGTCCCATTGTTTAAATCAATTATATAATGATATGAATCGATCGGTAATACGGACCCCTTACTCCTTCCGTCCCATGGTAACGGATATCCTAAGTCCGATTTCCAGATCAGCTCACCCCATCTGTTAAATATCTTGATTTCGATTTCAGGATATAGATCTTTAAGTCCAATATTCCATACATCATTTATAAGGTCACCATTAGGCGAAATTGCATTCGGAATTTCAAGGCATATTTCATTTTCCGGATGTATCATCACCGAATCGCTTACAGAACAGTTGTTCATATCTGTAACATTAACACTGTAGATGCCGCTTACGGCAGTTGAAATGTTCTGGGTTGTTGAATTATCAGACCACAGGAATGTATAGCCTGCATTGGTTCCGCCTGTAACACTTAGCAGAATTTCACCATTTGGCATGTCAGTGCAGAAAGGCTGGGTCACCGAGAATGAAAGTCTGATTGGATCAGGTGCAGTCAGTGTTACAGAAGAATCAGCTGAGCAACCGTTGGAATCGGTCATAATTATTCCGTAATCACCTGGTTTAAGTCCTGACCTTAGATTCCCTTCCTCACCATCAGACCACAGACATGCTGCAGTTCCGGCATTATTAACAGCCACAACAGAAACAGAACCGGTATTTCCGCCAGCACAATTAATATTATGCTCACCTGTAATGCTTACCGATGGTGTAATTATCATAGTCAGCTTTTCGGGTTCAGTCAGATTTATAGTATCAAGTACCGAACATAAATTACTGTCGGTAACAAGGATAATGTACTGTCCTGCCTTAAGGCCTGAAATGTCCTTAGTAGTTGCAGTAAAAGTTCCCGGACCCTGCCAGCTGAATATATAGGGCGGCGTTCCGCTTGTTAGATTTAACTGTATGGATCCGTCCGCCTTACCAAGGCAGCTGATGTTAAACCCGTTAAATTCTGACAGAACCTGAGCATAGGTTAATGGCGGAGGAAGATTTATTCTTGCTGAATCGGTCTTCTGGCAGCCATTTGCATCCGTTACTCCTACAGAATAATAACCCTCAGAAAGCCCTGAGATATCCTGGGTTGTAGCGCCTGTCGACCATAAGTATGAATAGGGACCAATGCCACCTGATACATTCAGATTCATTGAACCATTGTTAAAGCCCGATACCTGACAGGTTATATGTGATGGCATCAGTTCAGTTACCAGTTCCAGAGGCTGTGTCAGTACAATATCAGCTGTGGCAATGCATCCATTTGCATCTGTAACAACAAGATGGTAGGTTCCGGCTCTGAGTGAGTTCTGATCCTGCTGCCCCTGGGCTATGCCGGCGCCATCGGATGTAGTCCAGCTATAAGTGTATGATCCTGTGATGCCTCCGTTTACAGTTACATCAGTGGCACCCGTTCCACCAAAACATGTGATATTGTAAGATCCATCGGCAGAAACTGAGTTTACTGAGGTAATGACCAGCAAATCAGGCTGAGTAAGGCTGAAAACTGGCTGGGGGATCAGTACACAACCATTTATATCCGTCACCGTGCAGGTATAGATGCCTGCTTTCAGCCCTGAAATATCCTTGGTATTTTCGGAATAGCCATCAGGGCCGACCCATAAATAAGTGTAGATCCCTGAACCACCATGAATAGTCAGTTTAATGTAACCATCTGCTGCTCCGTTGCATGAGATCTGAAAATTACCATCGATGCTGTGCGACACCTCACTGGCTGTCAAAACCATTCCCGGAGGATCGATCAGAGTTACACTGTCAGTTTTTATGCATCCCAATAGATCAGTTATTCGCAGATAATATTTCCCCGCCGGGATGCTGTCGAGAACGTTGGTATTTGTGCTGACTGACAGGGACCCTGATGCAGGATACCAGTAATATAAATAGCTTCCGTTTCCGCCTGTAACAGTGGCAGCGGCTGAACCGTCAGTATAACCAAGACATGAAACATTTGACCCGTTGAAGTAGCTGACATTAAAAGTTGCCATTACAGGTGCTGGTTCCTTTAATTCTGCCGGCCTGAAAGTTTCACAACCATTTATATCATGAACCACCAGTTTATATTGTCCGGCCATCAGACCTGTACAAATCCTGTAGGTCAGAGGATTTCCAAAATCATAATTTCCAGTGAAAACACCAGTAGCAACTGTATCAGCGTCATTCCGTATAAACCAGTAAGTGTAAGGATATGTTAAACCATCCCTTACATAAATACGGGCAGTACCATCATTCCCTCCCGGACATGAAACATGAATATTCGGAAGAATCGGCTGGGGAATGACCCTTGGAGAAGAGCTGAGATTTGCAATATTTATCGCAGTATCTCCAATGCATCCAAGATTATCAGTAACATCAAGCGTATAATACCCGGCATATAGATTTTTAATCTCTATCGAATCTTCCTTAACATACCCTACAGGACCTGTCCATAAAAGATCGTATGGGCCAGCACCTCTGGATATATCAGCCCGCAAAGCAGCAAGACCAATACCGGTTTCACAGGTATACGGTTCCGTAATAGTAATTCCTCTTACTGGTTTGGGGTGCAACTGTACTTCCTGCATGCTTATGTTCCCTGCAGGGCAGTTAAGTCCTGTAACTTTCGGTGTAATTGAAAACCAGACTGACTGGACAGTGTCGTTATAATTTCTGTATATGAAGGACAGAACATTACCCTCTGTTTTATCATTTTCGGGGTTGGAATTTCCCGTGACTCCTGCCGGTACAGATATTGTGTAATCAAATCTTATTTCCCCGGATGTCATGATTGTCGGGGAATTCAGTGTTATCTGAGTGTTGTCTCCATAACAAATGGCAGGTTTTGCATTAGCGGGAGTTGCCCTTGGCGTTGGATTGACAGTGACATTTATATCCACAGCAGGGCCATCATTGCAGCCAGCTCCACTTACCGGAGTAACCGTGTATGTTACGGTCAGTGGTCCATCTGTTATATTGACAAGATTATCGGATATAATATAACCATTAGCTAAACCATTTGCAGTGGTTGTGTATCCGCTTAGTCCTGCAGGAGCAGAAGCTGTAAAGTCGATGGTTACCACTCCGCTTGTAAAGGTGCTCGGACTCTGAAGTGTGATGCTGGTGGCTGTATTATCGCACTGTATCGTGTTTGCAGGTACAGGTGAGATCCTCGGTGTA
>Ga0209254_10006480_pt1 | contig 10797 bp, 10 predicted proteins | sample FrelakmetDIP11DI_FD_187148 | JGI IMG/M metagenome (GOLD analysis project Ga0209254, IMG submission 187148) | Freshwater lake sediment microbial communities from the University of Notre Dame, USA, for methane emissions studies - DIP11 DI (SPAdes)... | ecosystem: Environmental > Aquatic >... | reverse complement strand
CCGTCTCCGTGGAGAATCATTGTGCGGGAGAGCTTGTCTGCAATCTCCTGGCAGCGATCCTCATTCGCCTCGATCAGCTTGGTATCAAAGCCCATCTTTTCCAAACGACTGGCCAGATAGAATCCGACCATTCCTCCGCCCACGATTAACGCCCGGTTGGATCCGGCCTTTTCATGGAGAGCCTGCCTCAACTGAGGAAGGATCTGAGAATCGCAGAGCACCAGAAGATGATCGTTCGCAAGGATCTGGCCGGCTTTGTCCGGCATGCTGATCTCTCCAGCGCGGTTCACGGCCAGTATCTTGCAGCCCGACGGTAGGCCAACGCTTTCGACGGAATCGCTGAGATGCATCTCTTCAGTTACCTTGAACTCAATAAGCTCCACTTTGCCGCCCGCCAATTCCCTATTCATGAGCAGGGAAGGGAAGTAGAGGGCCCGGGCCAGTTCCTCAGCCATCACCAGCTCCGGACAGATCATGTAGCTTATGCCCACCTCTTTTCTATCCTGAACCGGTTTGTCGATATATTCCGGATTGCTGATTCGAGCCATGGTCTGCTTGACGCCCAGGTGGCTGGCGATGATGCAGGTAATTATATTCACCTCATCGTTTCCTGTTACCGCCAGTACAATATCTGCCTTCTTAACGCCCGCTTCCATAAGCAGCCGTGCATTGGCTGAGTTTCCCTGCATGACCTGGACATCCATTTCCTGCAGCCTGGCGCATGCCTCAGGATCCTTATCGATGACCGTTACGTCATGCTCCTCATGAAGCTCGCTGGCGACGAGGAAACCCACCTCGCCTGCTCCTGTAATCAAAATGTGCATACTATTTCCTCCATAATTCCGGGATCAATAATAAGAATATCGGCATCAACTCCAATCGGCCAAGATACATGGCCAGGAACCCTATCATCTTGCCGGCCGATGACATCTGAGACCAGTCAAAGGTTATGATGCCAAAACCAGGACCCACTCCGCCCATACATGATGCAATGCCGGAAGTTACCACCAGCATATCCACCTTGGGGTTGCCGGCGGAGACCATTGCCAGCACCAGAGATAATGCCAGCCAGATTGCCAGATAGAAAAATGAATAGAATAACATGGGCCGAATAATCTCTTCTTGCAGCCGGGAGTCGCCCAATCTAACCGACATCAAGGCCTTGGGGTGCAGCATGTGGAACAGTTCATTGTAAGTATATTTCAAATCAACAAGAAGCCTTCCGACCTTTATGCCCCCGGCCGTCGAACCAATGCATCCGCCGATGAGCATGAGCATGATCAGCGCCATTTTGGCCGCAGCGGACCATTTATCATAATCCAGCGTATTCACGAAACCGCAAGTGCCCATGAAAGAAATGACCTGGAAGGATGCGAACCGCAAGCGCGTCGGCAAATCGCCCTGTATTCCTCCAAAGAATATCAGAATCAAGGTGCCTATAGCCAGGACGGCGATCATGAACCTGAACTCCTCATCTTTGAACCATCCCAATCTATCTGATTTGAGAGACCTGTAATGCAAAGTGAAGCTCGACATGCCGAGCAATATAAAGAAAGCTACTATGGCATCGATGAGGGGGCTGTGGTAAGCAACGAGGCTTGATGCCTGCGGCGAGAAACCGCCTGTGGCCAGAGTGGAAAAAGCTGTGCATACTGCATCATAGATGGGCATTCCTGCAACGACTAGCAGGACTATTTCCACGGCATTAAAGAGCAGGTATATGCCCCAAAGTATCCTGGCTGTCTCGGTTGCACGCGGCGTGATGGTGTCCTTGCTGGGACCTACCGTTTCCGCCCGGTAGAGCTGGCGCCCTGCGACGCGCAATTGAGGAAAGATGGCTACTACCATGAGTATAATGCCCAGGCCGCCGATGAGCTGCTGGAAGGATCTCCAGAAGAGCAAACCAAAGTAGGTGTGGCTGTGAATGGCATCTAGCGCAAAATATGGACCGGTCAGGCTGCCGGTTAACATCCCAGCAAGAGAAGAGGCGATGCTATTATCGGCTAGAGTGGAATTGATTATGTAATAACCCTGCATATTCGACTCTGAGAGAATGGTGGCTCCAGTCGCCGAAAATCCCGATACGGACTCGAACAGACCGTCAACAGGACTTAAGCCCTGGAAGACAAACGGCAGGGAGCCCAAAAAAGTAGCGCACAGCCAACCCAAGGTAACGGCTGCAAAGGCCTCTTTAATGGCTACATCTCCCTTTGTTCCCAAACGACTCAAGACAATTCCGGCTGAGATGGAAAGCAAAGAAGTCAAGGCGAAGGCAATAATTCCATTTGTCTCGTGGTAGAGTGCGGAGATGATTCCCGGCACAATTAGCAGCAGGCCAATGATCTTCAGCACGGTGCCAATGACATCAAGGACGATTCGAAACTTCATAGACCCTCCTCAGATACTTCAATTCCAGGACCGGGGCTTTAGAAGCTGAGCGGAGTGTTCAAGCCCTGCAGATCCAATCCCTCCGGAATCGGATCTCTCATGGCTCTTTTGCAAAAAAATGCCCTTTTCAGCAATGCCATTCTTGCAGGAAGAAGAAATGGATCTCTCAAACCACAACAAGTGCCATCAAGCTGAAAAATGTCAGCAAGCCAAAAGTCGGCTCTTGCTAGTAGGTCAAATGCATTTGGATATTTTATAATATTTTTACTAGACGGTATGGCGTCAACTGGCCGTTGATCAGGTCCGATCACAATATTTGCAGAAATGCCCGAATCGAACATCAAATCCCCTCCTGGCACAGTTGACCATATCCAAATTTGGGCGTGATGCCATATAAGGATATAAAAGTATCCATAAACCGCATCATTTGCAATTATGATCCATCAACTAATGCACTCCGGCGATCATGGCCAGAAGGGGCAGGGTCCCAGGATTCATTGATGCAGCCCATGCTCACTGCCCAGCACCCGAGCAGCGCTTGCGTTGTTTTATGCTGCTACTATTGTCACAACGATTTCTCCTTTTGCAAAAGCTCCTCAAGGCGGTCCATGCTTTCAGCCCACCCTTCCTGCATCCCTGACTTAAGCATCCCGTCACGATCCTCAATCGTCTGGAAGAGAGACGTTCCCATAAGCTTGGTTTGGCCTTCGTGCTCTTCGAAGATCATCGTTTCAATGATTACATGGCCCGGCATACCTTCAAATTCAAATGTATCAACGATGCGCGTCGGTGGCACGATCTCTCGGTATACTCCATGGAAGGCGTACTCGCTTCCGTCTGGCCCGCGCTGGACGAATCGCCAAACTCCGCCCGGTTTCATATCCATCTTGTCAACAGTGGTCACAAGGCCTCTAGGACCCCACCATTGCGGTACGAGATTCGGATCAGTGCACACCTGGAACACAAGCTCACGCGGCACATCAAAGACGCGCGACATGGCGATCTCCAGATCCGACGGAAAGGTAAACTTTGCGACATTTTTTCTATCGGTCACGATCATAATGAGTTCTCCTTTTCCAGGTATTCGGCGAGCTTGTCAAAGGATTGGCTCCAGCCCTGCTGCATATCATCGCGATCTTGGGCACTTAAGCCTTCGATGCCGGAATGCCTCAGAGTGAGCATTATCTCGCCATCATGTTCTTCAAATATCACAGTTATGAGCATTTCAAGCGGAAAGCCTTGGCCGAGTGAGCAAAAGCAAAAAAACGCTCAACTTCGCCAGCTTCCATTAAGCTTTCATGAGAGGTCAATTGACGCCAAAAAGCCAGCAGGAAACCTTATTCAGGCTCCTGGTCACATTCCGCCATTGTTTGCATGTATTGCTGAGCCTGTTGGGCCATGTTGCACCGGAGAAGGCCCGAGATGAACATCCCCGTAATCAAGGCACGCTCTTTCGTCATGTTTTCTAGCGCTGCCTTGAGCCTTTCCACCGCGACCTCTTCGCTTATGGCTTCGGGGCCAAAGAGCAGTTCTTTTGTCGCGTCGCCTATCTTCATCATCTCATCGGTCGAGATACCGAAGAATCCGCTAATGATCTCCAGGACTATTGATTCCTCTTTCGGATCGAACATGGCTTAGTCTTAATGGTGCATGATGAAATAGGTTTGGCCTCTTAGTCTCTGTGCTAATGGCCCCAGCCAGGAACCGGATTACCGCATGAACCTGATATCATGCCGTTCCAATGCAACCGACATGAATATTGGCTCAAAGCTCGTTCCATCCCTAATTGCGGAATAATGCCACGACCTCATTTGGATCTAGCCTTACTCTGGGCTGGAAAATTGGCTAGCATCAAAAAAAAGTGCGATCAAATCCCTTTTCCCTCCGACCCCATATCTGACAGCTCGATGAAATCCATGACGATTTTGGCAAGCCGAGGGGGATACTGATACATCAGGCCGTGCCCTGCACCTTCGAACTGAACCAGCCAGGAGGCGTTTATCCGCTGAACCAAAATAAACGCATTCTCAGGAGGCGCTATGACATCCTGCGTGCCGGTGACTACAAGGGCAGGCGACTTTATCGAGCCGAGCCGGTCGCATGCACCGGGCCACCTTGCGCAGGCCTGGGCCTGGCGCTGTATATTTTCTGGAAGTGATGTTTCCTTGGGCAAGGGGAACCATTTGTAGAAGGCCGGCTGCCTGGATAGCCAATCCTTTGGAAATAGCAGGTTGAATAGCCTCATGCCTCTCTCTTCCGGGGATCCCGAGGTATTAGTCAGATCCTTTAGAACCTGGGGTGAAGGCATAACCGCCTCCTTTCCTCCGCAATCGCCTGCGTATAAGATGAGCTTGTCAACCTTCTCAGGGTAGCGGATGGCCAGCTCTTGAGCCACAAACGACCCCATAGACCAACCCAGTATGTGGGCCTTTTCTATGCCTAAAGCTGTCATGAGGCCTGCTGTGTCATTGGCGAACTGAGAAATTGAAAAATTCCCTGATGGCGCTGTGGTACTTCCCATCCCGCGGTTGTCGAATATTATTACCTTGTACTTGGATGAGAGGTTATCCAGGAAAACGGGGTCCCACGTATCCATTGTTGAGCCGTAGCCCATGATCAAAACTATCGGGTCTCCCTGGCCCAGGATTTTGTAAGAGATGTTGATGTCTCCCACATGAACACTCTCAACTCCAGATATGTTACGGTCCTTCTCTTCTCTGTAGTCCGTTCCGATGCAATTATGCGTCGCCACCGACAATACAAGCAGCAAAATGATGTTGAATATCCTTAATGTACTTCTCATGGAGCAGGCTCCCATGAGATAATTCTCGTCCAAACTTTTTAAATTTTTCCAATACATTGGTTTTTTAGAACTGGGATATGACAACCATTCCGGCATCCTTTAAAACCCGCAGTTCTCCCTAACCCGGAACCAGGATAATTTCATGCTTCAGGAGGGCTTGGTCCGCCAAAGCCCAAACACGCTGAAGGATTCGTCCATCACGCTTGCCCTGCTGATGAACATCACTGCAGACGTCGTCTTGTCCTCAGCCCGTGCTTGTTCCATGGACCCACCAGGGGCTATCGGCTACCTACGCCGAATGGAGACTCTTTTGTCTCCAATCATCAAAGCGCAAAATCGAAGTCCTATCCGGATACAGAAGCACTACTTACAGCCTCACTGCAGTTACATTTCCATTGCCTTGGGATTGTCCGCTCAACTCAAGAACATAAGTTCCCGACATAGTGTTATTTGCCATGAACATGTCGAGATAGTACTCATTGAAATTCTGGTCTGCCAATTCATGCGCTGCCGACTTAGCGGTCAATTTGAGCACCGGGTCAACAAAGGATCCGCTGGCGGTCATGGAGTTCTTTTCGCCCTTCTCCGCCAGGGTGCCATAGCCCATGATCTTGGAACTACCGGACGACCATAGGGTCAGGTCGAGCACTACATCTGTTCTATCATCGAATCTTATCGACCATTTGCCGCTCACATCCATCGGCTTGACCTCTTGCTGTATTTTAGTAACTTGAGTCTGATTAGAAGTCTCGTTTGCGGTTTTATTGGTGGCCTGGTTTTGATTATTGTTTGGCCCAATTGGCGGCTTGGGATTTGGCACCGGTGCTTCCATATTCGGCTTTGTGATGAGAGGTTTAGGCATGTCCATGTTTGGCGTGCTCATGCTTGGCACTGCGATTACACCAGGCTCAACCGCATAAGCTTGAGTAGATAAGCATGAAAGCAATACAGCCAATAATAATTTGCTTGCCAATCTCATTTCATTACCTCCGCAAGAGATAATGCACATCAATAATTTCAAGTTTGTCCCATGACTCAAATAACATAGGGAGGCCTATAGCGATCTACTGGCTGCTCTTGGATGACTTTGGTATGGATCGAGTCCTTTTTGCACAGGCGCTGGCCATCTGATTCTTGCAGCATCTCTTCATCTCTTAGCCAATCCCCATAGTCCGGATATTATCCAAAGCGCTAAGCCCCAGAAAACCATGATAACCATCACAAAGGATTCCATGATCTTTCAACCCTCATTATTAATAGTGTATAACTTATATGTAAAACTTGCCTATAAATCGATCGTCAAAGAGAAGTAAACTGCATAAGGCGGGCGATTCTCATCGGCATTGGCATGTCCAACCTTCTGCTCGCCAAAACAGAGGCATAAAATCTCGGCCAGCTCAGTTAATTTCTGAGGAGAGCTGAGAAGATGGATCTAACACAGAAGAAAGAGAGAGAGAGCTAAGAAAAGAAGGCTGAGATTCAAGCCATCTTTCTTGCGGGCATTAGCCATCCGAAAGGTCGACATGCCCAGCAAGGCAGAATCGCGGAAGACCTCGCCTGTGTCTTCTCCATCGAGAAGCTCACCGAGGCTCTGAGGATTTCCATAGGCTTGCCGCCATATTCATCGCATCACAAATCCTTGTATCCCCAATCAAAACCATATTTGCTGATCATATATGCCTCCCATCGCCAGATGGAAATCTGCATGGAAACTGCCTTGAATATATCCAAAACGAGGGCATTATTCAAATTCATATTATTGCTAATAATCATAATAGTTAAAATAGATATTGCTAGATAACTAATATATCTTTGTCATTATTTGATATATCAGACATTTTATTTTCGATAATCATGGCGGTAATTTGCTAATCATCCTAAACATCTTTATAATAGCTATTATTATGATGAATATTCTTACCTCATAATTTGATTTATGTAAATTAATTAAATTTAAATAGTTAAAAATGCTGTTATCAATTGGAGCCTGAAGTAAATTTGCGCCTAAGTCCCATTAAGGCTCCATCCCTTCCATTAATGGCCCAAAAAACATCCATGAGCCTCAGGATATGGCTCATGCCCGAAAAATGAAAACGATATCTCAAGACACCATTTTCATGGGAAATAGGCCTAAAAAGGAATTGGCAATCTAATTGTAGACTGCCGTTCCCGGTTCCACATTGATTATCTTCTGTACTCCCCTTTGGAAGAACATGGTCTTTGGGTAATTGAACTGGCCGTCATAGACTCTTACGTCATGGTTCTGGTTGCCGACAACCTTAAAGTTGAACTTTCCATCACGAGGATCCCCACCCGTCCCCTCAGTTCCTATGTAGTTTCCATCCAGGAACACTTGATATCCTTGCATGCCCTGCGAGACTATTGTCGCGGAAGTGTCTCCTGTGGTTGGGATTGGAGTTGAGCCAGGCGGCTGAATCGTCCCCTGCGGATAGCCCTGAGGATAGGATTGTGGATAGCCTTGTGGATAACCCTGCGGATAGGGTTGAATTGGCACTGGATTTTGACCTGCTGGCGGGTATGGTGATGTCTGTGGTGTTGTATATGGAATCACATCTATCACCACGGAATTGCTCACCTGGGCGCCGATGATGAAAAGCAGGATGTGTTGCCCGACAGCTTCAGCATTGAAATTTATCTGGCTGTTGCCGGGGTAGAAATAGAAGCTATTCTTGGACAGCATTCCATTGGGACCTATCTCATAGAGGTATCCGTTACCACCTGAGGAAGAGATCGCCAATAGGGACAGACTTGATCCTTGTGGGACTTGGGCGTACTGTGTCCAGCTTGAGGGCCCTTGAATCCAAAGCGAGTTGCCCCCTGTATACGTAGAATAGGTCTTGTACTGGTCGTAGGGCACTGCCTGCATTTGATAGCTAAAATAAACGGTCGTGGGCATCTTGCTGGTCATCTCATGCTTCTTCGGGATATCGATATGCTTCTTTGAGGAAGATCCCTTGCTGATGGAGTAGTATTGTGAGAATTTGGTGTCAAATAAACCCGAAGACGGCGAATTGCCGCCTGCCCACGCCTGACCGATTCCATCGTTAAACAGCTCTTCTGCGGCAGCTTCTCCAGATTGCATCTCCATGCCGCTTGGATCCAGTGCCAAAGCGCATCCCATCAACGATATGATGAGGATAGTAGATATCAGAATCTTATTCATTTTCGCTTGATCTCCTTTTTTTTTGTCTTCGCTCCCGCTGATTATATCGGGGTAGTTCTGCTTTGTCGAAAGGTGATTGCTTGCTAAAGGATAAGATTTTATCTTTCATATAAGATCAACATTGATCAGAATTATGCCGAAAAGTCCATTATTCTTGCAGCGTTAACGATTAAACGCCTTCTTGAAAGGAAGCCAAAAGAGGGCACATTTACCAAAGGATTCTAGATTCCTGCCTGGGCGATATTGCGGTTGCTGCTCGTGAGGCTCTGCTATTATCTTTCCCCAAAGATATCTGCGTATAGCGGCGCAAGAACAAGGCAAAGCGGATTTGGGGCATGCACTGAATTTCAGGTATTCCCTCTCGGACCAATTCCTCCTGAATTAGCCAAAGAAGGCCGGATCAAGATAGCGAATTGGACTAGAAAGACGACAAAGAGGGATAGAGATCCGGGTGTAAAGGAGGGAGAAAAAAGCATTTACCTGGATCTCCAGCTGGTCGTGCAACTTATAATAGATATAGACGATTGCGACAAACAGCTTGAGAATAGATTGCCATCCTTGCTACGACCAAGGACGGATAGTAATTTCAGCCTCATTGTAACGGCGGCATCAACCCTGCAGCATGATGCGGGGTATTCGCAAAAAAATAGCCATTGATTCGTATTCTGTTTCCGGTACAGTAGTAATAAATATCATTAAATATGTTTTTATCTATTATATCTTACATCTCATCTATTTTTTCCATTCTCAGTTTTAAGGATTTGAATAGAGCACGTGATTAGTCCTGACCAAATAGGCGGCAGGCTTATATCTCAATTAATTCTAAATATATTTGGTGTGTAAAAAATGAGGATCTTGTCCGGAATTAGAGCCTTATGCTGGGTATCTATCGTCTTAATCGTCTATGTATCTATGATAAATATCGGCTTCTGTTATCCCGAGCCGGGTCCCACTCATCCCTCTTCGGCCTCAAATCTATCCATAAACGGCACTGTATTCGAAGATCTCGATAGGAATGGTTTTCTCTCAGCTGATGAACCAGGCTTGCCGCTTAGGACCATCAGGCTAACGCAGAATGGGACAGAGGTGCAAAATACCACTTCCGATGAGCAGGGGCAATATTTCTTCCACAATCTGGCACCAGGCCTCTATCAATTGGTTGAGGATTCTGCCCCAGGCTGGAACCAGACCGCACCGGGAGGAGGCGATCGCGAAGTGCTGCTGACAGACAAATCAGCTTTGCGCCTCGATTTAGGCAACCTCAAAGAATCAATGGCATCGGCAATCGGCCTTGAAAGATCGTACCCTCTCATGCGGCCCACTCCTGATGAGGCCGATCGTTGGGTGCAGCAATATGAATCTTCATCCTTTGCCGCTTTAAGCCCTAAGATCGCAGCGGAGCTGGCGGAGGCTCCGGGTATATCCTTCAGCCTCCTGGATTATCTGGACTATAGTCCATCTGATCGCAATCAAGGATCCTGCGGCAACTGCTGGGCTTGGGCAGGAACGGGCGTGATGGAGATTGATAATGCGCGCCTAAATGGAGTCAAGGATCGCCTCTCATTGCAATACTTGAATTCCATTTACAACGGAGGAAGGGGATCTAATTGGGCATGTTGCGGCGGTTGGTTATCTGACGTCTCCGATTTCTACAGTCAGACTGGAAAGGCAATTCCCTGGAAAAATGCCAACGCCCAGTGGCAGGATGGAACGGCACGCTGCGAGGCATATCAGACCAGAGTCCCTGCCAGCCAAATCTCAACCCAGCATAGCTACCCTATCGCCTCAATCCGAACAGAGGTCATCCCCACTCACGGAGCGGGAAAGCAAGTGGCCATCTCTAATATCAAGAACGTTTTGCGCCAGGGAAAAGCGGTATGGTTCGGATTCTTCCTGCCGGATAGTTCGTCTTGGTCCAGCTTCTTTAATTTCTGGAGCACTAAGACGGAGAGCACGGTCTTCGACTTGGACTTTGCCTGCAAAAAGGCCTACAACTATGCCCAAGGCGGCGGACATGCGGTCCTTTGCGTCGGCTACAACGACACCGATCCCAACAACAGCTACTGGATCATGCTCAATAGCTGGGGGGGGCCTCGTCTGCGGCCGCAGGGCCTCTTCCGCGTGAACATGGACATGAACTATGATTGCAGCAACAGCGGTTTAGGATACGCCTTCTATTGGATGACCCTGGATATGAGCTATCCGGCCAGTGGAAATAAACCGCCGAATGCGCCTGCAATGCCTGATGGTCCGAGCAATGGTTATGTCAATCGCGCTACTCCCTTCAAGACATCCGCCAGCGATCCGGATGGAGACCAGATAAAATATGTCCTGGATTGGGGGGATCAAACAACTACCGAGACGAGCTATTCAAATCCAGGCGTTTTAGCAGCTTATCATACCTGGATGACAAAAGGACAAT
>Ga0209254_10006479_pt1 | contig 10797 bp, 6 predicted proteins | sample FrelakmetDIP11DI_FD_187148 | JGI IMG/M metagenome (GOLD analysis project Ga0209254, IMG submission 187148) | Freshwater lake sediment microbial communities from the University of Notre Dame, USA, for methane emissions studies - DIP11 DI (SPAdes)... | ecosystem: Environmental > Aquatic >... | reverse complement strand
GAGGACGAAGCCCGGCGGCACGACTCCCAGGCGACGGTCGTGCTCGATCTTCGCGATCGTCTCGTCGATGGTCCTGGCGTAGGCCTCCAGTCGCACCAGGTAGTCCTCCGCCTCGGCCGCGTTGCGCACCGGCTGCTGGCTGTCGAGGAGCTTCGTCACCAGGTCCTGCGGGCCGCCGATCTGGCTCACGGCGTAGGGTATGAACCACATGCCCCAGGTGCTGAGCACGGTGCCGTACTCGACGACTTCGGCAGGAGCGAGGCTGCCGCGCAGGGTTGCCTCGAGCGCGGCATGGACCACCTGGCCGACCTGGCTCAGGCCGCTCGCGTCCACCTCGCTGAAGCGATTCAGGACGCGTTTGAACGCCGCACGTTTCGCGACCTCGTCCGCCGGGGTACGCGGCGACAGGCGCGTGCTCGATCCCGGACCGGCCACCGCCGGATCGACGCTGTAGTAGGTCGCCATCTCAGGATTCCAATGGAAGTACGTCGCGGTGAGCTCGCGTTCGACGTCGGCCGCCGTCGGTCGTGTCGGGCTCACCGAGGCCGCCAGAAACGCGCTCGAACAAAGCAGGCCCGCCAGAAACCACGTGATCTTCATCGCTTGCCTCCGAGTGCGCGTGCGGCTCGAGCACGCCCGATCGCAGCCATGTGGACGTCACCAGGAATTGATGATGACGATGTTATCCAAACAGGCGTTTTGATGCGCGGCTGGTGAGCCTGATGCGTGCTGATGGGCTCTGCGGCCCCGGTGGGCGGTGCGTTGAGGCAACGGCTGCGGGTCCTGTGGAAGCTGTCGGGTGGCCGAGGGCCGCCGAGCGTGCAAACGACGCCTTTGGAGACAGAGCCGTCCCACGGCTGTGGTGCGGCGAGCGGCAACGGGCTCAGTCCCAGCTGGCCGGGACCCCCCAACCCTCGCCGGCTTCGGCGACGCGGGTGATCTCGTGAGTCTCTGGGGCTGGCGGAGGCCGGTCCAGCTCCGGCGAGCGCAAGCCGAGGTGTTCGAGGATCCGGCTCCTCGAGGTGGCGCGGGAGACGCAGCGCTGACCCGCGCTGACGAGGCGCCTTGGAAGGCTGGCCTCCGGGGTCAGCGCGCGGCCGCCTTCAGCTCCCCCATCCGCCGGCGCATCTCCGCGAGCCGGTCGCGCTCGTTCGCGTCCCCCGCGAGGTCGTGCTCCTCGGCCGCGTCGGAGCGCAGGTCGAAGAGCTGCTCGACGCCGTGGTCCGGCCAGTAGAGGTACTTCCAGTCGCGGCGGACGAGAGCCTCCGAGGACGGGATGAAGTCGACGCTGCGGTAGGTCGGATGCTCGTAGAAGAACTCCGTCCGCCACGCCGGGGTCGGCGAGCCCAGGTAGAGCGGCGCCAGGTCGCGCCCCTGCATCCGCGCGGGCGCGGCGACGCCGGCCGCGGCGAGGAGAGTGGGGGCGAGGTCCACGTTGAGAGTGAGCTCCTCGCGGATCTCCCCGCGCCGGGATCGCGGCAGGCGCGGGTCGCGGACGACGAGGGGCACCCGGATGCTCTCCTGGTGCGGGTACCACTTGTCCGCGAGGCCGTGCTCGCCGTGGTAGTAGCCGTTGTCGGTGGTGAAGACGACGAGGGTCCGGTCGAGGACACCCTGCTCGGCGAGCTCCGCCAGCAGCCGGCCGCTGGCCGCGTCCACCTCGCTGGCCAGCCGGTAGTAGTTCTTCATCATCGCCTGGTACTTGGCGGGCGTGTCGAAGCGCCAGCGCCACCGGCGGCGGCCCTCGTTCCGCTCGTCGAAGAAGCGGGGCAGGCGCTTCCAGGACTCCTCGGTCGCGTTCTCCGGCACCGGGATCGCGACGCCCTCGTAGAGACCCAGGCTCTCCGGCTGGGGCAGGAACTGCAGCGGGTGGTCGTCCTCGGCGTGGGTGGCGAAGAACGCCACGGTCAGGCAGAAGGGGCGGTCCCGCGGCCGCGTGCGGAGGAACTCGAGCGCGTCGCTCTCGTTTCTCTGCGTCACGTGGACCGCGCGGCCCTTCTCCTGCGGCAGCCAGTGGGTGCCGGAGTAGGAGCGTCCGAAGTCGAAGCTCGCGGCCGGAAAGGCCCCGTTGTGCCACTTGCCGACGTGGCCGACCCAGTAGCCCCGGGCCCGGAGCCGCGCGGGGAATGTCTCTTCCCACGGTGTCGCGAACATGTCGAAGGCCCGGTTCCCGTGCCGCGCCATCCACTGGCCGGTCAGGAGCGAGGCCCGGCTGACGCCGCAGATCGAGGTGGTCACGTGGTTGTGCGTGAAGCGGACCCCCTCGCTCGCGAGCCGATCGAGGCTCGGCGTCCGCAGCACCGGGTGGCCCGCGGCCCCGAGCGTGTCGTGGCGCCAGTCGTCCGCGTAGAGGAGCAGGACGTTCAGGGGCTCGGCCGCCGGTGCCGCGGCCGGCACGAGAAGGCACACGACGGCGAGAAGCAACGGGGCGGTGGCTCTGGTCATCGCGCTTGGCTCTCCCGGGCGGGCCGGCCCTCTGCCCGAGATGGTAACGCCGCGCGTCTCCCGCTTCTGGCGCCGCCACCCGTGGGCGGCTCAAGGCAGGGTTGAACGCGCGCTCGATCCGGGCTACAAGCGCGGCCATGCAAGCGGCCCGGACGCTGCTCCTCGTCCTCCTGGCTGGCCTGGGGCTTCCCGGTCCGGCCTCGGCCGCCCCGGTGAAGCTGTTCGAGCAGGCTCCCGTGACGATCCGCGAGGTAGCGCCGGGTGTGGTGCTCGTGGATTTCGGCCGCGTGGCGTTCGGCAACGTCCTCCTCCGGACGCCGGCCGTCGCGGGGAGCGTGACGGTCCACTTCGGGGAGAAGCTCGACGGGGGCCGGATCGACCGGAAGCCGCCGGGAACCGTGCGCTACGGGCGCGCGCAGGTCGACCTCGCGGAGGGAAGGACGCTCGTGGTCGCCCCCCCGGCCGACCGGAGGAACACCGAGCACCCTGCGGCGGTGCTCACGCCGGCGGAGTGGGGCGTGGTGCTGCCCTTCCGCTGGATCGAGCTGGAGGGGTGGCCGGGCGCCCTCCGTCCGGAGCTCGTCAGCCGGCGGGCGGCGTTCGCCGCGACGTGGGACGACGAGGCGGCGGCGTTCTCCTCGTCGGACCCCGTCCTCGACCGCGTCTTCGATCTGTGCCGCTACTCGATCAAGGCCACGACGTTCGCCGGGGTCTACGTGGACGGCGACCGCGAGCGGATCGCGTACGAGGCGGACGCGTACCTCAACCAGCTCTCCCACTACGCGGTGGACCCCGACGTGCAGATGGCGCGCGACACCTTCGACCGCCTAGCGGCCTTCCCCACCTGGCCGACCGAGTGGGCCTCGCACATGGTCTTCATCGCGCACGCGGACTTCGTGCAGACCGGGGACCTCGCGTGGCTTCTCCCCCGCTACGAGTCGCTGCGGCCCCGGCTCCTGCTCGACCGTGCGCGCGCCGACGGGCTGCTCGTGAGCACCGAGGCGCAGATGAGCAAGGGCGACATCGTGGACTGGCCGCCGGGAGAGCGGGACGGCTTCGTCTTCCGGCCCGTCAACACGGTGGTGAACGCGTTCTACCTGCGCTCGCTCACCCTCGTCGCCGAGCTCGCGGAGGCGCTCGGCAAGCACGCCGAGGCGCGCGAGCACCGGGATCGCGAGCGCGTGGCCCGGCGGGCGTTCCAGGAGAAGCTCTTCGACCCCGTGCGCGGGCTCTACCGGGACGGCGAGGGCACCGAGCACTCCTCGCTGCACGCCAACCTCTTTCCGCTGGCCTTCGGCCTGGTGCCGACCCCGGCGCGCAAGGGTGTCGTCGAGTGGGTGGCCGGGCGCGGGATGGCGTGCTCCGTGTACGCCGCGCAGTACCTGCTGGAGGCGCTCTTCGAGCACGGGGAGGACCGAAGGGCCCTCGCCCTCATCACGGCGCCGACCGATCGCAGCTGGAGACACATGCTGGACTCCGGCGCCACGATCACCTGGGAGGCCTGGGACCTGAAGTACAAGCCGAACATGGACTGGAACCACGCGTGGGGGGCCGCCCCCGCCAACCTCCTTCCGCGCTTCGTCCTCGGGGTGCGACCGGGCGCGCCCGGCTGGGCCCGCGTCGAGGTCCGGCCCCACCCCGGCGGGCTCGCCCGCGCCGCGGGCCGGACGCCGACGCCGCGCGGACCGGTCGCCGTCCGCTGGGAGAGCGGCGAGCGGTTCCGGCTGGAGGTCGTCCTGCCCCCGGGGACGCCCGCGCGCGTCCACCTTCCCGCCGCGGAGGGGACGCGCGGCGTGTGGAGCGCCGGACGGCCGGTCGCGGCCGTGCGCGACGGCGCCTGGTGGACGCTCGAGGGCGACGTCGCGGGCAGCGTGCGTCTCGAGGTGCGCTGACTCGTTGCGTGCCCGTTCCCCATAGAATGCCTGCGACACGAGGAGGGCCGATGCAACGACGGGCGTTCCTGAAGACGGGCGGCGGCGTGGCGCTGGCACTGTCGGGCCTGGGCCGCTTCGCCCCCGCCCTCGCCGACGAGCGCGTGCGCGTGGGCCTCGTGGGGACCGGCTGGTACGGCAAGTCGACGCTATTCCGCCTCCTGCAGGTGGCGCCGGTCGAGGTCGTCTCGCTCTGCGACGTGGACTCCGCGATGCTCGAGGACGCGGCGGCGCGGGTGGCGGCGCGCCAGACGTCGAAGCGGCGTCCCCGGACCTACGGCGATTACCGGAAGATGCTGGCCGAGCGCGACCTCGACGTGGTGCTGGTCTCGACGCCCGACCACTGGCACGCCCTGCCGGCGATCGAGGCGATGCGGGCGGGAGCCGACGTGTACGTCGAGAAGCCGATCAGCGTCGACGTGGCGGAAGGCCAGGCCATGGTCGCGGAGGCGCGGCGGCTGGGGCGCGTGGTGCAGGTGAACCTGCAGCGGCGCAGCACGCCCCACCTGGTCGAAGCACGGGACGAGATCGTGAAGGCGGGCCGGCTCGGCCGCGTCGGCCTCGTCGAGCTCTACTCGCACTTCCCGGCCGAGTGGGACCGCAACCCGAAGGAGCTTCCGCCTCCTCCGGCCCTCGACTGGGAGATGTGGACGGGCCCGGCTCCGATGCTGCCCTTCCGCGCCGGCGTCCACCCCGTTGGCTGGCGCATGTTCATGGCCTACGGCAACGGGCTCCTCGGCGACCTTTGCGTCCACATGCTCGACATGACCCATTGGATGCTCGACCTCGGTGCCCCGAAGCGGATCAGCAGCGCCGGCACGCGCTTCTACCCCGAGGCGGCGGCCGACATCACCGACGTGCAGACCGCGACGTTCGACTACGGCGACCTCCAGGTCGTCTGGCAGCACCGGACGGTGGGGCCGCCTCCGGACCCGAACTACGCCTGGGGGGCGACCTTCTACGGGGAGAAGGCGGTCCTCAAGGCGAGCACGATGCGCTACGACTTCGTGCCGAACGACGGCGGGCCCGCCCGGGGACGGGACGCCCTTCACGAGCTCGACCGCTTCCCCGAGGACCGCACCGAGGAGGGCCTCGAGCAGCACGCCGCCTCCGCCCTGCGGGCCCACCTCGCCGACTTCCTCGAGTGCCGGCGCACGCGCCAGCGCCCGCGGGCCGACATCGAGGAGGGCTACGTCTCGACCTCCGCCAGCATCCTGGCGAACGTCGCGATGCAGGTGGGCCGCACCCTCGACTGGGACGCCGCCGCCGGCCGCGTCCGCGGTGACGACGAGGCGAACGCCCTCCTGCGCCGCCCCTACCGCGCCCCCTGGATCCACCCCGCGGAAGGGGTCAGGTCTTGAGCGACACCCGCAGCCGCCGTCAAATCCTGCGCGCCGGAGCCCTCGCCGGCGGCGCCCTCGTTCCCTCCACCCTCGCCGCCGCCGCGGAGGCTCCGGCCGCCGCGCGCGGTCCTTTCGACGTCCGCGACTTCGGAGCGACGGGCGACGGGACGACGCTCGACACCACGGCCCTCCAGGGCGCGATCGACGCCTGCCACCGCGCGGGCGGCGGGACCGTCCGCGTTCCCCCCGGCACGTACCTCACGAAGCCCATCGATCTGCGCTCCTTCGTGACCCTCCACCTCGAGGCCGGCTCCACGATCCTCGGCAGCCCGAGGCTCGAGGACTACCCGGTCGAGGGCCGAGACGCGAGCGGCGAGTCGGAGCGGGCCGGTGTCGTGACGGCGCGGGGCGCCGAGCGGGTGGCCATCACGGGCCGCGGGACGATCGACGGCAACGCGATGGCCTTCCACGACCCGACGAAGCAGCACGACGCCGGGGACTTCGACCGCAGCCTCACCCGCCAGGGCGCGGGCTTCATGCCCAAGGGCGTCCTCTTCGAGGACGGGCCGATCGCCCACGGGGAGCGACCGGGCAACCTTGTCCGGTTTTTCGACTGCAAGGACGTCCTCGTGCACGGGGTGACGATCGCGAACTCCCCCACCTGGACGAGCCACTACCGCAAGTGCGAGAACGTCACGATCGAAGCCGTCCGCATCCACAGCGAGGCGAGCGGCAAGCGGGTCCCGAACGACGACGGCATCGATCTCGTCCTTTGCGACGACGTGCGGATCCTCGGCTGCGACATCGACACCGGAGACGACTGCATCGCGCTCTTCGGCTCGCAGCGGGTGGTGGTGACGAACTGCACGATGACCACTCGCTCGGTGGGGATCCGGGTCGGCTACGACCACGCCCGCGACATCCGCGACTGCGTCTTCTCGAACCTCGTGATCCACGACGCGAACCGCGGCCTCGGCGTGTTCGTGCGCGGGGCGGGCTCGGTCGAGAACCTGATCTTCTCGGACATCGTGATCCGCACGCGGCTCCTCACCGGGCACTGGTGGGGCAAGGGCGAGCCCGTCCACGTCTCGGCGGTCCTCTGGGCCCCCGGCGTCGAGAAGCCGGGTCGGATCCGCAACGTGACGTTCGCCCGCCTCCGCGTCGAGGGCGAGCACGGGATGATCCTGTGGGGATCGTCCGACAGCGTGATCGAGGACGTGGCGTTCGACGACGTGCGCGTGCGCGTCCGTCGCGGGCCGAACTCCGACACTTGGGGCGGGAACGTGGACATGCGGCTCACCCGCGACCCGAAGCTGTCTCTCTTCGAGCGGGACTTGCCGGCGCTCCTCGCCCTCCACACCGATCGGCTGTCCGTGCGGAACCTGACGGTCGAGTGGGCCGACGACGTGCCGTCCTACTTCACGCACGCGATCGAAGCGGAGTCGTTCCGGGAGCTGGTCGTGGACGGGTTCCGCGGCCGGCAGGCGCAGAAGGCGGGGTCGGCGATTCGCCTGGTCGGCGGCGAGGACGCGGTCGTGCGCGACGGCCGCGCCGCGGCGGGAACCGACAAGTTCGTCGAGGCGACGGGTGTGATGGGCCGGACGGTCTTCACCGGCAACGACGTTCGGGCCGCGCGCCAGGCGGTGGCGCCTGCCTCTTTCGGTGCCCCGGACGGGCGTGGGCAGAGCCGAGGACCCCAGACTCATTAGGAGGATCGAGCCATGCGCAACCGCACACTCGGACGCACCGGCGTCTCCGTCTCCGAGATCGGCTTCGGGGCCTGGGCCATCGGCGGGGGCTGGGGCGAGCAGAAGGAGAGCGACTCCGTCGCGGCCCTCCATCGCGCCCTCGACCTCGGCGTGCGCTTCATCGACACCGCGGCCGGCTACGGCGACGGCCGCAGCGAGCGGATCATCGGGCAGGTCCTGAAGGAGCGGAAGGAGACGGTCTTCGTGGCCACAAAGACCCCGCCGGCGCCCGGCCCCTGGCCTCCCACCCCGTACTGCCGGGACGACGAGCGGTACTCCGAGAGCTACCTGCGCGCGAATGTCGAGGAGCGCCTCCGGAATCTCGGCACGGAGCGGATCGACCTCCTGCAGCTGCACACCTGGACGCGGGCCTGGAACCGCAACCCGCGGCCCTTCGAGACCCTCCGCAAGCTCCAGGCCGAGAGCAAGATCCGCTTCATCGGCCTATCGACGCCCGAGCAGGACCAGAACTCCGTCATCGACCTGATGCGCGCGGGCTGGCTCGACGCCGTCCAGGTGATCTACAACGTCTTCGAGCAGGAGCCGGCGGCGGAGTTGCTGCCGGTCGCGCAGGAGACGAACGTCGGCGTCGTCGTCCGCGTGGTCTTCGACGAGGGTGTCCTGGCCGGCAAGTACACGAAGGACACGACGTTCGGTGAGGGCGACTTCCGCCGCCGCTACTTCGCCGGGGACCGCCTGGAGCGGGCGGTGGCGCGCACCGAGAAGGTCCGGAAGGAGATCGAGGGCTCGGGCCTCAGCCTGCCCCAGGCCGCGGTCCAGTTCGCGCTCGCCCACCCCGCGGTGAGCACCGTCATCCCCGGCATCCGCAGCGTGGCGCAGGCCGAGGCCAACTGCGGCGTCTCGGACCTTCCGCCCATGGCGGAGGAGCTCGTCGAACGCCTGCGGAAGCACGCGTGGCTGCGGGGCGTCTGGTACGGGGGGAAGTGATCCCTCTCAGCGGACCGTCGGGCGAGCCCGCTCGTCCAGCTCCGCCAGGGTGAAGCGCACGCTGACGACGTAGGGCGGCTCCCCCGCCGTCCAGTGGCCGTAGGTTGTCGTGACGAAGGTGCCGTCGGGGAGCAGCTCCAGGCCCGGGTAGGCGCAGTCGGTGCCCTCGTGGTTCTTCATGAGGCGCACGCGGTACTGTCCCGGGCGACCCTCGACGAGGTCCTCCCAGCGGCCCACCCATCCGATCCAGTCGCCCCTCGTGGGACTGCCGGCGGCCATGTCGCGGAAGGTGGCGAACAGCCGGCCATCGGGCGCGTAACGCAGGACGTGCCGGTCGCCGGTGAGCGTCGCGGGCAGCTCGCGCGGGGCCGACCAGGTGGCCCCCTCGTCGTCCGAGAAGCTGACGTGCGCGTTCTTCACCCGGCGGTTCTCGCGGAGGAGCGCGGCGAGGCGCCTCCCGTCGGGCGAGCGCACGAGGCCGGGCTCGCACAGGTGCACCTCGCCGGACTGGAGAACGAGCCGGGGCTCGCCCCAGGTGAGCCCCCCGTCCTGCGAGCGCACCTGGTAGAGCCGGAAGACGCCATCGGCCGACCCTCCCTCGCGGAAGAAGCGGCCGTCGTCGTGGAACATCGCGAGGTGGCTGCCGTCCCGCAGCCGCACGAGCGACGCCATGGCCACGATCCCGCCGTAGGGGCCGATCGGCCGGAGCTCCGACCAGCGGTGGCCGTCGTCGTCGCTCACCGACAGTCGGATTGGGTAGAGGCCGGAGAAGAGGAGGAGGCGCTTCTTGCCGCCTCGGTCCACGGTTCCGTAGATCGTAGGCGTCTCGAGGGACGTGGCCCAGCTCGCGGGCGTCGGCAGGCGGCCCGACCACGTCTTCCCTCCGTCCTCGCTCCTCTTGTAGACGATCGCGCCTTTCCCGTGGCCCTTCGGGTAGACGCACAGGATCGTCTTCCCGTCCTCCAGGAGCACGGTCGTGGGGTGCCCCAGGTACTGGCCGGCCTCGCGGTCCACGACGACCTGACGGCCTGTCTCCCCGGCCAGGTCCACGAGCGGTAGACCGGCTGACGAGCCTTGCGCGAAGGCGGCCGGCGCCCCGACGAGGACAGCGAGCACGACGAGCGCCGTACGCCCGGAGGCACCGACCGGGCGCCGCAGCCGGCGGTCGAGGAGGGGAACGGCGATGCCGAGGGCGAGCATCGCCAGGAGGTAGAGCCCCATGGCGCGCTCGTAACGGCCGGGGTCCTTCATCGCGAAGTCGGGGATGACGTTGATCCCGGTGTGGAACGCCAGGGCCGGAAGGAGGCTCCCGCCGGCGCGAATCGTCACCCACGTGAAGAGCAGCGCGACGGGAAGCGTGAAGACGAGCCGCGCCACGAGCGCGAGGACGCCGGTCGGAAAGAAGCCCTGCGCGAGGTCGAGGGGAGCGTGCCAGAGGGCCCACGCCACCCCCAGGGCGAGGCTCGCCCCGAGCGGCAGCTCGCCCCGGAGCAGGACGGGCACCACGAGGGCGCCGAGCGTCCACAGGGCCACGGTTCCCGGGGAGGCTTCCTCCCCGGGCCAGGCGACGATGCGGTTGGCGCCTCGCCCGAACCAGAGGAGGACCCACACGCCGAGCGCGGCGATCACGGCCGTCCAGCCGGCGCCGATCTCGACAAACGACGCGTGGTCCTGCCAAGCGAGGGCGAAGGCCAGGGCGGTGGCAGGCAGGTAGACGAGAAGGAGCGTCCGCAGGGCGCGCCGACCGGCGCCGGGCTCGACGCAGGTCGCGACGAGCATCCCGGCGAACGCTGGGGCGAAGACGCCCACCTGCGCCAGGGCCCAGCGCCAGTCGGGGGCGCGCAGGTCCGCTCGCCGCAGGATGCCGGAGAGAGTCCACATTGCCCAGGCGAGGCCGAACGTCAGAGCGACGAAGGCTGTGGTCTCGTGCCGGCGGACGAACTCCTTCATGGCGCCCTCCCGGTCGGCCCCAGAGTAGCGCCAAAGAGGCGGGACGGGGTCGGGCTAGAATGCCGGCACGCTGAAAGGAGTCCCCCCGTGATCGCTCTCGTCCTCGCCGTCCTCCTCGCCGCGCCCCAGGCCCCGCCCGCCGAGGTGCGGGTCGTCGAGTACCTCAAGGCCAACGTGAAGCCGGGCCAGCCCGTCGTGGTGTCCGAGCTCTACAACACGGTCTTCACCGGGCCGGAGGAGCGGGCGGCGCTCAATCGCCTGTTCAACACGTTCTTCAAGATCCCGCTCTACCTGGCCCAGCAGCAGAAGGCCTCCGGCAAGCCGCCTACGCTCGCCGAGATCGCGGAGCAATTCCGGTTCCAGGTGCCCGGGGAGGCGGACGTGATGCTTCGGATCATGGAGTCCGACCCCCGCATGCCGAAGCTCGTGACG
>Ga0209254_10006478_pt1 | contig 10798 bp, 11 predicted proteins | sample FrelakmetDIP11DI_FD_187148 | JGI IMG/M metagenome (GOLD analysis project Ga0209254, IMG submission 187148) | Freshwater lake sediment microbial communities from the University of Notre Dame, USA, for methane emissions studies - DIP11 DI (SPAdes)... | ecosystem: Environmental > Aquatic >... | reverse complement strand
ATGGCTCGGAACGTGGCGACCCTGAACGGGATCGGTCGGGGCAAGGTTCTGGTGCGGCTCCTGCCGGGGCTGTCCTCCCGTGATGCATTCGCAACGCTGACTGCGATCGATCGAGCGATGCGCAGCTAGTCGCGACGACACCCCAAACCTGCGCGACGGCCAACCGCACGACAGCCACCACCTTTTCAAGTCCTGAACCACCGACCACCGACCGGCACCGCATGATCGGCACATAACGAAACTCTAGGCCACTTAATCGTCCGCTCCTATCACGCGCCGCGCCACTGCGCTAAGATGACCTGATCCCGCCTGTTAAGCGCCGAGAGCACCCATGACCGAGACCGCTACCACCTACCGCACCGCTGCCCGCGCCTGATCGGAACAGAAATGAGCAGGTTCAAGCCCGGCGCATCAGGTAACCCGGCGGGTCGCCCCAAGGGCATCCAGACCCAGGCGAAGCTGCGCGCCGCCATCGCCCGAGACCTGCCGGAGATCATTCAGGCGATGCTGGCGGCAGCGAAATCCGGCGACGTGCAGGCTGCGCGCCTGCTTCTGGACCGCACCCTGCCGGCCCTCAAGGCCACGGACGCCCCCGCGCCCCTGTCCCTACCGGCTGGCACACCCGATCTGGCCGCCGCTGCCAAGGCTACGCTGGAGGCCGTCGCGGGCGGTGCGTTGACCCCCGACCAGGCCGGTGCAGTGGCTGGCGTGCTGAGTGCGCTGGTGCGCGTCAAAGAGTCCGTCGAGCTTGAGGGCCGGATTGCTGCGCTGGAGAACCGTACCCATGGCGCAACCGCTTAAGGCGCGGATTGAGGCCCTTGAATGTCAGGTCGCGGTAATCAACACTGTCGCGACCCTGATCGGTGCCCCAACCGAGCCCGAGATCGAGCGGCTATTCGACGCCGGCATTCAGGTCATCGTGACCATTCCGGACAACGGGCGAACCCCAGGGGGCGACCAATGGCAGCGATCCAGACTAGAGTGACCAAGCTCGAAGCACACTATGGGGTCGCGTCGTTCGAGGACCTGATTCGCACGATGACCACCGAAGACCTGGACCGCCTCGCCGACGCCTACGCCCGCGTCAACACCGACCGTCCGGGCGATGAGGCCACCCTCGCTGACATCCTGGCCATCGAGCGGCGCTACCGCTGACCCCAGTCTGCCCCTGCCGGATAGCCGGCCTTCTGGCTCCAACGCTCCGGCATCGCGTGGCCGGACGCCCAGCGGGGCCTCGCGCCACAGCGCTGAGGGTAGCCCCGCGGCCCAGTGCAGGCCCCGAAGCGGCCTGGCGGGGATTGGATCGGCGCGCCGATGCCGTCGGTGACCCGGGCCGCCGAAAGCCCCGCCTGCACTGGAATCGCCACCTGAAACCTGCCACGAATCGGCACGCAATCCCCGACCCAGAACAGGTGCTGCGGGGGCCCGAGTCGCCGCAACTGCCGTCACCTGTTGTCCTTTGTCGCCCAAGGCCGTAACGTACCGCCCGAGGTTCCGATGGGGACAACAGGGGACAACATGGACCAACACCACTCGCCCACAGAAGACGACCCGGTACAAGGTGAACTGAACCTGATAGACCCCGAGGTCGAGCGGTCCCTGCTCGCCGACCTGCTGGAAAGCTCGCGGCTGTACCGCACCAGCAAGGACTACCTGGCCCTGCTGGACTTCGTGTCCCGCCTGCGCAACTTCGCCCCCTTCAACGCCATGCTGCTACAGGTCCAGAAGCCTGGACTGACCTACGCCGCCTCGGCCTGGGACTGGAAGACCCGGTTCAACCGCACCATCAAGGAGGGCGCCCGCCCCCTGGTGATCCTGTGGCCCTTCTCCCCCGTGGCCCTGGTCTTCGACGTGCAGGACACCGAGGGCGATAAACTGCCAGAGGATATTGCCCAGACCTTCCACGCCCTCGGGCCGGTCACCGACGCAACCATAGAGGGCTACTTCAAGCCCCTGGCCTCCCGTGGCATCCATGTCCGGCGCATCGCCGAGGGCGACGCCAACGCCGGCAAGATCAAGGTGGTGCGGGCGTCGAAAGGCGAGAAGGATCGACCGGACTACCAGGTGCGCATCAACGCCACCCACCACATCAACGTCCAGTTCGTCACCTTGGCCCACGAGTTGGGGCACCTGTTTCTGGGCCACCTGGGGCCGGATGCCTACCTCAAGATCGCCCGGCGCCCACCCCTGAGCCACGCCCAAGCCGAGCTGGAGGCGGAGTCCCTGGCCTTTCTGGTGTGCAAGCGGCACGGGGTCACGTCCAAGTCCGAGAGCTATCTGGCGGACTACGTGACCCACAACACCAAGATGGGCTCCCTGGACATGGACACCCTGTTCAAGGCCGCCGGCCAGGTCGAGACGGTCCTGGGCATCGCCGCCGAGACCCTCTTCGAGCCGAGGACCAAGCCCAAGCGCAAGCGCAAGGCGAAGCCCGCCCAGGGCTGAGACCCGGGCGCCGCACCCATCCCCAAGACCCACCACAGCCCCAGCACCCAGAGACCCGCCGATGGCCAAGCGCCCCAAGGACACCCCCAAGGAGGTCCAGGACACCGTCGCCCCGCCGCCGTTTGAGGCCACCGGCGAATCGGGGAACTACCAGCACCAGAACCAGGCGGTGCAGCGCCCCGCGGTGGGGGTGCAGCCGGAGTTCCCTAGCCGCCGCCGGCCCAAGCAGAACGCCACGACTCATTCCTGGCACCGGAGTTGTCTTGGACAACGGCGCGAAGGGGAAACCTGCGGGGTCGTTGCTGGGACTGATCGAAAGACCTGTGCCACCGAATTGCATCGATTAGGAAGCGATTGATGAGATCGATACTCGACACCTGCACCCCCCGCCCGGACCTGCTCGCCGGCGCCTTCAACCCGGAGATCTTCACCGCCAGCCTGTCCCAGGTGATGGAGTGTTACCGGGGCAGGTCCAGCACCGTCAACAACCTCTACACCGACGCGGAGCAGTTCTTCCGCGAGGCGACCTTTCCCACGGACGGCATGCGCATGGTGCTGTCCGAGGCCATGGCGCGCCTGGCTGGAGATAACGGTGTACCTGCCATCCACCGCCTCGAAACGGCCTTTGGTGGCGGCAAGACGCACACCCTGATCGCACTGACCCACCTGGGCTTCCGTGGCAGAGACCTCGCGAGCGTCGCCGCGCCAAGTATCGACGCCAATGTGATCGACCCCAGCGCCCTGCATGACCCGGGGACCGTGCAGGTGGTCGGCATCGCAGGAGACGAGATCCCGGTCCACAAGCCCCACGGTGCAGCTCTGGTGCCCTACACCCTCTGGGGCGAGATCGCCTTCCAACTTGGGGGCGAGGCGCTCTACCGCAGCGTCGAGACGGAGGCCAACTCCCGAGCGGCGCCGGGCAAGTCCTTCCTGGATTGCATCTTCGAGGGCCGCAAGGCCCTGTTGCTGCTGGACGAGCTGGCCCAATACTCGGCCCGACTGGCAGCCGCCCACCCCCAAGGCGCAGACCAGTTGGCTGCGTTCCTGATGGCGCTCAACGGCTACGCGCGCAATCACTCCAACATCGCTGTGGTGCTGACCCTGGCGAGCCAGACGGACGCTTTCGCCACCCAGACCGACGAGCTTGCCAAGCTGTTGAGTGAAATCCGCGGCGAGGAAGTGACGCCAGAAGAGGCCGTCGCCATGGCCCAGACCGCGCAGGCCGGGGTGGTCAGCGTCGTCTCCCGCGATGCCACCGGGGTCGTCCCAGTCCAGGCAAACGAGATCAGCCGGGTACTGGCAAAGCGCCTGTTCGTCCGTGTCGACCAAGCGGCCGGCGCTGAAACTGTCGCCGCCTACTGGGCCATGTACCAGAAGACTCCCGACCTGCTGCCAGACCGGGCAAGTCGGGAGGACTTTCGCACCGCGATGTGCGACCTGTACCCCTTCCACCCCACCTTCGTCGATTTTCTGAACCACAAGATGGCGACCCTCGCCAACTTCCAGGGCACCCGTGGCGTCCTGCGCGTGCTGGCGCTGGCAGTGCGCAGCCTGTGGGAGAAACACAGTCCGGTTCCGATGATCCACACCTGCCATCTGAACCTGCGGGACGCGCGCATCGTCAACGAGCTGATCAGCCGAACGGGCGGCGGAGAACTGTTGCCGATCCTCAACACCGACATCGGCGGCGTGGACACCGCCACCCTGATTGGTGGCGCCAGCCGAGCCGAGGAGGCGGACCGCAAGAACAAGCACCCCGAGGGTTACCCGTTCCACGAGTACGCCTGGAAGACGGTCTTCCTGCACAGCCTTGTCGGCCGTCATGAGGGGCTCGGTACGTCCTTGTTCGGGATCGGCGAACGCGATGCCCTGCTGGAAACCAGCTTCCCCGGTCTCTCACCATCCCAGGTCGAGACGGCACTGAAGACCATCGAAGACAGCGACCGCGGGGCCTTCTATCTGCGCCACAGCGCCCAGTTTGGCCGCTACTACGCCAGTCTCGACGCATCCATCAATCGCGCGCTGGCCATGATCCGCGGCAGTCTGGCCAAAGACCAGGTCACGGACTTTCTCGATGCCACCGCGCGCAAGATCATACGCACCGACCCGACCTTCCACGTCGCCCACGACGTGACCCACCCCGAGCACATCAAGGACAAGACCGGGCGCACCAATCTGGCCTTGGTCGCCCTTGGCGCCGACGGGATCGACGCCGAAGCGTTTGTCACCACGGTCGGCCCCAACCGGCCGCGCATCGAGCAAAATCTCGTATTCCTGTTGGTCCCCCGCACCGTCCATGTCCAGGGCGAGGTCTGGAACGAGGATCGGGTCGCCAAGGCCCAGGAGGCGCACCAACGCCTGGATGACCTCGCCCGCGATGTCATCGCCCGCGGCCGCTTGCGGGACAAGCCGGAGAACTACGGCATCAAGCCCCAGCAGCTTGCCGAGGAGGGCTTCGGCGACAAGACCAAGGAGCGCGAGCTGGCCCTTCAGACCACCATCACCCAGCAATACGACGGGCTCTGGTATCCGTCCGCCTCGGGGCATGTGGTGCGCAAGGAGATTCACACTGCCGGTGGTGAAGGCGGCGCCTCCATCATCGCCGAGATCCATCGCGTCCTGCGCGAGGACGGTGAACTGATCACCGAAGAACGTGCCCGCACCCAGGAGGGGCTCAACCTGTTGGGCAAGCTGTTCTTGAGCACCAGCCAGACCCCGACCCTGGACCAACTGCGGAGCAACTTCGCCGTCAATCGCCGCTGGCCTGTGCTGGAAACGCCGACGGTTTTCGACCAGATCGTCCGCGAGGGCGTCACCCGCGGTGCCTGGTGCCTGTTCCGCATGCAGGACGAGCAGAGCGCTAAGCCCGAGGCGATCTACAGCCGCGACGCCGACGCCCTGCCACTGGATCTGAACCTGCGCGCCCCCGGCTGGGCCATCGTCACCCTGCCCGGCGCCAACCAGCGCGGCTGGCTCGGCGGGGCGGTCAACGTGGACCCGGCGCGTATCGAAACCTGGGTGGCGGATGCGATGCGCGAGCAGCCGGCGTCCTACGTCTCCGAGGTCATCTCCAAAGTGGTCGGCGCCCACGGCGACATACCCGAGTCGGATATCCTGGCCGCCATCGACAACGTCGTCCGCGAGGACAAAGCCCTGACCTACAGCGGCACCCCCGAGCAGGAGACCACGCCCGCCCATCTCGTGCACGGCCCGACCGCGATCCTGCACTCGGTGGGCAAGGACGACGTGATTGTCTCCCCAGCCGAGGCATCGCGTCGCGGCTGGGTCAAGATCGACCCCAAGCACCTGGAGCTGAAGGGACCCGAGGCCGCAACCCGGCTGCTGCCCCTGCTTGGTCGCATCGGCAGCCTGTACAGCCGCGGGGCCAGCTCGAAGCTCGACGTGCTGGACTTGGTGGAACTGCAACTGCAAAGCGGAGGTCGCATGCGCCTCCTGTTACAGGATTGCCCGCCGGAGGATATGAAGCGCCTCGGCGAACTGTTCGAGGTCCTTGCCGGATTGGTCACCCAGAACGAGCGGACCCAGGCCCGCATCCGCATCACCGACCCGCGGGACGACTGTCCGCTGGTCAAGGCGCTCACCCAGGAGTGAAAACCCAGTGGCAGCGAAGAAGACCCCGAGCCTGGCCGAGCATCATCGCATGCACCTGGAGCCGCGTTGGCGCAAGGCCGCCTTCGTGCTACGCATCACCGAATGGAAGGGTTCGCCGATCCCGGTCCTGGTACTCAAAGAGCGCCGCTCCCAGTCGGACGATGCTGGCGCCGCCGCCGAAACCTCGGGCGCGGAAGCCGGTCACAAGGGTAAACTTGCCGAGCGCGGCCATGTCTCCGGCGACAACCTGCGCCGCAGCTTACCGGTGCTGCGCAACATCGTCGCGAGCGTCCAGGACGAGGCGGGCGTACCCTTGGAGATCCAGCGCTACCTGACCCAGGAGGGACTGCGCCTGCGGGTCAACCTGCCGCTGGATGAGGATTCCGGTGCCAAGCTGGCCCTGATCTTCCGTCTCCAGGAGCGGGTTACCGACCTGGACCGCGTCGAGCTGATGGCCCGCCGCATCGAGCGCTTCACCCGGGAGGAGGCCGCCTACTGGCTCTCGCGCATGACTAGCTTCAGCCCCGACGCCCGTCGCTGGGCGGTCGCCGGTATGCGCCTCATGTTGGGCGGGCAGGCCAACGACTCCGGTGTCGAGCGCATGCTGGAGCGGCTGCGGGCCTAGCGGCAGGGTTCAGTGAGCATCAGCCCGAATGAACCTGTCGAACGTCGGTCAGCACCCTTAGAGCAGGAGTCCAGCATGAACATCATCCCTGTCGAATTCTCCATCGTTGTTGCCGGCGAGGATTGTAATCCGACGGTTCTCAACCCCGATTTTCTAAGGTGCCGGGAAATCGTTCCGGAGCAATGGGGTTGGGAGCTGGCTGATACGCCATTCACGACACGTGGACTCTCGATAGTGTCCTATACCAGTGATGTACTGATAAAGGTCGAGCCAAATCGCTTCCAGGTCATCGACAGCAGCGGGGTCGCAGATGTCGCGCAAAGCAAGGCGATACAGATTGCGCGCCGCTATATAGAGATTCTGCCGCATGTTCGTTATACGGCGGTTGGTAATAACGTGCAGTTATTCCTGGAAGTAGATGATCCTGTTCAATTCCTAGAAAAGCATTTCGTGAATCCTGGCTCCTTGGGCCAGCAAGAGTCGGCCCTTAAGGACATTGAGTTGTCTTTCACCTATGACCGCGAAGATGCGTGCCTGACGATCTCGTTCGAGAACAACGTGTTGCTGCGCGAGCAGGGCGATAAGGTAAAGCAAGCCCCCGGTGTGGGGATCGCTGCCAACTTCCACCGTGAATGTACTGGATACCCCACTAACGCACAGGTTCTGTTGCATATCGACAAGATGGCAGGAGACATTTCTTCTTTCGAGCCGATCCTACACAGACTCTTGCCTGCTGAAATCTGATTTTTCCTGGTCTTCCACATGCGCACTAAGACGACAACTTCGACCCCCGTGGACGTAGAGGACTTGGGCGAGTCCAACGTTTCGCGCGAAGCAGCGGGCGAACGGGGCATCAGGATCAAGTTACGGCCGGCAGCGACGACGACCTTCCATATAGGCGGCAAGGGCTTTAGGAGGTACGTGGTGCGTAATGGCTTATTGACCGTGACCGCTAAGAGGGTTCTCGGCAAGTCTCAAACGAAAGCAGTAGTAAAGGAGAAGGAGTGGGGCCATACCTCCGAGGTAACCGAGGCGATAAAGCCTTTCACGATCGGCGAGAAGATTCCTTACCGCCAGGTCATCCGGGCACGCCTGAGGCGACTGAAGGAACACCTGACTGCCACAACCCACGCGCCCGAGGTCTCACTGGGTGAGCGGGTGGCCGGCATTTGCGCTCATCCGGGATTGCGGTTCGCCGAACGCCTGGGAGCGCGGCTACAAGCGTTGCTCGCCATCAGCGACGAAGAGCAACCCGAGCAGGCCCCCCCCGCGCTCGCCTCGGTGAAATCTCTGGTTGCTTTCCTGGCCGCCCATCCGGAACTGGTATACCCAAGCGTCGTTCTAACCCAAGAGGGAAATGTCCGAGTCCAGTGGGGCGGCGGACCGAACAAGCATTTCGCCGTTGAGTTTCTTGGGGATGGTGACGTGCGCTTCGTCATCTTCGCACCGGACCCCCGGCATCCTTACAAGACGATCCGGGTATCCGGCAGTGCGACGGTGGATAGCGTCATGCGACTTGCCGAACCGTATGACGTTCGCAGTTGGACGGACGAGCTGTTCGTCGGAGCAGATGCGCAATGAGCGGGGATCACATTCCAGACCCCGATCACATCGCGCGCTATTGTGGCGGTAAACAAATCGACGAGAACGGCAGAATTGATGGCGCCGCCTTTCGGCTGCGCAGGCGCGACGGCATCCCCGAAGAGTACCTCTCTGTCAATTGGCTGGAGTTCCTCGCAACGGTTAACCGTCCCGCTCAAGTAGCTGCGCTGCAGGCTGTGTTCCTGAGCAAGGCGTTCAAGGTTGGTAGCACCGCCCGGTTCGCGGTCCTCAATGTCGGTGACCTGCGGGCCTATGTTCGTGACGAGAGCCCGGACCGGCGCGAGTTGTCGGTGCTCCATGAGCCGGAACAGGACGATGCCTCGCACTGCGGCCTCTACGGCCTGCGCATGGACGACGATCTGATTTCCGACCTGATAGCGGGCATCGTTCACGAGACCTATTCCGCCAAAGCCGGCTAGATCCCGCCCCAGCAATGCCTGGGTGTTAGCAATGCAGCCAGCCGCACGGTCACGCGTCCTTGCAGCCACGAAGGTGTCCCAGCCGATCCTTGGGACGCACCAACCAACGCGTCGAACGAGACCTCAACGCCAATGGATCAGTACCAGATCGACGCCATCACCGACAAGCGCCTCATCGAGCACGGCTTCCCCTGCCATCAGGTTGGGGCGGAAACCGTCCGCGAGCGCGATACCGGGAAGGCGCCGCCCGTCAACAGGCTGCACGTCTGGTGGGCGCGCCGGCCCCTGACGCCGAGCCGGGCCGCCATCGTCGCCTCCCTGGCCCCCTGGGATGCCGACCCGGAGTTGTTCGTCCGCCAGCTTGGCATAGAGCGGGTGCAGGCCCTGGTGAACGTCGAACCCTGGACCTTGACCGGCGACCTGCCGGGGCGGGTGGAGCGCGACGCGGGCGGCGCCGAGTCCCTTGAAGTCGATGACAAGGTACTGAACGCCCTGCGAGACGAGCAAACGCGGCGTGCGGAGAACCGCGGCCTGATCGTGCGGATGCGGAACAAGGACCCGTCCTTGGCTAAGGACCCAGTACTCCTGCGCTGGGCGAAGGAGTCCAAACCTCTGCCAGAACCTCTGCCCATGGTGGGGGAGTGGCTTCCAGTGCGGCGGACCATGGGCGATCCTGCATGGTTCAAGGGTCTTATGGACCTCGCCAAAGCCACGGATGTCAGGGTGCCTAACCTCTACGGCTACGAGCGTGCATTTGCCAACCCGGTTGACCCGAGACCGAGTGGCTTGACGGTGCTCGACCCGACGGCTGGCGGTGGCTCGATCCCCTTCGAGGCCATGCGCCTGGGCCACAACGTCATCGCCAATGAGTTGAATCCGGTCGCCACGACGATCCTGTACGCGACTCTGGACTATCCGGCGCGCTTCGGGCCTGAGTTGGCCACCGACATCGAGCAATGGGGCAGAAAGTTGCTCGACATACTCGACGAGGAGTTGCCCGACACATTCCAACGCACGGGTCCGTTGCCAACTGAGGAAGAAGCGGCCCTTAGAAAGCACCTCTCTCGGTGCCCTGACTTTCTCCCTGAGTTTTCCAAAGAAGGCGTGACAACCTATCTTTTTGCACGTCAAGTCACCTGCCACCATTGCGGCGGCGAGGCGCCGCTGCTCAACACCCAGTGGCTATCAAAGGAGGCCGGTGACCCCTGGGGAGTGCGCGTCATCACCGACGGCCGCTCCACCGGCGGCAAGGTCCGGTTCGAGACGTACCGGGTCCACAAGGGCCTCGGACCGAACGGCGAGGACCCGAACGGGGCCTTCGTGAACCGCGGCGTCGGCACCTGCCCCCATTGCAAACAGGGCATCCCGGGCGACGAAATCAAGGCCCAGGCCCGTGGCGAATCGCCCCACGGCACTTGGATGGACCGGCTCTATGCCGTGGTCGCAGTGCGGCTCCAGCCCAAGCTCGACAAGCACGGGCAGCCCCAGCGCTACAAGACCGGCGAGCGGGCCGGTGAGATCAAGACCGAGAAGGTCCGCTACTTCCGTCCGCCCAATGCTCGCGACCTGGCGGCTCTGCGCGAAGCCGAGCGGCGCTTGCAGGAAAAGTGGCCGGCGTGGGAGGCGGAGGGGTTGATTCCCACCGAGGAGATTCCGCCGGGGCATCGTCGAGACGAGCGTGACGGGTTGATCAATTACGGCATCACCCGCTGGACGCAGATGTTTACGCCACGGCAGTTGCTCGGGCATCTGTACCTGATCGAGGGGCTGAATCGATTGAAGCCCGCGATTCTGCTCGAGTTGGGCGCGGAAAAAGGGCGAGCCGTCGTCACCTATCTGCAATTCTCAATAGACAAAGGCGTCGACTACAATAGTGCCTGACAGAAAACTCGCTTTTTGCCGCGAGTTCGATTCCGGGTGGGCGGAGAATCCGGGACAATTGCATCCATCTTGGTTCGATTGACGGCACTTGGCGCGAATGAATAAGATCCGCTCTCATTAACGGCAGTTGAGAGGCGCACCAATCCCGTGTGTGGCAGTCGGACCCCGTTGATCCCACTCAAGCTGCACGGAGATAGGGGCCACGCCGTCGCTC
>Ga0209254_10006477_pt1 | contig 10799 bp, 10 predicted proteins | sample FrelakmetDIP11DI_FD_187148 | JGI IMG/M metagenome (GOLD analysis project Ga0209254, IMG submission 187148) | Freshwater lake sediment microbial communities from the University of Notre Dame, USA, for methane emissions studies - DIP11 DI (SPAdes)... | ecosystem: Environmental > Aquatic >... | reverse complement strand
CGGCCGCTATCCACAGGAACTGGAACGCACCTGGCAACCCGCCGGCGCTGCACCCGTTCACATCCGCGCGCTGCGACCCGACGACCTGGCGCTCGAGCGCCGGTTCGTCGAAGCCCTCTCGCCGCAGACGCTCTACCTGCGCCTGCAGTACATCGCGGCGCACCCGAGCGATCGTGACCTCATCCGGCTGCTCGATCTCGACCACCATGACCAGCTTGCCATTGCAGGGTTGGCGGCCGGCCCGCACGGCGAGGAAATCGTCGGCGTCAGCCGCTACGCCCGGATTCCCGGCACCCGGCGCGCCGAGTGCGCCATCGTGGTCGCCGATGGCTGGCAGGGCCTTGGACTTGGCACCGAGCTGATGCGCACGCTCGCTGTTGCGGCGCTGGCCAGGGACATCGACTGTCTCGAAGGCACCACGCTGGCCGAGAACCAGCGCATCGCAGCCTGGGGGCGGCGTTTCGGCTTTACCGTCCGCACCGAACCCAACTCGGGCGGGCTGGTCGTGGTCAGGATAGACCTGCAGAGTCTCGATCAATCCGACGGGTAACGGCCTGGTCCCACCGGTGCCCCGCGGCCGCCAGCCTGCGCAGCGACGGCCCGAGTTTTCGACCCAGGCGTGCGCGGCGGGCGGCCAGCGCTGCCTTGGCCTTCCGCATTTTTGGCGCCGATGCCCCGCAGGATTTCACCCACTCCATGGCAGCGGCAGCATCCCGCCGGTCGCCCAGGAGCTGCTGGAGCTCGCGCAGCCGGCGGTCCAGTGCATCCGTGTCTTCCGGCGAAATATCGTCAACTATCTCAAGAGCATAACGGCACTTCTTGAGGCGTATGCGCAATTCGTGCAGGGTCTCGTCATCTCCCGGCGGCGAGGTCACGAGTGCCTCGGCGCGCCGCCACGTGCGGCGCACGCGTCGCAGGACTGCGGCCAAAGGCACGCCGCCCAACAACCCGAGGGAGCCGATCGCCGTATCGCAGACGGCGGCCAGTCTTGCCTGGTTGGCAGTGGCCGCCAGCCGGCGCCGCAGGGCGCGCACGGCCCGGACCCGAGCCTGACGCAATTCGGCGGCGAATGGCTCGAGCCTCAGCTCGGGGAGCGCCGCGATGACGTCGAGTTCGCGCAACTCGCTGCCCAGTTCGGCAACCGCGCCCAGCATTTTCCGGTAGCCCTGCGCCGCCTCATCCTCGACGAACGGCTTGAATACCTTCAGGTATGACCGCAGCCGCCGGCACGCCACGCGACTCTGGTGCACGTCCACCGGGTCGGTGCCGGGCAATCGCGCCAGGTGACGGGCCAGTATCCGCTGTTCCCGGCGGAAAGCCCGGCGCAAACGCGCGGAACCGCTACGCGGATCGGACTCGTTTGAGCCCGGCACGGTCCAGTACCAGCGACAGCAGGGTGCCCACGGTCTTGTGCGATTCGAGCGCGTGCCGCAGCGGCACCTCCAGATTGAGGCGATAGGAATTGCGCCGCCCGCTGCGCTCCCGGGCGAGTACCCCGGCCTCCTCCAGGTCGCTGACGATCTTCTGCACCGCGCGCTCGGTGATGCCGACGCTGACCGCCACGTCGCGCAGGCGCGAGTCGGGATCGAGCGCCAGGCAGACCAGGACGTGGGCGTGGTTGCTCAGGAAAGTCCAGTGCCTGTGAGGCGTTACGGGCATCGGCGCACCTCTGTCGAGCGGAACGGAACCTCTGCGGGCCGGCATTGTCGGAAGCAAGGTTCCGGTTTTGACCTTCCTGTTATTATGCGCGCTGGCTGGGCCACCGTGCCAAGCCCCAAGAGCCGGGCAGGCATTGAAACCCGGCGGTTTACCCCAAGCGAATGGGCACTCATGGGAATGCCCGCTGGAGACCAGTCACGATGAAACGGATTCTGCTGTTCCTCGCCACCAACCTCGCCGTCGTGGTCCTGCTCGGGATCGTCATGCGACTGATCGGCTTCGAGGGCATTCTCGACGCCCAGGGTGTGGACCTCAATCTCGGTGCGCTGCTGGTGTTCGCCGCCATCGTCGGCTTCCTCGGCTCGTTCGTGTCGCTGGCGATGTCCAAGTGGTCCGCCAAGCGCATGATGGGCGTGCGCGTGATCACGCAGCCGTCGAACCAGACGGAAACCTGGCTCGTCAACACCGTGCGCCACCAGGCGCAGGCCGCCAACATCGGCATGCCGGAAGTCGGCATCTTCGACTCGCCGGAGCCGAACGCCTTCGCCACCGGGGCACGCCGTGACGCAGCGCTGGTCGCAGTCAGCACCGGCCTGCTGAACAGCATGTCGCAGAAGGAAGCCGAAGCTGTGCTCGCGCACGAAGTGAGCCACGTCGCCAACGGCGACATGGTCACGCTCACGCTCATCCAGGGCGTCGTGAACACGTTCGTGATCTTCCTCTCGCGCGTGGTCGGGCACACCGTCGACCGCGTGATCTTCAAGACCGAAGAAGGGCACGGCCCGGCCTTCTGGGTCACCACGATCGTCGCCGACCTCGTGTTCGGCCTGTTCGCCACGATGATCGTCATGCACTTCTCGCGGCAGCGTGAGTTCCGCGCCGACGCGGGCGGTGCAACGCTCGCGGGTCGCCAGGCCATGATCGGCGCGCTCGAGCGGTTGCAGCAACGCCATTCCGGCGCACTGCCCGACAAGATGGCCGCATTCGGCATCGCGGGCGGCAAGGCGGCCGGCCTGAAGAAGCTGTTCATGTCGCACCCGCCGCTCGAAGACCGCATCGCGGCGTTGCGCAACTCGGTCGGCTGACGCGGCTGTCGCCGGCACAGAAGCCGCGCTCCTGACGGGGCCCGGCTTTTTTCGTTTTTCAGTTGCACCCGTTCTGGCCGGAACTGCGAAATGGCGAGACCACCACGGACGCGATGCGACTATCCCGGCATGCAGGCTGAGACCACACTCGTCTGGTTCCGCAGGGACCTGCGCCTGGCCGACAACCCGGCGCTCGCACGGTCGGCGTCTGCCGGCGAACGCATCGTTGCGGTCTACGTCCACGCCCCGGACGAGGAAGCGCCGTGGAGCCCGGGTGCGGCAAGCCGGTGGTGGCTGCATCACAGCCTTGCGGCGCTCGATGCAACGTTGCGCGCAGCCGGGATCGAACTCACCGTTCGCCGCGGCCCGACGTTGCCCTCGCTCGCAGGGCTCGCGCGCGAGGTCGGCGCCACCCGGATCGTATGGAATCGACTCTACGACCCGTCGCTCGTCGCCCGGGATACCGCAGTGAAGGCAGGTCTGCGCAAACTTGGCCTCGAGTGCGAGAGCTACAACGCCTGCCTGCTGCACGAACCGTGGGAAATCCGCACCGCGCAGGGTGGCCCATACCGGGTCTTCACGCCGTTCTGGCGCTCGTGCCAGGCGCAACTCGATGCGCAGCCGGCGCCCCTCGCACCGCCGCGCCGTCTGTGCGGACCTGCCCAGCGCCCGGACAGCGTGCCGCTGGACCGCCTCGAACTGCTGCCCGGGATTCGCTGGGACAAGGGCTTCGCGGCACACTGGGAACCCGGCGAGGACGGCGCGCATCGCCGCTTGCAGGCCTTCTGCGCCGAGTGGCTCGACGGCTACGACGCTGGCCGCAACCGTCCCGACCAGCCGGCCAGTTCGCGCCTGTCACCGCACCTGCATTTCGGTGAGGTGAGTCCGCGGCAATGCCTCGTTGCCGCGCGCAACGCCGTCGTCGATCGGCCAGCCGCGCACAAGTCAGCGGACAGCTTCATCCGCGAGCTCGGCTGGCGCGAGTTCGCTCACCACCTGCTGCATCACTTCCCGCGCACCACCGAGCATCCGCTCGACGAGCGTTTCGAACGGTTCCCTTGGGCCGCAAACCGTGCCCTGCTCGCCGCATGGCAGCGGGGCCGGACCGGCTACCCGATCGTCGATGCCGGGCTGCGCGAGCTGTGGACGACGGGATGGATGCACAACCGCGTGCGCATGATCGTCGCGTCGCTGCTCACGAAGAACCTGCAGCAACCATGGCTCGACGGCGCGCGCTGGTTCTGGGACACGCTGGTCGATGCGGACCTCGCCGCCAACACGCTGGGCTGGCAGTGGACGGCGGGCTGCGGCGCCGACGCGGCCCCGTTTTTCCGCATTTTCAATCCCGTCCTGCAGGCCGAACGCTACGACCCGGCTCGAATCTACCTGCGCCGCTGGCTTCCGGAACTCGCCCAGCTGCCGGATCAATGGATCCACCGTCCGTGGCAGGCTCCCGCCGAGGTCCTGGCCCGGGCCGGCGTAGCGCTCGGTGAGACTTATCCGTACCCCGCGGTAGACTTGCCCGCGAGCCGCCAGGCGGCCTTGGCCGCCTACGGCACGCTCAAGGAACCGGCACCTCCCCTGCGACCTTGAATCCGCACCTGCCAGCTGATCGAAACGAAGCACATGCCACGATCCATGTCCGTGTTCCGCTCGCTGACCCTGGGCCTGACGGCTTGTTTCGCGCTGGGCGGCGCGAATGCCGCTGCCTCGACGGTGCCGGAGCCGGCCCTGAAAAACGGCTACGCGCTGCAGCAGGTAGGTGCAGGGCAGCTCCGCTGGCTGGGTCGGCCGGTCTACGCGGCCAGCCTGTGGACGTCGGCCGGCAGCTTCCAGGGTTACCTGGCGGGTGAACCGGTTGCGCTCAGCCTCCATTACCAGCGCGAGTTTTCCCGCGAGGAGCTGCTGCGGATCACCTCCACGGCGTGGCGGTTGATGGGCTCGGTGCCGCCGGAGCAGCGCGATCGATGGCTGGCATCGCTGCGGAGCGTTTTCTCCGACGTAGGCCCGGGCGACAACGTGACCACGGTGGTGATACCGGGCCGTTTCACCCGTTTCTACAATCACCGTGAATTCATGGGCCAAGTCGACGATCCGGCGTTCGGGCCGTCGTTCCTAGCGATCTGGCTGGACCCGCGCAGCGTCGTCGGGGACCTGCGCGTGCAGCTGCTTGGCGCGGAACGCACCGCCGCCAGACGATAGATGTAATCCACATGAGCGAACGGAAGCGCGGCGGCCGGCTGCTTCAGCTGCGCCAATGGTTCGACTCCGGCGATCTCGATCCCGACGCGCCACGCCCGGGGGCCGGCGAGACCGGCGTCGACTGGGGCCGCATCGTGCCGTTTGCGCTCATGCACCTGGCTTGTCTCTTTGCGTTCTACGTCGGCGTGAGCGCGACGGCCGTCGCCGTCTGCGTGGCCCTGTATCTCTTGCGCATGTTCGCCATCACCGGCTTCTATCACCGGTATTTCTCCCACCGGTCGTTCCGGACCTCGCGCCCGGCGCAGTTCGTATTCGCGCTGCTCGGCGCTGCGGCGGTGCAGCGCGGTCCGATCTGGTGGGCGGCGCACCACCGCCACCACCACGCCTTCTCTGACAAGCCGCAGGATACGCATTCGCCGGCGCAGGACGGCTTGCTGTGGGCGCACATGGGCTGGTTCCTGTCGAAGCGTCACTTCCACCCCGACCTGCGTCGTGTCCGCGACCTGCTGCAATACCCGGAACTACGCTGGCTCGACCGCTTCGACATCCTGGTGCCGTTCGTGCTCGCGCTAGGGCTGCTGTTCGCCGGCATGGCGCTCGAGCGGTTCGCGCCACAACTCGGCACGACCGGCGGGCAACTGCTGGTGTGGGGATTTTTCGTGTCGACGGTCGCCTGCTACCACGGCACCTACACCATCAACTCGCTCTGTCACGGCTGGGGCTCGCGCCGCTACCAGACGAAGGACGACAGCCGCAACAATGCGCTGCTCGCCGTGATCACGCTCGGCGAGGGCTGGCACAACAACCACCACCATTACCCGAGCGCAGCGCGCCAGGGGTTCTACTGGTGGGAGATCGACATCACCTATTACCTGCTGCGCGGCCTCGCGGCGCTCGGCGTGATCTGGGACCTCAACCAGGTTCCCGAGCGCATCCGCGACGCGCGCGCAGCGAGCGCGGCATGAGAATCGCAGTCGTCGGCAGCGGCATCGCCGGGCTGTATGCCGCGTGGCGTCTCGCCCCCGCACACGACGTGACGCTGTTCGAGGCCGCCGGCTACGCGGGCGGCCACACCAACACGGTGGACGTCGAATCCGGCGGGCGCCACTGGGCGATCGACACGGGTTTCATCGTCTTCAACGACTGGACCTACCCGAACTTCATCGCGATGCTGCGCGAACTCGGGGTGGCGTGGCAGCCCTCCAACATGAGCTTCAGCCTGCGCTGCGAGCGGTCAGGCCTCGAATACAACGGCACGTCGGTCAACTCGCTGTTCGCACAGCGGCGCAACGTCGTCCGGCCGTCGTTCCTGCGCATGATCGCGGACATCCTGCGCTTCAATGCCCGTGCCAAAGCCTGGCTGCACGACCCCGGCTCGGCCGACGTCACGCTCGGCGAGTTCCTCGATGCGGGCAGTTACTCGCGGCAGTTCGTCGCGCACTACGTCGTGCCGATGGGCCGCGCGATCTGGTCGGCCGAGGAGTCGGCCATGCTGTCGTTCCCGGCGCGGTTCTTCATCGGGTTCTTCGACCGCCACGGGTTCCTCAACGTCGACCACCGTCCGGTCTGGCAGACGGTGCGCGGCGGCTCGCGTGAATACGTGCGCGCGCTGCTCGCGGCAACACGGGCCACCGTGCGCCTGTCCACGCCGGTCGAATCGATCCGCCGCCTGCCAAACCAGGTGCTGCTGCGCACACGTAACGGTGACGTGGAAGCGTTCGACCACGTGTTCCTGGCGTGCCATTCGGACCAGGCGCTCGCCCTGCTCGAAGCGCCCACTCCCGCCGAAAGCGAAACCCTCGGCGCGATGCCGTATGCGGCCAACGAGGCCGTCCTGCACACGGACAGCAGCATTCTGCCGCGGCGCAGGCTCGCGCAGGCGGCATGGAACTACCACCTGCTGCGGAATCCGCAGGAACCCGTGGCGCTGACGTACGACATGAACGTGCTGCAGGATCTCCGCGACGCGCCTGCGCGCTTCCTGGTCACCCTCAATCACCGCGGCGCGATCGACGAGCGCCGCGTCCTCCGCAGCTTCCAGTACACGCATCCGGTGTATACGCCGGCAGGCGTCGCGGCGCAGGCGCGGCACCGCGAGCTGAACGGCGCCCGGCGCACGTACTTCTGCGGTGCATACTGGCGCTCTGGATTCCACGAAGACGGCGTCGTCAGCGCGCAGGTGGCGCTGGCGCATTTCGGCGAGGACCTCGACCGTGCACAGCTGCCTCTACCAAGGGTCGGTTAGGCACCGGCGGTTCGAGCCGGCGGGGCACGCGTTCAGTTACCGGCTGGCGCTGCTGTACCTCGACCTTGCCGAAACCGGGACCGTGTTTGCGGGGCGCTGGTTCTGGTCGGCAGGCGCGCGGCCGGGGCTCGCGCACTGGCACCGTGCCGACCACTACGGTGATCCGCAGCGCGACCTGCGCGAGTGCATCCGCGAACTGGTGCGCACACGCGCGGGCGTGGACGCCGATGGGCCGATCAGACTGCTGACGCATCCGCGGCACTTCGGCTACGGCTTCAATCCGGTGAGCTTCTATTTCTGCTTCGACGCAGCCGATCGCGATCTCATCGCCATTGTCGCGGAAATCGACAACACGCCGTGGGGCGAGCGGCACTGCTACGTGCTGCCGCGGCACGCCAATCGCGGCACTCCGCAGCGCCTGCAGTTCTCGTTCGGCAAGGATTTTCACGTCTCACCCTTCATGCCCATGGACATGGAGTACGACTGGCGCTTCACGCGGCCCGACCAGGCGCTGGTCGTGCACATGGCAAGCCATCGCGAAGGGCGCAAGGCATTCGAGGCGACCATGACGCTGCGGCGCAAACCGATCACCGGCGCGGCGCTCGCCGGGTCGCTCGCGCGCCATCCGCTGGTCACCGTGAAGGTCACGGCGGCAATCTACTGGCAGGCGCTGCGGCTCTGGCTCAAGCGCGTGCCGTTGTTCACCCATCCCGACAAGACCGGCGCAGGTCATCGACACCGCGACGGCCGGATCGATCCCCTGGAGACGACGCCATGAACAAGCCCGGCGCAGGCACCGCTTCCATCGTCCCGGCGCTCGACAGCTTGCCGCTGCCTGCGGCCGGCACGGCCGGCACGTGGCTGCAACGGCTCGGCAAGCGCCTGTTCCTGAACGCGCTCGGCAGGTTCCAGCACGGCGAACTGACGGTCGTCGTGCCGGCCACCGGTGAGCGCCATGTATTCGGTCGGCGCACGCCGCAATGTGACCTGCATGCGACGCTCGAGATCCTGCATCCGCAGACGTTCGCCGACGCGGCGTTCGGCGGTACGGTGGGCGGTGGCGAGGCCTACATCCGCGGCCTGTGGCGCACGGACGACCTGACGGCGCTGGTGCGAATGTTCGTGGCCAACCGCGAAGCCATGGAGTCATTCGAGGGCGCCGCGGCCTATGCCAGCGGTCCCGTGCGGCGCGTGCTGCACTGGTTCAACCGCAACAGCGTCGACGGCAGCCGGCGCAACGTCTCCGCGCATTACGATCTCGGCAACGACCTGTTCGCGCTGTTTCTCGACCAGACGATGACGTACTCCTGCGCCGTGTTCGAGCGCGAGGACACCAGCCTGCACCAGGCGCAGGTCGCGAAACTCGACCGCATCTGCCGCCGGCTGCAACTGACGCCCAGCGATCACCTCCTCGAAATCGGCACCGGCTGGGGCGGCCTCGCACTGCATGCAGCGCAGCGCTACGGCTGCAGGGTCACGACCACGACGATTTCCCGCGAGCAGCACGACTGGGCCGAGGCGAAGCTGCAGGCGGCTGGACTGTTGCAGAGCGGCCAGGTCACGCTGCTGCTCGAGGACTATCGAGACCTGGCCGGCAAGTACGACAAGCTGGTTTCGGTCGAGATGATCGAGGCCGTCGGCCACCAGTACCTCGACACCTACACGGCCAGGTGCTCGTCGCTGCTCAAGCCCGAAGGCGCAATGCTGCTGCAGGCGATCACGATCCAGGACCAGGTCTACCAGCAGGCGCTGCAGTCGGTCGACTTCATCCAGCGCTTCATCTTCCCGGGCAGCTTCATCCCGTCGGTCACGGCAATCACCGATTCCTTCTGCCGCGTGACGGACATGAAGGTCTTCCACCTCGAAGACATCGGCCCGCACTACGCGACGACGCTGCGCAAGTGGCGCGAGAACTTCCTGGCGCGTCTCGCGGACGTCCGCCAGCTGGGTTACCCGGACAGCTTCATCCGCATGTGGGAGTTCTATCTCTGCTATTGCGAGGGCGGCTTCCTGGAACGGCAGATCGGCGACGTCCAGATGTTGCTGACGAAACCGCGGTGCCGTCTACCCGCGCCGGTCTGATTCGCCTGCGCGACCGCCACGGCTTCCACCCCATGCGGCGCGGAGCCTCCATACGCGGGTCTGCGCCGTCCCGAGAGTCGTGCTGGCGGAGTCGAGGCCCTTGGCCAGGCCATTTGCCGCCGGGGCCCTCGATCACGAACCGCTGGGCACCGCGGATACCGGGGCACGGGTTTCACCTACTGGCCGGACGCCGCCGCTGACGCGACAATCCGGAACCAGTCCAACGCGCCGGAGCCGCCATGACCCAAGCCGCCATCCTCGAAGGCCTGAGCAAGTCCAAGCTGGCAGTCGAGATGACCGAGGAGCAGCGCAAGGCGCTCGCGGCGGTCATGACGCTGCGCGACCTCGACCAGGGCCAGGTGATCGTGCGCGAAGGCGATACCGACGATCACCTGTACGTCGTCGTCAGCGGTGGCGTCGCGGTGGTCAAGGAAGCTGGCGCCGGCAGCGACAGTGAAGTCACCCTCAACGTCATCCGGCCGGGCGACGTCGTCGGCGAGCTGTCGTTCCTCGATGGCGCCACGCGTTACGCGTCGCTGGTGGCGCTCGACGGCACGCGAGTGATCGGCCTGAGCCGCGGCGACCTGGAAGGCCTGCTCGAGACCAACCCGCACCTCGTCTACCGGGTGATGCGCGCCATCGTGCGGGTCGTCCACGACCTGCAGCGCCGCCTGTCGATGCAGACCGCCGAACTGACGAACTACCTGTACAAGACGCACGGGCGCTACTAGCACGCTGCCGCACCAAATTGGGTCGTCACGGACGTGACGCCGGCCGCTTTGCACCGCTCCGGCGCAGCCGAGGGCGCCAAAGGGGCCTTGCCGGGCTGGCATGATTCTCGCTACTGCAGAGCGGACGTCGCTGCCCAACCCCCATGGACCGCCCAGACCAGACCGCCCTGCCGCATGACGAGATGTACACCGCCGACGGGCAGGTGCGCCCGCCGTACGGCGTGTACTCGGACTGGCTGATCCACCAGCCCGAGGACGTGCTGCGGCAGAAGCGCGCCGAAGCCGACAGCCTCTTCCACCGCGTCGGCATCACGTTCGCGGTCTACGGCGAGCAGGACGGCAACGAGCGCCTGATTCCCTTCGACATCGTGCCGCGCATTCTCTCGGCCGACGAGTGGCGCAAGCTCGCCGCGGGATTGCGCCAGCGCGTGCAGGCGCTGAACGCCTTCATCGCCGACATCTACCATGGCCAGGACATCCTGCGGGCCGGGCTGCTCGGCCCCGAGCAGATCTTCTGCAACCACCAGTACCGGCCGGAGATGCAGGGACTCGACGTGCCTGGCGGCATCTACGCGCACATCGCCGGCATCGACATCGTGCGGGCGGGCCAGGGCGAATTCTACGTGCTGGAGGACAACCTGCGCGTGCCCTCCGGCGTGTCGTACATGCTCGAGGACCGCAAGATGATGATGCGGTTGTTCCCGGAGCTGTTCGCGCTCAATCGCGTCGCGCCGGTCGAGCACTATCCGGACCGGCTGCTCGAGAACCTGGCGAGCGTCGCACCGGCGGGGGTCG
>Ga0209254_10006476_pt1 | contig 10799 bp, 10 predicted proteins | sample FrelakmetDIP11DI_FD_187148 | JGI IMG/M metagenome (GOLD analysis project Ga0209254, IMG submission 187148) | Freshwater lake sediment microbial communities from the University of Notre Dame, USA, for methane emissions studies - DIP11 DI (SPAdes)... | ecosystem: Environmental > Aquatic >... | reverse complement strand
CCTGTCGAGCTCGGTCGGGATGCGCCAGCAGGGCATGGGGTTCGGGCGCATCCTCGGCATGTGGAGCGCCCTCATGTTGATCACGGGGGTCGGAGCGGCGGCGGGGAGTCTGCTCTTCCAGGGGGCCTCACCCAACCTGTTCGGCTTTGTCGAGGGGCTTGCGGCGGGGGCCATGCTCACCATGATCGCCGAAACCATGCTACCCGAGGCCTACCTCAAGGGCGGGAATGTGGTAGGCCTGTCCACCCTGGCGGGGTTCCTGATCGCGATCTTCTCAAAGACCCTGGAGGCGCCGGCGCCTCACCAAGCGGCGCACAACCCTCCCCCGCTACCAGAGGCGGTGCAGGGATTTGGCGACAAACCAACCCCTGGCGATCGTCCCGAATAGATTGACCGGGAAGGCCGCGAGGTAGCCGACGGTGCGCCCCAAAACTCGCCGCTGACCGTCAAGTCTCAGAGACGACCCTGGCGCCGCGGCATCCGAGAGCCGCCACGAAAGACCAGGTCCCGGACAACACTGTCTGGATCCGGGGTAGGCGTTGCGGTAGACCCCCCTCCGCGCTCAGACTTGCGGCATCGATGGGGTGAGTCGGCCTCGGTGCACCCGCTGTCTTGGCCTTCCCGGAGTAGGCCGCGCGATCGCACCAGGCACCGGCGGATTCGTTGGACACGCGCCCCTTTTCCGGCGACCAGTGCCGCCTCGTCCCAGCAGGTTTGCGCGCGGATGGATGTCACCTACTCTCGGCTGATCGAGCACCTCAAGGGCATCGGTCCCGCGGCGGTTGCCTTCTCCGGCGGCGTGGACAGCAGTCTGCTGGTGTCCCTCGCACACGATGCCTACGGGGATCAGGCCCTGGCCCTCACGGTGGCGGCGCCCCAGATGGCCGGGTGGGAGGTCGAGGAGGCGCGGCGGTTTGCCCGCTCCCTGGGGGTGACCCACCGCGTGGTGGAGCTGCCCCTGCTGCCGACGATCCGGCACAACCCGACCGAGCGCTGTTATCTCTGCAAGCGCGCCCTGTTTCGGGAGCTCCTGTCCGTGGCGGCCCTGGCCGGGATCAGCCGGCTCCTGGACGGCACCAACCGGGATGACCTGGGGGAGCATCGGCCGGGGCTGCGGGCCCTGCGGGAGCTGGGGGTCCTGAGTCCACTGGCGGACTGCGGGCTCACCAAGGCGGATGTGCGCGAGCTGTCCCGCCGGCTGGGGCTTCCCACCTGGGACAAGCCGGCCTACGCCTGCCTGCTGACCCGTCTGCCCCATCGGACCCCGGTCACGGACGCGCTGCTGCGGCGGATCGAGGCGGCGGAGCGCCATCTCATCGACCTGGGTTACCGCGGGGTGCGGGTGCGCACCCATGGGGACCTGGCGCGCATCGAGATCGAGCCGGATCAGCACTCCCGCCTGCTGACCGAGGCCAGCGTAGTCGCGGCCCACCTCCAGCGCCTCGGCTACCGCCAGGTGACCCTGGACCTGCTCGGCTACCGCAGCGGGAGCATGAACGCCGTGGCCGCGGACCCCGAGTGAGCCCGCGCATCCCAGGGCCTTTGGGTTGTTACCGCGTGCTAGGCTCCCAGCTCGGGCCAAGCGGAGACGGATGCACCCCCCTCGCCCCACCTGAGCACCCATGAACGAGTCCGACCTGAAGCGCCTGCTGCACGCGGTCCGCGCCGGGGAGCTGGACCCAGAGGAGGCCATCGCCCGGCTGCGGGACCTGCCCTACCGGGACCTGGGCCACACCAAGCTCGACACCCACCGGGAGCTCCGTCAGGGCTATCCGGAGGTGGTGCTGTGCGAGGGCAAGCAGGTGGCGCAGGCGGCGGAGATCATCGGATTCCAAATTCGGGAGACGGCCGCCAACCTGCTGGCCACCCGCGCCAGCCCAGCGGTCTTCGAGGCGGTCCAGGGCCTGCACCCAGAGCTGCGCTACAACGCCCTGGGGCGCACCATCGCCCTGCGGCGCCGGCCGGTCGAGCCCGCCAAGGGTCACATCCTCATCGTCACCGCCGGGACCTCGGATCTGCCGGTGGCCGAGGAGGCGGCGGAGACCGCGGAGCTCCTCGGCAGCCCCGTAGAGCGGATCGTGGACGTGGGGGTGGCGGGGGTCCACCGGCTCCTGGCCCACCGGGCGCGCCTGCGCTCGGCCCGGGTCCTGATCGTGGTGGCGGGGATGGAGGGGGCCCTGCCCAGCGTGGTGGCCGGCCTGGTGGACAAGCCGGTGATCGCGGTCCCCACTAGCGTGGGCTATGGGGCCAGCTTCGGCGGCCTGGCGGCCCTGCTCGGCATGCTGAACAGCTGCGCCGGCGGGGTGGGGGTGGTCAACATCGACAACGGCTACGGGGCGGCCTGCCTCGCCCATCTCATCAACCGGCTGTGAGCGCAGGGCCCCCCACAGGCCGAGGCCGCTTCCGCCGCCGGCCCACCGCATCCTGACCCAGATCAAGCGCCTGGAGCAAATCCCAGCCCCTCGCGCCCATCGGGCGGCGATCCGCCGGGCCCGCCCTAAACGTATTCCGGATCCCAAGTGGCGGAACCGCTCTCACGTTCCGCCCAACGTGGGCTCAAACGGCAATCGCCACGTCGCCGTATCGGAGCACGAGCGGGTCATGAGTAAGCAGCCGCAGCGGCTCGGTGATCGCTTGAGAGTGTCGAGCAACAATCTCAAGGGTTCGGGTCACCTGCGAACAAGTGCTCCAGCTCCGCGTTGCTGAGGTCGATGGACTCGGGGACCTTGAACTGGCCGGCGGCGATGCCGATGCGCCGCTGCGTCGGCCGCGTGGCCAGCGGGACCAGTCTGGCGGCGGGGCGACCGTTGCGGGCGATAATGATCTCGGCCTCGGCCCCGCTCTCGACGCGCTCCACAAGCCGGGAGAGCTGGGTCTTCGCCTCCAAAATGTTGACGGTCGGCATGGCGATGCCCCATGTTGGTCAAGTCTGGTCAGAGTATTACGATCGTCTGGCCAGCTGGCAAGGCCCAGACCCCGGCACACCTTGGACTCACTACCTCGCTGCTGGCGGATCTCAATGAGGCGGTCGAACGGCTCCCACAGAGCCCCGAGACAACCCGCTGGGGCAGATGGTCAGCCAGCCCACGCAGCCCTTCTTTTTGGTGTAACTCGTCCGTCCCATCCGATTTTTGGAACCCCGGCCGAGGGCTGATCCCTCTCAATAGAAAGATCCAATCGGAAGTGGGCCTTGACTTTGACCCAGGTCAGACACGGCTTTGGCCGAGCGGTCACACTTGGTTAGAGTGCCAAGTGCCCCTTGGGGCGGGAGCGAGCGCCATGAAACGACGGACCCTGCTGGCCGCGGCCGGAGCCACCCTCGGACTTGTTCCCCTCGGTAACCCCATTCGCCGAACCTTGGCGGAGGAGCCGATGGCCTCGGCGGAGACGGCCTATGACCTGGTGGCCGTGAAGAACGGGGAGCCGGATAAGCTCCTCGACGCGGCCATGGAGGCCCTGGGTGGTATGGGACGCTTCGTGCGCCCCAACCAGACGGTGGTGGTGAAGCCCAACATCGCCTGGGACGTGGAGCCGGAGCGGGCGGCCAACACCAATCCGCTGCTGGTGCGGCGCATCGTGGAGCAGTGCCGTGCCGCCGGGGCCAAGACCGTCTACGTCTTCGACAACACCTGCGACAACTGGCGGCGCAGCTACAAGACGAGCGGGATCGAGCAGGCGGTGCGGGACGCGGGCGGTACCCTGGTGTCCGGGGAGAACGAACGGTACTACCAGCCGGTCAAGGTGGGCGGCAAGCGGCTCCTGGAGGCGAAGGAGCACGAGCTGATCCTGGAGTCGGACGTGTTCATCAACGTGCCGGTGCTGAAGAGTCACGGCAGCGCCACCCTCACGGTGTCCATGAAGAACCTGATGGGCATCATTTGGGATCGCCGCTACTGGCACCGCAACGACCTGCACCAGTGCATCGCGGACTTCGCCGCCTACCGTCGGCCGGACCTGAACGTGGTGGACGCCTATCGGGCCATGCTGCACAACGGGCCCCGTGGGGTCTCCGTGCGGGACGTCACGGAGATGCGCTCTCTCCTCGTCTCCACCAACATGGTGACGGCGGACGCCGCCGCGGCGCGGCTGCTTGGCCTGGCCCCGGACCAGGTTGACTACATTCGGCTGGCCGCGGCCCAGGGGGTAGGACGCCTGGACCTGGGGAACCTGGCCGTCAAGCGCATCGTGCTGTAGGCCAAGGGGCTCCAGATGGGGATCGCGCCGGGACGGCGGATCCCCCAGTCGAACGAGCGAGCCGACACCGTGCAGCAGCTCCGACTGAGACCCCTGCGCGTCCTGGTCTCACTGGCCTTCCTGGCGCTGACCACGGCGCTCTTCATCGACGTCCAGGGGCGGCTGCCCGCCGACCTCCGCGACGCGGTCCTGTATCTGCAGCTCGTCCCATCCCTGATCCGCTTCCTGGAGGGCCCCAGCTGGGGGGCGGCGGGGTTTCTCCTGGTGCTCGCGGCGACCCTCCTTTTCGGCCGTGTCTACTGCTCCAGCGTCTGTCCGCTGGGGACCCTGCAGGACCTCGTCGCCTGGGTCGCCGGGCGCCGGCGCCGCAACCCCAAGGCCGTGCGCTACCGCTACGCCCGGCCCCATAGCCGACTGCACTACGGCATCCTGCTTGCAGCCCTCGCCAGCGCCGTGGGTGGCTCCCTAACGCTCCTGGTGCTGCTCGACCCCTTCAGCCTCTTCGGGCGCTCGGCGGCACTCCTGCTCCAGCCGACGGTGGCCGCCGGGAACAACCTGGCCGGCCGGGCTCTGGAGTCCTGGGGTGTCTACGGCCTGGCCCCGGTGAGTTGGCAGTGGGCGGGTGCCGGGGTGCTAGGCGCAACGGCCGCCCTACTGCTCTTGGTCCTCATCCTGGCCGTGCGGCACGGGCGGCTCTTCTGCAACACCCTCTGCCCGGTGGGGGCCCTGCTGGCCCTCGGCTCCCGGCTCTCGCTCTTCCGGATCCGCATCGATCAGGGTCGGTGCAACACCTGCGCCCAGTGCTCGGTGGTCTGCAAGGCCCAGTGCATCGACCTCAAGCACAAGCGGGTGGACTTCGAGCGCTGCGTCGCCTGCTTCGACTGCATCCCAGCCTGCCCGGAGTCCGGCATCCGCTACGGGATCGCCTGGGCCAGGACCCCTGATCCACCTGCCCCGCCACCTTCTCGCCGACCGGACGGCAGGCGGCGTCTGCTGCTGGGCGGGGCCTTGGCCTGGACCGCGGGGCTCGCAACGCGAGGCCGGCGGAGCCAAGCTTCCCCCGTGGCGACAGATCCGCCCCGAAACCTCAAGCCCAGCACCATACCGGTCGCCAAGACCCGGGCCGTGGCGCCCCCCGGAACCGGGTCGAGCGCGCGGTTCAACGCCACCTGCACCGCCTGCTATCTGTGCGTGAGCGCCTGTCCCACCCAGGTGATTCAGCCCGCCCTGCTGGCCTACGGGGCCCGGGGGCTGCTCCAGCCCAGCCTCGACTTTGGGGCGGGCTTCTGCACCCATGCCTGCGTGCGCTGTGGCGAGGTGTGCCCCACCGGCGCCATCCGCCGCCTCGACACAGAGGCGAAGAAGCGGGTGCGGATGGGCCAGGTACACTTTATCGAGGACAACTGCGTAGTAGTGACGGATCGCACCGACTGCGGGGCCTGCGCCGAACACTGTCCAACCCGGGCGGTCTTTATGGTGCCGTACCGCGAGGACCCCCGGCTGACCGCACCGGAGCTGGACCCCGAGGTCTGCGTCGGATGCGGGGCCTGCGAATATGCCTGCCCGGTCTGGCCCCACAAGGCTATCTATGTGGACGGGGAGGAGGAGCAAGGGCTGGCGGAGGCGCCGCGGGAGCGGTACCCGGAGAGTCCTGTCCAAAGGGAGCCGGTCCCGGACGGCGGCGCCGACTTCCCCTTCTGACTCGGTCCTGCGGGGGCGAGGCCGCGCCGCTTGGATCTCGCCGATTGGGGATATCGCCGATTGGGCAATTCAGGGGGCCAGCTGATCCAGGCGTCGGGCGAGCGCAAAGTCCAGCTCGGTGATGCCGTCCGCGTCATGGGTGCGCAGATCGACGGTCACCCGGTTGTAGACGTTGCACCACTCCGGGTGGTGGTTCATGGACTCCGCCACCAGTGCGGCACTGGTCATGAAGCCGAAGGCCTGAACGAAGTCCCTCAAGGTAAAGACCTTGTGCAGCTTGCCGTCGCTAAGGGACCAGGGGGCGCCGGCGCCGGCGTTGAGCTCGTTTAGGGCCTGCTGGATCGCCTGCGGTTGGAGCTTGGTGCGTGTCATGATGGTGCTCCGCGGGAGAGAGCGGGGGGTGGTCAGGAGATCTGCCCCAGGCGAGCCCAATTCAAGCGTCCGGTTCGAACCTCCGGCGCAAGCGCTTGGCGCCCCCAGTTGAGGGTCAGTTTCGCTAGACTGAGACGACCAGCCCCGATCACGGGACCCGAGCAGGCATCAGCCACCGAGCCGCCCATGAATCCCGACACGCCCCGTCGCTTGGCCGTTGTCAGCGGCTGGATCGCCGTCGCTCTGTCCCTCGGCAGCTGTGCCACCCAGGTCCCAGAGCCGATCCGCCAACCGGCCACCAGCCCACTGGATGTGGCCCGGGTACAAGAGCAGCCCGAGCGCCATCTCGGTCAACGGGTGCGCTGGGGCGGGACCATCCTCGCCGTCAGCAATCGGGAGCGGACCACGGAGATCGAGGTCCTGGCTCGGCCCCTGGGACGCGGCGGTGCCCCGGTATTCGAGTCCTCGGGGCAGGGGCGGTTCATCGTCGAGGTGGCCGGTTTCCTGGACCCGGCCGAGTATCCGAAGGATCGGGAGCTGACCGTGGTCGGGATCATCACCGGACACCAGACCCGGCCGGTGGGGGACTACCCCTATGTCTACCCCATCGTGCGTGCCGAGACCCGTCATCTGTGGCCGGAACAGACCCCCACGGCGCTCTATGGTCCACCCGATCCCTGGTTCGGTCCCTGGTACGATCCATGGTATGGACCTTTCTACCGCCCCTACTATGGCGTGCCCAGAAGGCACTGGTACTAACGGCCATCGCGATCAGCGCCACCACGAACCATGAAAGGCGCGGGCCGCCATGGCCGCTTCTGCAGCGTCCCTGAGAGACCCCACAGCGAGGAGCGCCGGATGAGCAGCCATAGACGTAGCTATAGACTCAGCGCAACCATGACCACCGCGACCGCCCTGTACGTAGTGCTCCTGGCGGGCTGCGCGACCACCGACTGTGCCCCACCGCCGGGCAATGCCGGCCTCACCCCGGCCCAGGTCGCCGCAACCGGCGGTCATACGGGGGAACGTCTGCGCTGGGGCGGGACCCTGGCCACGGCCCGCAACCTCGCCGACAGCACCGAGTTGGAGGTGGTGGGCTATCCATTGGATCGCTGCGGCGAGCCGCGCACCGGGGCCCAGCCCACGGGCCGCTTCATCGTGGTCAGGCCGGGCTACCTGGAAACGGCGGACCGCCCCGCCGGTAGCCGGCTCAGCGCCACCGGGCTCATCGCCGGCGTCCGGGAGGGCCAGGTCGGTGGCGCCACCTACCGCTTTCCGCTCTTGCAAGCCAGTGACTTGAAATGGTGGACCGAGGAGGCCCCGGCGAGGGCCTATACGCGGCCCTGGGTCACCATCGGCATCGGCGGCGGGAGCGGCGGGGTCGGCGGCGGGATCGGGGTGCTCTTCTGAGCGAGTAACCGATTGCAACGGGTGCGACGCCTTTCTGGGCCCGCGGGCTGCTGGCCCGCCGGCGAGCGGGACACCCGCGGTCCCGGGGCCGCTCCTACCGCCAGCCGGCGAGTATCCGCATGCAGATGGCGTTCATCTCCGCCGCCCGGTCCGGGGTCTCGGCCTCGGTGTAGGCACGCAGCTCCGGGGCGTTGCCAGAGGGGCGCAGGTGGGCGACCTCGCCGCTTTCGAAGGTGATCCTCAGCCCGTCGGTGGTGTCGAGGCCCGCTACGGGCCCGAACCAGTCCCCGAAGGACGCCTGAACTGCTGCCCGGTCCCGCTCCGGGTCCCCGCTCGTGAGGGCGGCGATGCGGGTCTGGCTGATCTCGGTGGGAAAGTCCTGGATGCGGTCGCTGTGGGTGAAACGGTGGGGCAGGTCCTGGGCCAGGGCAGAGACCGGCTTGCCCTGCTCCCGGGCGGTGGCGAGGATGGTCAGGGCCACCACCAGTGCGTCCCGGGTCGGGAGCGCCGCCAGGGTGCGCCCGTCGCGTTCGATGCGTGAATCGAGCAGGAAGCCGCCGTTGGCCTCGTAGCCCACCACCGGGCTCAGGCCGGCGGCGCTAAGCCGCTGCATGCCCTCGATCACGAAGGGAGAGCCGATTCGGGTGCGCAGCACCCGCTCGAAGCAGCCGCAGCGCTCAACCGCCGTGTTGCTGCTCACTGGCGTCACCACCCCCCGGGCACCCAGGGCACGGGCGCACAGGATGCCGGCGATGTCGCCCCTGAGCCATTCACCGCGCTCGTCCGCGACCAGGGGTCGGTCCCCGTCCCCGTCCGCCGAGACCAGGGCGTCGAAGGCACCGTCCGCCGCCCAGCCCCGGGCCAGTGCGACGTCCTCGCTCCGGATCGCCTCCGTGTCCACGGGGAGGAACCGCTCGGAGAAGCCGAGCCGGGTCACCCGGGCCCCGAGTCCCTCCAAGACCTCGCTGTAGGCCCGGCGGGCCACGCTGGAATGCTCGTAGACACCGACTCGCAGGCCGTCGAGACAGCCGCTTGGAAAGAAGCCCAGATAGCGGGCGACGTAGGCCTGATAGGCGTGGGTCTCTTCCCCGGTCAGGGCGGATGGGGTGCCCGAGACGAAGGCGCCCGACCTGTCGAAGAGCCCCTCGGGGAGCTGAACATCCTGGGCACGGATCCCCGCCTCATCGGCCTTGAGGATCTCGCCTCCCGGCCGGTTGAACTTGATCCCGTTGCGGTCGTCGGGAATGTGGCTACCCGTGACCATAAGAGACGGGATGCCATGGTCGATAGCGAAGGCGGCCACCGCCGGGGTCGGGATGGCGCCAAAGAAGCGTGGGCGGAATCCCAGATCAGCTGCCGCCCGGGCACAGGCGGCCAGGATCCGACCTGTGCTGGGGCGTAGGTCCCCGGCCATGGCGAGCTCCGCGCCGCGATTGCTCGCGCCGACCAAGATGAGGTACTGGAGGAAGCCCGCCGTGTACGCATAGCACACCCGGTCGGTCATGTCAGAGGCCAGACCGCGGGCCCCGCTGGTCCCGAACTTGACCCCGCTCTCGGTCATCAGGTCATCGATGCGCACGGATCGCCTCCGAGTCCAGTAATCCGCCGGCCAGGCGACAGGCCGCTAGTTTAACCCGCGGGGCCTTCGATTTGGGCCCAAGGGCGAAAGGGAGTGTCCCGGGCCAGTGTGGTTGAGTTAAGCTCCGCCAGCCGCCGCGCCGAGCAGTTCAGCGGCAGGCGATGCGATTAGACTCCCACGGGGCAAAGCGAGGGCCTAGAAGCCTCCAACCCGTTACAGATGCCGTCAATGAGGACAACCAGCATGACCGACACCCCCCGAATCCTATCCCTGACATCGGCGGCCGCCCTCTTGCTCACCTTGAGCCAACCGGGATGGGCGGCAGAGGAAACGGCTGCCACCTCCGTCGGACCTGCCTCCGATGCCGCCGTAACCGCCGCTGAGACAGCGCCCGCCGCCCCATCGCCAGAGCCGGCAGCGACGGCCGAGACCCCAGCCGCCGAAGCGCCGGCCGCCACCGCGACCCCCACCGAAGCCGCCGGCTCCCCCGCAGAGGCACGTCAGACCCGGCGTGCGGAGCAGGACGCCGAGCGCTGGATGCGCTACCAGGATCTCCGTCAACGGGCGGCGGAGGTGGGCCTGGCGCTCCCGGAGACGCCACCCTGGGAGGCAATGCCGGAGATGCCCGAAGCGCCCGCCCTGTCGCCCCACGCGGGCGCCACCCCCTCACCCTGGGAGGCCATGCGCAGGGGCATGGCCGCCTGGATGGACTCCTGCATCACTGGCGCCAACCCCCCAAACTGGGAGGCCATGCGCCAGGAGCGCGAGGCGATGCGTGAGCGCTTCGAGGCCATGACCCCGGAGGAGCGCAAGGCCATGCGGGACGCCCATTGGCAGGAGATGCGCCAGCGCGCCGCCGAGCGCGGTACGGAGATGCCGGAGACGCCGCCCTGGGAAGAGGCGGAGAAGCGTTACAAGGCCGCCCAGGAGCAGTTCGACCGCTACCGCAAGATCGTCGACGAAATGACCGAGGAGCAGCTGGAGGCGGCCCGGGCCCTGTTCGGGCGCGGTGAGGCATCTGCTGCCCCCATGCAGCCTATGGCGCCCCAGATGCCTCCCCAGATGCCTCAAGGGGGATACGGCTACGGACCCCAGGGCGGCTATCCGGGCTATGGTCCCTATCAGTGGGGAGCCGGCGCCATGAGTCGCAACCCCATGCCCTACCATGAAGGTGGTATGGAGCAGGCCCCGCCCCCGCCGCGCGGCGCCCTTCCCTACTAACGACCATGGCGCCCACGCCACCCCGGAGAATGTCAGGCGCGGTCGCCGTGGTCGTTTCCCTCACCCCGGCTCTCTCCCAGGTGGAGAGGGAGAAAAGGAGCGCGCAGGGCGCGCCTTCCGCGATAACCTCCAGCTAAGTGGCTACTGCTCAGTCCGCGCCCGGTCCCCAGATCCTGGGGACCGGGCGCCCTCCCTTCACCGCTCGACCGCCCGATGTCGGGTGTCAGGTTCGGGGCGGGACCTCGAGCCACTGATCCAGCAAGGCCTGAACCGACTCCACGCCGGTCTTTTCCTCGGCGGAGAACACCAGAACCTGCACCAC
>Ga0209254_10006475_pt1 | contig 10800 bp, 8 predicted proteins | sample FrelakmetDIP11DI_FD_187148 | JGI IMG/M metagenome (GOLD analysis project Ga0209254, IMG submission 187148) | Freshwater lake sediment microbial communities from the University of Notre Dame, USA, for methane emissions studies - DIP11 DI (SPAdes)... | ecosystem: Environmental > Aquatic >... | reverse complement strand
GTTTGTAAAAACACCGATGAACCGGTCACAGAAGATGCCGTAAGGGCCTCGCTGAACACAGCTGTTATGCCGGCAGTAGTCGCTACGCCTGTTGCATTGCCGGTTGGCGTTGTGGACACTACCGTTGGTGGTGTAACGTCGGCCGTACCGCCGGTAGAAAAGACTACATCCACCCAGTAATTACTACTCTGAAACGAACTGTTTGGTACAGCCGGAGTGGTTGTATAACGATATAATCCGTTGTTGCCGTCTGTTCCGTCTGCCAAACCCGTCAGCGGACCATTTACAATTGAATTGGCAAAATAATTACTCGTATAACTATAATTTCCGGCACTACTGTGATAAGATACTATATAGGTAGTTCCAGCTGTCACGTTAACAGGAGTCGTTAAGGCCACCTGCTGCCACCCTGAAGCGGTCTCGTTTACAAAAGTTGCCTGGCCCAGTAAAGTTCCTGAGGACGACCACAACTGACCTATATGGGTACCTGTATTGGCCGTTGATTTATAAAAACGCAATGCAGTTACAGATCCGTTTGTATTTGACCGGAACTTCATACCCAATGCAATCGCGCTGCCATCATTACCAGACTGGGATGAGGTTGGCTGTACAGTTTGTCCTGATGAAAAAACAGAGGAAGTTGTTGCAACAGATGAAGCAGTTGTAAAGTTCCATGTATAGTCTGTAGCCAGTGGATTGCCTGCTGCATCTTTAATGCCGCTTGTGCCGCCTTTTAGTGTGACAGTGTAGAGGGTCCCTGCAGTGAGTGCAGAAGATGGGGTTAGTAAAAAATTGTTGCTGCCTGCTGTATAACTTACCGATGCAGGAATTGAAGTAGCTCCCGCATTGATAAAAGCGTTTCCGGTTGTAACAGATGCGGCAGACAAGGGCTCACTGAACACCGCAGTTACGGTTGCGGTTGTAGCAATATTCGTAGCATTGGATGCGGGTGTTGTTGAAACTACAGTCGGCGGGGTTAAATCCGGAGGTGGTGCAGCTCCTTGCCTTAATGCAACTAAGATACCCCCATTTGCCACTGCTGTTGACAAAGTTGCGGATCCGTCGCCGGTAATTCCGGCCGTTGCCTTTGAAGCCCAGGCCGCTGCAACATTAACCCTTCTGGTTGATTGCTGTATGTCGTACTTCTCTGCCAGGGCGCCGGGAGAAGTTGCTGTCCTATAACTTGTACCAGTCCAGGTAATGCTGGTTCCGCCGGTTACACCTACAGCTTGCCCAAACATAATTATCGCTGTATTGGGAGTAACCGTTGTAATGCTTGTTGCCGTAACAGTATTTAAAGTACCGGTAGAAATTGTTCCGGGTAAAACGTCAAAAGGATTCGCATTGTCTACCCCGGAAAATGCAATTATTGCGCCGGCACCACCGGTTGTTCCGGCACCCAGGGCAAAAACATAGCTTGCGGCTTCCGCTGCACCCGCTATTTTGTATAATAATGTTCCATACTTTGTTGAACTACCGCCCAAAGCAGAGCCGGTTATCTGTGTCCAGCCAGAGGATATCGCTGCGATATTATTTCCTTGCGTCGCAATATTCGCAATCATGATATCACCCTGAACAACACCCGTCGGTTTGGTAATTGTTATAGATGTTGCAGAAGAAGTAGTTCGTGTAGTAGGTGTACCACGCTGGGCAATCTGTGCACTCAACTGCAATGAAGAAAAAATAGCCAAAATAACGTGTAGAAATATTAAACGGTGAAGAGCCCGATTTCCAAATATTCCTGGTGTTTCTCTCATAAAAAAAAATTAACATAAATGAAGCCTTGTCAAATTAGATTTAACAATAAGCTGAATTTGAACACTTTACTGATAAAGTATCCATAAGGTGGATTAATAGAAATAATTTCAGGGGGGTAAGTAAAATTCTTTTCTTTTTAAAGCTTCATTGGAGACTACAACGCATGTTGATTTAAAACGCCATTATAATCATTTTAAGTAATAGATTAGTGAATGGTCTTCAACGCATATAGGAGGATGGGGAGATTCGCATGAATAAAAATAATAATTCATAACGAATCATACAGAAATCTGATGTAATTTAAATTAAAATGTTTAAATCAGACAAAAGTTCAAAAATTAATTTTTTTTTTTTTGATGATAAAATAAGAAACCGCCTGCTAACCACCCTCGGTTGCCTGGTATTCAAATCATTAGCATTGATTTAAATATTTTTAATTTAAATTTCTTTTTTTAACCGGGATTGTGAGACATTGATAATAACCATGATTTTAATAATACTCTTTTTCTCTGTTTTAAAATATTGATTTTCAATAATTCTGCAGCCGTATAAATTATTTTTTCTCAAACATTAACCGGGCCGTATCAAGCATATTATCCAAATCAATGCAACAACTTCTGCGCATGCAACAGTTCCATCAAATATTATAATGAATTGGTTAATAGCAATTAATTTAAAAAATTTGAATTGAAATTATCTTCCGTATAGTAAAATTGGGTTAGGCTAAATGGGATCGATATGAGGAGCATAAGAATTGTCACAGGGATTAAAGCATTGATTTTCAACAACTATAAACATACTATACCAGACTGCAAGAATGTACCTCATCTAACCAATTTTCAAATTTCTTTTAGCGTGATGTTCGCAGATGTAACGATGTGGTATAAGATTTAACCGTTAATTGTTTTTCTATAATAATTATTCCCTTCCTTGACCTGCAATAATATAAATGTATCATAGGTCAGGTGAGGTTCTAAAATGCTTTTCAAATAAAAAAAGGTAAATAAGCCATTATCGCTTTTTTACCTTTTTTTAAAATGAAATCGATGGGTTCGATAATTTATGCAGTAACCAATTCGTATTTAAAAATTTCAGAGAATTTTGAAATGATAAAATCTATATCATCATCTTTCATTGGAACATAAAGTGGTATAATAATACTATTGTCAGATGCATTTTCAGATAGCGGAAGTTTAACATCTGCGCTTTCCAATTTATAAGCAGTTTCCCTGTGAGAAGTCATAATACCTCTTCGTGTTGAAATTCCGGCATCCAGCATTCTTTGCATTATTTCATTTCTGCTCAAAGGACAATTGTCTTTTAAAAAAATACTGAATGATTGATAATTGGTAAAGTAGCCGTCTTTCTCAAAGGGAAGCCTGATAGAATCAATATTCTTGAATGCCTCGAGGTATTTGAAAGCAATCTTCCTCCTTTCGGCAACAATCCAATCCAATTTTTCCAGTTGCTTAATTCCAACAGCTGCCTGGATATCAGTCATGCGATAATTATAAGCAACTTCCACATGGTCTTCAAAAATGATCTTGCTTGATTCGTGTCGAACTCTGTCATTTACGGTCATCCCATGTTGCCTCAGTAATTTCATCCGCTGATAGTAGTCTTCCCTGTTGGTAGTGATAAACCCACCATCTCCTGTAGTTATAACTTTTCTTGGATGAAGAGAAAAGCAGACAAGTTCAGAGTGACTTCCTACTTTTTTTCCTTTATAAGAAGATCCTGCAGCACAGGCAGCATCTTCAATCAACTTAAGATTATACTTTTCAGCAAGCGCAGTAAAAGCATCTATATCGCCGGGCATTCCAATCTGGTGTACCAGTAAAATTGCCTTTGTCTTTGGAGTTATCCTTCTTTCCACATCAGCCGGGTCCAGGTTATAATTTTCCGGGTTGATTTCTGCAAAGACTGGTGTAGCTCCTACATATTTTATACAGTTTGCAGTAGCAATATAACTCATTGAGGGACAGATAACTTCATCACCGGCTTTGACACCGGCAACAATCATAGCCAGATGCAAGGCGGTGGTACAGTTAGAAACAGCGACGGCATATTTTGCACCGGTATAGGCTGCAAATTTTTCTTCAAACTCTGCCACTCTCGGGCCCTGAGTTATCCAGCCTGTTAAAATAGTGTCATGCGCAGCTTTTGCTTCATCTTCGGTTAGAAAGGGTTTTGCAATTGGTATCATAATTCGGCTTTTATTGTTTGTTTCTCGAAATACCACTCACTGAGTTCTTTTAAACCTTTTTCAAGATTTACAGTAGGGTAAAAATTCAAAAGTTTTTCAGCTTTTGTAATATCTGCCAATCGCCTTTGCACAGGATTAATAGAGTTTTCTTCCCTGTGCTCCGGAGTCAATGTTGAATCATTTACTTGTAATAATATATCCAGCAATTCATTCAGGCTTGTTTCCTGATTGTTGCCAATATTAAAAGCTTCATCGGTTACATCCGCCTGTAAAGCAGCGATATTTGCCTTCGCAATATCTTTTACATAAACGAAATCCATGGATGTCAATCCATCACCATAAATGAGTGGCTTGTTACCAGATTTGATGCAATCAAGCCATTTAATCATTACCTCAGTGTATTTCCCATCTGTATCCATCCGCGGGCCGTAGGCATTAAAATATCTTAAAGCCACATAATCCATGTTATACATGAATTTGAAACTTCTGAAAAGCTGTTCGCCCCAGAGCTTTGCAGCGCCATAAAATGTTTGATTATTATATGGATTGTCCGTCTCAGGTGTCGGAAAATGTTGCGCAAGTCCATACACAGATGCACTTGAACTGTAGATCACTTTTTTTACTTTATGCTTTGCACAAAGCGATGCAAGTTCAAATGTCGATTTAAGCATAACATCAAATCCATCGCGGGGATTAGCGGCACAGGCATTTATTCGCAATGCTGCCATGTGATAAACATAATCCGTGCCTTCTATACATTTCTCCAGGAGAGCATTATCCCTTATATCGCCTTCAACGAATTTGACAACGGGGTTATCAATAAATTTGATCATATTTTCCCGGCTTCCCCTGATCAAATTATCAAGTATGATAATTTTCTTAGGGTGCAGCTGCAAAAGTTCTTCCACTACATAAGAGCCAATGAAACCTGCTCCCCCGGTTACAAGAATGTTGCTGTCTTTGACTTTATTTATCATTTTGAAAATATTTAGTCTGGCCTTTTGTTACAAAATATATTTTTAAAATATGAAACTTCAAATGGATATGGCTCTATATTACTTGCCATTTAATTCTTGAATGTTATCAATGATATAAACTGGTCTTTTTCTAGACGCATCAAGCGTACGCCACAAATATTCTGCAATAATACCCAGTGAAATGTTTGTGATACCAAAGCCTATCATCAGTATTGACACCAAGGCCGGCCAACCGGAAGCAAGATTATGATACACAAGCTCACGAATAATAATATAAGTTGTCCAAAGTAAACCAATGATAAAGAATAATATGCCTACGATTGTTACAAACCTTATTGGTGCATAAGAAAAAGCTACAAAAGAATCAATGAACAGTTTTACTTTTTTGGAAAATGTCCATTTACTAATACCGGCTTTCCTGTCTCGTTTTTTATACGAAATAGATGCCTGCCGGAAACCCATTCCAAGAATCTGCAAAAAAATTGAAGAGTTGGCTTCAACATTACTATTTACTTCCTTTGCAACCTTGGTATTAAACATTGCAATATCAAAACCCTTTTCCGGAAAATTGCTAAAAGCAAACTTCTTCATCAATGATGCATAGAAGCTTGAAAATAACTTTTCTGCAAGTGAAACCTTGGTACTCTCACGGGTTGCCCAAATAATATCATTGCCATCCTGTATCCTTTCATGCATGACAAGGATTAATTCAAGAGGATCCTGCAGATCTGCATAATTAAAACAAATATAGTCGCCGCTAGCTGAACGGATGCCAGCCCGTAATGCCGCATGTGAGCCAAAGTTTTTTGAAAAAGAAATTAGCTTGGCATTATATGAAGTATGCCTCATTTCTGTTAACCGCTGAACAGAATGGTCCTTAGAACCATCATTTACGAATAATACCTCCGCACTAAATTTGTCATGCGTCGTGAAAAATTCATTAAGACTGTCTACCAGGAAGGGGATACCTTCGTATTCATTGTAAATTGGAATTACGACAGATATTGATATTTTTTCTGAATCAGGCATTTATTGAAATTTAAAGCGCTCTCTGATACTTTTACAAATAACTGTAGGGGACATAACCTGGCCCTCAAACTCAATTTCCTGTATTTCAAGTATCCCTTCTTTACAGGCAACCAAAATAGTATTGTCAGATTTATTTATTCTAATGATATGCCCCGGAACTGCAAGAAATTTATCAACTGCCGGATACACTGCTGCTTTCCAAATAATAATTTTTTTACCATCAAGATATGAAAATGCCCCCTTGTAGGGATGTGAAGATGCACGAACCAACCTGCTGATGTTTACGGCATCTGACAACCAATTGATCTGGCCGTCTTCGGGAAGTCGGGGATAGCACCTTAATCCGTGTATTGTTCCTTTTTCCAAACAGAACGTTGGATCCTGCCTGAGTTTTTCCAACGCCTCCTCGTATAAATATGGCACGTCTTTCTCTGCCTGTTTCAGAATATCTGAAATGTAGGAATCATTGCTGATGGGGATTTTCTTTCTACTTATAATATCCCCCGTGTCCACTTCCAGTTCCATTTTGTGAATGTTGCCATTGATGGAGGATTCACCATTTATTATTGACCAGTTTACAGTAGCATTTCCTTTATAGTCCGGTAAATTGCCCAGATGGAAATTCAAAATTCCATAATCGAACATTTCAAGAAAACCAGCCTGAATGGTATATTTCCAGTTAGCACTGATTCCTACTTTAATATTATTTGTCTTTATGATAGACAAAAGTTCCGGGATGTTCATCGATTTTGTCATAAAAAATGCAGCGCCGATCTCTTGTGCTAAGGATCGGAAGTCTTCATGCTTTATATCATATTCATCATATGCTTCTTCCGTAACAATTGCTTTAAAAATAAAGCCCTTGCTATGCAAATGCTTAATCCCGTCAAACAGGTACCTGGACCGGCCAATAGCAATCAAAGTATTATTAAATGTCATATTATTTCCAGTAAACTAATGTTATGAAGGCTGTGGTTCCCGGTTAGTAATGCCTCCCCCACTTTTAATCCGCCAGACTGTAATCTTATTATCGGATCGAAGCCAATGGCTGATGGCAAAATACCCATATGCCCGCTATGTACGTATTCCGGGAAAAAACGAATTCCATCTTTTTCAAGAGATTCACAATTAACATCACCGGCATACCTTAGTAAGAACGGATCAACAAATCCATTTTTTATATCAAGGGCTTTTATGGGTTCATTTTCACCAATCCAGTTTTGATCAAATGGGTAGGCTGTAAAAATGATCGCTTCCGCGTCTTTATACTTTTCAGGGATTTCAATATTAGGGAAATCAGAAAGCCATTCAGTATTCGGCAGATTATATAGATGCTTTTTTTCGGGTTTATCAATGATGCCCAGTCCATCGCAAATTCCAGAAACTACCTTAGCAATGAAAGGTCCAAAATCATTGTTACAGATTAATACAAACTTATTTTTATATGGGCACAGGCCTGCATCAAATATTTGTTTGACGGCCATATCGCCAAGATAATTGAAGACATCAATATTAGGGTGCCTTTCATTTGTTGCGCCTATTTTAAAACCCCTTTCGCGAATATAATTTATATCCAGATCTGCATCCCTCCATTCCCAGGCCTCATACATCAATGGAATGACCACAGTATCTTTTGCATATCTTAATTTGTCTTTATCCAACGGCCTTAAGTGCCCGGAATTGGTTATGATATCAGCTTCTGAAATTACTTCTGGTGTTAGTTCCTTTATAAAATGAATATCCAGATCTGAAGCATTTCCCTGCTGAAGCTGTTTCCTTGTATTATCAAAAACCTCATCGACAGTTCCATACCTGGTTGTCTTTGAATAAGCATATACTTTTGCGCCGGCAAGTGCAGCTATGATAGGCGTTACCACATATGCGCCGGTTGCAGCTTCCGTTAAAACAGTTTTACCGGAAAGGTTAAGTTCCAAAGATTTAACTTGTTTTATGAGCTTGTCAATCAGCATTATTAATATGAATTAATTACAGAAATAACGTACTCTACTTCCGCATCGGTAAGTTCCGCATACATAGGTAATGACAAACAGTGTTCAGCAAGATATTCTGAATTCGGAAAATCTCCTTTTTTATAATTGAGATGGCTATATGCTTTTTGCAAATGGCAGGGAACGGGATAATGAAGGCCAGGAAAAATATTTTTCTCATTCAGGAACTTCATCAACTCATCCCGCTTTTCGGTTGTTACTACAAATAAATGAAATACAGATTCATGCCCCTTGGGCTGTGTCTGCATTTTAATTTTGGGGTTGGTAATTTGTGCTTTGTACCGGGCAGCAATCTCCTGACGCCTCTGATTCCACGAATTGAGATACTTTAATTTAATTGTCAACGAGGCCCCTTCAAGTCCACCCATCCTCATATTGTAGCCAATGATATCATGATAATAGCGAACAGCCGATCCATGGTTTCTTAGCTTTAAGAGATGTTGATAGTACCCTTCATTATTTGTAGTAATACCGCCGGCTTCTCCGCAGGCACCAAGGTTTTTACCGGGGTAAAAACTAAAACAACCCAATTCCCCAAAGCCCCCAACTGGCTTACCATGATACTTTGCTCCCTGAGCCTGTGCTGCATCTTCAACAAGAAAAAGGTTATGTTTTTTGCATATAGCCTGGACAGCATCAATATCAAATGGCTGGCCATATAAATGAACTCCTGCTATTGCTTTTGTCCTGGAAGTAATTTTAGCTTCGATTTTTGTTACATCAATTTCCCAGGTGTCCGGATCACAATCAACATAAACCGGTGTGGCACCTGTATAAGAAACACCCCAGGCAGTTGCGATAAATGTATTTGCCGGAACGATTACTTCGTCACCCTCCCCAATTCCAAGTGCCAACATGGCAAGATGTAATGCGGAAGTACCGTTATTAACACCCACGGCATAAGTGGTGCTGCAAAAAGCGGAGAAAGCTTTTTCAAACTCCTCTACAGCCGGGCCTCCGGAAAATGCCGTATTATCATATACTTTTTCAAATGCTTCAAAAACTTCTTTTTTTATTTGCTTTTGCTGACCTTTCAGATCGAGACAAGGGATTTTGAATTCCATATAAAATATTCAGGGTTTTTAAATTTGTTTGATGATACGGGCGGGAACACCTGCCACTATAGTGTTGGCAGGTACGTTTTTTGTAACTACAGAACCGGCTCCAATAAGCGCATTTTCACCAATTACAATGCCGGCCAATATCGTTGCATTACTACCTATTGAAGCACCCTTTTTAATCACTGTTTCAACCACCTTCCAGTCACTTTCAGTCTGTGGACTTCCATCCGGGTTTGTAGCTCTCGGAAACAGGTCGTTTGTAAACATTACACCGTGCCCTATAAAAACATTGTCTTCTACTTTTACGCCTTCACAAAGAAAGCTATGGCTTGATATTTTACAGTTCTTACCAATTTCGACACCTTTTTGAATCTCAACGAAAGCACCAACTTTGCTGCCGTCATCAATTTTACAGCCATACGCATTTACAAAATTAAATATGCGTACATTTTCCCCTACTGAAACATTATTCAGAGACTGGCGATCGTTATTAACTGTAATCACATTCATTATTATCAGATTTTTACTTCTTTTCCATTGCTTTTCATTGACAATTGAGACGCTTCCAGGATCCTGACCACATTGCGGCCAAGGTGTGAATTGGATAACGGTTGTTTCTTATGTATAACAGATTGAACAAAGTCCTCCGCAACACCTGCAAGTGCTTCTTTGCTGTTCAATTTTGGAATATAGACATCCCCGGTCCGGTAGTCAACCATGATATGAGTTTTATCTTCATCTGTTTTATGAATATACCCCGTATCATAAACCCTCACTTTTTCTGAAGGTTCCAGATCGTTATACAAAATCATTTTTGAATCACCACCAATAAGAGTTTGCCTTACTTTCACCGGAGAGGTCCAGGAACAATTGAAATGAGCAATAAAATTTGACTGGTAGTTTACCGTCATGTACCCGATATTCTCTATTGAATTACGGGTATGAGAAATACCGGTGGCATTTATATAAGACGGCGAGTCATTTATGAGATAAGTAAGAATGGATATATCGTGTGGGGCAAGATCCCATAAAACATTTACATCCGACTGAAACAGACCAAGGTTAATCCTGGTTGAATCAAAATATCGAGGTGTCCCAACAGTACCATCAGACAGTAATTCTTTCATTTTTTGCACAGCCCCGGTATATAAAAAAGTATGATCAACCATCAGAGTCAATCCCTTTTGTTCTGCAAGTTCAATCAGTTCATCAGCCTCTTTGACAGAGGAGGTCATTGGCTTTTCAATTAAAACATGTTTACCCTGTAATAAACATCTTTTTGCCATTTCAAAATGGGTAGATACAGGCGTAGCAATTACAACTGCATCAATCTCTGAATCATTAATAATATCACTGGCATCAACAACAGGTTCAATGGATGGAAAACTTTTGGAGATTTGGCTTCTCCGCTCAGGCCTGCTATCTGCTACTTTCTTTATTATGCAATCGCCTGTATTAAAAAAATTTCTTACAATATTAGGTCCCCAGTATCCGTAGCCAATAACTCCTAATTTAATATTTTTCATGTTACTCAACTTTTTACTTCTCTGATAATGCAATAGAGTTTCTGGAAAAAGAATACTTGAGTTTGAATTATTCCGTTCAACCCCGATTTGTGTTAATTGAACTGAGTTTTATCTCTCCCAAAATGTGCTTTATTTCCCCAAATCATCCGTCTAAGTCATTAAAACGAAGTATTTTGAATCATATTTCATAAATTTTAAATTTTTATAGAAAATTCGTCTGTCGCATAGAAAACC
>Ga0209254_10006474_pt1 | contig 10801 bp, 7 predicted proteins | sample FrelakmetDIP11DI_FD_187148 | JGI IMG/M metagenome (GOLD analysis project Ga0209254, IMG submission 187148) | Freshwater lake sediment microbial communities from the University of Notre Dame, USA, for methane emissions studies - DIP11 DI (SPAdes)... | ecosystem: Environmental > Aquatic >... | reverse complement strand
CACCAGCAAAAAATGTTTCAAAGTACTTTGGAATAGATGTTTTTAATCTTCACAAAATGGAGCATTATCTTTCAAAGGATTCATTCCGTGTTGTGAAACGTGCAATTGAAGAAGGGAAATCCCTTACCCGTCAGGAAGCCGATCAGGTTGCCATCGGACTTAAATCATGGGCACTTGAAAGGGGAGCCACTCATTTCACTCATTGGTTTCATCCCCTTACAGACGGCACTGCCGAGAAACATGATGGATTTATTGAGTATGGTGACAATGGTCATATTGTTGAAAATTTTTCTGGGGAAGTACTTGTTCAGTCTGAGCCGGACGCTTCAAGCTTTCCAAGTGGTGGTATACGAAATACATTTGAAGCCAGGGGATACACTGCATGGGATGTTTCATCGCCGGTCTTTATTGTTGGAACTACATTATGTATCCCTACTATTTTTGTTTCATATACTGGTGAAGCCCTCGATTATAAAGCGCCTTTGCTAAAAGCCTTGTCAGAACTTGACAGGGCTGCTGTTGAGATTTGCCAGTATTTCGATAAAGATGTTAAGAAAGTAATCGCAACTCTTGGAATTGAGCAGGAATATTTTCTTATTGATGAAGCCCTTTACCATGCACGTCCTGATATAGTTCTTGCAGAGCGTACACTGATGGGCCACCAGTCTTCGAAAGATCAGCAGCTGGCCGATCATTATTTCGGATCGATACCTGAGAGGGTAATGTGTTTTATAAAGGATTTTGAGTGCGAGGCACACAAGCTTGGAATACCTGTTAAGACAAGGCACAATGAGGTTGCTCCTAATCAGTTTGAATGTGCTCCGATGTTCGAGGAAGTTAACCTGGCAGTTGATCATAACCAGCTTTTAATGGATATTATGAGAAGGGTGGCAAGAAAGCATAAATTCCGTGTTCTCTTTCATGAAAAGCCATTTGCCGGAATTAACGGTTCAGGAAAACATAATAACTGGTCAATGGCAACAAATACAGGCGTTAACCTTTTATCCCCGGGAAAAAATCCAAAAACAAACCTTCAATTTCTTACTTTCCTGGTAAATGTGATTAAAGCTGTTCATAACAGTAATGAACTTATAAGAGCTTCAGTAATGAATGAATCTAATTCATGGAGACTTGGTGGCCATGAAGCGCCGCCTGCAATAATATCAGTATTCCTTGGAACATATCTGATTAACACTCTGAATGAAATCGCCCGAAAAGTAACGGATAAGAAAATGACTCCTGCCCAGAAGACTGAACTTAAACTTGGTATAGGCAAGATCCCCGAGATCTTTCTTGACAATACTGACCGTAACCGTACATCTCCTTTTGCCTTTACAGGGAACAAGTTTGAATTCAGGGCTGTGGGCTCATCAGCCAACTGCAGTGCTGCTATGATCACGCTGAACGCCGCAGTGGCAAGACAGCTAACAAAATTCAAGAAAGAAGTTGATTCAATTATCAGGAAGGGCAAGAGCAAGGATGAAGCAATATTCCAGGTTCTGAAGAAGACTATCATCGATTCTGAAAATGTCCTTTTTGAAGGAGATAATTACAGTCCGGAGTGGCATAAGGAAGCTCAGAGACGAGGATTGTCAAATATTGAAAGTGTTCCTGAATCGATAAGCAGATACCTATCTGACGGATCGAGGGATGTGCTCATAGGATCGGGTGTTTTTACCGAGAAGGAACTCGAGAGTCGCGTGGAAGTTGAATATGAAAAATTCACAAAGAAGGTCCAGATCCAATCCAGGGTTCTTGCTGATCTTGCAATTAATCATATTGTGCCAACAGGTATTAAATACATGTCTTCACTACTTGATAATGTCAGAGGACTTAAAGAGGTCTTTTCTGATACAGAGTTTGAAAAGCTTGCAGGGGCGAGAAAAGAGATGATTGTTACAATCTCTGACCATGTTTCAATGATCAAAAAACTTGTCAATGATATGGTGGAAGAAAGGAAAAAGGCCAATATAATTGAAGATGCATATAAAAAAGCACTGGCTTATGAAAAACAAGTTAAGCCATACCTCGATGAGATCCGTCAGCATATCGACAAACTTGAGCTGATTGTTGACGATGAAATCTGGCCTCTTCCAAAATACAGGGAATTACTCTTTACCAGATAAAATAAGTTATCGATAACAGGTCTGTTAACGCAAAAGGGGCATCATTTTTGAGCCCCTTTTTATTTATGATATATCAGTACATAGATAGTTTTTATTTCTTTCTCCCTAAATTGATTACTTTTGAAATCAAATTCAAGTTGTTTTTATGAAACGAATCATATTTCTCATAATATTATTATCTGTTGCCTCTTATCAGGATTCCCAGGGACAGAAACGCAAATCCGAAAGAGCTTATTCTTCATTCAATGCCGGTGAGTATTATGATGCGATTGATCTGTTTAAAGATTCTTATTCCAAGGCGAAAAAGGCAGATAAGGCAACCAGGACCGAACTTGGTTTTATGATTGCAGAATGTTACCGTCTGACAAATGATCCCAAAAATGCCGAAACATGGTACCGACTGGCAGTTAAATCCTCAACTTCCAGACCTGAAGCTCAATTCTGGCTGTCTGAATCACTGAAAAAGAATGGGAAATATCAGCAGGCAACAGAAGAATTCAAGAAATACAAACAGGTTGCACCCTCTGACCCGCGAACCGATAAAGAGATACGGTCATGTGAACTTGCACTTGAATGGCAAAGGAATCCTGAAGCTTACAGGGTGGACGAACTCAAGGATCTGAATTCCAAAGATTCTGATTTCAGCCCTGCATACGGACGTGATGATTTTGGTGTTATCTATTTTACTTCATCCAGAGAGGACGCCGCCGGAAATAAAACACATGGAGCCACAGGTCAGAGTTTTACGGATATTTTTGAAACCCGGCTCGACAAGAAATCCAAATGGAGTACACCTGTACCTGTAGAAAATCTGAACAGCGACTCAGAGGATGGTACACCTTGTTTCTCGTCTGATTTTAGTGAAGTCTTTTTTACAAGGTGCGAAGCAGGTAAAAGGGAAAAAAAAGGATGTGTGATTATGAATTCTAAACGAACAGGCGACAAATGGAACGATCCGGAAGATCTGAAGATACTGCCCGATTCTCTGATAGCTGCTCATCCTGCCCTGTCAGCCGACGGATTAACCCTTTACTTTGTTTCAGATATGCCGGGAGGACATGGTCAGAAAGATATATACAGTGTGACCCGTACCGGCGAAACTGATCCGTGGTCGGCTCCCCGCAACCTGGGTCCTGATATCAACACCAGCGGTGATGAACTCTTTCCGTATGTAAGGGACGACGGGAGCCTCTATTTTGCTTCCGACGGTCATATTGGCATGGGAGGTCTTGATCTGTTCAAGGCAACATCAAATCCGGATGGTTCATGGGTAGTAAAAAATCTGAAACCTCCAATAAACAGTTCCGCCGATGATTTTGGAATAACATTCGAAAACGGAAATGAACGGGGTATTTTCAGCTCCACACGCAAAGGAAGAGGGAATGATGAACTTTATACTTTTGAACTGCCACCACTGAGATTTAACGTTACCGGACTTGTAAAAGATGAAAAGACCGGAAGCCCGGTCCAGGGTTCGGTGGTCCAGCTGATTGCAAGCGACGGATCAAACCTCCAGGCGGAAACCGGAGCCAGCGGCGATTTTAAATTTGCTCTGAAGCAGAATGTCGATTATATTTTTCTTGCCTCAAAAAAAGGCTATCTGAACGGAAAAGAAAAAGAGACAACAAAAACACAGGAGAAGAGCCGTGATTATATGGTTACAATTCTTCTGACAGGTATTGATAAACCAATTGAACTGCCAAATATCTTCTATGATTTCGGTAAATGGGATCTCAGACCTGAATCAATGGTCTCACTTGATAAACTGGTTGAGACTCTTAATGATAATCCGAATGTGACAATTGAGCTTATGTCGCACACCGACTCACGCGATACTGAACAGTATAACCAGGATCTTTCACAGAAGAGAGCCCAGTCTGTAGTTCAATATCTCATTGAAAAGGGTATAGAACCAGCACGCCTTTCTCCCAAAGGTTATGGAGAATCTACCCCTAAAATAGTGGATTCGGTGATTGCTTCCCAGAATACGTTTCTGAAGGATGGAACATCGCTCACGGAACAGTATATTAATACGCTTGCGACTGAAGAGCAAAAGGAAGTTGCGCATCAGATTAACAGGAGAACTGAATTCAGAGTCGTGAGAACTGATTATGAGCCGAAAAAATGACCTCTCCCCCCGGGGAGGGGCTTACAGTATGTCTTAAGATCCTGTCCATTATATGAAAAACCTTATAGTATCTTTTCTTTTAATTATAGCAACAACAGTAATACTGTCTGCTGCCAAACCAATTCGTATTCTTGTTATTACCGGTGGACATGAGTACAATACAGTAGAATTTAACAAAATGCTTTCCAGTTTTGCACATGAAATTTCGTTTCAGGTTGCTGAACTGCCAGCGGCTTTTGATATGTTCAAACCTGAAAACCGGGATAAATATGATGTCCTGGTATTTTACCATATGTGGCAGGTTATTAATGATGAAGATGCAAAAAATTTTGCCGGTTGTATAAGGGAAGGCAAACCTTTGGTGGCACTTCATCACAGTATTTGTGCCTTTGACGACTGGCCGGAATATTGGAACATAATCGGCGGAAAATATTTTCATAAAACCACAACTTTTAAAGGCAGGGCGTATGCACCATGCTCATATATTCATGATCTTCACTTTGATGTCAGAATCGCTGATAAAAACCATCCTGTGACCAAAGGACTGAATGATTTCCAGGTTTTCGACGAAACTTATAAAGGATACTATATTGAAGAAGGAGTAACCCCTTTGCTTACTACCGATGAGCCTACCAGTACTCCGACCATTGGATGGGCAAAGAAATACGGAAAATCGCGAATTGTTGTATTGCAAAGTGGTCACGATGTCCCTACTTTTGAAAATCCCGACTTCAGAAAGCTCCTGAAACAATCGATAATTTGGGTATATCGAAAATAATCCTCTGTTTTCCTCTGAGGTTCCCTTGATCTCTCAGTGTAACAAAAAGAGCTTACACAACTTGTCCCGCCCCAGCGGGAGAGTTCCGCAGAGGATGCACAGAGGGGAACAGAGTGCAGCATTTTTTCTATATTTGTTTGTATATCTGAAAATAAATGTCAACCGAATCGAAATACAGTAAAAGGGGTGTATCATCCTCAAAAAAGGATGTTCATGCTGCTATCAGGAACATAGACAAGGGTCTGTATCCCAACGCATTCTGCAAAATAGTACCTGATCTGCTTGGAGGAGACCCTGACTATTGTAATGTAATGCATGCTGACGGAGCCGGAACAAAATCGTCACTTGCATATATTTACTGGAAAGAGACAGGTGATATGTCGGTATGGAAAGGAATTGCCCGGGATGCAATAGTAATGAATACTGATGATCTTCTCTGCGTAGGTGTTTACAATAATATTCTGCTTTCCTCAACAATTGGAAGAAACAAGAAACTGATCCCCGGGGAAGTGATTTCTGCCATTATTAGTGGAACAGAGGAGGTACTGGAAGAACTTCGGAATTTCGGGATCGGGATATGGCCGACCGGAGGCGAAACAGCTGATCTTGGCGATCTTGTCAGGACAGTTGTAGTGGATTCTACGGTTGTTGCAAGGATGCGAAGATCGGAAGTGATCTCAAATGACAAGATCAGGCCGGGAGACATCATTGTCGGTCTGGCATCATACGGGCAGACTACCTACGAAAAGGAATATAACAGTGGTATGGGAAGCAATGGTCTTACATCAGCCCGTCATGATATTTTCGCATCGTACCTGGCTTCTAAATACCCCGAAAGTTTTGATACCAATCTGCCCCGCGATCTTGTCTATTCAGGAAAGCTCAGGCTGACGGATATGATTGATGGACTGAATCTTGATGCCGGCAGGCTGGTACTTTCACCAACCCGTACATATGCACCGGTGGTTAAAGACGTTCTGGTATCTTTACGCCCTGAAATACATGCTATGATCCATTGTTCTGGAGGAGGTCAGACCAAGATCCTTCACTTCATTGACAAAATCCATATAGTTAAGGACAATATGTTTCCTGTACCTCCACTGTTCAGAATTATTCATGAGCAGTCTGAAACACCCTGGCATGAGATGTACAAAGTCTTTAACATGGGCCACAGGTTTGAGATTTATACCCATGAAAGGAATGCCGACCAGATAATCAGGATTGCAGCAGGTTTCAACCTTGAAGCAAGGATCATAGGACATTGTGAACACTCTGATACCGGTAAACTTACAATATCGTCTGAATTCGGGAAATTTGAATATTAAATTGCTGTTGTTTTGACTGAACATCACCGAAAGCTCTCGCTAAAGCTTCATTTTGCAGGGCATCAATTCCCCGGCGGGGATCTTTTTCGATAACTTTCAGGTCAAGTTATAAGATCCCTTTTCATACATTATCCATGATCCATCATCATTGCATCTTTGTGCCTTGACGCCTTTTTCTTATCTTTGCCCCCTGAAATGAATTTCCAGATGGCAAACAATATGATTCTTGATAGGCTTGAAGGTGTTAAGTCAAGATTTATTGAGGTTGGTGAGCTGCTTACCAGGCAGGATGTACTTTCAGATATGGACAGATACATTAAGCTCAATAAGGAATATAAAGACCTTCAGCCGATAATTGAAGCTTATGAAAAATATAAACTGGTTCTGTCAAATATTTCAAGTACAAAGGAATTACTCTCAACCGAGAAGGATGAGGAGATGAGGGAGATGGCAAAAGGAGAACTGGACCAGCTTATAAACAGCATTCCTGAAATGGAGGAGGAGATAAAGTTACTTCTTATTCCGGTTGATCCTGAAGATGAGAAAAATGCAGTGATGGAAATCAGGGCTGGTACCGGAGGTGATGAGGCAAGCATTTTTGCCGGTGACCTTTTCAGGCTGTACACAAAGTTTTTTGAACAGAAAGGATGGAAAGTTGAAGTTAACAGCTTTTCAGAGGGGACAGCCGGAGGATATAAGGAGATAGTCATGAGCGTCACGGGATCGGGAGTTTATGGAATATTAAAATATGAATCAGGAGTTCACAGGGTGCAAAGGGTTCCTCAGACTGAAACTCAGGGCCGGATACATACATCAGCCGCTTCGGTTGTTGTTCTTCCTGAAGCTGACGAATTTGATGTTGAAATAAAAAATGAAGATATCCGCAAGGACACATATTGCTCTTCGGGCCCCGGGGGCCAGTCTGTCAACACAACCTATTCAGCAATTCGTCTTACTCACGTACCAACTGGTATAGTTGTTACATGCCAGGATGAAAAATCCCAGCTGAAAAACTATGATAAGGCGCTGAAAGAGTTACGGACACGACTCTATAACCTGGAATATCAGAAATACCTTGATGAAGTTTCTCACAAAAGAAAGACAATGGTCTCAACCGGCGACAGGTCGGCAAAGATCAGGACATATAACTATCCGCAGGGCAGGATGACTGACCACAGGATAAACCTTACAATTTATAATCTTCCATCAATTCTCGATGGGAATATTCAGGAGATTATTGACAAACTTCAGATGGCAGAAAATGCTGAACGTCTGAAAGAGAGCAACATCTAATACACACTAATATGGATCATTCCCGTCTGTTTAAGAACATTGTTGAAAAACGATCCTTCCTTTGCATAGGTCTTGATTCTGAAATAGAAAAGATCCCTCCATTCCTGATGAAGAAAGAGGACCCTGTATTTGAGTTTAATAAACGAATAATTGATTCAACACATAAGTTTGCGGTTGCATATAAACCAAACCTTGCATTTTATGAATGTAACGGGATTACGGGCTGGCAGTCGCTGGAATCAACATTGAAATATATCAAAAACAACCACCCCGGTATCTTTGTTATCGCCGATGCCAAACGGGGAGATATTGGTAATACATCAAAAATGTATGCAAAAGCCTTTTTTGAAAAGATGAATTTTGATGCAATAACAGTTGCACCTTATATGGGTGAAGATTCAGTTACACCATTCCTTGCGTATCATGGTAAATGGGTAATACTCCTGGCCCTTACCTCAAACAAGGGTGCTGATGATTTTCAGTACCATGAGGAGGATGGATTCAGGCTTTTTGAGAGGGTCCTGAAAGTTTCGCAGAAATGGGGTACAATGGATAACATGATGTATGTTGTTGGCGCAACCAGGGCTGAAATGCTTAAGGAGGTACGCAAAATAGCTCCTGAACATTTTCTTCTGATTCCCGGTGTTGGTGCACAGGGAGGAAGCCTGGCTGACGTCGCAAAATTCGGGCTCAACAGCAAATGTGGTCTGCTTGTCAATTCATCAAGAGGAATTATTTTTGCCGATAATTCAGAAGAGTTCGATAAGGTTGCAGGTGAGAAAGCAAGGGAGATGCAACTCGAAATGGAACTGTACCTTTCTGAACGTAAACTCATTTAGGTAATCCTTCAAAACATAGTAGATTTGCTTCGTCACTGCGCTCCTTGCAATGACTATGCATAGGATTCATTCTCAGGTAAATATTATAACGAACCTTATGGTCAGGTAATGTCATTGCGAGGAGCGAAGAGACGAACCAATCTTTTGTAGCATTCGTTATGCATTATTAAAGTACAATTCGTAACTTTATAGTCTTGCTGTTTCACTTTCTAACTCGTGCTGATATGAAAGAAGAATTCCTCCATTATTTATGGAAGTATTGTCTTTATGACAGTGACTCCCTGCTCGACAATGAGAACAATAAAATAGTTGTTCTGAATCCCGGTGAGTACAATCATGATTCCGGACCGGATTTTTTCAATGCAAGAATTCTTCTTTCCGGAACAGAATGGGCCGGGAATGTTGAAATGCATCTCCGGTCATCACATTTTAATACTCATGGCCATAATGCTGATCCTGCTTTTAATAATGTTATACTTCACATTGTAGCTGAAAATGATAAACGGGTTTTTAACTCTAAAAACGAAGAGGTATTAACCGTTGAAATCAAATATGATCCTGTTCTTTATCAGAAATATTCCGATCTTATTAATACTCCATATGTTATTGCATGTCAGAATCAGATTCGTACTATTGACAGTTTTTATTTACGGCACTGGCTCCATTCGCTTTTGATTGAGCGCCTGCAGGTGAAATCTGAGTCGATAATGAAAATTTATTTACAGACAGGGAATGACTGGGATGAAACTTTTTACAGGATTCTTGCAAGGTATTTTGGGTTCAGGGTTAATACCGAACCTTTTGAAATGCTTGCTTCTGCACTGCCATTCAGAATAATCAGAAAGCATGCTGATAACAGGTTCCAGATAGAGGCATTACTTTTCGGAACCGCCGGTATGCTTGAAGAAGGTTTGTTCAGGGAGGCTTTGTCGGATGAATATTACAAAGACCTTATTAAAGAATACAGGATCCTTTCTGCAAAATATCTCCTTCAGCCTATTCACGGCTGGTTATGGAAATTCTCACGTCTCAGGCCTGTAAACTTTCCTACCGTCAGGATATCCCAGCTCTCGGCATTGCTTGCCGTCGCAGGAGGATTGTTTTCGCGAATAATGGAAACCGGTGATTTCAGTAATCTGAAGGAACTCCTTGGATGCACTGCCTCTTCCTACTGGGATGATCATTACATCTTCGGCAAAATAAGTAAAACGATTCCTAAAAAAACAGGTGAGCAGGCAACAGATATCTTCATCATTAATGCTATTATACCTGTCATATTTACTTATGGCCTTTTACATAATAAATACGATATACGCGAAAGAGCCCTTATGTTTCTGGAAAAGATTGATCCGGAGGAAAATTCAGTGATCAGGGATTGGAAAGTTGCTGGCATTGAAACAGAATCGGCATTTTATACGCAGGCATTGCTACAGCTTACAGATAATTATTGCACGAAAAGGAAATGCCTTGAATGCAGAATCGGATGTAAAATTATAAGCAGCGGGCAAAAGTTGATCACTGCAAATGAGCTTATGCTTGAACCATGAACCTTAGCTTAAGCATGCCGGAGAAAGAGCCGGAAAAGCGATTGTTTATGAATCCTGTTTCTTTATAACTCCTTTTGAATGTTGATAAAATGTTTAATTATAGCAAAATTCAACGCAACTATCACCGTTATATTTACGTCTTTACTAAGGGACAGACAATAATCATAATCATATAGTCGTTCCATTTATAAGATAATTACAGGACATTTTAAAAAAATATTCAATTGTTTGATAATTTACATAAAAAAGCCTTATTTTTGCGTTCCAAAATTGGAGACTCAATTTATTTATGGATAAACAACATATTAATTAAAGACATGTATTTGACTACAGAGAAGAAGCAGGAGTTTTTCAAAACGTTTGGAACATCTGAGATTGATACAGGAACAGCAGAAGGGCAGATCGCATTGTTTTCTTACAGAATTTCTCATCTTACCGAACACCTTAAAAAGAACAAAAAGGACTTCAGTACCCAGAGGGCGCTTATTAAACTTGTCGGAAGACGAAGAAGGCTTTTGGATTATCTGAAAATCAAAGATATAGAAAGGTATCGCGAAATAGTCAAAGCGTTGAAATTACGCAAATAGCGGGAAAAGGCAATTCTGAATTGCCTTTTTTCTTATAGTCTTAAATTATGTGTAATTTCAAAAATCAAAAATCATTATATAATGTTTAATATTAAAGAGAAGAACATCGATCTCGGCGACGGGAGAATAGTAACCCTTGAAACAGGCCGGATGGCCAGGCAGGCTGACGGATCAGTAC
>Ga0209254_10006473_pt1 | contig 10803 bp, 7 predicted proteins | sample FrelakmetDIP11DI_FD_187148 | JGI IMG/M metagenome (GOLD analysis project Ga0209254, IMG submission 187148) | Freshwater lake sediment microbial communities from the University of Notre Dame, USA, for methane emissions studies - DIP11 DI (SPAdes)... | ecosystem: Environmental > Aquatic >... | reverse complement strand
CGCACCCGCCTCGACACGCGCGTCGGGCCGCACACGCGCCTCGAGGTCGTGACCGAGGGCATCCTCACGCGGATGCTGCAGCACGACCCCGCGCTCGAGGGCGTAGCCTGCGTGGTCTTCGACGAGTTCCACGAGCGCAGCCTGCAGGCCGACCTGGGCCTCGCGCTCGCGCTCGAGTGCCAGCGGCACCTGCGTCCCGACCTGCGCCTGATCGTCATGTCGGCGACGCTCGATGGCGACGCGCTCGCCCGCGTGATGGACGCGGCACGCGTGGTTCGGGCGCCGGGCCGGATGTTCGACGTCGAGACCGTCCACATCTCTTCACCGCCCGGCGCCACGCCGCCGCCGCTCGCGCCGCGCGTCGCGAACCGGATCGCGGCGGCGCTCGAGGCGCACGCCGGCGACCTGCTCGCCTTCCTGCCGGGCGCGGGCGAGATCCGGCGCGTGGCCGAAGCGCTCGACGCGCGACTGCCGACGGACCGATGCGTGGTGCTGCCACTGTACGGCGACCTGCCGGCCGACGCGCAGGACGCCGTCCTGCGTCCCGACCCGCGCGGTCGCCGCAAGGTCATCGTCGCCACCAACATCGCCGAGACCAGCCTGACCATCGACGGCGTACGCATCGTGGTGGACTCCGGGCTCGAGCGACGCAACCGCTTCGACCCTGCGACCGGCATGAACCGGCTCGAGACCGTGCGCATTTCGCGCGCCTCGGCCGACCAGCGCCGTGGCCGTGCCGGCCGCACTGCTCCGGGCGTGTGCTACCGGTTGTGGAGCGAGTCCGCGCAGGCCGCCCTGCTGCCGCAGGCGCCGCCCGAGATCCTCGAGGCGGACCTCGCGCCGCTCGCACTGGAACTCGCCTGCTGGGGCACGGACGACGCGGCGGCGCTCGCGTGGATCGACCCGCCGCCGTCCGCCGCGCTCGCGCAGGCGCGCGACCTGCTCGGCCGGCTCGAGGCGCTGGACGCGGCCGGCCGCGTGACGCCGCTCGGCCGGGACATGGCCGCGCTGGGCGTGCACCCGCGGCTCGCACACATGATCCTGCGCGCGCAGCACCTCGGGCTCGGGCGGCTCGGCTGTGAGATCGCGGCCGTGCTGTCCGAGCGCGACCCCTTGCGCGGCGGAGCCGGGCCCGTCGACCCGGACCTGCGCAGTCGCCTCGACGCGCTGCACGGGCTCAGAGTGCCCGCCGGCACGACCGCCGACCGCGGCGCGCTCGCCCGCATCGAGCGCGTGGCCGGCCAGCTCGCGCGCCAGCTGCCGAGGCGAGCGACGGCCGCCGCCGCACCGGACGCGGCGGGCGGGGAATCCTCGGTGGTCGGGTTGCTGCTCGCCTTCGCGTATCCCGACCGCATCGGCCGGTCGCGCGGCGAGACCGGCGGGCGCTACGTGCTCTCCGGAGGCCGCGGCGCGGCGCTGCCGGGCCCGAGCGCGCTGGCCCGGGCCGAGTACCTCGCGGTCGCCGCGCTCGACGCCGGGGATCGGGAGGCGCGCATCCAGCTCGCGGCACCGGTGGAGTTGCCGCTGCTCCTGAGGCACTTCGGCGCGCTGGTCGAGGAGACAACCCGCGTCGAGTGGGATCCGCGCAGCGAGGTCGTGGCCGCGCGACGCCTTCGCCGCCTGGGCGAGCTCGTGCTCGAGGACGAGCCGCTGCGCGACGCGGGCGAGCGGGCCACCGCCGCGATGCTCGACGGCATCCGCTCGCTCGGCCTGCGCTGCCTGCCGTGGTCGCGCGACCTCGAGCAGTGGCGCGCGCGGGTCGCTTTCGCGCGTGCCAGCGACCCGCGGGGCGAGGCTGCCTGGCCGCACGTCTCCGACGCCGCGCTGCTCGAGGGACTCGAGTCGTGGCTCGCGCCCTGGCTCGAGGGAATCACGCGTCGCGAGCAGCTTGCGCGCGTGGATCTGCGCGCCGCGCTGCACGGCCTGCTCGACTGGAACACTCAACGTCGCCTCGACGCACTCGCGCCCACCCACCTCGCCGTGCCGAGCGGATCGCGCATCGCCATCGACTACACGGGCGGCGTGCCGACGCTCGCAGTGCGACTGCAGGAGGTGTTCGGCCTCGTCGAATCGCCGCGCGTCGCCGAGGGCCGCGTACCCGTGACGATGGAGTTGCTCTCACCCGCGCGCCGGCCGGTGCAGGTGACGCGCGACCTCGAGAGCTTCTGGTCACGCGCCTATCACGAGGTGCGCAAGGAACTGAAGGGCCGCTATCCGAAGCACTACTGGCCCGAGGATCCGCGCGAAGCCGTGGCGACGCGGCGGGTGCGGTCCCCGAACTCCTGAGGCTCACTCCGTTCGCAGCGCCTCGACCGGGTCGAGCCGGGCGGCATTCATCGCCGGCAGGATCCCCGCGACCAGCCCGATCACCACCGACAGTCCGAGCGCGAGCGCCATGAAGAGCGTCGAGAAGCTCACGGGCAGCTGGCTCACCAGCTCGCCGAGCAGCCAGGCGAGGCCGGCGCCGAACGCCAGCCCCGCGAGCCCGCCGAGCACCGACAGCACGACGGCCTCGGCGAGGAACAGCGCGAGCACCTGGTCGCGCCCGGCGCCGAGCGCTCGCAGCAGTCCGACCTCGGGGGTCCGTTCGCGCACGGCGATGGTCATGATGGTGAAGATGCCCACGGCACCGACCAGCAGCGAGATGCTGCCGAGCGCGGCGACCGCGAAGGTGAGCACGCCGAGCACCGATCCCAGCGTGTCGAGCATCTGCTGCTGGGTGGTGATGGTGAAGTCCTCGTCGCCGTGGCGCGCGCCGAGCACGCGGCGGATGCCGTCCACCACCTCGGTCACCGGCGCGTCTTCCTCGTACAGGACGTCGATCTCGAAGAGGCTGTCGCGGTCGAACAGCTCCAGTGCGCGGGCCGCCGGCACATAGACCGTGTCGTCGAGGTCGAAGCCGATCATCGTCCCCTTCGAACGCATGACGCCCACGACCCGGTAGCGCTCGCTGCCCACGCGGATGCTGGCGCCGAGCGCGTTGACCTCGCCGAACAGCTGGTCCGACATCTTGGACCCGAGCACGGCCAGGCTGCGTGGCGCGCGCGGATCGTCCGGCGGCAGGAAGCCGCCCTCGGCCACGTCGAAGCGGAACGCATCGGCGAACTCAGGGCCCACGCCGTAGACCGTGACGCGTCGCTTGCGGCCGTTACCCTCGACCTCCGCGTTGCCCTGCACCACGGGCACGGACGCCGTCGCGTAAGGCGCCCGCCGCAGCGCCTCGGCGTCGTCGATCGTGAGCGGCCGCACTGTGCCGAACACGCCGATCGAGCCGCCCATGGTCTGCGTCGTGCCGGGCGTGACGTTGATGATGTTGGTGCCGAACTGCGTGAACTCGGCGACGACGAAGCGCCGCACGCCCTCGCCGATCGACGTGAGCAGCACCACTGCGGCCACGCCGACTGCGATGCCGAGCGCCGTCAGCAGCGCGCGCATGCGGTGCGCGAACACCGACCCGCTCGTGAACCTCACCAGGTCGGCAGCACGCACGGCTCAGCGCCTCCCCGCCAGCGCGACCACGGGATCGAGCCGTGCGGCACGCCGTGCCGGCAGCAGGCCGAACACGACGCCGCTCGCGACCGCGATGACCATCGCGAGCACCACGGCCCAGGCCGGCGCACCGACCGGCAGCGCCGGGTAGAGGCGGCCGATGACGATGTTCGCCGCGTGACCTACCACCAGCCCCGCAAGCGCGCCCGCCACGGACAGCATGATCGCCTCGGCCAGGAACAGCGCGGTGATCTGCCGGCCGCGCGCCCCGAGCGCCTTGAGCAGTCCCACCTCGGCGGTGCGCTGGCTCACGGCCACCAGCATCACGTTCATGATCAGGATGCCGGCGACGGCGAGGCTGATCGAGGCGATGCCCGCCAGCGTCAGCGTCAGCGCGGTGAAGATGCGGTTGAACGTTGCCAGCACCGCGTCCTGGGTGATGACGGTCACGTCTTCCTCGCCCTGGTGGCGGGCCCTGATCGTCTCGAGCACCGCCGTGCGCGTCCGTGGAATCGCGTCGTGGTCGCCGGCCTGGATCAGGATGCGGAACAGCGACTCGCTGTTGAAGATCTGCTGGGCGCTGCTCACCGGGATGATGACCAGCTCCTGCAGGTCGAATCCCACCGCGCGGCCCGAGTCGCCGAGCACGCCGATGACCCGGAAGCGACGGTCGCCGATGCGCACCGAGGCACCCACGGCCGCGCGCTGCGGGAACAGCTCGGAGGCCACCTTGCTGCCGATGACGCACACGGCCATGTCGCGCTCGAGCTCGCCCGGCGGCAGGAACCGCCCCTGCCCCATGGAAAGGTTGCGCACGTAGTAGAAGTCCGAGTTCGTACCGACGACGGGCACCTCGCGCGTCAGCCCCGCCGTCGAGACGGGCGCCGACCCGACGACCAGCGGCGCGATGCGCTCGACGCCCGGGATCCTGAGCAGCGCGCGCGCGTCCCCGAGCGTGAGGTCGCGCGGCGTCTCGCCGGCGAAGAGCCCCGGCTGGACGCCGGTGGTCTCCGAGCGGCCCGGCAGCACGATGAGCAGGTCGGTACCGAGCGCCTGGAACTCGCCGGTCACGTAGCGGCGAGCGCCCTCGCCGAGCGAGGTGAGCACGACGACCGCCGCGACCCCGATCGCGGTGGCGACGAGCATCATTGCGCTGCGCAGCCGGGCGCGCAGCAGCGACTCCGAGGCGAGGTGCAGCAGGTCGCCCGCCCTCATCCCGCGGCCCCCGGGGTCGGCGCGTCATGCACGACGCGTCCGTCGCGCATGCGGACCTGGCGCCGCGAGCGCGCGGCCACCTCGTCGTCGTGCGTCACGACGATGAGCGAGATCCCGCCCGAGTTGAGCGACTCGAGCGCGGCGAGCACCTCGGCGCCCGAGGCGTGGTCGAGGTTGCCGGTGGGCTCGTCGGCGAGCAACACCGTCGGTCGCATTACCATTGCGCGCGCGATGGCGACGCGCTGGCGCTGCCCCCCGGAGAGCTGGTCCGGCCGGTGGTGCCCACGATCGGTCAGGCTCAACGCCGCGAGCACCTCGTCGGTGCGCGCGCGGCGCGCCGACCGCGCCTGGCCCGCCAGCACCATCGGCAGCTCCACGTTCTCGAAGGCCGTGAGCCGCGGCACGAGGTGGAACGACTGGAAAATGAAACCGATGCGCCGGGCCCGCACGTCTGCGAGCGCGTCGTCGTCGAGCTCGGTGGTCTCGCGACCGTCGAGCAGGTACCGGCCTTCGGTCGGGCGGTCGAGGAGCCCGACCACATTGAGCAGCGTCGACTTGCCGGAGCCGCTCGGCCCCATGATCGAGACGTACTCGCCGTCCGCGATGGTGAGCGTCACGTCGTCGAGCGCGCGGACCAGCTGGTCGCCTACCTGGAAGCGGCGGTGGATGCCCCGGAACTCGATCACGGCCGCGTTCCCGCCTCAGCGCGCCACGGCCGGCACGCCGTCGGCGAGGCCCTCGCGATCGATCGAGACCACGACCACCGCGCCGGCGTCGAGCCCGCCGGTGATCTCCGTGTGCTCCCAGTTGCCGATGCCGGCGGTCACCTCGCGCGCCCGGATGCGCCCGCCCTCCAGCACGTACACGCGCTTGCCCTCGATGAGTGCCCGCGTCGGGACCCTGATCACATCGCCGCGCTCGGCGAGGATCACCTCGACGTCGGCGCTGTAGCCGGGCAGCAGCAGGGCGTCGCCGGCATCGTCGATCTCCGCCTCGACCTCGACCGTGCGCGCCTGCTTCTCGACGTCGAGCACGTAGGGCGCCACGCGGCGCACGTGGGCCTTGAAGCTGCGGTCGCGAAACGCGTCCAGGGTGACGCGAGCCGGCATGCCCTCGCGCACGCGCGGCGCGTCCACCTCGTCGATCGGCGCCGTGATGTAGATGCAGCTCGTGTCGACGACGTCCACCGCCGGCGGGGTCGGGATGCCCACCGGCGAGGGCGTGACGAACTCGCCGATCTCGCCGTTGATCTCGGCCACGATGCCGGTGAACGGCGCCCTGAGCAGCGTGCGCTCGAGCCGTGCCCGTGCCGCGTCGATGCGCGCCTGGCTGACCCGGATCTGCTCGCCGGCGGCGCGGCAGGCCGCCTCGCGGGCATCGGCCTCGCCGTCGGCGCGCTCCGCCAGCTCCGTGGACACCAGCTTGCGTTCGGTCAGCGTCGCCAGCCGGTTCGATTCGCGGCGCGCGACCCTCGCGGCGACGCAGGCTTCCTCCCGCCGCGCCCGTGCCGCGCCCGCGTCGCGCTCCGTGACGGCGAGGTCGGCCCGGATGTCGTCGTTCCACAGCTCGAGCAGCACCTGCCCGGCCTGCACGCGATCGCCCTTCTTCACCGGCAGGCGCGCGATCTGGCCGCCGGCCGGCGGCGCGAGCCTGGCGCGCTGGCAGGCCTTCACGGTACCGGCGCGGGTATTGGTGACCGTCTCGGCGACGCTGCCGCGGCCGGCCTCGACCACCTCGACGACGATCGGCTGCGGGCGTCCGAACCAGAGCACGGCGCCTGCTCCGGCGGCCGCCACGGCCGCCAGGATCCCGAGCGTGCGCCATTTCATGCGGAATCTCCTGCAGCCTCAGCGGGGCGATTGCAGCACCCGCACCTCGCGAGCGCAATTCGGGACGACCGCCAGACACCGTGGATCGCCCCGAGACTTCGCGGCGCGCCCGACCTAGACTGCGGCGCATGAATCGTTCGGTCCGCGGGTTGTCGCAGGCGGCCCGGTGGCGCGTGCTGGTGCTCGCCACGTTCCTGGCCGTGCTCGCGGCGTGCACGCCATTCCGGTCCGGCTTGCCGGGCGACTCTCCGGTCGCGAACCGTGGACAGGCGCTGCTGCGGGCCGCCGAGTCCCGCATCGGCTCGCCCTACCGCTACGGCGGCGCCGGCCCCGACGCGTTCGACTGCAGCGGACTCGTCGCCTACGCGCACCGGGAGGTCGGGGTGAGCGTGCCGCGCACCGCGGCCGCGCAGTTTGCGGCGGCCTCGCCGGTGCCGCGGGACGACCTGCGCCCCGGGGATCTCGTGTTCTTCCGGCTGTCCGGTCGCGAGGTGAGCCACGTCGGGATCTACGCCGGCGCCGACCGCTTCGTACACGCGCCGCAGAGCGGCGGTCACGTGCGCATGGCGAGCCTCGACGAGGAGCATTTCCGCCGCAGCTTCGCGGGCGCCGGTCGTTTCCATACGCCCGACCCCTAGGCGATCGGGCGATGGCGGCCTGCGCCGGCCCGCCTCAGCGCCGCCGACCGAGCCAGCGCTGCGACCCTTGCAGGTCGAGCAGGTCACCAGCGGTCTGCAGCCCGAGGCGCTGCGACTGCTCGAGCGCGAGCAGCAGCAGTTGCGCACCCGCATACGCGTCGGCAATCGCGTGGTGCCGGCCGATCGGCGGCAGTCCGAAGTGCGCAGTCCAGTCGTCGAGCGAATCGTTCGGCGTGTTCGGGAACAGCGCCGGCAGGACGCTGGCGAGGTCGAGGAACCGCAGGTGCGTACGAATGCCCAGGTACTCGCGAAGTTCCCGCCGCAGCACGGTCTCGTCGAATTCGGCCCGGAATGCGACGGCGACCGATCCATCGAGGAACTCGAGGAACGACAGCAGCGCGCCGACCGGCTCCTCGCCCGCCCGCTGCTCCTGCCCGCCGATCTGGTGGATCAGGATGTTGTCCACCTGGCTCTCGCGCTTCTGGCGAACGACGACTTCGAAGGCATCGCGGTGACGTACCGTCCGCCCCACGACCGCCACCCCGCCGATCGAGATGATCCGGTCCGCATGCATGTTGGGCCCGGTCGTCTCCAGGTCCATGGCGACGAAACGTGCCAGAGAGAACAGGCCCGAGCTGACGCTGCGGTCCTCGCGCGCGCGCTGGCGGGCGCGAACACGGAGCGCGGCAAGGCGCTTGCGCACGTCCGGCGGCGGCGACGCGCGGATTCGCTGCCGGGTGATCGAGCGCCAGAAGGGCAGCCGCATTTACGCGAGATCCCCGAGGTTCCCGCTATTGCCCGAAGGCGCGCTCGAGCTGCGTCTGCAGCGCTCGCGCCTGCCGGAACGATTCCTTCAGCATCCGCTGGTCGAGGTCGTTGAGCGCGTATGGGTCGATGCGGTTGACTGCAGTGTGTGGCTTGTCCGCAGCGTCGGCACCCGCACCGCGCGGCTCCCCGTGCAGTTCCCCGCGCTGGGCACGCAGCCGGAGCAGCTGCAGGAAATGGTAGCCCTCGACCGTCGAGGCCATTTCGCGCTCGTCGATGCCGAGTCGGCGACCCGCCAGACGCAGGCGCTGCGACGTATTGGTTTCGTTGATGCCGAGGCCCAGCGCAAAGGCACGCGCCGCATCGACGTAGATCCGGGTGCCGTGGGTCTTCAGGTCGAGCGTTCCAGCGCGCTCCCCGTCGTCGGTGCGGAACTTGCGGATCACGCCGAGCGGCGGTTCCGCCTGCAGCGCGTTGGTCACCAGCATGCGCAGGAACAGCCTGCTACCGGCGGCGAGGTCGCGCAGCCACGCGCGCAGATTCTCGGCGAGCCCCGCGTTGCCGGCCAGCGGCCGGAAATCGAAGAAGACGTTGGCACCCAGCAGCGCCTCGGGCGTGGGCTCGCGGATCCAGCCTGCGAATCTCTCCCGCCATTCCGTCGCCTCCAGGCAGTGCTCGGGGTTGCTGGCCATGATGTTCCCGGTGCACAGCGGGAACCCCAGCTCCGCCAGGCCATCGTTGGCCGCGCGAGCGAACTCCAGCAGCTCCTTGCGGACTGTGCCGATCCCGGCGTGCGGGCAGTGGAAGAGGATGGCGTTGTCCTGGTCGGTCACGACGGTCTGCTCGCGCCGCCCCTCGCTGCCGACGGACAGCCAGCACCACTCGAGTTCGTCGATCTCGTACTCCGGCAGCAGCAGGTCGAACAGCCGATGCGTGAGTGCGTCGTTCAGCGCGGTGATCGTGTAGGTGAGCGGCTCGGCGGCCGCGCCCTGCGCCACGAGGTTGTCGGTGAGCGACTCGATGTCGGAGGTCACGCGCTTGAGGCCCGCGATGTCGCGCGCGAGGCGCGTCGACTGCAGGATGTTGCGCATGGTCACCCGCTGCAGCGCGAACAGGTCGCGCTCGGACACCACGCCGACGAGGCGCCCGTTCCGAGTCACCATCAGCTGCTGAAACCCGAGCTGCGCCATCTGCGCCAGGGCCTCCTGCGCGGTGGCCATCTCGTCGATGGTGCCGGGGCCGTACGTCATCACCGACGAAATCGGCCTGGCGAGGTCGACGCCCTCCAGCACCACGCGGCTCAGGAGGTCGGTCTGGGTGAAGATTCCGGTCGGCCGCTGCGCGTCGTCGACGACGGCGATGCTGCTGATCCGTTCGCGGCGCATCGCCTCGAGCGCGGAGCGAATAGGCGTCCCGGCCTCGCAGGACACCGGGGCCCGCCGCACCACGTTGCGCAGCGGTTCGAGCAGCGTGCGCTGTTCGACTGCGCGCTGGCTGAAGTTCTGGCGCAGCTGCCCGAGGGAGCGCTGCACGATGCCCGCGAGGGCCCGCGTGCAGTATGCCGCGAACGGAGGCGAGGCCTGCCGCAACGCGTCGAAGTCCTCGCGCGGCAACTTGTAGCAGAACACGTCCTCGGTCGCCTCGAAGCGGCGCGTGCCCGCCGATCCGGCCGAGAGGGCTGCCACGGGGAAGCACTCGCCGGGGCCGCGAACCTCGTCATCGCCCGCCAGGGCCATGTTGTGCACCCGCACGTGCCCGCGCTGAATGACGTACAGGTTCTGGGCCATCCCGTCGGCCGGGTCGACGATGGTCGTACCGACCGGGAAGTAGGCCAGCTGGGCCCGCTCGGCTATGAACTCGAGGTCCTTGCGGGCCATGCCCGAGAAAGGCACGTGCCCGTGCAGGAAGCGCAGGGTGGACTCGACGATCAGGGCGGGTGCAGCCATGCGCCGGAGGCTACACCCGCCCTGCTACCGATGCACCGTCGTCAGTGCGACGTCGCCTTGGACACGAGGATGCCCGTGTTCTGGCGGGCGTAGACCTCGGGCCACATGGCCAGCGAGCGCCGGTCGGGGAACAGCAGCGATCCGAGCAGCACGGCCAGGAAGCCGAGCGGGATCGAGATGATGCCGGGGTTCTTGAGGGTGAACCACGGCTTCTCGAGGCCCAGGATCGACACTTCCCTGCCCTCGACCTTGGCCATGTCGTCCTTGGCCTTCTGGACGGCCTTGTCGAGCGCCTTGAGTTCGGTGTTGGCCTTGGCGATGGCCTCCGCGTCGCCGGAGGCGAGCACCGCGTCGATCGCGCTGCGCTTCGCGGCCTCGCCGCCCAGCACCTTCTGGGACGCCTCGCGCACGCCCTTCGGGTAGGTGACGTTCGGCGACACCAGCGTGAGGCCGACGGCGACCAGCGTGCCGACGACCATGCCGAGCACGATGCCGCCGGTGCTGCAGCGCTTCCAGTAGAGCGTGAGCAGGACGCAGGGGAAGTTGGCCGAGGCCGCCACGGCGAAGGCGAGCGCCACGAGGTGCGCGACGTTCTGGCCCTTGGCCGCGATGCCGATCGTGATCGCCATGGCGCCTACGATCACCGTCGCGACGCGCGCCGCGCGGACCTGCTGCTGCGGGGCCACGACGTCGCCGCCGTGGTACACGCCGACGTACAGGTCGTGCGCGATGGCGGAGGCGGCCGCGAGCACCAGGCCGGCAACCACCGCGACGATGGTCGCGAACGCCACGGCCGAGATGAACGCCAGCATGAAGTTGCCGAGGAACGAGTTGGGTCCACCGCCGAGGAACTGCGCGAGCAGCGGTCCGGCCATGTTGCCGCCGGCGTCCACCGCGGCGATCGCCTGCGGGCCGACGTGC
>Ga0209254_10006472_pt1 | contig 10803 bp, 10 predicted proteins | sample FrelakmetDIP11DI_FD_187148 | JGI IMG/M metagenome (GOLD analysis project Ga0209254, IMG submission 187148) | Freshwater lake sediment microbial communities from the University of Notre Dame, USA, for methane emissions studies - DIP11 DI (SPAdes)... | ecosystem: Environmental > Aquatic >... | reverse complement strand
ACGGCGAACTTGCCGAAGTTCACTCCCGCGCGGTTGGCCGCGAGATCGGTAAAGCTGAAACCGCTGCCGCTGTGGGCATCGTTGATCTCCTTCGCGAGGCCAACGACATCCGCCAAGGTCCTGGTTCCCGAAACGACGAGTGCCGCCGACGTGATGAAATGCTGCGCGGTATCCACCCGCCGGTTCAGGAGCGCCAGCCTTCGTGGAACCGGCACATCGTGCGCGTGACCATCGACCATTGTCGTCACGCCGGGACCGTTCACGTAGGCGTTAAGAACCATGATCAGCGCTCGATTCTCCTCCGTCGGTTCCTGATCTTTCTCGGAACGGATCTGCGCCAAGGCGAACAGCGGCTGCATCAAGGCCGCAAGCCGGACGTATCTCTTGAGCTCTGGACGGTTCACGACCTCGACCAGCTGACGCTGGTAGGCCAGCAACCGTTCCTTCATGGCGAAGTCGGTAACGAGGTCGTCCGCTTGGGCGAGTGCCTCCCGGTTCCAATCGAAGTCGACCCGAAGACGATCATCGACGATTCGGACCTCACGAACCACCTCCTCGCTCATACGGACATAACGCTCCAGAGGGCTCGAATGCGTCATCCCTTTGAGTATCCATCCGATCAGAGGGTGCGGTATCGCGAGACGTCCGATCTTGAGCTGTTGGATAACCAAGCTCGGCGCAGCATCATCGGCGATGACCCGCACGTTCAAGTAGAGATCTGCCGTGTTCCAGGGCAGCTTGATGACCGCGCGCATGCGCAACCGGTTATCCCTGATCGAGACTTCCGCGAATCCTTGCACCTTTCTACTCGACAACGCATAGTTCGCAATCGTCTCCAGGTCGTCGGCCGTCAAAGCCACCATCTTGCGCACCACGACGCGCATATTGTTCGGCACCGTGTCTCGAAGGATGGTCTTGGTTCGACTCAGGTTTTCCTGATGGTTTGTCATGCGGGGTTGAAAGGCCGGTGCTCGCGACAACACCAGGGCCAAGAGCAGAGCGATCAGACACAGCATGATCGCCAAGCCATAAGCGATGGGCCTAAGGTACGGCCGCAGCGGCCCTAATACGGACCGAACGCTGGCGATCGGGAGTTTCAATTGCGCAAGCTCATTATGCCTGGAGCCGAGACAAGAAGCAGTGCATTGCGGGGGCGCGACACCGTCAAGATTAGGGTGGACCCAATAGATCCGATCGCACTTCCGGTGAAAACACCGGTTCGCCGCAACGAACCACGCACGCCATCTCGTCCGCACATCATTCGGCCGTGAAGAAAATGTCGCCATAATAGGCGACCGCTCGTCCACCGGCATTGTCCGTATCGGACATCAGCGCGACCGCGTCGATCTGATGGATCGCCGCACCGAAAAAGCGCTTGAGATCCTCCCGCACGTTGCGTTTTTCCCGGAGCCAGCGGCCCGCCTCCCGATCGCCCGATCGCACCGCGACCATCCTGACGTTATCGCCGGCGAAGGCATTGGGCCAGGTCTCACCTTGCGGAGTGACGCTTGACCACACGTAGTTCACGGAGCGTGTCCGCCAAAAGGCGAGCCCACCGCCGACGATGACGTACAGACGTGCTGGGTAGTCGTCGCCACCTTTGCTCCTTTCATCCAAGCGACCCAGGGTGCCGTCGACCCGCCAGGACCAGTTGAGATAGGGTGTCCTGCTCAGATCGATCGCCATTTCGCGATAGAGTCCCGAGGCTTGCGCATCGCTGACGGCTCGCAGAACGGTGCCGCCTTGCGCAACGATCAATCGGTACTCGGTCTTTCCCTTGAAGTCCTTGGATTGCCACCCATCGAGACGCCCTTTGGAAAATTCGCCGACCCAGACGCGCGAGTCATCGGCGCCGACACCCGAAACCAGTGTTCCCAACAGCAAGATGGCACGAAGAATCCGCATTATTCTATAGGCTAAGCAAAATTCGCTCCAACAGCCTGGCATCGTCGAAGTGACGGCGACCGATCAGGGCAATCGCCTGCGTGCCGGACTGCCGCATCGCGCCCGGGCTCGGGATGCCGGAAGCCCAGAGAACAAAACGTTCCAGTCGCTGACTGTCGCCAACCAAACCCTCCTGATCAAACAGACTGCGCCGCTGCCCGTCCGGGTGCGGCAAAACCAACAGTTCCTCATAATCCCGCCAGCCATAACGAATACCCTGGCCGGTGTTCGCGTCTGCATAGACCGCCTGCAAATAATGCCGGCCGGAGGAAACACGAATCACCAACCTATGGTCTTGGTTCGCTGCCATCAGAGGATACGGGGAAAGGACGGATTCAGCGCCGTCATTTGGCTGCACCACCCGGTAACCGATTCCGGGAAACACCTGGTAATAGCATCCGCACGGATGGATACTGTCGTACGCAAGCGGTTGACCATTGGCCGATAGCGTAACCCGCCAGATGAGACCATCCAACCGTCCGGCATAGATGTCGAGGGCATGCTCCGACGTTCGCCTCGGAAACCAGACCAGATAGTTGAGCTGCAGCAGATTCTCGTCCCGGAAGCGCGTATGGGAGGCGAATCGATAGACGACCGGCGATCCCGCATCGACCCCGAGTCGGTTTCCGCGCCACCACCTTAACGCACCGATGCGATCATCGGCGAGACCCGTATCCACTTCCCAGACCGGGGCGAAGTTGTCGTACAACCGTTCCAGCGCATCCGCCTTGGGCTCCGGAACGTGCAAGGCATTGTCGGATGCCGCTGCCATCAGCTGGGCCACCACGCCGGGCGCAAGGGAATCGGCCGAAGCGGGCACGTAGCGAACGAGGCTGCCCCGACGCGGAATCTTATCTAAAGGCAGCGCGAAGGTACCCCGCAGATCCCGATGCAAGGCGGAGACCCCCTCGTCGAAGGCGATCCGCGTCAACGGATAGAGCCCCGCGACACGAAACCAGGTCCGGTAGGCATCGGGAACTGCGATCCGATCCGCCAACCAGGCCCGTCGCTCGGGCGACGTAAGGTCGCGTCGCACCAAGCGCCGGCCGCACTCCCGCACACTCTGCTCGATGCTCCACGCCGGAAACGGCGAAAATGGCACCCGCCCCACCGCATCCCTCGCGAGACGCGTCATCTCGACCCTGCGCGCCGCCGCGTCCGTTGCGCGGAGCCTCTCCAGCCATTCGGCGTAGGCTTCGCGCGACAGATCATCCTGAACAAACGAGGCAAGGAAGCGGTTGGCTCGAAGGTAAGGAGCACCTTCGACACGTGCGGCGCCGCCGTCCCTGACGCCGGCCTCGACGGTCATGGCATCCAGCCCCTCCAAAAATCGCTCGCACGCTGCTTCTACAGACCCCGGTGCGACGATGGGCGTGACCCGCGCGCAGGCGGCCGAGAGCGACGTCAGCACTGCACCGAGGGCCAAGAAACGCAATCGTCCCATCAGCGTGGAAAGATGGAAGCGGCGCTGTTCCATCAGGCATGTCCCTTCAGGACGATGACCGCGACTCCCGCGACCATGATGGCGGCCGACAGCAGCCGCCTTGGCAGGCCGGGCTCGCCAAAGAACACGCTGCCGTAGATGACGCTGAACAAAATGCTCGTCCGCTTCACGGCGATCATGTATGAGGCCTCGACCTTCTCGATGGCGAGAAAGTGTGTGTAGATCATGAACGCGAAAAGACCGCCGATCATCAGGTGAAGGAAGGGGCGGCGGATCAGCACTCTGCCCGTCGCCGGTCGACGGGCGAGAAACAACAGCAGCGAAATTGTGCCGATCAGCACGAAATAAAAGGCTCCAAAGATTGAAGCCGGCATATACTGCAATGCGGCCTTACCCAAAACCGAAGTCACAGCGTAAATGACGGCGACCGTCAGCATCAACTTCGCGCCTTCCTGTTGTGCCAGCGCCCGGAACGGCGCCCCAAGACTCCGCCAGCCGCCGCGCACATCCTCGAGATTAAGAATGAATGTTCCCAGCACCACCAGTCCGATGCCCAGCAACCCTTCCCGAGAAACCCTTTCTCCCAGTAGCACCAGCGCAATCGGCACCGTGAAGACCGGTGTGAAAGCCAGGAGCGGCTGCGACAGAGATAGAGGGGCATCACGAACCGCTTTCATATAGAGCAGCATCGCGACGATCTCCAGCGGAATCGCACATCCAACCCATAGCCAAAAGGCAGGCGGAACGGCTGGAATCGAATGAGCCAAGAGCCAGGGTGTGAGAAGCGCCCCGGAGTAGGCGAAACGCACGACCACCAATTCCTCGGCGGAGTAGCCCTGGAGGTACTTCTTGCTCAACGCATCCGAAGTAGCCAGGCTGAAAGCGCAAACCAGACTCAGGCACAACCAGTTCACAAAGTTCTGTCCAACGTTCATGGCGCGTGGCGCCACCGAAACATGATAGCGCACGTGCCACGAACGTTTTTCCACCCCAGGACCCGTTGGGCACACTAAGGCGGCAAGGGGTTGCCGCCCTACTGGGGTGCGATCGAAGCGGGAGGGGTCAAGGCATAGATCCGAAGTAGTCGGGATCCCCATGCCGACCGCTAGCCTTTAGCGCTGGTATCATTTCCTTCCGGCCTACACGACGAGGAGACTCGGACATGAAAGTCTACCGAATCCATCGCCGACAAGTGCTCCCGATCGACCTCGAGCGCGCCTGGACATTCTTTTGGACGCCGCACAACCTGGAGGCGATGACGCCGAGCTTCCTGAATTTCCGGATCACATCGGACTTGTCCGACGGAGCGTATTCGGGGCTCATAATCACCTACCGGATCGCCGCCGTCGCCGGAATTCCCATGACCTGGGTGACGGAAATCAAACATGTGAACGAGCCCTTCATGTTTGTGGACGAACAGCGGCTCGGCCCCTTTCGATTCTGGCACCATCAGCACAGGTTCCGGGAAGTGCCGGGCGGGATCGAGATGGAGGACATCGTGCACTATGTGATGCGCCTCGGTTGGTTGGGGCAGCTTGTTCACCGCATCTTCATACGCCGGAGACTGGAACACATTTTCGATTTCCGGTGTGCCTATCTGAACGAGCGATTCCAACCTAGCGAACCGCCACGAATAAGTGCAACTGCGGGCGATTGACTGCTGATTGAGACCCGCGGAAACTTCCATGGCGGAGCATTTCCATACCTTCATTTCCATACCGTCGCCGTCGGTGACGGCTGCCTGGGAGCCCTAACGGCCCAAGCTCCGTATTTTCCTTCAATTGTGCTAGAGTCCCGTCCGGTCTTTTTTGGAACCCGCGAAAGGAGGAAGTATCGTGCGCAGACTAGCATTATTGATTCTGTCCTTGTTCGTCGCCTCGCTGCTCGGCGGCTGCGGCTACAACACTCTGCAGCAGCAGGACGAGCAAATCAAGGCGAGCTGGAGCGAAGTGGTGAATCAGTACCAGCGCCGTGCCGACTTGGTGCCAAACCTGGTCAACGTCGTTAAGGGCTACGCCGCACATGAAAAGGAAGTGCTGACCGAGGTCACGGAAGCACGCTCGAGGGTCGGGGTAGTTCAGGCAACGCCCGAGTTGCTCAACGACCCTGCGGCATTTTCCAAGTTTCAGTCGGCCCAAACCGAGCTTTCCGGCGGACTCTCGCGCCTGCTGGCGTTGGCCGAGAAGTATCCAGAACTGAAAGCGGACGGGCTGTTCCGGGAGCTTCAGGCGCAGCTCGAAGGAACGGAGAACCGCATCACCGTGGCGCGCAACCGCTACATCGGGGCTGTACAGGACTACAACGTGACCGTTCGCTCCTTTCCAACCAACCTCACCGCCATGGCCTTCGGCTTCGGATTGAAGCCAAATTTCACCGTGGAGAACGAGCAAGCGATCTCCACCGCGCCGACCGTAGATTTTTCGAAACCAGCGCCGGCTGTACCCTAGGGCGGCCGGATCCCCTTCTGAGTCGGGGTATCCCTGTGCGGCTCATCGGGTCTGCGTTCGCCGCCTGGCTCGCCCTGGCGGGCGCAGCACAGGCGGAGGTCCCGGTACCGGTGCTGTCCGCCCGGGTTACTGACCTGAGCGGCACCCTGACCGTCCAGCAACGCACCGAACTGGAACGGCAGCTGGCCGCGTTCGAACGAGAGAAGGGCAGCCAGATTGCCGTGTTGCTGGTCCCCACTACGCAACCCGAGACCATCGAGCAATACGGCATTCGGGTCGTGGACCAGTGGCAGCTTGGTCGGAAGGGTGTGGATGATGGGGTGCTGATCCTTCTCGCCCAAGAGGATCGCACCGTCCGCATCGAAGTCGGCCGTGGTTTGGAAGGAGTGATTCCCGACGCCGTCGCCAAACGGGTGGTCGAGGAAATCATGATCCCGTATTTTCGCCAGGGCGACTTCTACGGCGGTCTCTCCGCAGGGATCCAGCGCACCATCGGTCTGGCCCAGGGAGAACCGCTGCCGGAGCCGGAAGCGCGTAGCCCCGCTGCGCGTCAAACTGGCGGCGCGGTGTTTTTACCGTTTTTCATCGCGATGCTCTTCGGCCGTTTTCTGCGAATCTTTCTCGGGCGACTCGCTGCCGGCCTGGTCACTGGTCTGGGGGTCGCCTTCCTGGTTACCGGCCTGTTCGGTTTGCCGCTCCCGTTTGGCCTGTTTCTCGGGCTCTTCGCCTTCGCCTTCGTGCTCGGCGATTCCGGTCGGCGCGGCGGCGGATTCTATACCGGCAGTGGTTACGGCGGCGGCTATAGTGGTGGCGGCTTCGACGGGAGCTCAGGCGGCTTTTCGGGCGGCGGCGGCGGCTTCAGCGGTGGCGGAGCTTCGGGACGGTGGTGATACGATGACTCTGGCCCGTATTTGCCGACATCTCTGCTTTCCGGACTGGCAACTCCGGCGCCGCTTGCCGAAACGCGCGCTCCGCGCGATCACCAAAGCCATTCGCAACAGCGAACGCCAGCATCGCGGCGAGATCCGGTTCGCGGTGGAAGCGTCCATGCCACTGGGCCGCCTGCTGCGCGGCCAATCGGCCCGAGCGCGCGCCCTGGAACTGTTCTCGGACTTGCAGGCTTGGGATACCGAGGAAAACAACGGTGTGCTGATCTACGTGCTCATGGCTGAGCATGTCGTCGAGATCGTCGCCGATCGGGGCATTGATCGCCAGGTCGGACCCGAGCGATGGAAGGCTATTTGCCAGGAAATGGAGACTGAGTTTCGCGCGGGACACCTTGAGTCAGGATGCCTGGCCGGGATCCACGCCGTCGGCCGCGAACTGGAACGATATTATAAGCCACCCGACCTAAGCGGTAACGAGCTGCCGAACAAACCAGAGCTCCTGTGAGGCTTCCCTTCACGATGCCGGGACGCAAAGCCGCGCAAGATCGGCGACAGCCCAATCAGTCCACGTTGACCAGATCAGCGCCGAGCAGGATCACTTGCAGCTCCTCGGTAATTTCCTCCTGGCGCAGCGCGTTGCTGCTGCGCGCCAAGTCCTCGAGTGCTTGTTCCAGGCGCTGCGTGGCGCCGTCCAAGTGCTGGACGCGGCGCTGATGTTCCTTCAGCAGCGAGGTGAAGACCATTTCGTGCAGTTGCGCAAAGAGATACTGCTCGACCAGTTGCGAAAAGAATACTTCCGGCGCAAGGTAAATCCGCGGTGGGTACGCAAAACACCTTGCGGGCGCCGGCAGACCCTCGAACGCCGGTATCACGGTCGTCAGAGTCACCTCGCCCTTCCCGCCCCCATGATAGATCGCACTCAGTTGGGAACCCTCGAATTCTCCCAGCCGTTCGTCGATGACGGAAACCAAGCGCTGGAGCAAGGCAGGCACCTCCTCGGCCGTGGTCGCGCCGTCCAGGAAGCGAAGCGAGTCCCCCAAGAAATCCAATTCCGCGGCCAGTTTTCTTCCTACGGCGATCACCGCCCAGGTCAATGCATCACTCGAATTCAGCAGCTGAGCGAGCTTGGCTCTCAAGGCGGCATTGAAGTCCCCGCAGAAACCGCGCTCGGAACCGACGACCAGGACGGCGCGAGAGCGCGGAGACGGAACCGCTCGGTTCCGAGGATAAGCTGTCAGGAAGTCCGTCGCTGCGGCACGCTGAGTCTCCACCACGCGCCGCTGGCAGTCGATGAAACGCGCGAGCTTACGCGTTTCCAACAGGGAGAGCGTCCGCATCGAGTTCATGATGTCGTTGATCTCCCCGAGCGTCCGAAGACGCCGTTGAAGATCATGGCGGCGGCTCATGGACTTCGGTGCGAACGGTGCCGAACCAAACTTGCAGCGCCTCGACCCACGATGCTCGAGGGTCTTCAAGACGCAAGCCGCTCTCTCGTACCCGCTTGTAGAGACCTTCGAGCACGGAATTCACGCTCGCAAGCGCAAGCGCATCGAAATAACCCTCGTTAAACGCAACCAGCCAACCGAGCTGCAAGTCCGGCGGGAGCGGATGGAGCCTTTCCTGTTTCAGAATCTCGCGCAGTACCCGGCCACGGCGGATCTTCGCCTCCATACCGCTCTCCAGCTTGGCTCCGAACCGGGTGAAAACCTCCAGTTCCAGAAACTGCAGATAATCCAGCTTCATCCGCCCGGCTTCTGCTTTGATGCGGGGATGTTGCGCTTTGCCACCGATGCGCGAAACCGAGCGGGTAATGTCCACCGCTGGGCGAAAACCCGCCGCGAAGAGATTTGCGTCCAAGTAAATCTGCCCGTCCGTAATAGAGATCAGGTTGGTGGGAATATAAGCGCTGATTTCGCCCAAGCTCGTTTCCACGATCGGCAGCGCCGTCATGGTGCCACCCCCGTAGTGCCGCCCGAGTGAAGTCGCCCGTTCCAGCAGACGAGAATGCAAGTAAAAGATGTCCCCCGGGTAGGCTTCGCGGCCGGGCGGACGCCTCAACAGCAGCGACAGCTCCCGGTAGGTCCGGGCATGGGTACTGAGATCGTCGTAGACGATCAGGGTGTCGCGTCCCTCGCCCATCCACCCTTCCGCAATCGCGCAGCCCGCGAATGGAGCCAGGTATTTCAGCCCCGGCAACGATGCCGCTTCGCCGACCACGACCGTCGTATATTCCAGCGCGTCGTGTTTCCTCAGCGTATCGATGGTATTCACGACCGTCGAGCGTTTTTGCCCTATCAGCACGTACACGCAGCAGACATTCCCGCCGCACTGATTGATGACCGCATCGATGGCGAGAGCGCTGCGCCCGGTGCCTTCATCCCCGATGATAAGCTGGCGCTGCCCCCGGCCGATAGGCACCATCGCGTCGAGCGATTTGATGCCGGTATAAAGAGGCTCGTGAACGAATTCCCGCGCGATGATCGGGGGTGCGAGAATGTCGAGCGGCCTGCGCTCGGCACTTTCTATCGGCCCGGCCCCGTCCAACGGTTCGCCGATGGGGTCGATGACGCGCCCGAGGAGCGCATCGCCGACCGGGATGCTCAGGGTCTGCCGCGAACGCTGCACCGGCGTCCCCGCGGTGAGGCGTTCGGTCTGATGCAGTAGGATCGCACCGATCCGCTTTTCCGTCAGGTCGTAGACCACCGCCCAACTGCCGTCGTCGAAGCGAAGAATGTCGTCCATCGCCGCCGAGGGCAGACCCTTGATCCAGGCGATGCCATCGCCCACCGAGGCCACGGCCCCGCGTTCGGCGACCCGCAGGCCGAAGCGGTAGCGGCGGAGATGATTGTTCTTGACGCTTAGCAGTTCGTCCCCGGACACGTCGGGTAGTTCCTTGTGGGGTGTGGTCCCGCCTGCAGAGGGTGTCGCATAGACGGTTGCCAACACGGGGGCACCGGCGGCCAGCACGCGAGAGGTCGCGAGCCTATCTCCGGAGACGAGATCCCTCTGCAGGGCGGAAAATTCATCACGTCCAGCGTGGCTCGACAATAGCAGGTTACCGCTGGCCGATTCAACGGATCGAGTGATGGGTCTGTTTCACCAGTGCATCAATTTTGTCCTGCAGCTCCGCATTCTCCGGTGTCACCTTCGAACTGAAGACTTCCCGAACCTTCCCCTGCCTGTCGATCAAGTACTTGAAGAAGTTCCAACTTGGCTCCCGTCCGGTTTCGGCTGCCAGCTTCTTGAAGAACGCGTTGGCCTCATCACCTGTGACCGACGTCTTCGTAAACATCGGAAACGTCACACCGTAATTGATGTAGCATACCCGAGCAGTCTTCTCGGCCTCATCGTATTCCTGCTTGAAGTCATCGGACGGAAAACCGAGCAAGACCAGTCCGCGGTCCTTGTATTTCTGGTACAACGCTTCCAACCCCTTGAACTGCGGCGTGTACCCGCACTGACTCGCCGTGTTGACAGCAAGAATCACTGTACCCTGATAGGCCTCGCAGAAATTGACCTCCTCGGGTCCCTGCAGCTTGCGCAGAGAGAATTCCAGCAATTCGGGGCACTCCGCGCTCCATACCTCCCCGCCCAAGCAGGAGAGACCCATGGTGAGAATTAACCAACCTTTCATCAGAAACCTCCCTTAACCCTTGTGGACACTACTTTCGTTTTGACTATCGAGGAACGTCAAGGTTTGCAATCTCTTGTCCACCGGTGCAAAGGCGCGCAACGATGCCGAATTGTGATCAGTGATGATGGGCGATTGAGCGTCCGCAAACAGGTGGTTCGATCCGCGAGCATGCCCGCTCCTGCAAAGCGATTCACCGAAGAGGCGACCGAGAGGCAACGTGTTGCTGCAACTTTCACTGCGACGCTCAGACAGTTCGTATCGCGACCCGCCGGCAACGCCGACGAACGAGAGGAGGGATGATGGCCTCTGACTCCGTCGGAGCTGGCCCATCCAAAGCGTGTGCTTCGCACAGCATGGACAGTACCGAGCCCCGGCGGGCGTCGACCATGCGCCTGACCGATCAACAACGCGCCGTCATCGAGGCGAACGAGCCAATCGTGAAGATCA
>Ga0209254_10006470_pt1 | contig 10806 bp, 8 predicted proteins | sample FrelakmetDIP11DI_FD_187148 | JGI IMG/M metagenome (GOLD analysis project Ga0209254, IMG submission 187148) | Freshwater lake sediment microbial communities from the University of Notre Dame, USA, for methane emissions studies - DIP11 DI (SPAdes)... | ecosystem: Environmental > Aquatic >... | reverse complement strand
TGGTCACATTCGTGGAGATCATGCTGCGGCTGAAAGCGCCGGGACACGGGAAGTCATTTCAGTCTCCTGCTTTTGAAGCGACGTTTGGCGGTGGAGAAGCCAACGTTGCGGTATCGCTCGCGAATTTCGGTCTGGATGCCGCGTTTGTGATAGCGCTGCCCGACAACGATATCGCCAAGACGTTCGTGGAAAAAGGAAATTATATTCCTTACCGCAACGACGGAGCACTGGACAAGTGTCTATTTCAGAGTGTTGTTACCGCCTGTGGTACGCCCTCTTATTCGCTTCCCGGTACTCACTTTGTTTCCCGGACAAATACTGCCCTGGACCAAAGGTGGTGTTCTGATGGAAAACGGCTCAAGTCAAGTCCAACATCAGCAATAATATGCTGTGTGCTGGCTTGGTAATGCCGGGTAAGGCGTCGATAGCCTGAACCGCTGGGTATACTCGGCCGTCTTATTTGCTACCATGAAGAGAGCCTCTTTAGACATAAATATCCTACTGAGATTGCCTTCCAGCCAAAGCCCCCGTAAGCGTTGCTACTATGAAAATGGCTCCCATGAATATATACTGGAATGTCACCTCAAGCCCAAAAAGCAAAACGACATTCAGCACAAGAGTTGTAACAAGTACACCGCCAACTACACCCATGATCGAACCTCTTCCGCCACCCAGGAAGTTACCACCTATTACCGCTGCAACAAGCGCAGTAAACTCATAACCCTCTCCAATCCACATATCTGCATATCCGGTATACCCGGCCAGCAGTAATCCTGAAATAACCGCCATTACACTGCAATAACAATAGCTTATTATGACAGTAGAATTGGCATTAATACCAGAATATCTGGCAGCCCTTTTGTTGGTACCAACAGATACCAGCTTTCTACCATAAACAGTTTTATTCAGAATAATATAACTGACAATGACCACAAGCAAGAAGACTATCACAGCATTTGGAATAGGCCCGGTCAGATCATTCCCCAAGTATCGCATCGCACTCGGAACAGAACCTGCAGATTGAACCCCTACGAGTATCATTCTAGCCCCTGTCAGTAATTCAGCCATAAACAATGTAACCAAAAACGGTTGAACATTGAATTTAGTCACAATCACCCCATTGGCAAGGCCAATGAGTATTGCAAGAACCAGCGAGATTAAAATACCCAGAATCAGTCCCCAAATACCAAACGCGTTTGTAAAATAGACACACGTCACAATGGATATCTGCATTGTGGCAACTACCGACAGGTCAACTCCGCCGCCAATAATAACGAACAATTGTCCAGCCGTCAAAACGCCCAGTGCAGATGCCTGCCTGAGCATATTGAATATTGTGGAGCCACTTAAAAACTTAGGGCTGTATATGTATGTAGCCACCAATAAAATCACCATTACAATGTATACACTGTAATGCTTGTTTATTCGAAGTTTATTGCCAATAAGAAGCGATTTCATCTTGTTATCGTCTCTTGAGTATTCGTAGAGTAAAAACAAATGCTCGCTGGATTTAATCTCTAAGTTTAGGTTTAGAAAGCCACTCTATTTTTTTTCATTCTCATTTCATATGTGATGATGATGGCCAGCAATAGCATTCCGCTAAAAACATCTTGATACCACAAATCAACATTCATAAGGCTTAGGATATTTTCAAGGATTGCCAGCAGGAATACGCCCAGCAAAGCACCGCCCACCGTCCCTCTGCCTCCGCCCAGACGAGCACCTCCGATGAGTGCGCAAGCAATGGCCGTAAGTTCCATCCCTGGTCCAAATGCTGGATCTCCCGCGCCTGTCCGGCCCATCAAGAATAACGCGGCCAAGACAGCCATCGAGGCGCTGATCAAGAATGAGATGAACTGGGTCTTTTGAACGGGTAAACCTGCCCAATATGAGCCTTTCGGATTCACTCCGACAGCATAGAATCTTCTGCCGAGTGCCGTGTATTTCATTAGTATGCCAAACACAACGACTAGTGCGATGATGATGAAAAGAACATACGGTATACCAAGGACATCTTTATTTGCTATATCCCTCAGTATTTTGGGTGACGGCCCAATTGGGTTTTTTGTGATGATGAGTGAAACGCCTGTTACAACGATCGACATGCCTAGGGTGACAACAAATGAATCCAGCTTCGCCTTAACCACAAGCACCGAATTAATCAGTCCGACGATAAGCCCAAAGGCAAGCATGATCACAATGCCCAGCAACACGCTGTCGGGATTTTTCACCATAAAAGACACACCCAATACGCCGGATGCCGCTACAGTTGCACCACTTGAAAGGTCTAGCCCTCCAGCCACAATGATTACCAATTGCCCAAGCGTGAGAATAAGATAAGGCATTGCCTGTCCTAAAAGATTCCTCGCATTCATAAAAGTCCGGAATGAATCGCTTATTGAAACGCTGGCAATCACCAGAAACAAGGTGACAACCGCCAGTATGACTGTGTTGTTGTTTTTATATAAAGTTCTTAGTTTCCCAAAATATTCCTTGGGATTATGCACAACGCTTATATTTCTTTCCGGGTTCCTTACGCGGGACTCCTCACCCATCCCTTCGTAATTCATTTTACTGCTGCCTTCATCCTTTTGCACATCAGCAATTGTAGCCAAATGGCCAATTTTCTCTTTGGTAACTTCTTCTACGGCCATATCACCTGTGATTTTACCTTCCGACATCACGAGCATTCTGTCGCTGAGGTATATCAGTTCCTCCCAGTCGGAGGAAACCAAAATGATGGACTTACCTTGATTGGACAACTCTTTGATAATGGAGTATATTTCTTCTCTTGCTCCGATATCTACCCCAACAGTCGGTTCATCGAGCAGCAATACATCTGCGTTCACAAGCAACGTTTTAGCAATTAACGCCTTTTGCTGATTTCCACCGCTTAAAAGTTTTACAAGGTGTTCAATTCTTGACGTATCGAGCTGTACGTCCTTGGCTGCCTTCGCAGTGATGTCTTTTTCCTGTTTACCATTAATGAATCCGTCTTTAGCCCGCTTTTCCAATGTTGCCGAGGCGATATTAAAACGGACGCTTTCAGTCAGGAACAGTCCATCAATTTTTCGGTCTTCAGGAATAAGCATGATACCATTGTCCATAGCATCCTTAGGATTTTTTATTATGACTTCTTTACCATGCTTGTATATATGGCCCGAGGTTTTTTTGTCTATCCCAAAAATTGCGCCGAGAAGTTCAGTCCTTCCTGCTCCAACCAAACCTGCTATTCCAAGAATCTCTCCTTTTTTCAACTGAAAACTGACATCTTTAACCAGATTTCCTAGACTGATGTTTTTACACTCCATTATCACATCAGCTGCTACTTTTTTCGCTTCGGTCCTTAAAAACTCTACATTGTGCCCGATCATAGAGTTGATAATCTTTTCTTTATCAAATTGCCCGTCCAGCTGCTGAGCCAGCATTCCATCCCGCAATATAACGCATCTTTCGCACAGTGCTATCACTTCATCAAGGCGATGGGAAACATAAACGACGGTCGTTCCATTCTGACCCAGTTTTCTGATTTTTGTAAAAAGCCATTGTATCTCTTTATCCGATAGTGTGGCTGTGGGCTCATCCAGCAGCAGTATTTTTGGCTTTTCGCTTAATGCACGTGCGATTTCAACCAGATGCTGGTTTGCCACACTAAGGGAGGCCACTTCTGCATCCGGATCTATGTCCAGTCCTAAAGACTCCAGAATTGTTTTTGCCTTTTTGTGAGTTGCTTTCCAATCAATCAGTCTTGTTATTGTTTTGTTTTCTCTGCCGATAAACAAATTCTCAGCAACAGTCATATTTAGAAAGAGATTTAGCTCCTGATAAACACTGATAATTCCTTTTTGCTGAGCAATATACGGGGTGATGTTGTCAAGATTTACATTATCCAAATATATGTCGCCTTTGTCACTCCTTTGGACTCCTCCGATGATCTTTAATAGAGTGCTTTTCCCGGCACCATTTGCGCCCAAAAGGCCAAGTATCTCACCTTTATAAATATCAAAAGATATGTTCTGAAGTGCTTTAACTTCATAGAATGACTTAGAGATATTCTCTAATCTTAAAATAACATCTTTCTGTAACATTAATTTTCCCTGTTATATTGAATTTACTGGGGAGCCGTTTTAGACTCCCCAGTATTGAAATACTGACTTTTATTTAAAATAATCCTTTAAGAATTCCTTCGGAATCTTTGCCAGAGACCAGAAGCCATCGGGCATTCCATCAGGTATCCTCTCAAACATTTGTTCAGCGGTGAACAGCTCGACGGGGCTGAGGTAATTCTTTTCAACCGGCTTGCCATCGAGTATATCCATTGCGATTTGGGCAGCGTCAAAAGATACTTCTGCGCCTGCGCCATAAGTGATGAACTTTGTAAAATTATTCGCCTTTGCGGCTTTCATGAACAGGTTAATATCGTCAACCGTCATGTACGGCGGCTCCAGGCCCTTATCCAAATAGGCCTCAAGTATTCCGAGACCCATGTGGCCTCCTTGCACAATGGCTCCTACAATGTCATCATTTGCATTAAGCATTGTTTCCATCTGCTGCTTAGCAGTTGCCTGTGAGTAATTGGCATATACCGTGGGAAGAGCTTCGATTTCAGGATATTTCTTTAAGGCTTCCTGAACACCTCTGTATGCATCCTCGGTATAACCGCTGCCAGCTTCACCCATCATCACCACGACTTTGCCTTTACCGCCAATCTGTTGTGCAAGCCAATCGGTATAAGCGTATCCAATGCCCGTATTGTCGGTGTTGACAAATGATACATAGTCATCCGTTAGCAGACTAGCGCCAAAGATTACAACGGGGACACCCATGCTCATTGCCTTTTCCACAACTGCAACTCCTGCCGATTCGCTTATCGGTTGAAACATCAGAAGATCTATCCCCTGTGTAAGAAGGTTTTCGACGTCGTTTATCTGCCTTGCGGCATCACCATCAGCCGCAGCAATAATCACTTCTTCAACTCTGTCTTTAAAAGCGACATCAAATTGATACTGAATGTGATAAAGCATCGACTTGGAGTAGTCATTGAGCGGTCCTTCATAAGAAACACCTATTTTAACTTTGCCGTCTTTCTTGTACTGTGTGGTATCAACCATACCTTCTTCAAGTGGTGTTTCGGCGGCGGGTGTTTCTGCAGCTGGCGCTTCGGCAGCTGGTGCTTCTGTAGCCGGTGCTGCAGGAGCGCAGGCACTGAGGATCAAAGCAAAAAGCAATACCGCAGTAATTCCAAAAATATTTTTCTTCATTTTTCTCCTTTTTTTTTATTTTATTTTGACTTCACAAATGAACTATAATCGTAAATTATCACCACCTCCTCGTCATATTTTTCTCGACTCTTTTGATTAATCGTATATACGATTTCAAAATACTTATGCTGGTTATAGAAATCGGACATACCATATGTTATCCTGTCATTACAGGATTAAAGCATTCTTATAATATTATCATATTTATTTAAGATTTCATTATCAGTAAAAAAATAATCCGCAGTACTCTAGTCTTCAATTTCCTGGCACACTGCAGAAGCTGATCGATTAACAAATTTTAATTGCATTTATAAAGTTCGTCAAATAATAATATCCGATAATATCATACGTTTAGGGTGGTTGCCCAGAAATTACCGTCCAGATACTGCACCTGGGTTTCAGATAACCTGTGGATTGAATAATTTGTCCTTTGCGCGTGGCTTACCCAGGCTGTGCGAAAATCAAGGCGAATTTCCGGAACGAGGTGAACACGGCATTTACCTCCAGCGTAGGTAATATCGATGGGATAGACTTCAATCTCATTTACACACCCACTCCATGTTCCTTTGGTCATCTCTTCATAATGAGTAAGTAATTTCTTAATATCTATTCCTTTTGATAACGTACATTCAACCTTTGCCTGATTGACAATTCAGATCACTTTGATTCATGTTGGGACGTTATGTGGTGCAAGCGTGGTGAAATTCAGATAACAAATCATGGAATAATCGACATTCTGGACGACTATACACCTATGTCATACTCTCTGGATAGTATTTTATGCTGTGAGCCTTCAATAGGTTTATTAGGTCATATTTTCAATGATTACCTTGATTTGGTCATTCTGCGGTTGCGTAAGCAGCTCAAATCCTTTTTGAAGTTGATCGAGAGGTAAACGAGTCGTGATCAACTCAGAAATTTTAGTTCTCCCTTCAGACACCAATTTGATCGAATCCTGGAAATCCCAGGCGTAACCTTGAGATCCTGTAAGGCTGATTTCGCGTTGTACAAACAGGTTGATTGGAATTTTTGGGTATGGCTCTTCAAAAACACCCAGCAGAATGACTTTTCCACCCTTTTTGATCACCTCCAAAGCCTGAGCCAGTGTGGTTTCCAAGCCAACTGCTTCAAACGCGCAGTCAACGCCTAATCTATCTGTGCTGCTCATTATTTTTTCTTTTAGGTTCTCACCTTGGTTTATAAAAACACCGTTTGCACCAAGATCAATGGCTTTCTGAACACGGAACTCGTTAATATCTGCAACAAAGGGTTTGATTCCCGTAAGATTGATTAATAGCATTGCAGCTAGCTGGCCAATTGCACCCGCTCCAATAACAGCACTTGGTTGGCCAATGCATATTCCACTCTTTTTTATGGCATGCAGCGCTACCGATAAGGGTTCGATCAATGCTCCCTCTTCGAATGAAACTCCTTCCGGAAGTTTATAGGTGCGGTTTTCAGATGCATAAAAGTATTCTGAAAATGCACCCTGACCATTACGATATTGAAAACTAATATTTACACACAAATGATATTCACTCCTCTGACAATAGTAACAACTACCACAAGCAATTACCGGTTCTACAGTGACCCGGTCACCTGCAATAAAACCAGTCACCTTTCCACCTACTTGAACCACCTCACCCGCCAGCTCATGACCAACAGCTGATGGAAGTGAAACGGAAGGATGCTTCCCTTTGAACAAGTGCAAGTCACTTCCACAGATCGCAGCTGTCCGTCCTTTGATCATTACTTCATGCTGTTTTGGATCGCGTAAAGGCATATCGCGAAATTCAATTTTTCCCGCCTCTGGAATGAAAGCCATTGGATAAGTACGCATCAAACCACCTCTTTTTCAGCAATGACCGGGTTGGTCAGGATCGCAATTGTCTCAATCCCTACTTGAACACAATCTCCTGATTTTAATATTACGCTTGGATTCGGTTCTCCCTCCATCAACTTGGGACTCCCGGTAAGGATCACGTCTCCTGGATCCAATGTTGTCAATGTGGAAAGATAACTTATCAATTGTGGTACATCAAAAAACATTTGAGAGGTATTCCCCTTTTGGACAATTCGATCATTCACCCTGGTAAAGATGTCTAAATTCCTTGTATTGTCTAACTCATCGGGAGTGATCATTATTGGACCCATGGGAGTGAAGGTATCAAACATCTTTCCGCTTGTCCATTGCGAAGTACGCTTTTCTAGAAGTCGATCTCCCAAATCGTTGGCAATCGTGTACCCGGCGATTACGGATAACGTTTCTTGTAGAGGCAGGTTTCTTCCGCGTTTACCGATCACGACAGCCAATTCCACTTCATATGTAACGGTTTCTGCCGCCTTAGGTAGTATGACACATTGTTGATTTCCGATCACTCCACCAGAAGGTTTAAGGAAAACGGTCGGGAAATCCGGTTTCTCCAATTTATTTGGTGCTGGAAAATTTCCAGCAATGCAAATTACTTTACCGGGTCTGGGAATAGGAGCTAAAGTCGTTACATCATGGATGTTAAAAGCTAATTCATTGAACAAAGCTTTCAATTGAGATATCGGGAAGGTACTTAGAATCCAATCTGTTACATCTTTGGAGAATTTAATCCCTTCAGATCCAAGTGACAGCAACTCGTATAATGATATTGGTAAACTATTAAATGATATCTCTACATTCGTGTGATCTTTACGAAAAAGTTCCGCCGAATAATTGAGATCTAAACCAAGCTCGCCGACTTGTCGCGCAGAACGTGCCTGACCTCTCGACAGATAAGAAAAGAGATGCATTGGATTCTCCAGAATTACGATTTGTTAAATTTAGCAGGACGTTTTTCCAGGAATGCTGTCCGCCCTTCAATCGCATCATCCCCACGCCCCGTTTTGACCCTTAGGTCACTTTCCAAAGCCAGACCAGCCTCCATCCCTTGGCTTAACCCAACGTTGACGCATTTTTTGGTAGCAGCGGTAACTAATCCGGAGTAAGACGCGATCGTATACGCTATTTTCAATACCTCTTCCAAAAAAGTTGCATCCGGGAAGATGTATTCCACCAATCCGTATTGCATAGCTTCCTGTGCAGTGATCACCCTGCCAGTAAGGAACAATTCCATTGCCCTTCCTCTTCCTGTTAATCTTGGCAGTCGTTGGGTTCCGCTTCCCGAAGCAAATGCCCCTACTTTCACCTCAGGAAAACCGAATTTGGCGCTTTCTGCAGCTGTTCTAAAATCACAGGCAAGAGCAAGAACTGCCCCACCCCCCAATGTGTATCCGTTGCAAGCTGCAATGATTGGAAATCTGGCGTCTTCCAACATTTGGTTTATGGCAGATTCCCAGTAGTCATTTTCAAGCAACCAGCCAACGTCTTGGCTGAAATCATTAATGTCAGATCCAACTGAAAATGCTTTCCCAATACCTGTAAGTACTGCACAGCGAACGGATTGATCTTTCTCAAGTTCAGACAAAGTACTCATCAATGCCCTTTTAACTGAATGTCGCAATACACCCAACGGTTCTGATGCGATGGTTATGAGTGCGACTCCTTCTGTGGGTCGTGTGACTTGAACCGCTGAGGTATCTTCTGTTAGATTTCTCTGCTCTTGTTTTTTCGACATTTGAAGACCTTATTCTAATAATCGCATTGGAATATTGACCGCTTGTTTGGATTGTAAATCAATTTCCAATCCCATTGGTTTATCAATAAATAACCGTTCATCCATAAGTTTTAGGTTTTTAGCAATTTCTGGGCGGAAGTCCATGTGCGCAAGAATATCACGGTCAAGATCAATTCCCGGGGCAATCTCGATCAATTCAAGCCCCTTTTTACCACGTCTAAACACTGCCCGTTCTGTGATATAGAGAGCCTCTTGCCCACGTTCTTCTGCAAACCGACCATTGTATGAAATCTGCTCAATGTTTGATATGAACTTTCTATATTTTCCTTCTTTTCGAATAACTGTTTTACCACCAGGCCAACTCACATCAAGATTGCCAGCTGTAAAAGTCCCACTAAAAATCACTTTTTTGGCACATTGACTGATATTGATGAATCCACCAATACCGATGATACGTCCATTAAAACGGCTGACATTAACATTTCCTGTCGCATCTATCTGTGCAAACGATAAGAAGGCAAGATCAAGTCCACCGCCATCATAGAAATCGAACATATAGGGTTGATCGACGATCGATGTGAAATTTATCGCGGCACCGGCATCGGATGAAGGTGCTCCACCAATCAGCCCTTGTTCATTGGTTAAAACAATTTCGTCTAAAATTCCTTCTTCAGCAGCAATCGTCGCAATTCCAGTGGAAACTCCTGATCCAAGATTACATACAGCACCTGGTGCTAATTCAAGGGCAGCCCTTCTGGCAATTATTTTGCGGGCATCCAGTGGTAAAGGAGTGATCTCACTCATTGGCACCTTGATCTCACCAGCATACGCGGGGCTGTACTCCATTAGATAGGTTTGCCGTTGTGTTGGATCTACAACTACAAGATCAACCAACATACCTGGGATCTTAACTTGCTTGGCTGGTAAAGTACCTTTTTGAGCAAGCTGGGCAACTTGAACAATAACAATTCCGCCGTTCCTGCGAGTAGCTTGTGCCATCGATAACATCTCGCCAAAAATCGCTTCACGTTCCATGGTTACATTACCATCTTCATCTGCAGTTGTTCCACGAAGAAAGGCAATATCTATTTTGTAGGGTTTATAGAAGATCCATTCTTTCCCCTCGAGAGTAACTAGTTCCACCAGGCTTTCTTTTGCGCATTTGCTTTGTCTTCCGCCATCCAGGCGCGGATCGACAAATGTGTGTAAGCCAACCTGAGAGAACAACCCAGGACGACCAGCGGCCATCTCACGCATCAATTCCGAAAGAGCTCCTTGAGGTAAGGTATAAGCCTCAACGGTATCCTGTTCTGCACGATCCTGAAAAGCTGGGCTGTTAACCAGTGCCCCAGTTACAATCCTTTTAACCAACCCGATGTGGGCAAGATGGCCAACCCCTTGGCTGATATTATCCCCAACACCAACCGGATGTAAGAGCGTAATGTTTTTAGGATTGTTTTCTTTGAGGAATCTTTTTTCAAGAGCGACGATTAATGCCTCAGGAATGGCATGACCACCACCAGAACCACCAATCACTACTGTATCGCCATCACGAATATAACCAACTGCCTTGTCAAAAGAGACTACTCTCAATTGAATACTCCTAATATATCTGATGAATCCTAAAGTTTTATTTCTTTTTTGATACGTTTTAATTCATTTGCTTCAGGCCGCTTTTTATAAAAGTCATCCAGGGGATAACAACCGGAAACCATTCCCTTGCGCGGGGCTGTGGTGCAATCGCTGAAAGTTCTGCAGAAACGATTTCTAACTAAAGGGCGACCTGCAAGAACATCAGCAGGCAATTCAGGATAAGATAGAGTGGAGCGACCAAGCCCAACAAAATCAATCTTTTTCTCCCTGACTACAGCTTGCGCAACATTAGGGATCCATTCCTGAAGATAGCTATAACCGGAACCAACTGTCACCAGGTTAGGCGT